>OIZF01000441.1_pt1 | contig 28636 bp, 23 predicted proteins | sample 1588471 | NCBI WGS metagenome assembly OIZF01 (sample SAMN03283279) | human gut metagenome | biome: human-associated habitat; material: feces | host: Homo sapiens | place: Peru | collected 2012
CGGGCCCCCGTCAATTCCTTTGAGTTTCACCGTTGCCGGCGTACTCCCCAGGTGGAATACTTAACGCTTTCGCTTGGCGGCTTACATTGTATCGCAAACCGCGAGTATTCATCGTTTACTGTGCGGACTACCAGGGTATCTAATCCTGTTTGATACCCGCACTTTCGAGCCTCAGCGTCAGTTGCACCCCGGATGCCTGCCTTCGCGATCGGAGTTCTTCATGATATCTGAGCATTTCACCGCTACACCATGAATTCCAGCATCCCTGTGTGCACTCAAGACCTCCAGTATCAACTGCAGTTCGACGGTTGAGCCGCCGTATTTCACAGCTGACTTAAAGGTCCGCCTGCGCTCCCTTTAAACCCAATAAATCCGGATAACGCCCGGACCTTCCGTATTACCGCGGCTGCTGGCACGGAATTAGCCGGTCCTTTTTCTGATGGTACATGCAAGGGGGCTCACGAGCCCCGTTTTATTCCCAACTAAAAGCAGTTTACAACCCGGAGGGCCGTCTTCCTGCACGCTACTTGGCTGGTTCAGGCTTCCGCCCATTGACCAATATTCCTCACTGCTGCCTCCCGTAGGAGTTTGGACCGTGTCTCAGTTCCAATGTGGGGGACCTTCCTCTCAGAACCCCTACCCATCGATGCCTTGGTGGGCCGTTACCCCGCCAACAAGCTAATGGGACGCATCGCCATCTCATACCGATAAATCTTTGTTCAAAGCCTCATGCGGGACTCTGAAAACACCGGGCATTAATCTTACTTTCGCAAGGCTATTCCCGAGTATGAGGCAGGTTCGATACGCGTTACTCACCCGTGCGCCGGTCGCCGGCTACCGAAAGCAAGCTTTCGATACCGCTGCCCCTCGACTTGCATGTGTTAAGCCTGTAGCTAGCGTTCATCCTGAGCCAGGATCAAACTCTTCATTGTAATATCTTAATGTTTTGTTTTCTCTGTTTTTTGCTCAAGACTCCGTCATTACCTGTCCTTGAAATTTCTTTCAGGAATTGACAAGTGACTTTTTAACCCGAACAGCTCTTTATATAAAGAGTGCTCATTTTGTCTCTTGTACTTCTCTACAAAATAGTTTTATGTAATGTTTTCAAAGATCGAATTGCTTCAGATTTGTGAGGTGTTGTAGGCCTCATTTCTGATTTGCGAGTGCAAAGGTACGGACTTTTGGCACACACACCAAATTTTTGGCGAAGAAATTTTGGAGAAATTTTCGGGAATTTCTCTTGAAACGGTCGTAACTCGCTGAATGCCAGCGCGTTGCGGCGTGCAAAAAAAATCGCGCAATTTTGCGCTCTCGGGCGGCGGACATGACCGTTTGTGCCCGCTGGCGGGCAAAAGTGCTGATTTGCCGGTGCGCAGACGGGCGGGATTTTTTATGTCCAACGGGGCAATAACAGAAATTTTGCGGAGATTTGCCGTGCGAGAAATATAGTCACCCCCTCCACGAGTCCACGGAAGCGCCATAATTGACCTATACAAGACCTTCGTAATAAGGCACAACACAAAAAATACATATAGCACACAAAAACATCACACATACATATATAAATACGTGACGGCATAAAAAGTGTTTCATATTTCCGTATATTAGTTTTTTTGGCTTATTTTGCCACAGAATCGCGCCAGGCGCGCCGAAATTCTACGTTTCAAGCACATGAAAAAGACCAACGACAACACAACAAACAAAAACAAGTACGAGATATCACTTGAGCACAGCCGCATAAATTTTATAACCGACCTTATAGCACCGGCTGGCAACCCAGAAAACGCCACCGTGCCAACATACATCACCATTCTGTGCACCAAAGGGCATGGCGAGCTCACGCTCAACGGCCTCGCCCTTTCCATCAACAAAAATGACATGCTCGTGTGCGCGCCCGGCGATATAATAGAGAGCAAAGGCATCAGCGACGACTTTGAATCATGCGGCTTTGCACTATCAAAACAATTTTATGACGATCTCACCCACATTCCATTAGGTTTGCTCAACACGCGCGTATATATATCGGAACACCCCGTGATGACTATTAGCGAACACGCGGCACACCTATTCATACAATACTACGAACTAATACGTTCAAAACTCTCAGCCCCCGCTCCTACCAAGCACCACCAGCTTGTTACCGACTTGTTGTTAGAAGCCTTTATGTACGAATTTCACGATGCGCTCGAGATAACCACCAACGCCAGGCCCGTGCACTTTACCTCAGGTGACAATCTGTTCAAGCAATTTTTAGAACTGATATTGCAGTCGCACCCCAAGCCGCGTTCAGTTGTATGGTACGCCGACCAGCTTAACGTCACGCCAAAATACTTGAGCTGTGTGACAAAGCAATGCAGTGGCGAAACCGCATCAACCATCATCAACCGCTACGTGCTTGAAGACGTAAAGCGCAATTTGAAACGTCCGGAAAAGAGCATAAAGGAAATCGTATGCGAACTTGACTTTCCCTCAATATCATTTTTTGGCAAATACGTAAAGAAACACCTTGGAGTCGCCCCCAAATACTACAGACAAAACTTAGGAGTAGAAATTTAGCAAGCAGGAACAGACCGGCAAAGCCAGAGCCAAGACAAACGAAACGGCCCGGCAGCCATAGCCTGCAGACGCCAGACAACTACGCCAACTGACATACACATAACATAAAAACATTATATAAAATGACAAAAGAAGAAACACGCATTGTGCTCGAAGCCATCAAGACACGTCGCAGCTTTCGCAAATACAAAAGCACCCCTGTGCCACAAGAGTTGATAGACCAAGTGATAGAAGCCGGCACCTATGCCGCATCTGGCAAGAGCATGCAGCCATGGCTCGTGATACAAGTGACAGACGAAGACACGAAGCAACGCATCAGACGCGCCAATGCGCTAATAATGGGAAAGAGCGAAGACGCAGACCCTTTCTATGGCGCACCGGTTTATTTGATCGTGCTGTCGGAGCGTGCCAACCCCAACCACGTGTATGACGGCACGCTTATGATGGGCAACATGATGCTTGCAGCCCATGCCGTAGGTCTTGGTTCGTGCTGGATAAATCGCGCCCGCGAAGAATTTGAGCAGCCCGAATGGAAAGCCTGGCTCAAAGAGATCGGTGTAGAAGGCGACTACGAAGGCATAGCCCATCTGGCATTGGGATATCCCGACGGTGAGCCACGCGAGCCAAAACCCCGCAAGGAGTGTGTAATAAAAGTAGGAAAGGCTTAAGGAAGATTCTAAAAAATTCTGATTTCAGAGTTCTCCTATTCTGAAATAGGAATTATTAGAACCGCCTTTAAGCAAACCACACCATTATTAAATAAATGTTCAAGCACCAACATGAGGCGCCATGCCACATGTTGGTGCTTGAACCGTATTATTAAGTGCAGGCACAAGCAGGCGCTCAAAAATACTTTTGACAATCGCCAAATGCCATTTTCACATTGAAGACACGTTCTCGGGTGCATCTGCCCCTTCATTCTCAACCACACAGCCCGACTTGTCAACCGACAAACGTTGTGGCTTAGCCTTGCCTCACAAAAGCTGCCCATCATCAGCAATGCACCTTGCGCATATTGCCAAGATTGGTAATCAACAGGGTGCGCCCCTCGTCAAGTTTACCATTTTTCAGCAAGCGCCTGTTATACTTCCACCAATTCAACAAGGCCCGATTGTCTACACGACGCTTGTCGGGCAACTGGCCAAACTCCTCAATATAGGCTTTGAGTTCGGCATATCGCGTATTCCAAACACTCTCACGTCTTGACATCTTTTCCATACACAAGATATCAGAAGTTCCTCAACACAAAATCAGCTCCGGCATCAATCAACATCTTTCGCGAATGATTGCCCCACTCCACTCCTATGCAGCGTCCTACCCGTGCATTGCGCCCCATCTCTATGTCGAAGGTGGTGTCACCAATCACCGTGGTATCGGCGGGCAGCACATTAGTCAGTTCGCAAAGGCGTTCAACCGGGGCCGGATCAGGTTTGTGCGCAATCACGTCCTCACAAGCCACAATGTAATCAACATAGCGCAGCACCCCCAACCGCTCGAGCAGGCAGCGCACCGAATCGTGCCCACGACTGGTTGCTATAGCCACAAACATTCCGCTTTCGTGTTGGCGGCACATTTCTTCGTCCACCCCCGGAAAGAGCGTAACCCCCAGCGTGCCCACCTGTTCAAACAGCACACGGTAAAGCGCCGTGGCCCGCTGCACCTCGTCATTCCCACAAGGGAGCGCAGCCAACTGCGCCACACTTGCCTGAAGCGGCAAGCCGATGGTACTGCAGATGGCCTCGTCTGATGGCACAGCCCACCCCATGCGTCTGAACGTCTCCGTCATAGTTTGCACTATACCTTGCGAGGTATCGGCTATGGTACCGTCAAAATCCCATGCCACCAACTGGCGACGCAACGAATAGCGCGCCGTCACCCCCTCGCCGTCAAAGCCGGGTATAGGCGGCACACACTTTGTCACCTCCACATCAACCTGGCGCAACGTAAAAAAATGACGCAACAAACAACGCGCCACGCGTGCTGCCACACGCTCGATGAGCTGCGATGGCTGCTTCATCTCCCGGTCAACAATGTCATACACCTCGGCATAGTTGATAGTCCCCTCCAGTTCGTCGTGACACAACGCATGATGGGCATCGCGACCGTCAATATGCAACACGAGCGAAAGCATAAATTCGCCCCCCACCTGCTGCTCTTGCGGCATCACACCGTGCCGGGCATGAAAGCGCATGCGCGGCATGGATATCGTAAAGGCATTATCTTGAATTAGCATACAAGCATATTTTGTTTAGAACGTGTGCAAAGTTAACCATTTGCACGCAAACAAGGAAATGGCTGCAATGTATGCCACAGCTTTGGTTCGCCCCCTGCCCCAACATAACCTACCGTGTACATAACACCTACATATATATATGTACGCGCGCGTGCGCGCGACAGAGAAAACTCAAAATTTGTCTACACTCTGCACTCTATGATTACAACACGTTGATTATCAGCCATTTAAGAGTGTATGCACCATCTACACGCCATCTGCACTACCTGCACTCGGCAAAAAATTATTTGGACAAGGTTCAAACACCCACACCGGACAGAAATCACCCTGAAGAAAATGAGGAAAAACGCTAACGGGAGGTAGAAATTTCTGACGGAGCAAACGTTACGACGCTCCCCCTATACAGAAAATTCGGAGTGGCACACCCCTAAAAGCGGGTGGGTATACAAGCATGCCGCACGGGGTACAGCAACAAGTGCAGACTCACCGCCAGACGAGCAGACAGTGCAGACGTGTGCACACAAAGCGCAGACTTGTCTACACTAATCAAACGATTGATTTTCAACGCAGTGCATACAAAAAGTGCAGAATGACGACAGTTTTAAGAAATACGCATATAGGGGCAGTTTTGGCATAAGAATGGTGACCAGTGTCACGCGTCAGCACTACAGCCTCTCGCAAATGTCCCACGCGTCAGACGGACACACAACAGCCCTTGCCACGATGTGTGCCAAGCATCTGACTATTTTGTCAGTCCACCGCCACCATGTTCCTCTGCGAAAGGCGCATTTTGGCAGTAATTTGAAATATTTGTTATAGATTTTTCCCCACCGCACCCATGGCAATATCTTTGCCTATATGCAGGGCGTAAACAACAACGAACAAAACAAATAAAACATACAACTATGAATTTCGACAACTTTACAATCAAAGCACAGCAGGCCCTGCAACAGGCTATTGACCGTGCCCAGCAAAACGGGCAACAGGCCATTACCCCTGTACACTTGTTGGCCGGTGTGCTGGCAGTGGGCGAAAACGTGACGCAGTTTGTGTTTGGCAAAATGGGCGTCAACGAGCACGCACTGCAAGCTGCCGTTAACAGCGAGTTGCAGCGGCAGCCCCGTGTGAGCGGTGGGGGCAGTCCCTACCTTGACCAAGAGGCCAACGATGTGGTGACGCGTGCACAAAGCATAGCCAGCAAGGGCGGCGACAGCTACGTGGGACTTGAACCCATGCTGCAAGCCCTGCTCGAGGTAAAGAGCACTGCATCGCAAATGATGAAGGACGCCGGGGTGACCACCGACGGACTGCACCGCGCCATTGAGGAATTGCGCGGTGGACAAAAAGCCACCTCGCAAAGTGCTGAGGACACCTACCAGGCATTGGCCAAATATGCCCGCAACCTGGTGGAGGAAGCCCGCAACGGCAAACTCGACCCTGTGATTGGCCGCGACGAGGAAATACGCCGCGTGCTGCAAATTTTGTCGCGCCGTACCAAAAACAACCCTATACTGATAGGTGAACCGGGTACTGGTAAGACAGCCATTGTGGAGGGTTTGGCCGAGCGCATTGTGCGCGGCGACGTGCCCGAAAACTTGAAGAACAAGAAACTCTACTCACTCGACATGGGTGCACTGGTGGCTGGTGCAAAATACAAGGGCGAGTTTGAAGAGCGACTGAAGAGCGTAATTAACGAGGTGACACAAGCCAATGGCGACATCATCTTGTTTATAGACGAAATACACACTCTGGTTGGCGCCGGAAAGGGCGAGGGCGCCATGGACGCTGCCAACATTCTGAAACCGGCCTTGGCCCGTGGCGAACTGCGCAGCATAGGTGCCACCACACTTGAGGAGTATCAAAAGTACTTTGAAAAGGACAAGGCGTTGGAACGCCGTTTCCAAACGGTGATGGTAGACGAGCCTACCCCCGAAGATGCCATCAGCATTCTGCGTGGATTGAAGGAGCGCTACGAAAATCACCACAAGGTGCGTATTCAAGATGACGCCTTGATTGCCGCCGTGCAGTTGTCGCACCGCTACATCACCGACCGCTTCTTGCCCGACAAGGCCATCGACTTGATGGACGAGGCTGCTGCCAAGCTCCGTATGGAACGCGACTCGCAACCTGAGGAGTTGGACGAGATTACACGCCGCCTGCGCCAGCTTGAAATTGAACGCGAGGCCATCAAGCGTGAGAATGACACCGCCAAACTCGAACAGCTCAACAAGGAGATAGCCGAACTGAGTGAGAAGGAGAAAGACTTGCGTGCCAAATGGGAAGGCGAAAAGGAGGTGCTCTCACGCATACAGCAAGACAAGCAGCAGCAAGAGCAGCTCAAATTTGAGGCCGAACGCGCCGAACGCGAGGGCGACTACGGCCGCGTGGCCGAGATACGCTACGGCAAGCTCAAACAACTTGACGACGATATCCGCGCCCAACAGGAGCAGCTCAAAAACCGCCAAGGCACCGAAGCCATGGTGAAAGAGGAGGTTACCCCCGACGACATAGCCGACGTGGTGGCCCGGTGGACAGGCATACCCGTTACGCGTATGCTGCAGAGCGAACGCGAAAAACTGCTGCACCTTGAGGCCGAACTGCACCGCCGCGTGGTAGGTCAGGACGAGGCCATCGAAGCTGTGGCCGATGCCGTGCGCCGCTCACGTGCCGGACTGCAAGACCCCAAGCGGCCTATCGGTTCGTTCATCTTCCTTGGCACAACGGGTGTGGGCAAGACCGAGCTGGCCAAAGCTCTGGCCGACTACCTGTTCAACGACGAGAACATGATGACACGTATCGACATGAGCGAGTATCAAGAGAAGTTCAGCGTGAGCCGTCTTGTAGGCGCGCCTCCCGGATACGTAGGTTACGAGGAAGGTGGCCAGCTCACCGAAGCCGTACGGCGCAAACCTTACAGCGTGGTGCTCTTTGACGAAATAGAAAAGGCACACCCCGATGTGTTCAACATTCTGCTGCAGGTGCTTGACGACGGCCGTTTGACCGACAACAAGGGACGCACGGTGAACTTTAAGAACACCATCATCATCATGACCTCGAACATGGGTTCGCAACTCATTCAGCAAAAGTTTGAGGCCATCGCCAACAAACGTGCCGACGAACGCGCACGCATTATTGACGAGACGAAGGGCGAAGTGCTCGAGATGTTGAAGAAGACAATACGTCCGGAATTTCTGAACCGTATTGACGACATCATCATGTTTGAACCGCTCACGCAACCTCAAATCGAACAGATCGTTCGTTTGCAGGTGGCTGGCATTGCCCGTCTGCTCAAGGATCAGGACGTACAACTCGATGTGGCCGACGACGCCATAGCCCTTGTGGCCAAGGCCGGTTTCGACCCCGAATTTGGCGCCCGTCCTGTAAAGCGTGCCCTGCAACGCTTGTTGCTTAACGACTTGAGCAAAGCCTTGTTGGCCGGCACCGTGGACAAGACAAAGCCTATCCACGTCAAGGCCGACGGCGACAAACTGGCTTTCAGCAACTGACAGGCATAACACGCACAAAAACCTTGGCTGGCACATCTGCCATGCGCCATGTGCGCTGCGGTCAGGAGCGCCAGCCAAGCGTTTTGCAAACTGGTATATTAAAGGACTGCCACTACACAACAATGGTGTGGCAGCCCTTTTTGTGTGTGCCGGCAGTATGCCCCAAGTGTAAAACTCCGGCATACGCGCAGAGCGTGACGCAATGAAATATCACAAAAAAACGGCGCACGACGCTTGGCATACCAAAAGTTTTGCGTAAATTTGCCGCACGTTTTGGTCAAAGCCGGAGATGAGGACCGCTCGAACAATTTCTCCACTGAGGGCCGTGTTGCCCAACCCGTTCCTGCCGTCACTTGCCCACTTGCGGCCAAAGCTACTATTACTCACTTTATTATTAACTCATTAAATGGAGAATCTTAAAAACATTGCACCGCTTGCGGACTTTGACTGGAACGCATTTGAAAATGGTGCCACAGAATCAACTCAGAGCCACGACGAACAAGAGAAGGCTTACGATGCAACACTCGGCCGCGTAAACGAGAACGAGATTGTTGACGGTACAGTAATTTCAATCGGTAAGCGCGAAGTTGTTGTAAACATTGGCTACAAGAGCGATGGTATCATTCCCGTAAATGAATTCCGTTACAACCCCGACCTGAAGGTAGGCGACACTGTAGAGGTGTACGTTGAGAACCAGGAAGACAAGCGTGGCCAGCTCGTGCTCTCGCACAAGAAGGCTCGTGCAAGCAAGTCTTGGGAACGCGTTAATGCCGCTCTCGAGAACAAGGAAATTATCAAGGGTTACATCAAGTGCCGCACTAAGGGTGGTATGATCGTTGACATCTTCGGCATCGAGGCATTCTTGCCCGGTTCACAGATCGACGTTAAGCCTATCCGCGACTACGACGTATTCGTTGGTAAGACCATGGAATTCCAGGTTGTTAAGATCAACCAGGAATACAAGAACGTTGTTGTATCACACAAGGCACTCATCGAGGCTGAACTCGAAGCTCAGAAGCAGGAAATCATCTCTAAGCTTCAGAAGGGTCAGGTACTCGAAGGTACCGTTAAGAATATCACCTCTTATGGTGTATTTATCGACCTTGGCGGCGTAGACGGTTTGATCCACATCACCGACCTTTCATGGGGCCGCGTAAACGATCCCCACGAAATTGTGGAACTCGACCAGAAGCTCAACGTTGTTATCCTCGATTTCGACGAAGAGAAGAAGCGTATCGCCCTCGGTCTCAAGCAGCTCACTCCTCACCCCTGGGATGCCCTCGATGCTAACCTCAAGGTAGGCGACAAGGTTAAGGGCAAGGTAGTGGTTATGGCTGACTATGGTGCATTCGTTGAAATCGCACCGGGCGTTGAAGGCCTTATCCACGTTAGCGAAATGAGCTGGAGCCAGCACTTGCGCTCTGCTCAGGACTTCCTCAAGGTAGGCGACGAGGTTGAAGCTGTAATCCTTACTCTCGACCGTCAGGAACGCAAGATGTCTCTCGGCATCAAGCAGCTCAAGGACGATCCCTGGAAGGATATCGAAGTTAAGTACCCCGTAGGCTCACGTCACCACGCCAAGGTTCGCAACTTCACCAACTTCGGTGTATTTGTTGAACTCGAAGAAGGCGTTGACGGCCTTATCCATATCTCTGACCTCTCTTGGACCAAGAAGATCAAGCACCCCTCTGAGTTCACTCAGATTGGCGCCGACATCGAGGTTGTTGTTCTCGAAATCGACAAGGACAACCGCCGTCTCTCTCTCGGTCACAAGCAGCTCGAAGAGAACCCCTGGGACGTATTCGAGAACACCTTCACTGAAGGTAGCGTTCACGAAGGCACTATCGTTGAACTCATGGACAAGGGTGCCGTAGTTCAGCTCGAATATGGTGTTGAAGGCTTTGCTACTCCCAAGCACCTCGTTAAGGAAGACGGATCACACGCCAAGGAAGGCGAGAAGCTCCCCTTCAAGGTTATCGAGTTCAACAAGGACAGCAAGCGCATCATCCTCTCACACAGCCGCACCTTCGAAGATGCTCAACGTGGTGAGACTCCCGCCGCTCCTCGCAAGCCCCGCGCAAGCAAGGCTAAGAGCAGCGATATCCCCGCTATCCAAAACCAGGCCGCTACTACCTCACTCGGTGAGAACGACGCCCTGGCAGCCCTCAAGGCTAAGATGGAGAAGGGTGAATAATTCCTTACTTTGGCGTTAATTGTTATTAACGTATATACAATTTGGTTCCGGAAGCTGTGGCACGTGAGTGTCGCAGCTTCCTCTTTATATATACACACCGCACTTGCAACGCTCTTTACCCCCACTCGCACTGACGCTCCATTCGCTGGCAAAAAAGCTTAAAGTAAACGGTTTGAGCATAGTATGTCACTTATTGTTAGTACCTTTGTAAGTATTACATGCCGGCAAATAAAGCTGGCGGGATTTATTAACTGCATACACATTTTCTATTCATGATAAAGACAGCAAGACTTTTGCCAGCCATGCTGGCTACCCTGCTTGTGCTTTCGGCCTGCAAGGGTAACAAAAATAACACGCCGGCCCTGGCCGCCGACACAACAAGCATTGTTGACACTACAGCAGCCGAACAAGTGACTGACTCCACCATTTATGGCAAGGCCAGCGAGGACTTTGGCATGAGCACCTTTGGCATGATAACCGACGACGGTGACACAATCAACGTGTGCCGCACAGCCAACGATGGCACTGATGCCAAAATATATGGCAGCATCAAATACGACGACCGCTATGCCATGACTACACGCGACAATGGCGAGTCGCTCGGCGTGCTGATTAACTTGACTGAGCTTGACAAGAAACTCAAGAACTACGAAATACGCAACGGGCACTTGGTGGTGAACGGCGACACGGTGCCTGTGGAGAATTATTTGAAATAAAGCAAAGCAACAGACAGATATGTTTTCAGGAATAGTAGAAACGACAGCACGCGTAGTGGCTGTAGAACAAGATAAAGAGAACAAGCACTTTACGATGGCTTGCGACTTTGGCCACGAACTAAAAATTGACCAAAGCGTGGCACACAACGGAGTTTGCCTGACGGTGGTGAAAATAGACGGCGACCGCTATGTGGTGACGGCTATGGACGAAACACTAAAACGCTCTAACCTGGGACTGCTGCAGCCGGGCGACGAGGTGAACGTGGAGCGCTCCATGATTATGAACGGGCGACTTGACGGACACATCGTGCAGGGACACGTTGACACAACTGCCACCTGTGTAAACATAACCGATGCCGACGGCAGCTACGAATTTACCTTTGAATACGAGGCAAGCGACGAGATGATTGCCCGCGGCTATTTTACGGTGGACAAGGGCTCGGTTACGGTGAACGGCGTAAGCCTCACTGTGTGTGAGCCAACCCGCAACACCTTCAAAGTGTGCATCATTCCGTTTACCTACGAACACACCAACTTTCACCACATCAAGGTGGACACGAAGGTTAACATCGAATTCGACATCTTGGGCAAGTACATCAGCCGCTTGGCCAGTCTGCAGAACAACGCGGCACAATGATTAAGCTACTTATGATATTTGCCGGTGGCGGTTTGGGCAGTTTGTGCCGTTACAGCATTGGCGCAGCGCTACTCAAAAATGTTGACGGACACTTTCCTTGGACCACTTTTGCGGCCAATGCCATAGGTTGCCTGTGCATCGGATTGCTTGCGGGCTACTTTGAAAGGCGGCAAGCCGGACTGGTGTATATGCTGCTGGTTACAGGGTTTTGCGGTGGATTTACCACCTTCTCGACATTCTCAAACGAGAGTGTGCAACTGATGCGGCAAGGTTTCTATTCATTAGCTTTAGGCTACATGGCCCTGTCTATGTGCACTGGTTTGATGTGCACCGCATCGGGCTTTTGGGCCGCAAAGAATATCTGATACACTTTCACCTTCTACTCTATTATGCGCAAGAAAGAACTATACGAGCACGTGCTGGCGTACTTTGAACGCACCATGGACGCTACCGAAACGGAGTTGCACTTTAGCAATCCCTTTGAGCTGTTGGTGGCCGTCGTGCTGTCGGCACAATGCACCGACAAGCGCATCAACCAAGTGACGCCGCGGCTGTTTGCCGACTTTCCTGTGCCCGAAGCTATGGCGGCCACCACTCCCGAGGTTATTTACGATTACATCAAGTCGGTGAGCTATCCTAACAACAAGGCCAAACATCTGGTGGGGTTGGCCAAAATGCTGGTGGAGCGGTTTGGCGGTGAGGTGCCATCTACGCTTGAAGAATTGACACAGTTGCCCGGCGTGGGACGCAAAACAGCCAATGTCATACAGGCTGTGGCTTTTGGCAAAGCAGCCCTGGCAGTTGACACGCATGTGTTCAGAGTGAGCCACCGCCTCGGACTTGTGCCACAGCGCTGCACAACCCCATACAGCGTGGAGGTGGAACTTAAAAAACACATACCCGAACAGCTGGTGGCCTCGTCGCACTACTGGCTTTTGCTGCACGGGCGTTACACTTGTTTGGCACGCAAACCCAAATGTGACAAATGCGGATTGCGCGACGTGTGCAAAAGTTGCATGGGGTAACGCACTGCCCACGCGAAAAAAGAGCACAGACCTATCTCACTCAAAGTAATCTATTTCATCAGACTGACTAAATAGCTACACGCAATATGTCCGACTTTTTATCAAAGCTTTCTGTACTCCAATCAGGTAACGAGGATCTGTTCATGCAAAAGAAGAGCAGAGACCCTAACAAACACATAAACTTTATGCTTGAGTGCAAGAAAGATGGTGTGTTTCTTTCGGTGGTAGACGAAGACCACAACAAGGTTGACGTAAACTTTAGAAACTACGATAGCATCACGGCCCAACTGCTGCAAAGCATTGATAATGTGATGCGACAAAAGGAATACGATGTGGTGTGGGGTGAAGCTGAAAGTGGGCTAAATCTGAACGATTACCCCTATTTGTGCAATCAACTTGTGCGCTGTTCCAACATCATTGACAGCGAAGGGCATAAATTGAACGTAGCCGATGAGGGTGAGCAGTATTTGCAACTACGACTCGAGCACAAGAAAGACAAAGGATTTCTGCCCGAATTTTATATCGGCGGCAGCAAGGTGGACAAGTTGCAAATGCTGTCGGACGTCTTTGCATGGATTGGCAATAAAATATATGCCATACACTCTGTGGGCAACAACTATGCGCATTTGGACATTCTGAAGTGTAATATTGACGAAAGTATGCTTGAGCAATATCTGTCGGTGCTCTATTCGTACTTTAGCAATATACAAGTGTCATGTGACGGCTACGATATACACTTGTCAGCCCACGAAATGCTCTCTGCCCCCACCCTGTTCATTGAAGAAATTGATGCCGACAAAACACTTTACCTGCGCGTGGCAGATGTTGTAAAAGCGCTTCCCGACAGTTTTGTTGACAAGTTCGGCATCAACATGGTGGCACAAATATCCGTGCCTGGCATCATCGACGTAAAAAAGCTCAAACGTGTCCCTATGCAGGACACCATCGAATATCTACGTACTGAAATTCTGCGCTTTGCCCCCGACCGACAAGCCAAAAAGAACGTATACCTTGCCGATGACACTTTTATCATACCCGAAAACATAGCCGGGCCGTTCTTGCTTAACGCACTACCATCGTTGCTCAAAACATTTGATTTGGTGGGGGCTGACAAACTGAAAACATACAAGATAAGTGCTGTCACACCAAGCTTGAACATCAAGCTGTCGTCGGGCATCGATTTCCTTGAGGGTAGCGCAAAGGTGCGTCTTAACGAAGAGGTATTTACACTACAACAACTCTTTTCGCAATATACCGAACGCAAATACATTCAGCTTTCAGATGGCAACCGCGCCATTGTGGACGATGGTTATATGCGCCGTCTGCAACGCATCTTCAGGAAAGTGAAGAAGAGCGACAAGGACCGAATCAAGGTGTCGTTCTTTGACCTTAAAGACCTTGAAGAGCTGGTCAACGGACCGCTCGAGGGTAAAGTATTTGAACATCACCGCAAATTCTACGAAGGATTTAACAAGCTTACGCGCAAAAAGCTAACGCTGCCCAACGTCAACGCCACCTTGCGCCCCTACCAAATAGAGGGCGTGAAGTGGATAAAATACCTTTACGACAACAATATGGGTGGCTGCCTGGCCGATGACATGGGGTTGGGTAAAACTCTGCAAACCATCTCTGTGCTAAGCCTCATCTACCCACAAGAAAGCAAACCCACCTTGCTTGTGATGCCACGCAGCCTGCTCTTTAACTGGCAGAATGAACTGGCACGCTTTGCTCCCCAACTGAGCGCCTACACCTATTATGGCAACACCCGGGACATAAAGGAAGCCATGCAACACCAGCTCATTCTCACGACCTATGCCATCGTGCGCAACGACATCAAAACGTTTAGTGCTCAGGAATTCCACTACGTCATTTTGGACGAGAGTCAGAACATCAAGAACCTTACGGCACAAAGTACGCAGGCTGTATTCATGCTTAAAGCCCCCCATCGTCTGGCCCTAAGCGGCACACCAATTGAGAACAACCTCGGTGAGTTATATGCCCTGTTCCGGTTCCTTAATCCAACTATGTTTGGCACCCTTGACAACTTCAATCATGACTATGCCAACCCCATACAAAAGAATGGCGACAAGGAAGCCATGCAATGCTTGCAACGCAAGATTTTCCCTTTCATGCTACGACGTTTGAAACGTAATGTGCTGAAAGACTTGCCCGATCGTACGGACAAAACCATTTACATTGAAATGAACAATGCGCAAGCCAATCTTTACGAGCAACGACGCGTATACTATAAAAACCAAGTAGAGCAATCTATTGCAGCAGATGGCATACAAAAGTCTCAGTTCGTGATATTTCAAGCATTGAACGAACTGCGACAAATAGCCTCTATTCCCGAAAAGCTATCAAACGATAAAATTACATCGCCCAAGCTTGACATGCTCACCGAAACACTGCTCAACACGGTGGCCAACGGACACAAGGCTGTTGTTTTCTTCAACTTCATAGCAGGTCTCGACATGTTGGGCGACACGCTTGAGGCAAAAGGCATTGACTACGTCTGCATGACGGGTTCCACACGCGATCGTAAAATGGTGGTGGAACGCTTCCAAAACAATGAGCAATGCAAGGTGATGCTTATGACACTCAAGACTGGGGGTGTAGGACTTAACCTGACGGCCGCCGACACAGTGTTCATTTTCGAACCCTGGTGGAACAAGGCTGCCGAAGAGCAAGCCATCAATCGTCTGCACCGTTTCGGGCAAAAAGCCAAAGTGCTTTGTTTCTCACTCATTACGCAAGATACGATCGAAGAAAAGATACAGCAGTTGCAGCAACAAAAGTCTGAGTTGTTCAGCGCACTCATCAACAGCGACAGTTCATCGTCAAAACAACTCAGCGAAGAAGACATCAAGTTCATTTTAGGCTAAACTCCCATTCAATCATGGCAGACGAAACACTGGTTAAAACAGAAAAGATTATAGACCTTAGCAATCAAGAGGCCATTATAGTGTCCCGCGATATCCTCAGCAGTCATACTATTACGGAAATAAAGTATCTTGTTAAATATTTGCTCAACAGCCTTAACTACATACGCTATGTGGCCATTAACGAGAATAATCACAATTACGTGCCTGATGTCATCAAACTATGCGCTACCAAGAAGCAATGCCTTAAGGCCGAATTGTTGAACTTCGCATCACTATTTTTCAACGAAGACAACTTTCACCTCTTCCTCGAGACTTTACCCGATAATATGCGCGCGATATGGATTGCGGCAGCAGACAAAATCTTTTTAAGCGAAAAGGAAGCAAACGAATTGTTGGGAGAAGAATGCGTCATAGACACACACAGATGGCACCAGGTGGGCGTATGCAACACTTTAGGCGAAGGTATCTTCAAAATTACAAGCAGCGAGCGTTTTGATTATAGCGATAACAATACCTATTATTTGACATTCAAATCTTATTGGCTAAGGGAACTAACCTACAGGTGCTCACACCACACGCTGAAGGATTGCCAGACAGCCGTCCTTCCAGACAAACTAACTGTGTTCAACGCCGAGGCTGACCTATTTCAAGAAATCCCCATTCTCAACAATTTACGCGAGAGTGGAATGCTAACTTTGGGCAGAACACATTTTTTTACAGCGAAACTGCGCAAGGCTTTAGACAAAGCCCGCATTAACAACTTTAATCTGAACGAAAAAAGCACGAAGTACTACGAAGAGACACTTCGCAGCTACTACTTGATTATTACATACCTGCTTACTTGCGAAAGGACATACGACCATGTAATCAACTCTGCCTCACCGCTGCAGTTAATACAGCTATGCGTAAAGTATGTATTCGACCATACATCTAAATTTTGCGAGCTGTTTTTGCCTCACATCACTTGTATTGATCGGGATTACGACTATTCACACCGCAATACAAACAGGCTCATGCGTTCGTTCGAGCGCAGCCTTCTGACTTTGAAATCGAGTATGTGGGTCAGCATTGAACAGGTGTTGTACCAAACAAGATGCTTTTTCGATAACAAAACCTACGTCTCTATATTAATACAAGAGCCAACGTCATATTATAATATTGGTTTCAAATTGCACGACAAAAATGCCGACGAGCCGATAAAGTATGACGAAATCATCACGCGTGTAACCTACCAAAGCATAAAATCTGTACTGTTAGCCATGGCAAGCTGGGGCATCATCGAAATAGCATACGACCCCACTACTACAGGCAATGGCCCGTCCTACCTTACAGACGCCTTACGCTATGTGCGCCTTACCAACTTAGGCAAATATGTTTTGGGAGAAGCGAAGTCCTATCAGTTGCCCGCCACAATGGTCAACACACGTAAGGACTTTGAGCTGAACACCGACCGGTTACTCATCAAAGTGCTCAACCCCAACAGTAAGGGAAATTTCGCACTCGGTAAAATAGCTACCCCCATCACGCCCCAGCTCTATCGCACAGACTTTTCCGTTTTCCTTAAAGAGTGCAATACGAAGGACGACATAGTAAAGAACATCAATTTGTTCAAGAAATACATTGCAAACGAACCACCCCAAATATGGGCAGGTTTCTTCAATGCCATGCTGGAACGCTCCAATGCACTAAAAAAAGTAAGGACAAGCTACATTACGCGTTCAATCGATGCCAAAGACAAAGAGCTGCAAGACATAATCATGCACGACCCCAATATCAAACAATACATATTGCGTGCCGAAGGCTATGTGGTGCTGATAGAGCAAGCACACCTGAACGACGTGAACAACATACTCAAAACATATGGTTACACCATCTAATTCTCCACATTGGCATGAAACACTTGCTTATTGCCCTCATAGGCATCTTTAGCGTATGCGCCACAGCCACCACACGCAACGAAACTGAGGCGCGCCGCATAGCTCAAAGCTGGTTTGCACAACACAATGTTGCAAGTTTGAGCACCAACCACTCTCGCACACAAGAGGCTGCCATGATGACATGCGACACGCTCAACATGGCATGGTGTTACAAGCGCCAGCACCAATTTGTACTAATTGGCAAGCAGGCATCGCAACCTGCCATACTGGGCTATGGCAATACCGCGCAGGGAGTTATGCCACAGGGGCTGAAACGTTTACTCAACAGTGCTCCAATGCCCACTGACACGTACACCTCCCGCCCCTACCCGCTCGATGGCTGCCAATGGCAACCGGTGGCGCCACTGCTCAGCACACAACACGGCTACCACACGCCCTACAACGACGCTTGCCCCTACTATACCGACAACGATGGTGTGCGCTCCGATGCACGCTGCGTACCAGGTTGTGTGGCCATTGCTTTAGAACAAATTCTGACCTATTACAAACGCACCTACACGCTGCAAGACACCTTGCACGGCTGGCAAACGCCCAATTACACCATTCCCGACATATTGCCTGGCGAGGTGGTCGACGCCAGTCTCATACGCAACGAGTATGCCAACAACAACGGCACCACCGACGAACGCGATGCCGTGGCACGTCTGATGTATTATTTAGGCGTGGCCACACACATGAATTGGGGCATCGACGCCAGCAGCACAAACTCTACCAAGGTGGCCGACCCGCTGAAACGGGCTTTTGGCTTGAAATATGTACACTACCTTGACAGTTACAAGTACAATCCGGTTGCATATTGGAACTTTCTGGCTCAAGAGCTCATTGCGCGTCGCCCAATTTACTACTCGGGCAGTGCCATGAACCTCGAAGGCCACGCTTTTGTGCTCGACGGACTTGACGCCAACGGGCTTTTCCACGTCAACTGGGGCTACTATGGCAGTTACGACGGCTACTTCCGCCTCGACGTGCTGTCTGTCAAGGCCCCCACACACGACCATGACGCATTTGCCGACGACGGCTACTTTTGCAATCAAGAGGCTGTGGTGATGTGCCCCGACGAGGTGACGGGGGTAATGCCTCCCGACACACTGCACCGCACGGGCCATGAGGTGGTGGTGGACAGCGTGTGGTTTGCAGACGAACCGTCAACCGCCTGCATGACACGCATCAACATGGCGGTGCACAACACCACACAGCAAACGCTCACCACGCCATTTGCCCTGATGCTGAATGTCCCAACCGACACGGCACGGCTTGAACAAGCCGACTGGCTGGCATTTACAGGCGTCACGCTTGCCGCCGGACAGCGCGACACACTGACCATACACACGCTGTTGCCCCGCAACGGACATGACATGCAACTTGCCATCAGCCCCGACGGCGAACAAATCATTTACGAGCGCACGCTCAACATCACCAGCAACGGCACCACCCAGCTGCACAGCGAGGCACCGCGCCTTACGTTTGTTGACGGATCGACCATCGAGGTGCAGCAAACTGTGGGCAACAAACTTTATGACGAAAGAGCCGCACAAACACTACTCTTCAATCTGAAGGACAACACCAGCCACACCGATGCACAACTCACACGGCGCATTTATCTGCCTCCCACAACCGACACCACCTTGTGCGTGAGATTTTACAACCTTGTGCCAGGTCACAAATACCGCCTCAAACTGCAAGGTGAGCAACAGGGCGACATGCAGCGACTTGAGTTTGTCATGCCCGGCGCCGATGCCGTTGCCACACCAACATGTGCCCCCAACAGCCGCACACTGTACATTTCAACCGACGGACGCACCTCACCCACCGTGCCACACAACTACAAAGGAGCCTTGCTGCAATACCGCCAGGGCAAGATTACCAAAATCATACAACACTAATTTGGTTAACGGGTTAACGGGTTAACGAGTTGACAGGTTGACAAGTAAGTATGCTATACTTATAAAGTTAAAGCCAAGACGGTAAAAAGCTTGACTAACTTACCCGTCAACCTGTTAACCCGTCAACCTGTTTACTAATTCTCTAAAATTATTATGCTAAAGAAATCACATATTAAGACGTTGCTTGTGTCGACCACCGACAATGGCGAGGATATCATACGCACAGAGGCCGACGGCGGCTGCCTGATTGACGAAAGCGGCCTAATGCTGCGCTACACCGAGCGCGACAACGACGGCACAGCATCACTGCTGCTCACCGACGGCTTGGCCGACCTCAAGCGCAATGGGCGCATCAAGTCGCGCATGACTTTTGTCGACGGCAAACTTGTGCCCTGTGCCTACACCACCCCCAATGGCGCACTCGACTTCAGCCTCTACACACACAGCACACTGCTCAATGTCACGCCCGAAGGCGGACGTTTTGAGGCACGCTACACCATGCTTGCCGCTGGCAAACAGGTGGCCGACAATGTGCTTACGGTGGAGTGGCAATTTACAAACTAAAGTTGAAACAGCATGACAGCCCCTACCTCACTATGGCTAAAACAATATAACAATCCCTATGTCTGAATTTCCCAAATGGCTGCTTGCCCTTGCCGGCCTCAGCCTTATCCCCCTACTTGCGTGCCCGCTCTTCTTGTTCGGTGCACAGCCCTTTGGCACAAGCCAATATGGCATTGTACGTTTTCTGCTCTACCTGCTCACCCAACTGCTGTGGCTTGCGCCAACGGTCAGTTTCTTTGTCACGCTCGACCTTTGGCGCCGTGGCTACAACAAGGCAAGCATTGCGCTTGGCACGGCAGCGGTCGTGGTCAGCGTGCTAGCCTTTATACTGATATTTAGATAGCCGGCCGAAATATGTCGCAATGCGCACAGGCGCATATAACACGAGAAAGGGTGTTTCAGAAAGACTCCACCTGCCACGCGGCGTGGAGTTATCTTTCTGAAACACCCTTTCTCGTGTTGTATGTTACATTCAAATCGCCACCCTATGTCAAGGGTTGAGCAACTGCTGCAAGGCATTAACCATACCCGCTGCCGTCTGTCCTGTTGGGATGCCGGCCGGGGCAAACGCCTCAACTTGCTTGTTCAGTGCATCGAGCGCGGCGTTGTTGCCCTTTGCTGCATACTCCTCACGCAATATGCGCACCTTCTCGGCCATTGCCACCCCCTCAATAAAACGCTCATAGCGCACCGACGAGCGCGGACCCGGATAGATAAGATAGGTGTCGCCCGGGGCAAACAAGCGGAAACGCGTATCGGTGAGCGGGTTGTCGGCCCAGTTCATCCACGACCAGTGCAAATAGCCCTCAAACTTGTTGGCCACACAAAATACAGGCAAATAGGCAGCCTCAGCCGGCAGACTGTTTGAAAACAAATTGGGCTCCGTATTGCTGCAACAAGTGTAGGTCGTACTCTTCCACCCACGCGCCTTGCGGGCAGCCAGCTCCTCATCAGTAAAGTGCTCGCCAAAACCTATGCAATAGTCGTAAAGCTTGTCAACCAGCTCCTTGTGGTGTGTGCCAGCAAGCGCCATCTTGATGCCCGGCACCGCCTCTTGCGCCACACGATAGGCGTCAAGCATATTGTTGAGCCCGCGTTCGTCCATGGCTATACAAGTCTTGTCATACCACCCTTGCTGTTTGAGGTGAGCAGCAAAACTCTTCAAAAATGCGGTCCAAAGCGCCTTGTACTCTGCACTACTGGTTGTGGTTTTCAAATCCACCTCCTTGCCCTGTGCCTCATCGTAATAGCGGAACGACATATCCCAGGGCACCATCGAGAAACAGTTAATTTGCTCACTTATACCACACTCCTCACACAGCTTCACCCATTGGTCAAACACTGTGTAGTCGTACTGCCATTCGCCGTTCTTGGTGCGTGTTGTGCGCACCATGGCACTGAATTTGTCATGACTCTGGTCGCCCCAAGGCTCATAAAACAATATGGCCGACACCACCTTTTGCCCGCTGCGCGCCAACAGTTTGAGGTAGGGGCGCAAGGCATCAAGGTGAGCCTGGCTCCAACGCGGCACATCGTTGTAACGCGACACAGCATAAGGCTGCTGCCAAAAGTCCACATGAAACTTTTGTTCGGCTGGCGAAGGCAAGGTGCGTGCATTTACCTCAATCTTCAGGTTCAAGCGCTTCAGCACCTTGTGCGTTTGCGCATCGGCCACCTCCAGCTGCGTGCTGTACACACCGGCATCGGCATCAGCCGGCACCTCCAGCGTGCACCATACGGGGTGCGTGGTCCCCTCCTCTGCCGTTTGCGGCACATCAAGGTCTATGACATCGGCCACCTGGTAGGGCGTGAGGTTGTTGGGGTGATAACCACAATACTGAAAGTTGTCGGTTGTCACATAGTTAATAAAGCGTGCCTCGCCCTGTGAGGCCGCAATGGTGGTGCCCCCCTTGCGCCAAGGGGTGAGCCTCACCTGCAGCGCGCCTTGCTTTTGAGCGGCATACACCACAGCCTCCACGCCCACACGCTCACCGCGCCAAGCCTTTATCAGCGTGTCTGATGTAGCCCTCATCACAGGGCGCTCAGTTTGCGCATAGTGCACATCTTTCGAGGCCCACGACACTTGCAGCCCCTTTCCGCCCGTTGTTTGAGCCTGCAGCGAAAGGGCAACAGCACACAACGGAACAATTATAGTTTGCTTAATATTCATAGTTCATCATATTTTTGGTGGAACACCGTCACTGCCTCAATGCCCTTGCGCATCATGCTGAGTGGCATATTTTCGTTAGGCGAATGTATGGCATTGCTTTCAAGTCCAAAACCCATCAACACGGTTTTTACGCCCAGTTCGCGTTCAAAATCGCTGATAATAGGTATGCTGCCACCGCGTCGCACCGCCAGCGGCCGTTTGCCAAAGGCTGCCTCAAACCCAGCCTCCGCCGCACGATAGGCCGGCAGGGTGATAGGGCACACATAGCCCTCGCCGCCATGCATCGGCGTAACCTTCACCTTCACACACTTGGGGGCCATGCGCTCAATGTAGTCAACAAACAGTTGCGATACCGTTTCGTGCTGTTGGTGTGGCACCAGGCGGCACGACACTTTGGCGTATGCCTTCGAGGGCAACACCGTTTTGGCACCCTCGCCCGTGTGACCGCCCCAAATGCCGCAAATGTCAAACGAGGGCCGGCAGGCATTGCGCTCAATGGTTGAATAGCCTTTTTCGCCCCGCAGCGCATCCACCCCGATGGCCTGCATGTAGCGCTGTTCGTCAAATGGTATGTGGGCTATCATGCTGCGCTCATCGGCCGACAGCTCCTCCACATCGTCATAAAAGTGGGGTATGGTTATGCGTCCGTCGGCATCGGTCACCTTGGCCAGCAGCTCACACAACACATTGATGGGATTGGCCACCGCACCACCAAAGTGCCCGCTGTGCAAATCGCGATTAGGCCCTGTCACCTCTATCTGCCAATAGGCCAGCCCACGCAGTCCGGTGGTGAGCGATGGCAAATCGGCCGCAAGCATCGAGGTATCGCTCACCAATATCACGTCGCATTGCAACAGGTCGTGATGTTGTTTCAAAAAACTGCCGAGCGAGGGCGACCCTATCTCCTCCTCTCCCTCAAGTATAAACTTCACATTGTGCTTTAGCAATCCATGGCGCACGAGGTATTCAAGCGCCTTTACCTGTATAAAGCTCTGTCCTTTGTCATCATCGGCGCCACGTGCCCAAATGCGTCCGTCGCGCACCTCGGGTTCAAACGGATTAGAGTGCCACAAATCCAAAGGGTCAACCGGCATCACATCATAGTGGCCATACACCAACACGGTGGGTGCCGCATCGCTCACATGCTTTTCGGCATACACCAGCGGATTACCCTCCGACGGCATCACCTCGGCATGGTCGGCACCGGCAGCCACCAGCAATTCTTGCCAACGTTTGGCACAGCGCAGCATGTCATCGTGGTGTGCAGGTTCGGCGCTGATACTCGGAATGCGTATCAGGCTGAACAGCTCGTCAAGGAAACGCGCCTCGTTCTGTACCACATAGCTCTGTATAGTAGGAATTGTTGTCATAAGTTTTGTTTTAATTATCCATTGGCAAAGATAGTGCAAACCGAGTGAAGAAAGTCAAGCTTGCTTGAACTTTCTGCCGAGGTGCAGCCTATCTTATCAAAAGATAGTGCAAACCGAGCGCATAAAGTCAAGTTTGCTTGAACTTTCTATTATAAGATATTGCTATTCAGTAAAACGTAAACACGCGAAAGGGTTCAAGCACCAAACGCTACCTCTAATGGGGGCGACGCGTCTCGCGTCGGGCAATAAGGCAAAGGCTCACAGATAGGCGTGTAATTAGTACTATCAGTGATCCTTTATTTCGTGTATGAACGTTGTATTTTCTCCGACGCGGGACGCGTCGCCCCCATTAGAGGTAGCGTTTGATGCTTGAGCCCTTTCGCGTGTTTACATTTTACCGTACAACAATAAATTATAATACAACGCGAAACTGAGTGTATATCAACCCCAAAGGGGTAAACATACGGGCACAAAAAAAAGGGCTTCCGCCCTTTCTCATCTTTTTTAGTGGTGCGAGGCACATTATTGCCACGCCCACCGGCTCACATCTGAGCCAATCATCTAACAGTTACCTTTCTACAAATCTTTTTTACCTAATCTAATCTTTTACCTAATCTTGTTAACCTAATACTTAATCTTTCTACCCAGTCACTTCTTCGCAGAAGGAACTTTCGCAGAACTAATACTATATCAAATTATTCAATAGCTTAGCTTATGTCTTGTTTTCGAGTGCAAAGTTACGGCCACAACCACGACAATGCAAGTATATGAACAAAAAAGTTGCACGCTTTTGCATTGTTTGTGAACAAACTCGGCATTTTGACAAGTGCACTATCAAAAAGCTCACATTTTATCATTCTGCCACCACTATGTACCGCTACACAAAGGCTGCATCAAACACCTGCTGCAAGAAAAATTGCCTGCCAACACCGAAGTTTCCGACTCAAAGAGCCCTTCTGTGCTGACAGGCAACCACTATCCGCTGACAGAGTCAGCTAACGGGGTCTTACCCATTATTACTTTGCAATCTTGACGCACTTCACGCCGTTTGCCGTTACAATCTGCAAGAGATACTGACCCTTGGGCAGCGACGATGTGTTGACTGTGCCTCCATCGCGACCTGTGGCCAAGAGGCATACGCGACCTTTGGCGTCGAACAAACGATACGACTTGAGGCCTGGAGCTGTGAACGACACTTGGTTGGCCCCCATACGCACATCAATATCCACAGCCGACTTGCCAACCGGCTTGATGGCGGTAAACTCACCCGCACCCTCGGCAGCATTGATATAATCTGAATAATCAGTGCGCTTGGTCTCAACATAGCGCTGTTCGAAGCTGCCCCAAGGATTGTCGGGGTCGGTTGATATGTAGTAGTAGCCCTCGTATGCCACCGACTGCGGTATGTCGTACTCCGGATGGTAGGTGATATGATACTTGTTGCCGTCCTGCAGCTCATAGCCCTCGCCATTGGCCACCTTGACGTCGGAGAGCAAAAACTTCTCCTGGCTCACCGTGTAACCATGATCGTCATTCTTCACCACCACACTGTCGAGGTCCCAACCTGAACCTTGATAATCGTTGGCTATATAGGTCGTTTTGTTATGATACTCGTAACTGCCATTGGCATCGGTGGTCCATATCTTGAACTCCTGCTTGCCCACCCCGGGCTGATCTATCACGTAAGCATAATCCTCCACATTTTTGGCATCGTAAGTTACCGACAATGTACCATTAGCCTGGCCTGCATAATAGGTATCTGCAGCGAGCATGCGTTGTTCGCCCTGCAAGAATGAGGCATCGATGTCAACATACTGATCGTCTGTGGCAGCCCACTTTATGCTGCGGTACGACTCTGTCTCTTGCCACACATCTTCATTTGTGTTGTAATCATACTCCAAACCTTCGTACTTAATGTCCACTGCATGCCCAACCGAGTCGGCATAAGTAGCGGTAAGGCGCTGCTTCAACTGCGGCGTGGGAGTGCTGTAGTCCTGATACCAATATTCGCTTGTCAACACTCTGCCCCTGGCATCACGCACAATGTTCCAACGCTTGCAACCGCCGCCGTCGCCAAACACATAGGCTGCGCTGTCGGCATTCCACATAAGAGTCTTTTGTTCGGTCACGAAACTCTGAACCACGGGGTCGTACTTGTAGGTGGTTATCCAGAAGGGAGAATAGGTCTTGCCGTCTTTCGACACTTCAAATGTCACAACCGACTGACGGCCTTGCTCGTCATACGACACCATCTGCCGCGAATAGGGCAAAGTGTCGCCCTCGGCAAACGAATGCAGACGCCAACCACACTCTGAGCCGTTTTTGTCATAGAACAAGGTGTAACGCTCGGCACGTTGCATGTCAGCATCGGGAGTTTTATAACTGCGTGTCCACACCTCCTCGGTTTGGGGCACCCAAATGGGGAGCACCTCGGCAGCCTTGCTCTGCGACAGACACGACACGGGAGCTTGTGCCTGACGGCCGTCAAACAACAATTTGCCAATTTTTTTACCACTACGACCCACTTGGGCCTTGGCGTCGACGCCATTGTGCAACACCGAGGCAAATGGCAATGCACGGCTTCGGCCTGGAACTGACTGGAAGGGTTGAGCTGACGCCACACTGCCACATGTAAGCGCAGATAGCATTACAAACGTAAATGTTTTCATAGGCTATAACGAACGTTTTGTTGGTAAATGAGTTATTTTTGTTTCTGTTTGCAAATATAGGCAGCATAAGCCGTACCACCCAACATATTGCAAAGAAATATCATTTTTTATGCTGCATAACATATTTTATGACCATTGGCAGCATTCTTGACCAGCAGCCTGACAAGCTGAAAGGTTTACAAAAAATCTTGCTAATGGCATTCTGTATTTCTCCTTTTTATCTACACGCCACACTATAATGGCAGAAAGGACATATTTGCCCCTTATTCTGTTTTCAGCCATTTTGTCTGCACTCTGCACTTTTGCACGCGACACAATTGATTATCAGCAGATTGTGCAGTGCAGACAAGCCCAAAAAGCTTCTGCACTGCGCCTACACCCATCTGCCCCCTATCTGCACCCATCTGCACGCGTCTGCACTGCCACCATACCGCACACGCCTCACGACAAAAACTGGCGTGCCAGCCGCACATTACGGCATAGGGGGAGCGGATTTTCTGTCAGAGCAACAGATTTTTCTACCTCCCTACACGTTTTTTTCTGACTGGCACAAATGATATGACGCCCCCGGCACAAGCACGAATGCAGATGGCAGTGCAGACAAAATTCGCCTATGTCTACACTGCTTTTCGCACTGATATTCAGAGCATTACAAGGCATTAGTGCAGAGTGCAGACAGTTTTGCAAAAAACCATTATATAAGGACTGCCTGCACCATCTGCACTGACACAACTGCACATGACAGCAAAATATTTTTTCTGTCATAACCATCTTTGGCACGCCGCTTGCATAAGTATGGGCGTACCGCTCAAAATAGTACAGAGGTACACACATATAATTATATAACACGAATAATAATAAAAAAAAGATACAATCATGGGAAAGATTATTGGTATTGACTTAGGTACAACGAACAGCTGTGTGTCAGTGTTCGAAGGTAACGAACCTACTGTAATTGCCAACAGCGAAGGCAAGCGCACCACTCCTTCGGTGGTAGCCTTTGTTGAAGGTGGCGAACGCAAGGTGGGCGACCCCGCCAAGCGTCAGGCAGTAACCAACCCATTGCGCACGATTTACTCAATCAAGCGTTTCATGGGTGAAAACTACAACCAGGTGCAGAAGGAAATTGCACGTATGCCTTACAAGGTGGTACGCGGCGAGAACAACACCGCACGTGTTGAGGTGGACGGTCGCCAGTACACTCCGCAGGAAATTTCTGCAATGGTTCTGCAAAAGATGAAGAAGAAGCGCAAGAATTTAAAAAGTTTGTTCAAAGTATCAAACCGTCTGATTTTGCAAAATTGATGAAAGATAAAGATCATCACGAAAGCGATCAGTAAACAGATATTTGTGATGTTTTTATGCGAAAACAATATGAATACGTCTTTGAGATTGTTAATTTGTAAAATTTGTAACAATTTTTGTAAAACCTGAAAATTTTTATATTTTCAGGTTTTATAGTTATTAAGGACAATTATATGATAGACGGAATTAAAGCAGTACAACCGAATAATATTTTTAAGGTAAATCCTGTTCAATTGTTTGGAGATAACAATAGATCGAACAGGACAGAAAACAATCCGTTTAATTCTGGTTTGTTTTCTCAACAAACTAATGGAAATTATAATTTAAATCATCCAAGAGTAGCCGGTGGAGCTCAAGCAAATAGTTTGGATTTGTTGGCTTAATATTTTGTAATATTTTCTAAAATTTGAGCAATTTCTTGTAAATAAATTACTTTATATAATTACAGGGAAAATTATGGGGTAATTTATTATGGCAGGATTGCAAAAATTATTCGGCATCGGATACGCTCAAGGTTCGAAAGGAATTACAAATCCGTATCAAACCAATAAAGGAACTAATAATTTTGTAAAAAATACTTTCAACTTTGGAACAGCAAATCCAAATCAGCCAAATCAAGTTATTGCAGAAAACAATCCGTTAGGCATTCCCTCAAGAGGAACTAAACTTTATTGTCTAGGATAACAAGAAATTTATTTTAGTATTAGTACCGTAAATCAGTTTTGTTGCGTTGAATTCAGGTGTAAAACTATAGGTTTTGGTTGCCTTTTTCTTGAAACTGCAAAGCCCGATTACCTTTTCATCGTCATTAAATAATTTTTTTAAAAATTCCATAATATTACACATCCTTCTTTTTTATTGTATAATGTATTTAATTAACTCAATTAAGAGATTTTAAGGAGGACAATATTATGTTAAAACTTTCTAGTGGAAAATCAGATGTGGATCGGATAACTTTTTATGATTCCAAATACGGTGCAACTGCA
>OIZF01000451.1_pt1 | contig 28473 bp, 27 predicted proteins | sample 1588471 | NCBI WGS metagenome assembly OIZF01 (sample SAMN03283279) | human gut metagenome | biome: human-associated habitat; material: feces | host: Homo sapiens | place: Peru | collected 2012
TTTGACGAGGCCCATGGCGATCTCGTCCTGGATCTTCAGCAGGCGGCTCATCCGGTCGGTCTTTTCCTTGCGGGGGGTGGGGTCAGGCATTTCTGCCGCCTTGGTCCCGGTGCGCTTGGAGTAGATGAAGGTGAACAGCTGCATGTAACCGACCTTCCGGATCAGGTCGAGGGTGCCCTGGAAATCCTCCTCCGTCTCGCCGGGGAAGCCGATGATGATGTCGCTGGAGAAGGTGATGCCGGGCACGGTCCTGCGGGCGTACTCGATGAGTTCGAGGTACTGTGCAACGGTGTAATGGCGGTTCATCTGGGCCAGCATCCGGTCCGAGCCGCACTGCACCGGCAGATGCAGGTGCTTGCACAGGTGCGGCTGCGCGGCGATGGTGTCAATGAGCTTATGGCTGGCGTCCTTCGGGTGGCTGGTCATGAAACGGATCTGATAATCGCCGGGCACCGAGCAGAGCAGGTTGAGCAGGTCGGAAAAATCCACCTTCTCTTCCAGACCCTTGCCGTAGCTGTTGACATTCTGGCCCAGCAGGGTGATCTCCTTGTAGCCCGCTTCCACAAGGCCCCGGAACTCGGCCAGGATATCGCCGGGCTTGCGGCTCTTTTCGCGGCCGCGGACATAGGGCACGATGCAGTAGGTGCAGAAGTTGTCGCAGCCGTACATGATAGGCAGCCAGGCGCGGAACTCGCTCTCGCGCCGGATGGGGATGTTCTCCACGATGACGGGGCGCTGGGCAGGCTCCAGAAGGACCCGCTTGTGCTTTTGCAGCTTCTGCGCAATGAGCTGCGGCAGGGTGTCGATGCCGTCCACGCCGAAGACGAGGTCCACATACGGGTAGCTCTGGCGCAGCTTTTCCACCACATGCTTCTGATTGGCCATGCAGCCGCACAGGCCGATCATCAGGCCGGGCTTTTTCTCCTTCAGGCCCTTGAGCGCGCCCACATTGCCGAAAACGCGCTGTTCGGCGTGCTCGCGGACGGCGCAGGTGTTGAAGAGGATGAGGTCGGCGTCTTCGGGCTTGTCGCACAGGCCGTAGCCGATATCCACCAGCACACCCTTGATGCGCTCGCCGTCGTTGACGTTCTGCTGGCAGCCGTAGCTGTGAACGAAGGCCAACGGCGGGGTGTCGTATGTCTTGCGCACCAGCTCTGCGGCGGTGGCGTTGTGTTCAAATGCAATGTACTCCAATGATGAAACCATCCTTCGGTTCGATATTTTCAGAAAGCTCCTTTTAGTATACCCTGTTTTGCGCCGCAGGGCAAGTAGGAAGTGTGAATTTTTCGGTTCAGACGGAGGCTTCGGCCTGCTTTTGGGCGCAGGCCTCGCACAGGCCGAACAGGACCACCGCGCAGTCCTGCACGACGCCCTTCTGGCTGCGGACCAGCTTCATCACCTGCTTTTCGTCCACATCGGCGTCCACGACGCTGCCGCAGGCGTTGCAGTAGAGATGGCTGTGCCAGCACAGGGTGTGGTCGAACCGGTCGGCCTTGCCGGGGATGGAGACGCGGCGCACCCGGCCCGCCTCCACCAGACTGTTCAGGTTGCGGTAGACCGTGCCGAGGCTCAGGCCGGGGCACTCCGGTGCAGCTTTGTCAAAAATCTCTTCCGCGGTGGGGTGGTCGCAGAGTTCTTCCACCTTCCGCAAAACCAGCTCGCGCTGCTTGGAATAACGCATAAGTTCCTCCTGTTGTGGTTTTTATACTTTGTCTTCGCCCTTGATGCGGGCCCAGTAGGCGCGGGTCGCCTGTTCGTTTTTGTTTTCCCCAAAGGTGTAGTACCGGACATCCCTGAGCACATCGGGCAGGTATTGCTGCTCGACCCAGTGGTTCGGGTAGTCGTGGGCGTATTTGTAGTTCTGCCCCTTGACGAGGGCATCCTCGCCGTCAAAGTGCTTGTTCTGCAGCTGGCGCGGGATCGGCCCGGTGCGCCCGGCCTGCACATCCGCGATGGCGGCATTGATCGCATCGTGAGCGCTGTTGGATTTGGGGCTGGTGGCCACCAGAATGACCGCATCCGCCAGTGGAAGCCGGGCTTCCGGCAGGCCCACCATGTTGGCCGCGTCGATGGCCGCCTTGACGATGGGGATGATCTGCGGGTAGGCAAGGCCCACATCCTCGCAGGCACAGACCATCAGGCGGCGGCAGGCCGAAGGCAGGTCCCCTGCTTCCAGCAGGCGGGCCAGATAGTGGAGCGCTGCATCCGGGTCGGAGCCGCGCATGGATTTCTGGTAGGCGGAGACGATGTCGTAGTGGTCATCGCCGTCCCGGTCGTACCGCATGGCGGTGCGGCGGGTGACCTGCCGGATCATTTCCAGGGAAATATGCTTGCCTTGCTCGTCCTGCGGCGCGGCGGTAACGGCAAAATCGAGGCAGCCCAGCGCCTTGCGCAGGTCGCCGCCGGCACTCTCGGCAAGGTACGTGCAGGCGTCGGGGTCCATCGTGACCGGGACGCCCTCCGATGCCGAGAGCTTTTCCAGTGCGTTGTGCAGGCCCTGCTCCACATCCGCCGCCGCCAGTGACCGGAACTCGAACACCGTGCAGCGGGACAGCAGCGCATTATAGATGTAGAAGTAGGGGTTTTCGGTGGTGGAGGCGATGAGGGTGACGCTGCCGTCCTCGATGCACTCCAACAGGCTCTGCTGCTGCTTTTTGTTCAGGTACTGGATCTCGTCGAGGTAGAGCAGGATGCCCCCTGCCCCGGCCAGTGTGCCGATGTCTTTGAGGACCGCCTTGATGTCGCCGGTGCCGCAGGAGGTGCCGTTGAGCTTGTGGAGGGTCATCCCGCTGTTTTCGGCAATGATGCGGGCCACGGTGGTCTTGCCGGTGCCGGAGGGGCCGTAGAAGATCATGTTGGGGATCTTTCCGCTCTCAATGGTGCGGCGGAACACCCGCCCCGGTGCCAGCAGATGCTGCTGCCCACAGACCTCGGCCAGTGTTTTGGGGCGCAGACGCTGCGCCAGCGGTTCGTTCATCGGTCGTTCCTCCTCTTTGCTCATCTGAGACAATTTCCTGTTTATCATAGTATACCGCATTTCCCCGCTGAGGACAAGCGCTTCTTTGGCAGGAGCCTGCCCCGATGTCGCAAAATTCATTTACAAACTTGTCGAAACATGGTATCATCAGGCTATCCTTATATGAAACGAGGCGATCTCATGCGCAAAGCTTCCCCGGCGGAAGACCTTTCCGCCAAAAAGGCGCTGGCGCGCACGGTCATTGACCGGTTGAAACTGGAATACCCGGATGCAGGCTGCACGTTGGACTACGACCACGCCTGGCAGCTGCTGGTCAGCGTGCGGCTGGCTGCACAGTGCACCGACGCGCGGGTGAACATCGTCGTGCAGGACCTGTTTGCAAAGTACCCCGATGTGGCGTCGCTGGCCGCTGCCGAACCGGAGGACATCGAAGCCATCGTCAAGCCGTGCGGGCTGGGCCGCAGCAAGGCGCGAGATATCTCGGCCTGTATGCGGATGCTGCGTGACCGGTACGACTGCAAGGTGCCCACCACCTTTGAAGAGCTGCTGGCGCTGCCTGGCGTGGGCCGGAAGAGCGCGAACCTGATCATGGGCGATGTGTTCGGCAAGCCTGCCATCGTGACGGACACCCACTGCATCCGCCTGTGCAATAAGATCGGCCTGGTGGACGGCATCAAAGAACCGCAGAAGGTGGAAATGGCACTGTGGAAAATCATCCCGCCCGAAGAGGGCAGCGACCTGTGCCACCGGTTCGTCATGCACGGCCGGGCCGTCTGCAATGCCCGCAAACCCGAATGTGAACGGTGCTGCCTGAAGGATGTCTGCCGGTATGCGGCAGAGCAGGCAGCTGCACAAACCAAACAGGAGGTCTCATTATGATCACACTCTCGATCCTGATCGTCATTGCGCTCATCTGCGCTTTGGTTGGCTGCCTGATGGGCCTGTTCTCCCTTGTGGGGCTGCTGGCCTCGCTGGTCATCGGCGTACTGGTGGGCGCCCTGGCCGGGTACATCGCAGGCCGCTTTATGGGCACCGAGACATCGTTTGCCCGCAACGCCGTTCTGGGTGTGCTGGGCAGCTTTGTCGGCGAGTTTCTGTTCGGCCTGGTCGGCATCCACGCGACCGGGAGCTTCAGCTCCTTTGTCATCTCCATCCTCGGTGCCTGCGTCTGCATCTGGGTGGACAATAAGCTATTCAAAAAGGGCTGATTTCCCGGAGCTGTCAGCGCTCTGCATTTGCTCTCCCGTTTGGGAGGGCTTTTTTGTTTTCTCCCCTTGACAAATATATCGACGCACGATATAATGCAATTACGATATATCGTGTGTCGATACAAAGTGAGGCGATACAATGGAAAATTTGGCTCTGACGGAATCCACTTACTACATCCTGCTTTCCCTCTACCACCCACAACACGGTTACGGCATCATGCAGCAAACCGAACAGCTCTCCGGCGGGCGAGTGCGGCTGGCCGCCGGGACCTTGTACGGTGCTTTGAACGCACTGTGCGAAAAAGGCTGGATCTCCCCCCTGCCCATGGAAAGCGGGAGTCGCAAGAAGGAATATCAACTGACGGAAACGGGCCTGGCCGTGCTCAAGCGGGAGCTGGCCCGCCTGGAAGAGCTGGCCGCGAATGGCCGCACCATCCTGAAGGAGGAATTGTCATGAGTGAGACGAAAGCCCTGCACAAATGGTTCTGGGTCTGGGAATTTGAAAAAGAAGAACGCTGGCTCAACGAGATGGCACAGGAGGGCTGGGCGCTGACGTGTGGCGGCTTCTGCACCTACACCTTCGAAAAATGCGAGCCGGGCGAATACATCATCCGGGTAGAAACACTGGACAACTCTTCTGATTTTGAAAATTTCATGGAGGAGCTTGGGGCCGAATCCGTTGGCCGCTGCTTCCGCTGGGGCTACTTTCGCCGCAAATCGGAACTGGGCGAGTTCGACATGTTCTCCGACATCGACTCCCGCATCGCCCATCTGGACAAAATCGGCAAAACGCTGTTCCTGCTCTGTATGGCAAATATCGTGATTGGCCTTGCGAATTGTACCGGGGCCACCAGCAGCCGCCTGGGCTGGCTCAACCTGTTGTGCGCCGCCCTGCTGGCTTACGGGCTGGGCCGCATTCACGGAATGCGTGACGGGCTGAAACATGACCGTGCTCTTCACGAGTGACCATCTTCCCTTTGGAACGTCGTTTTTTCAGAGTTTTCAAAAAGTTCATCTTTACCCGCTTGCATTCCGGTGCAGGCGGGTATATTATTATCACACGCAAATAGTTATCAAGTGTTAAATATTTGCAGTAGATAACAAACAAGGAGGTTCCCCATGCCGAAGGAAAACGCCCCGGAGCTGTTCGGGCTGTTTCACTACTTCCACCAGCTGAGCGACGAAGCCAAGCGCGGGATGAAGGCATCGCTGGAAGAGTGCCCCAGGTGTCATTTCGTGATGCTGGAAGGCGTTCTGGCGAACATTGAACAGCACGGAACGGATGGAAGCATCTATGTTTCCGACCTGGCCGCTGCCGTCCGGCAGCCGATGCCCGCCGTTTCGCGGTGGCTGCGCCAGCTGGAGCAGGATGGACTGATCGAACGCATCACCGACCCGAACGACCGCCGCAAGACACTGGTGCACGTCACCGAAAAAGGCCTTGCTTCCAGCCGCCAGTGCGAGCTGGCCCTCAGCGGGTATTTCGACCGGGTGGCGCGCCGCCTGACGCCCCAGCAGCTGACCCAGCTGCGGGAGCTGAAGGATGTTCTGCTGGATGCGGTGATGGCCGAAAATGCGGAATTCCAGACCAAATCGAAGGGAGACAATCAAAATGGGTAAGATCTTCAAGCAGCTGGCCCGCCACTGGGCCGCCTGCCTGGTCGTGATCAGCCTGCTGTTCGTGCAGGCGTACTGCGACCTTTCCCTGCCGGACTACACGAGCAAGATCGTGGATACCGGCATCCAGCAGGGCGGCATCGAAAGCCCCCTGCCCCAGACCCTGCGCTCCTCCACGCGGGATGCGCTGTCGCTTTTGATGAGCGAAGAGGACGCAGAGACCTTCCGGAACGCCTACGGATATTACATTCAGGACGACGGCGTTCTGAAGCTCCGCGCTGACCTGACCGCCGAGGAGCGTGCTTCTCTGGAAGAGATCGTCACCATGCCGGACATCGTACTGTATATGGCCGCTTCGCAGGCTGCCAATGGCACCGGGATGCCCGCGCAGGGCATGGCTCCCCTTTCGGAGTATCCGGCTGCTTCCAGCGAGGCCGCTGAGAGCGCAGCCTCCTCGGAAAACGCTGAGGATACCGCAGCGGAGACCATCGCCCCCACTGCTGCCGATCTGGACGCCGTGTGCGCCCAGTTTGCGGCCATGGCGCAGATGCCGGGCTTCTCCCGCGAGATGATCCAGCAGCAGCTTGCCAGCGCAATGGCACAGATCGACGAGACGACCCTTTCCAGCATGGCCAGCCAGGCCACCCTGCTGGTCAGCCTGGAATACGAGGCGCAGGGCGTCGCGCACGACGTCCAGATGCAGTATCTGTTCCGGGTGGGCGGGCAGATGCTGGGCCTGACGCTGCTGATGGTGGTGGTCGCCATTCTGGTGGGCCTCATTGCTTCCCGCGTGTCGGCTGCCATCGGCCGTGATCTGCGTCGGCAGACCTTCTCCTCTGTCATCCATTTCTCCAATGCAGAGATCGAGAATTTCTCCACTGCTTCCCTCATCACCCGCACCACCAACGACATCCAGCAGGTGCAGTTCGTCTGCGTCATCCTGCTGCGCATGGTGGCCTATGCGCCCATCCTGGGCATCGGCGGTGTGCTCCATGTCGTGCAGGGCGACACCGGCCTTGCCTGGATCATCGTGCTGGACGTGGCCCTGCTGCTCTGCCTCATCGTACTTCTGATGAACATCGCGATGCCGAAGTTCAAAATCATGCAGACCCTTGTGGACAAGCTGAACCTCGTCAGCCGCGAGATTTTGACCGGCGTGATGCCGGTGCGCGCGTTCAGCCGCGAAACCTTCGAGGAAGAGCGCTTTGACAAGGCCAGCAAGGAGCTGATGGGCACCCAGCTGTTCACCAACCGCGCCATGGTCGCCATGATGCCCTTTATGACCCTTATCATGAATGGCACCAGCCTGCTCATCGTCTGGTTCGGCGGCAAGGCCATGGATGCCGGCAACCTGCAGGTGGGCGAGATGATCGCCTTCATCACCTATACGATGCAGATCGTCATGTCCTTCCTGATGCTGGCAATGGTGGCCGTAATGCTGCCCCGTGCCGGTGTGGCCGCAGACCGCATCGACGAAGTGTGCCGCACCACCGCTTCCATCCACGACCCCGACGAAGCCGCCGCCCAGCCTGCGCGGGAGCGCAGCCACTGGAACGGTGTGGTGCGGTTTGAGGATGTGAGCTTCCGCTTCCCCGGTGCCGACAGCGACGCGCTGGAGCACATCAGCTTTACCGCTGAGCCGGGCCAGACGACCGCCATCATCGGTTCCACCGGCTGCGGCAAATCCACCCTGCTGAACCTCATCCCCCGCTTTTACGATGTGACCAGCGGCAAAGTGACCGTGGACGGGATCGACGTCCGCGACATGCCGCAGGAGACGCTGCACAGCCTGCTGGGCTATGTGCCCCAGAAGGGTATCCTGTTCAGCGGCAGCATTGCGAGCAACCTGAAGTTCGGCGGCGAACAGATCACCGACGCCGACATGAAGAAAGCCGCTGCCATCGCACAGGCCGCCGAGTTCATCGACGCCAAGCCCGAAGGCTACGACAGCCCCATCGCACAGGGCGGCTCTAACGTCTCCGGCGGGCAGAAACAGCGCCTTTCCATTGCGCGCGCCATTGCAAAAGCGCCGCGCATCTATCTGTTTGACGACAGCTTCTCCGCCCTGGACTACAAGACCGACGTGACCCTGCGCCGTGCCCTGAAGGCGGAGACCGGCGACGCCACCGTCATCATCGTGGCACAGCGCATCTCCACGGTGCTCCACGCCAACCAGATCCTGGTCCTCGATGAGGGCCGTCTGGTGGGCCGGGGCACCCACGCCCAGCTGATGGCCTCCTGCCCCGAATATCAGGAGATCGCGCGGAGCCAGCTGAGCCAGAAAGAGCTGGATCTGAAAGACCTGAACACCGGAAAGGAGGAGAAGTAACATGCCGAGACCCGGACGCCAGACGACGGAACGCGCCAAGGATTTCAAGGGCACGCTGCTGCAGCTGCTCAAGACCATGGGCGCGTATAAGATCTCCCTCATCGTCGTCATCGTTTTCGCCATCCTCTCCACCATCTTCAACATCGCAGGCCCGAAGATCCTGGCCAAGGCCACCACAGCCCTTGCCACCGGCTGGATTGCCAGACTGCGCGGCGTTGGCAGCATCGACTTTGGCTACATCGGCAAAATTCTGCTCATCCTGCTGGCCATGTACCTCTGCTCGGCCGCATTCAGCTTCATTCAGGGCTGGCTGATGACCGGCCTTTCGCAGAAGGTGTGCTACGACTTCCGCCGCCAGATCAGCGAGAAGATCGACCGCCTGCCCCTCGCCTACTTTGAAAAGCGCACCGTCGGTGAGGTGCTCTCCCGCATCACCAACGACGTCGATACTCTGGGCCAGAGCCTGAACCAGAGCGTCACCCAGCTCATCACCAGTGTGACCACCATGATCGGTGTGCTCCTCATGATGCTCTCCATCAGCCCCAGAATGACCCTCATCGCCCTGCTCATCCTGCCCGTTTCGCTGGCGCTGGTGCTGCTGGTGGTCAAATTCAGCCAGAAATACTTCAAGGCCCAGCAGGCCACTCTGGGCGTCGTGAACGGCCAGGTGGAAGAGGTCTACTCCGGCCACAACGTCATCAAGGCATTCAACCGCGAAGCCGCTGTGCTGGCCGACTTCAACACCGCGAACGACAAGCTGTTCGAATCCGCCTGGAAGAGCCAGTTCCTCTCCGGCCTGATGCAGCCCATCATGAACTTTGTGGGCAATCTGGGCTATGTGGCCGTGGCCATCGTCGGCAGCGTGTTTGCCGCCAACGGCGTCATCACCATCGGCGACATTCAGGCGTTCATCCAGTATGTCAAAAACTTCACCCAGCCCATCCAGCAGCTCGCGCAGGTGTCGAATATGCTGCAGAGCATGGCCGCTGCGGCGGAGCGCGTTTTCGAGTTCCTGAATGAGCCGGAAGAAGCCCAGCTCGCCGACCCGGCCCGCCGGGCAGACCCCGCCTGCATCGACGGTCAGGTCACCTTTGACCACGTCCGGTTCGGCTATGTGCCCGAAAAGACCATCATCCACGATTTCAGCTGCACCGTGAACCCCGGCGAGAAGGTCGCCATCGTAGGCCCCACCGGCGCGGGCAAGACCACCATGGTCAAGCTGCTGATGCGGTTCTACGATGTGGATTCCGGTTCCATCACCCTGAACGGCCACGATGTGCGCGACTTTGACCGCAGCGCTCTGCGCGAGGGCTTCGGCATGGTGCTGCAGGACACCTGGCTGTTCAAGGGCACCATTATGGAGAACATCCGGTACGGCCGCCTCGACGCCACCGACGAAGAAGTCATCGCCGCAGCCAAGGCTGCCAACGCAGACCACTTCATCCGCACCCTGCCCGGCGGCTACCAGATGGAGCTGAACGAGGATGCTTCCAACGTCAGCCAGGGCCAGAAGCAGCTGCTGACCATCGCCCGCGCCATCCTGGCCGACAACCGCATCCTGATCCTGGATGAGGCCACCAGCAGCGTGGACACCCGCACCGAACAGCGCATCCAGACCGCAATGGACAACCTGATGCGCGGCCGCACCAGCTTCGTCATCGCCCACCGCCTGTCCACCATCCGGGACGCAGACCTCATCCTTGTGATGCGGGACGGCGACATCGTCGAGCAGGGCACCCATGACCAGCTCATCGAAAAGGGCGGCTTCTACGCAGACCTGTACAACAGCCAGTTCGAAGACGTTGTGGAATAAGCCACAGCTCCCTTCTCTGTGAAAATGCCTCAGCTTTCCTTCCAAAAGCTGAGGCATTTTCTTTTGTCTTTGCCGGGCGGATGTGCTATAATTGTTTTCGTTTCTTGAAGTAGGAAAGGAGTCTGGAACTCAATGGAAACTGCAGTCAAGCCCTACGCATTCAGCCGGAAGGTGTTCTGCGAAGGGATGCGGGACGGTGTGCCCATCGCACTGGGGTATTTTGCCGTCTCTTTTTCGCTGGGCATTGCGGCCCGAAACGCGGGCCTGACCCCCATTCAGGGGTTTGTTGCCAGCCTGTTCAACAATGCTTCCGCCGGAGAATATGCGGCGTTCTCGCTCATTGCCGCCGGGGCCACCTATGTGGAAGTGGCCATCATCACCCTCATTGCCAACGCGCGGTATCTGCTGATGAGCTGTGCGCTGGCCCAGCGGTTTGCCCCCGGCACACCCTTCTTCCACCGGCTCATCATCGGCTACGATGTTACCGATGAGCTGTTCGGCATCACCATCGCACGGCCCGGCTACCTGAACCCGTTCTACACCTACGGTGCCATCGCACTGGCGGCACCGGCCTGGGCCATGGGCACCGCGCTGGGCATCGTAGCGGGCAACCTGCTGCCTCTGCGAGCCGTCAGCGCTCTGAGCGTCGCGCTCTACGGCATGTTCCTTGCCATCATCATCCCCCCAGCTCGGAAGAACAGGGTCGTGGCCGTTCTGGTGGCGCTGAGCTTCGCCCTCAGCTTTGTCTGCAATTACCTGCCGGGCATCGCATCGCTCTCCGACGGCACCCGCACCATCCTGCTCACGGTGCTCATCTCCTGCGGGGCGGCGGTGTTGTTCCCGGTTCCCACGCAAGCTGAGGAGGCCGAACAATGACATACAACAATTGGGTCTACATCGCCGTGATGGCGGCGGTCTCCTACGCCATCCGCGTTCTGCCGCTGACGCTCATCCGCAAGCCCATCCAGAACCGGTTCATCCAGTCGTTCCTATTTTATGTGCCCTATGTGACGCTGGCTGTGATGACCTTTCCGGCCATCGTCAACGCCACCCAGAGCCCTCTGGCCGGTGCGGCGGCGCTGGTGGTGGGCATCGCCGCCGCCTGGTTCGGGGCCAGCCTGTTCCAGGTGTCGGTCGCCTGCTGCGCCGTGGTGTTTGTTCTGGAATTGTTTTTGGTACGGTGATGAAGATGCAGAAGATCCTTGTTTCCGGTGCGGGCGGCTTTGTTGGGGCCCGCGTGATGCAGCAATGGCGCGAAAAAGCAGAGCTTTTTGCGTTCCCGCGCGGGTTTCTGGCGGCAGCCACGCAGGAAGATCTCTGCCGTTTTGCTGCACAGGTGCAGCCGGACGTTGTGCTGCATCTGGCCGCGCTCTCTGACACCGGCTACTGCCAGCAGCACCCGGAAGATTCCCGCCGCGCCAATGTGGACGTGCCGCTCTGGATGGCGCGGGCCGCGGCCGAGACCGGCGCGAAATTCGCGGCGTTCAGCTCCGACCAGGTGTATTCCGGGGCAGCGCAGGAAGGCCCCCTGCCCGAAACGCTGTCCCTTTCCCCCTCCAACATTTACGGGCAGCACAAGCTGGAAGCCGAGCAGCGGGTGCTGGAAGTCCTGCCGGACGCCGTGTTTCTGCGGGTGCCCTGGATGTACGACCTGCCCGGCTATCAGCTGCCCATCCGGGGCAATCTGCCGCTGAACCTGCTGCGGGCCGCTCTGCGTGGGACGCCGGTGCGGTTTTCCGCCCACGACTGGCGGGGCATCAGCTTTGTGCGGGAGGTCATCGAGAACCTGTACCCGGCGCTCTCCCTGCCCGGCGGTGTGTACAACTTTGGCAGCAGCAACGACCGCAGCATGGTCGAGACCGCACGGCAGTTCGCGGAATTGCTGGGCATTTCCGTTGCCATTGAGATCACCAACTGGCACCGCAACCTGCGGATGGATAGCTGCAAAGCCGCCGCGCAGGGCATCACCTTCTGCTCCACGCAGGAGGGATTTGCGCGGTGCCTGAGGGAGTATAACCTCTCAGGCGGGCCACGATAACAGCCTATTCTTGGAGGATAGGCTGTTCTTCGTACAACCTCTCCGTCACCTTCGGTGACACCTCTCCTTGTAGGAGAGGCTTTGGCATTCCGCAGACTTCACCGCTTCGCCAGAGGCTCCCCTATCAGGGGAGCTGGCATCGCGCAGCGATGACTGAGAGGTTCATTCCCCATGTTTCGCTCTTCGGAGGAGCTGTCTGCGAAGCAGACTGAAATGTTCACAGCAAAATACAGATGAGGCCGCTGCATCCATCGTTGATGACCTTTTCCAGCGTATCCTGCAGGCGGCCGCGGGCTTCCTGCGGCATGTGCAGGAGCTTGTTCTGCAAGCCCTCGTTGACCAGTTCATGCAGGCTCTTGCCGAAGATGTTGGACTCCCACAGCCGTTCCGGGTCGGACTCAAAGTCGCCCAGAAGGCTCTGCACCAGATCCTCGCTCTGCTTTTCGGTGCCCACGATGGGGTTGATCTCGGTGTGGATCACGGCCTTGAGCATATGGATGGAGGGCGCACTGGCTTCCAGACGGACACCGTACCGCCCGCCCTGCCGGATGATCTCCGGTTCTTCGAGCGAAAGCTCGTCGATGGTGGGCATCACGATGCCGTATCCGGTGGCCTCCACCTGTTCCAGCGCACTGCGGATCTTTTCATATTCGCGTCTGGCTCTGGAAAGCTCAATGATGCAGGGCATCAGGCCCGCTTCATCGCCGATGGCAAGGCCGGTCTGCTCGCTGAGCACCCGGTAGAACACATCCGGCTTGAGCAGAACCGTCACCCGCACGATGCCCTCCGAGAGGTCCATGCCGCTGAGGGTGGAGCGTTCCACCGAATCGCTGGCAAGGGCTCCGGCGCTGTTCTGGGCCGGGACATCTTTCATGCGGGAGATCTTCTCCGAAAAATCCAGCGCGGCCGTGTAGATCTCCGTTTGGAGCCAGTGGCCCCGGTCCAGCATGGTGACCCAGCGCGGGATGGCAAAATCCAGCTCCCGCACCGGGAACTCGTAGAGCACCCGCCGCAGGATCTCGTGCAGGGCGGCACGGTCCAGGTCGATGCAGCTCACGGGCAGCACACTGCGCCCATACGCCTGCTCCATCTGCGCTGCAAGGGCCTGCGTTTCCGGGGCGTCCGGGTGGGTGCTGTTGAGCAGGATGACAAAGGGCTTGCCCAGCGCTTCCAGCTCCTCGACGACCCGCTGTTCAGCGGGAAGATAGTTTTCCCGCGGGATCTCGCTGATGGTGCCGTCGGTGGTGACGACGATGCCGATGGTGGAGTGATCCCGGATGACCTTGCGGGTGCCGGTCTCGGCGGCAAGGTCAAAGGGGATCTCTTCCTCAAACCAGGGGCTTTTGACCATGCGGGGCTTTTCGTTCTCCTCGTGACCCATGGCCCCCTCCACCATATAGCCCACGCAGTCGATGAGGCGGATGCGGCACTTGCCGCCACCCTCCAGCTGGAGTGGGACGGCGTGTTCCGGGATGAACTTCGGCTCTGTCGTCATGATGGTGCGCCCCGCCGCCGACTGGGGCAGTTCGTCCCGCGCACGGAGGCGGGCGTCGTCCTCCTCGATGGCAGGCAGCACCAGCTGCTCCATGAATTGCTTGATGAGGGTGCTCTTGCCGGTGCGCACCGGGCCCACCACTCCGATCAGGATCTCGCCGCCGGTGCGTGCACCGATCTCGCGGCAGACCGTGGCTTCCAAACGTTCCTGCTTTTCCAAAATGGTCTCCTCCTGTCCGCATCTGGCGTTCTCAGAGACACTATATTCTCAAAACGCAAAAATAGAACCCTCTCCCAGCGCACAAGGCTGACGGAGAGGGTTTCCTTTTTATTAGAGCAGCTTGATGGCCACGGCCTCGCTCGTGCGGTCCTGGGCATCGTTGGCCTGCTGGGGGTCATCCAGCATATAGCGGAGCAGCAGCACCTCGGCCACGTAGAGCACCGACACCTTGACGGGGATGCTGCCGGAATCCAGCGGGCTTTCCTGTGCGCCGCAGAGCAGCACCACGTCCGCCAGTGCAGCACCCGGCGAGTCCTCGTAGTGGGTCAGAAGGACGATCTTTGCGCCGGATGCCTTTGCGGTGCGCAGGGTCTCCATCATGTCGCGGGTCGCGCCCGAATAGGAGACGAAGAGCACGACGTCCTCCGGCGTCATCAGGCTGGCGGAGAGAAGCTGCAAGTGGCTGTCTCCTGCCGTGCGGAACTTGTTGGACAGGCTGGAAAAGCGGGCACAGATATCATTGGCCAGCAGCATGCTGCCGCCCTGCCCCAGGCAGAACACCTGCCTTGCTGCCCGCAGCAGATCCACAGCCTTGTCCACCGCATCCGGTGAAAGGGCGCTCTGGGTGCCATTGATGGCCGTGATGAACAACGCGCTCGCATGCTCACAGAGCTTGTCGGTGGTCGTGCCCGGTTCCGGCTCCTGCTGATTGATGAGCGAAGCGGTCGCATTGGCCTGGGCCAGCGCGATGCGCATCTCATGATATCCTTCGAACCCCAGCGCCCGGCAGAACCGGAAAACGGTCGCCTCGGCCACCTTGCACTCCCGCGCCAGCGACGAGATCGAAAGATACTGCGCCTCGTCGGCATGGTGGATGAGGTAATCCGCCACCATCCGCCCGGATTTGGTCAGCTCGTCCTGCCGCTGGTGCAGCAGCTCCCAGAAATTAGTAGACATGTCAGCTTTCTCTCCTACTTTTTTCCCCGGCATCCGCGTCTGCTCCGCCGCACACGGCGCGGACACTTTTGCCTGGACTCTTTCTTAATGAAAGTATAAAAGAATCTTTCCTCCTTGGCAAGAGTGGCTTTCACCACAAATCACCGCCGTTTTCTGTGCAGAGCGTCCAATTTCAGCCGGAAAGTACGACTCATTTCCGAAAATTCTTTTCAAAAACGGACAAAAACACCCCTTTTGTCTGCGAAAACTTTTTTCAGGCCATGTAAAATTCATGTTTTCACAATGGTTACAAAATAGCTACAATCGCCAAAAAGTCCATCATTTTTTGAAAAAAGTCGTTCTCTTCGCTCGATTTGGTAGTTGTTCACAAGAAAGTTTTTTCAAAATTGTGCATTGCATAGATAGACAAAATGAAAATATTTTTCTATAATAAAGGCAACAACAGCGGCTCGACACGATAAGCCGCAAACATATGATATGCAAGGAGAATTTCGTTATGAAAAACTGTATCTCTCGTCGCTCCTTCCTGAAGGCTGCCGGCATCCTGAGCGCAGCAGGCGCACTGGCCGCATGCGGCGGTTCCTCTTCTTCCAGCACCGCAGCGTCTTCGACCGCCTCTTCCGCAGCTGCTTCCAGCACCGCTTCTGCCGGTGCAAGCATCAAGCTGTGGACATACCCCATCGGCGGCTGGGGCAAGGATGAGACTGTGCAGGAGCTGATCTCCAGCTTCAACGCAAAGTATCCGGATATCAAGGTCACCGTCGAGTATCTGGACTACACCAACGGCGACGACCAGGTCAACACCGCCATCGAGGGCGGCAGCGCACCCGACCTGATCATGGAAGGTCCCGAGCGTCTGGTTGCAAACTGGGGCGCAAAGGGCGTCATGGCTCCGCTGAATGACCTGTGGACTGACGACGCAAAGAAGGACATCTACGAGTCCGTCGAGTCCGCCTGCAAGAACGATAAGGGTGACTACTACGAATATCCGCTGTGCATGACCGCACACTGCATGGCCGTCAACATGACGAAGGTCAAGGAAGTCGGCGCAGACAAGAACCTCGATACCGACAAGCACACTTGGAGCACCGACGGCTTCCTGTCCACGGTCGACGCACTGTACAAGGCTGGCTACGAGAACGTTGCAGCCGTCTACTGCGGCGGTCAGGGCGGTGACCAGGGCACCCGTGCTATCATCAACAACATGTACGGCGGCACCTTCACCGATGCAGCCCACACCAAGTACACTGCTGACTCCCCCGAAAACATCAAGGCCATCCAGGCTCTGTACGATGCAAAGGGCGTCAACTTTGATGCTTCCATCAATGGCGGCGAGGAGATTACCCTGTTCCGCAACGGCACGTTGCAGATGGCATTCTGCTGGAACATCGCACAGCAGCTGAACTCCGACAACAACGACGCCGGTCTGACCAACAGCGGCGACGAGATCTTCCCCATGGCCTTCCCCACCGAGAGCGGCGACCCGAAGCTGTGCGGCGGTATCTGGGGCTTCGGCATCTTTGACAACGGCGACGAGGCCAAGATCGAAGCAGCCAAGACCTTCATCGACTTCATCGCAGCAGACCCCGACCAGGTCGGTGCAAGCGTTCTGGCTTCCACCTACTTCCCCGTTCGTGAGAGCGTTGGCGACATCTACGCCGGCAACGACATCATGAGCGAGTACACCAAGTTCATGTCCTACCTGGGCGACTACTACCAGATCACTCCGGGCTGGGCAACGGCTCGTACCGAGTGGTGGAACATGCTGCAGCGCGTCGGCACCGGCGAGCCTGTCGAGCAGGCCGTTGCGACCTTCGTTCAGAATGCAAACGCTGCCGCTGCTGCTGAGGCATAAGCTGCACACCGCATCCTGACCGTCATCTCTTGATAAAACCCTTGCCCCTTCCTCGAAAATCCCGGCGAGGGAGGGGCAATTCTTTTGCAAAAAATCCATCGGGAGCCGATCAAAACGAAAGGTTTGGTGATTTTCTTGGCTGCAAAGACTGCATCGATCAAAGAGCCGAAGCGCAGCCGCGCACTGGTCCGGCAGGAGACCATCGCATCCTACCTCTTCCTTCTGCCCAGCCTGATCTTCTTCTTGGGATTCGTCATCTACCCCATGGTCCTGTGCGTGGTCACGAGCTTCTTCGATTCCACCATGAACCGCGCCGATATCTTCGTCGGCCTGGCGAACTACAAAGAGCTGTTCGCAGACCCCATCTTCATTGGCGCACTGAAAAACACCATCATCATCGTCGTGGTCTCCGTGCCGGTCACCTGCGCGTTCTCGCTGTGGGTCAGCTCGGCCATCGTCGATCTGCCGGAGTGGGCCACCAGCCTCTTCCGCTGCGTGTTCTATCTCCCCGTCGTCACCGGTTCGGTCGCCGTCACCGTCGTGTGGAAGTGGATGTACAACAACTACTACGGCATCTTCAACTATCTGGGCAAAACGCTCGGCCTCATCGACAAGAACATCAACTGGCTGGGCGATGAGCGGTTCGCTCTGGGCTGCATCATCCTCATCCTGCTGACTACCTCCGTGGGCCAGCCCATCGTTCTGTACGTCTCCGCACTGGGCAATGTGGACCAGTCCATCGTCGAGGCAGCCGAAGTGGACGGTGCCAACGATTTCCAGGCGTTCTGGAAGATCAAGTGGCCCGCCATCATGCCCACCACCCTGTACATCCTGGTCATCACCACCATCAACTCCTTCCAGTGCTTTGCACTGATCCAGCTGCTGACGTCCGGCGGCCCCAACCACAGCACCGACACCATCATGTACTACATCTACTACACCGCATTCAAGCTGTACCGCTACGGCTACGGCAATGCAATGGGTGTTGTGCTGGCGGTCATCATCGCCATCCTGTCGGCGGTCCAGTTCAAACTGGGCAATCAGGACAATTAAGGGAGGTGCCAAACAATGAGTGCAACTGAAAAGAAACAAAAGCCGTTGAAGCGGCACCCCAGCAAGCTCAAGAAAGCCAGCGCCTACACCATCCTGACGCTGATCCTCATCAGCATCGTTGCGGTGACGTTCGCTTTCCCGCTGTATTGGATCATCACCGGTTCGTTCAAGACCGGCGCTGCCATCAACTCCACCACCCCGGAGTGGTGGCCCCATGAGTGGGTGCTGACCAACTACCAGAAGCTGTTCGCGGGCAAGAGCGCTCCGCTGTGGCAGCTGGCCATCCCCTTCAGCGCACGGTTCAGCAGCGACGGCGAGCCCATCTACTTCTCCGTCGGCCCCACAGCTCCGGCTGCGCTGCGCTGGATGATCAACACCGTGTTCATGGCTGTCACTTCCATGATCCTGACCTGCATCACCGCCGCCATGGCGGGCTATGCGCTGGCCAAGAAGCGCTTCGTCGGCCGCAAGGTGCTGTTCACCCTCATCGTCTGCGCCATGGCACTGCCCAAGCAGGTCATCCTGATTCCCCTGCTGCGTGAGATGAGCTCCCTGAACCTGTACAACACCATCTGGGCCGTCATCTTCCCCATCGTCGGCTGGCCATTCGGTGTCTTTTTGATGAAACAGTTCAGTGAGGGCATCCCCACCGAAATGCTGGAAGCCGCCCGCATCGACGGTGCGAGCGAAGCGAAGACCTTTGTCAGCATCGTTCTGCCGATGGTCAAACCGGGCGTCGGTGCGCTGGCCATCTTCACCTTCATCAACAGCTGGAACGACTACTTCATGCAGTTGATCATGCTGTCCAGCACCAGCAACCTGACCATCTCGCTGGGCATTGCAAAACTGCAGGCAGAGAACAGTACCGACTTCGGCCTGATCATGGCCGGTGCCGCACTGGCCGCAGTGCCGATCATCATCATCTTCCTCATCTTCCAGAAGTACTTCACCAAGGGCATCGCAATGGGTGCGGTCAAGGGCTAAAATTGCGACCGCGGCAAGAGGGCAAAAATACCCCCCGCCCGGAGCAAAAAGCCTCAGAATCTGATACGAACAACTACTTTGTCTCTGTTTATTACTAATTGTAAAGAAGGGCTTGAAACATGAAAGATATCAAAAAATATCAGGGTGTCATCCCTGCCTTTTACGCCTGCTATGACGCAGAGGGCAACATCTCGGTGGAGGGGGTCAAGGCATTGACCCGCCACCTGATCGCCAAGGGCGTCAAGGGCGTGTATGTGGGCGGCTCCTCCGGCGAGTGCATCTACCAGCACGTCGAGGAGCGCAAGACGGTGCTGGAAGCCGTGATGAGCGAAGCCAAGGGCAAGTTGACCGTGATTGCCCACGTTGGCTGCAACAACACCGCCGACAGCATGGAGCTGGCACGCCACGCCGAGAGCGTGGGCGTGGATGCCATTGCCTCCATCCCGCCCATCTACTTCCACCTGCCGGAGTACGCCATTGCCAAGTACTGGAACGATATGTCCGCTGCCGCCCCGAACACCGAGTTCGTTATCTACAATATCCCGCAGCTGGCTGGCACGGCGCTGACCATGAGCCTGCTGAACGAGATGCTGAAGAATCCCAACGTGGTAGCCGTGAAGAACAGCTCCATGCCCACGCAGGATATCCAGATGTTCAAGGATGCCGGTATCGCCGCCCGCGGTGAAGAGGGCTTTGTGGTGTTCAACGGCCCGGACGAGCAGTTCGTTTCCGGCCGCGTCATCGGTGCAGACGGCGGCATCGGCGGCACCTACGCCGTGATGCCGGAGCTGTATCTGGCTATGAACGCCCATCTGGAAAAGGGCGAGATCGCAAAGGCACGCGCCATCCAGTACGAGGCCAACCGCATCATCTATAAGATGTGCTCTGCCCATGGCAACCTGTATGCGGTGCAAAAGGAGATCCTGCGCCGGATGTACGGGCTGGAGCTGGGCAGCGTGCGCGCCCCGATGCCCGGTCTGATCCCCGAGGATGAGGCCATCGTTGCCGAGGCACAGGCCATGATCGAAGCTGCCATCGCAAAGCTGTAACAAAATAAAAGCGCCCCTCTCCGTCTCTTTTTCAGAGGGGAGGCGGGCGCTTCTTTTATTGGAGGAAACGCGAATGATCTGCGATACCCTGCAGCATCTGGGCCGGTACAGGGGGCTGCACCCCAACTTGGATACCGCCATTGACTATCTGCTTACCCACGACCTTGCCGCCCTGCAGCTGGGACGCACCGAGGTGGACGGCGACAAGGTGTTCATCAACCTGATGGATGCCACATTGCACCCGGACGCGGGCTACCACCCGGAGTACCACAAGCTTTATGCTGATTTACAGGTAGACCTTACCGGCAGCGAGGGCTGGGGCTACACCAATCTGCCCGGCGCGGAGATCGGGGAGTTTACCGGGGACTGCGGCTTTCAGGACAGTGCCAGCGTAGTGACCGGTGCACTGGGCGAAGGACGCTTTGTACTGTTCTTCCCGGAGGAGCTGCATAAGCCCGGCCTTGTACAGCACGGCTGTGTCAGCGTGCGCAAGGCCGTTGTCAAGATCAGAATGGAGGAGTAAGACCATGGATAAGGAAAAGCTGTTTGCACAGATCAAGGGTGGGCTGATCGTGTCCTGTCAGGCACTGGAGCACGAGCCCCTGTACACCAAGGAGGGCGGCGTGATGCCCCTGATGGCAAAAGCTGCCGCCATGAGCGGCGCTGTGGGCATCCGCGCCAACACCGTGCGGGACATTACCCAGATCAAACAGGTGGTGGACCTGCCGGTCATCGGCATCATCAAAAAGGACTACCCCGGCACGCCCATGTACATTACCGTCACCATGAAGGAAGTGGACGAGCTGGTGGCCTGCGGGGTAGATATCCTTGCCGTGCAGGGCACCGGTGCCCTGCGCCCGGACGGCTCCACCTCCGCACAGTTTATCCGCGCCATCAAGGCAAAGTACCCCGAACAGCTGGTGATGGCTGACTGCGATAACCTTGAAAACGCCATGCTCTGCGCCGAGGCCGGTGCTGACTTTGTGGGCACCACCATGCGCGGCTACACCCCGGAGACCACCGGCATTGATGATATCGACTTTGACTTCATCCGCAAGCTGTCCGCAGAGTGCCCGGCAAAGATCATTGCCGAAGGTCACATCCACTACCCGGAACAGGCGGTCAAGGCACTGGAAGCCGGTGCCTTTGCGCTGGTGGTGGGCGGTGCCATTACCCGCCCGGCAGAGATCACCGCACGCTTTACCGGTGCCATCAACGCCGCTAAAAAATAACACAGGGGAGTGCCTGCTATGAAACACTATCTTGGTATCGACATCGGCGGCACCGCCGTCAAGCTGGGCATCGTGGACGAAGCCGGTGCAGTGCTGGCGAAAGCCGAAGAGAGCGTAAGCTTTGACGGCTACCGCACCCCCATCCTGACCACGGTGCTCAAAGCTGCACAAGCTTTCCTTGCCGCGCAGAGCGTCCCGGCGGAAAGCCTTGCGGGCATCGGCGTTTCTGCCACCGGGCAGATCGACAGCCGCAAGGGCATCGTGGCGGGCACCTGCGGCAACCTGCCCAACTACATCGGCGCACCCATCAAGGCGGAGCTGGAAAAGACCTTTGGACTGCCGGTCACGGTAGCCAACGACGCCAACTGCATGACGCTGGGCGAGGTGTGGGTCGGCGGTGCACAGGGCTATACGGACGTCATCGGCGTGACGCTGGGCACCGGCGTGGGCGGCGGCATCCTGACCGGAGGCCGTCTGCTGGAAGGTGCGCGGGGTCTGGGCGGCGAGCTGGGACACTACCGCACCCACGCGCTGGACGGCGTGGACTGCACCTGCGGCGCAAAGGGCTGCTGGGAGCGCTACGCTGCCACCACTGCTCTGGTGCGCGCCGCGCAGGAAAAGGACCCGGCATGGAAGGATGGCCGCGCCATCTTTGCCGCCGCAGAAGCGGGCAACGAGACCGTGCTGGCGCTGCTGGACGCGTGGACGGACGAGATCGCGCAGGGGCTGGCGGGTATGGTACATATCTTCAACCCGCAGCTGATTTTGATCGGCGGCGGCGTGTCTGCCCAGCAGAAGCTGCTCATCGAGCCTATCGCTGAAAAGGTGAAAGCATCCGTCATGCCCGCCTTTGCCGAAGGACTGGAAATTCGTGCCGCACAGCTGCACAACGATGCCGGGATGGTGGGCGCTGTGTACTACTTCCGGCAGACGATGGAAAAGGAGTGATTCGATTATGAAAAAGCATATTCTCTGTCTGGGTGATTCCAACACCCACGGCTACTGCGCCGACCCCAACGACTGCGCCGACCACGGCATCCGCTTCAACGAGGACGAGCGCTGGACCTGCCGCCTGCAAAAGGCGCTGGGCGAGGAATATCTGGTCACCGAGGAGGGGCTTTCCGGCCGCACTACCGTGTTCGTGGATCCGCTGCATGAGTCCATGGATGCGCTGAGCGTGGCTTACGCCCTGCTCAAGAGCCACGAAGTCATCGACCTGCTCATCATCATGCTGGGCACGAATGACGTCAAGGAGCGCTTTGGGGCCAATGCTGCCTGCATCGGCGCGGGCATGGAACGGCTGCTGCTCAAGGTGAAAAGCGTGGACTGCTGGGGCGGCAAGGCGCCTAACATTCTGGTGGTGGCACCGCCCTGCATCAAGGACGGCTTCCACGATGCCGTTATGGGCGCAGGCTGCGTGGAAAAATCCCGCGGGGTCGCCGAGCAGTTGCGCATCGTAGCCGAGCGGCAGGGCGTGCACTTTATGGACGCCGCCGAGTGCGAGTTCAACGAGGTGGACTTTATGCACCTGACTTGCAAGGGTCACGCCCGGCTGGCAGAGCTGCTGACCGCAGAGGTGCCAAAGCTGGTCTGAGTAAAAAGATGTCAGAGCGATCCCGGAAGGTCTGCGGACTTTCCGGGATCGCATTTTCATACAGACAGAGGAGAAAGCTCGATTTCCGGGACAGCATGGAAAAAGCGCGCGGTAAGAGCCGCTTTTTTCTGCCATACTGCCGCCTTTTTTGTTGACAAGGCACCGGCTTGCTATTATAATAGTGTAGTCAAAATGGCATTCCTGTGCGGCTTTGTGGCTGCGCGAAAGAAATACAGCTAATAACAAGGAGAGATTCTCAAATGGCACAAGAGATCAAGATGTCCGCTGCCGGTCTGAAGGCAATGCAGGAGGAGCTGGAATACCTCAAAACCGTCCGCCGCAAGGAGCTGGCTGAAGAGATCAAGGAAGCCCGCAGCCACGGCGACCTGTCTGAGAACAGCGAGTACGACGAGGCCAAGAATACGCAGGGTCTGGTGGAGAACCGCATCACCGAGCTGGAGCAGACCATCAAGAACGCAGTTCTGATCGATGAGAGCGAGCTGAGCGTGGATAACGTCTCCGTTGGTACCCACGTTACCATCCGCGAGACCGGCGAGGACGAGGCCGAGGAATACGATATCGTGGGCCGCACCGAGGCTGACGCCTTCAACGGTAAGATCAGCGACGAGAGCCCTGTGGGCCACGCCCTGATGGGCAAGGCTGTGGGCGATAAGGTCGAAGTGCTGCTGCCCACCGGCCAGACCGTGGAGTACACCGTGCTGGCCATCACCCATTCTGCAAACTAAGTAGGAGTAACCATGGAAGAGCAAAAGAGAAACCCCGCTGCGGGTCTGTCCGAGAGCGAGCAGGTACAGGTGCGCCGCCAGAAGCTGGCCGACCTGCAGGCCGCCGGCAACGACCCCTTTACCCTGACCAAGTTCCCGCAGGACGCTTATTCTGCTGACCTGAAGGAAGAATTTAAGGAATTGCCCAACGAGACCGACAGCGGTAAGCTGGTGGCACTGGCAGGCCGTATGATGTCCAAGCGCGTCATGGGCAAGGCAAGCTTTGCCCACCTGCGCGACGACAAGGGCGATATCCAGCTTTACGTCCGCCGCGACGAGCTGGGTGACGAGGCCTACGCCGCCTTTAAAAAGCTGGACGTGGGCGACATTATCGGCGTGAAGGGCGAGGTGTTCCGCACCAAGACCGGCGAGCTGAGCGTGCGCGCCACTGAGCTGACCCTGCTGGCAAAGAGCCTGCGCCCCCTGCCCGAGAAGTTCCACGGCCTGACCGATACCGAGATGCGTTACCGTCAGCGCTATGTGGACCTGATCGCAAACCCGGAGGTGAAGGACACCTTCATCAAGCGCAGCCGCATCCTGAAGGAGATCCGCACTTATCTGGACGAGAAGGGCTTTTTGGAGGTGGATACCCCCATCCTGACCCCCTTCGAGATCGGTGCTTCTGCACGTCCCTTCTACACCCATCACAACACCCTGAATATGGACATGGTGCTGCGCATCGAGACCGAGCTGTACCTCAAGCGCCTGATCGTGGGCGGCATGGATCGCGTGTATGAGGTGGGCCGCATCTTCCGCAACGAGGGCATGGACCCCAAGCACAACCCGGAGTTCACCACCATCGAGCTGTATCAGGCCTTTACCGATTTCCATGGCATGATGGATCTGGTAGAGGAGCTGTACAAGCGCCTTGCCCAGAAGATCTGCGGCAGCATGGTCATCCCCTATCAGGGCAAGCAGATCGACATGGGCCACTGGGAGCGCCTGACCATGGTGGAAGCCGTGAAGAAGTATTCCGGCGTGGACTTCAACGACTGGAAGTCTGACGAGGACGCCATCGCCGCCGCCAAGGAGCACCACGTGGAGCTGCCCGAGGTGCCCACCAAGGGCGCCATTCTGGCCGAGTTCTTCGACGCCTTTGTGGAGGACAAGCTGATCCAGCCCACCTTCATCTACGATTACCCCGTGGAGATCAGCCCGCTGGCCAAGCGCAAGCCGGATGATCCCGCCTTCACCGAGCGCTTTGAGTATTTCATCGACTGCACCGAGTACGGCAACGCCTTCAGCGAGCTGAACGACCCCATCGACCAGAAGGGCCGCTTCGAGCGTCAGGTAGCCGAGCGCAAGGCCATCGAGCCCGACTGCAAGGCACAGGTGGACTACGACTACGTCAACGCACTGGAGTACGGTCTGCCTCCCACGGGCGGTCTGGGCTTCGGCGTAGATCGTTTGGTGATGCTGCTCACCGATAGTGCCTCTATCCGTGATGTGCTGCTGTTCCCCACGATGCGCCCCGAATCTAACTGAGCTACGTGATAATCTTTGTGTCTCCGACAATGAAATACATCGCGGATTCCGACACGGAAAGTGTCAGAAAGCTGACATCCTTGACGGATTTCCGCATGGACTGACGGAGATGCAAAAAAATCTCTGTTAGTACAGACGGATTCTCGCATTCTGGCTATCAGCAGAGAACTGTAAACGAGAAAATAGCCAAGAGGACATTTCACCATCAGCGATTGCTGACCGTGAGGTGTCCTCTTTCTATATCCTGATAACGCAAGTATACCACTACCCTTGACAAAGGAGAAGAATGTCATGGAACATAAAGCTGCTTCGTTTGAAGTTCCCGAACTGGAAAGAACTCTAGCCAAAAAGAAAAAGCGATATGTCAATTATAAAGAAGGAATGGCACTTTACTCAATGGGAAGGGACTCCTTCCGCAAGCTTGCAAAAGATGCTCACGCACTCCTCCGCATAAAAAAGATGGCGATTATCGATTTGGATATTCTGGATGATTATCTGGAACAGCATCGCTGCAACAACTGAATCAGAATCTTCTTACATAGCGCACTTTCCATCCGAAGGTGCGCTTTTTCTTTTACCCTGAAATAGTCAAAGGAGGTTTCCACATGAAGAAGCACTCACAGTTGAAAATCCGAGGACACACCAAATGACGCTCGACTACTTCTATGGGCAGTCGGGCGAACTGTTTTCCTACTTCCGCATCCCAAAGGCATTGTTTCAGGACAACCGTTTTCGGCAGCTCTCCACGGATGCCCGGACGCTGTACGGCATCCTGCTCGACCGCATGAGCCTGTCGGTCAAAAACGGCTGGATGGACAAGCAGGGGCGGGTGTATATCATCTACACTGTCCGGGAAGTGCAGGAATCGCTCTGCTGCGCCGAACACAAGGCGGTCAAGCTGTTCCGGGAACTGGAGCAAATCGACCTAATCGAGCGCAAGCGGCGCGGTCTGGGCAGACCCAGCCTGATCTACGTCAAGGACTTTTCCTCCGGCTTGCCAAAAGCGCAAGTGCAGAATTGCCCAAACAGCAATTCAGGCGTTGCCCAAAGCGCAGTTCAGGAGCAGCCAAAACCGCAAGCAAATAAGACTGATAAGAATAATACAGAGATGAATAAACCTGATCCTATCCACTCAGGGGACATTCGGGAACAGCTTGGGGATTATTTTCATCAGACGTTGGAGGTCGAACTGCTGCTTCGGCTTTTCCCGGATGATGAGGATACCATCTATCAGATCGTGGATTTGCTGGTGGACACCTGTGCCACCAAGCGAAGGATGCTCCGAATCGCCGGGGATGATAAGCCTGCCGAGGTGGTGCGCAGTCGGCTGAAAAAGCTGAATGCCGACCACATCCGCTTTGTGCTGAACAGCCTTGCCGAAAATGCGACCCCTGTGCGGAACATGAAGCAGTATCTGCTTGCCTCGCTCTACAATGCGCCCACGACCATGAATCTACACTATCAGAACATGACGAACCGTGACTTTGCGCACGGTTCCCAGAAGGCGGGGTGATGTTATCGCAAAGAAAGCAACGATTATTGCAGTCACAAACCAGAAAGGCGGTGTCGGAAAAAGCACCACTTGTGAAAATCTTGGTATCGGGCTGGCAATGGAGGGCAAAAAAGTTCTGTTGGTAGACACCGACCCGCAGGGCAGTCTTACCATCAGCATGGGATGGCAGCAGCCGGACGAACTGCCCACCACACTATCTACCCTGATGCAGAAAGCCATGAATGACCAGCCCATCCAGCCCGGTGATGGCATCCTGCACCATGCAGAGGGCGTAGACCTTATCCCTGCCAACATCGAATTGGCAGGACTGGAGGTGGCTCTGGTAAACAGCATGAACCGGGAGAAAATGCTCAAACAGGTGCTGGACGGGGCAAAGCGGGAGTACGATTATATCCTGCTGGACTGTATGCCCTCTCTGGGGATGCTCACCATCAACGCTTTGGCCGCGGCTGACACCACGCTGATTCCCGTGCAGGCACAATACCTATCCGCCAAAGGTCTGGAACAGCTTTTGCAGACTGTCGGCAAGGTACGACGGCAGATCAACCCGAAACTGAAAATCGAGGGCATCCTGCTCACCATGACAGACAGCCGCACCAACTACGGAAAGCAGATCGACACACTGATACGCCAAGCATACGGCAGTAAAATCAAGGTGTTCGACCAGACCATTCCCCGGTCTGTCCGTGCCGCCGAAACCAGTGCCGCAGGCAAGAGCATTTTCCAGCACGACCCCAAGGGCAAGGTGTCAGAGGCCTATCAATCTCTTGCAAAGACTAACTATTAAAAGTCAAGCCCTAAAATGAAAAAATCCGCCAACCATCCGCTGCCCATGACAAACATCATTCAAATGCTGGCCTTGGAGTAGCGAGGGTGACGGAGAGAACAGCAAAGCAAGCCCAGCCAACCCTCGCAAAAACAGAATAGCATTTGAATGCTTCGGTTTGTCAAGGGTTCGCTGCGCCAGCTAAGTTGTTCTTAGGTTTAACTCAGGCTCTGGAGAAAATCAAGTGACGGCAAGATATGCTTTACCGGACTTCTGCAAAGCGTAAATCAGTCGTACGAGTTTCTTTGTGGCATGAGATAGGGCAACATTGTAGTGCTTGCCTTCAGCTTGCTTTTTGGTAAGGTATTCAGTAAAAACGGGATTCCAATAACAGACGTATTTGGTTGCAGTGTAAAGAGCGTATCGAAGATAACGAGAGCCACGCTTTTCCATGTGTGCATAGCAGTTTGTGAGTTTTCCTGACTGGTATGTGGAGGGAGAACATCCAGCATAAGCCAAAACTTTGTCAGGAGAGTTAAAATTCGAAAAATCCCCTACCTCTGCAAGAATCATCGCAGCAGAATGAAATCCCATTCCGGGAATCGAAAGGATCGGCGGTTTCAATTCATCCATGATTTTCCGAATGGCATCTTCAATTTCATTGATTTCGGAGGTAAGTTCTTGAATGAGCTTAATGGTGTGCTTTAATTCCAAAGACTTAGCAGGCATAACAGAACCAATGGATGTTCTGGCTGCATCTCGGATATGAGTAGCTTTATCTTTTCGGTAATGGCCTCTGGATGTTTTCACGAGAATATTAGCTAATCTGGTCAGATGAGCTTCTGAAATCTGCTTTGCACCGGGATACTCACTGAGAAGTGCGTAGATTGAAGTGCCGTGGATAGACGAAACAAGCTGTTCCAATTCCGGAAACAGGATTATAACCAATCTGGACACCGACTGCTTTAGTTTAGCGCGTTCCTGAACTTTATCAAATCGGTATCTCGTGAGTGACTTTAGTTCTTCGTTGTGATATGCTGTATCTGTGTAGGACTTGAGGTCTACATCGGACAACAGCATAGTTGCAATCGTTTTTGCATCCACACGATCGGTTTTAGTTTTGCGAAGACTGAGGCTCTTTCGATACAGGTTGGTATGCAAGGGATTCATGACATAGACGGGCAGATCATTGTCAAGAAGAAACCCAAGGATGTTGTAGCTATAATGTCCGGTAGCCTCAAGCCCTACTTTTATCTTGTCTGATTTTTGAGAACAGTCTTGGATTGTTTGTAGCAGACTTTTGAAACCATCCATGTTGTTGGGAATGGTAAAGCAATCGACAAGGGTCGTTCCTTCCGAATCGAGAATGCAACAGTCATGCTTATCTTTGGCAACATCAATTCCGACACAGACCATTTTATACCTCCGTTATATTATTCAATGCTGCTTAGGACCACAGACTTCTTTGCTCTTGTAACCTCGTTCTAAATAAACCGTCTGGCGG
>OIZF01000452.1_pt1 | contig 28428 bp, 20 predicted proteins | sample 1588471 | NCBI WGS metagenome assembly OIZF01 (sample SAMN03283279) | human gut metagenome | biome: human-associated habitat; material: feces | host: Homo sapiens | place: Peru | collected 2012
AGATAGCTATCGCCGTGTACGTAGAGAACGGCGGATGGGGTGCCGACTTCGGTGTACCTATCGGCGGACTGATGATGGAACAGTATCTTACGGGCAAGCTATCGCCTGCTGCCGAGGCGCAAGCCGATGCCATGCAGGCACGACGCATTGGCTACGGTCCGAGATTTTCTCAAAAGTAAAAAAGTAAAAGAGTAAAAAAGTAAAAAGCTTAGGAAGGCTTAAAGAGGCTTAGAAAGGCTTAGGCTTAAAGAGGCTTAGGAAGGCTTAGGCTTAAAGAGGCTTAGGAAGGCTTAAAGAGGCTTAGAAAGGCTTATAAACTTAAAATAATGATAAACGACAAACCACAAAGCATTTGGTCGCAGGTCGACTGGCTGACCATTGGCCTGTACATAGCACTGATGCTCTTCGGATGGTTGAGCATCTGCGGTGCGAGCTACTCCTTCGGCGACAACAACCTGCTGTCGCTCGACACACGCTCGGGTATGCAGATTCTATGGATTGGCACGAGTATCTGTCTCGGTTTTGTCATACTGATGATGGACTCGCGCTTCTTCGACACGTTCTCGTTCATCATCTACGGTGTGCTGCTCCTGCTGCTCTTTGCCACCATCTTCAACCCTCACGACATCAAGGGCTCCCACTCGTGGCTCGTCATCGGTCCGCTACGCTTGCAGCCTGCCGAGTTCGGCAAGTTTGCAACCGCACTTGCGCTCGCCAAACTGATGAGCACCTACGGCTATAACATACAACGCTGGAAAGACTTTGCAGCGGCTTGCGCCGTGGTGCTCGTGCCCATGCTCTGCATCGTGGGTCAGCGTGAGACGGGCTCTGCACTCGTCTATCTCACATTCTTCCTCATGTTCTACCGCGAGGGAATGCCTGGCAGCATCCTCTTCACGGGCGTAGCGATGGTGCTCTACTTCGTTGTGGGCATCAAGTACGAGGGCATTATGCTTTTCGACACACCTACATCGGTGGGCAAGTTCGTGGTACTGCTGCTCGTACAACTGTTCGTGGCAGGCATGGTGTACAACTATGTGCACAACCGTAAGCACACCAATACAATCATCGGCTATAGTCTGGTGCTCACCACTATAGCCATTCTCTTCGACGTGTACGTCATTCCGTTCGACGTGACGTGGGTGCAGCTCGGTATGTGTCTTGCGCTGTTCCTCTATCTCCTCTACCACGGACTGCGTACGCGACTTCCGCAGTACTTCTTTATTCTGGCGTTCGCCGTCGGTTCGGTGGTGTTCTTCTACTCTGCCGACTACGTGCTGAACAACGTGATGGAGCCTCATCAGCGTGTGCGCATCAACGTGTTGCTCGGACTCGACGAAGACCTTGCCGGTGCCGGCTACAACGTTCATCAGAGCGAGATAGCCATCGGTTCGGGCGGACTCAAAGGCAAAGGCTTCCTCAATGGCACACAGACCAAGCTGAAGTTCGTGCCCGAGCAAGACACCGACTTCATCTTCTGCACCGTAGGCGAGGAGGAGGGTTTCATCGGTTCGGCTGGCGTACTGCTGCTGTTCCTCGTCCTCATACTCCGACTGCTTGCGCTTGCCGAGCGACAACCCTTCGCCTTTGGGCGCATATACGGCTACTGTGTGGCATCGGTGTTCCTCTTCCACGTGTTCATCAACGTGGGCATGGTGTTAGGCTTAACGCCTGTCATCGGTATCCCGCTACCATTCTTCAGCTACGGCGGATCGTCGCTATGGGGATTCACCATCCTGCTTTTCATATTCCTCAGTATAGACGCAAAGCGCAATATGCTCAAGGCTTAGGTTACATTTTATTTATAAATATAATGTCAGTGGTATCATAAATAAAGCGATATGCAAATCATTAGTTGGATTTACATATCGCTATTTATTTAATACTTAGTGTTGGTTATTTTTGTAGGCTGCGAAGCTTGGGATAATCTACACCTTCCTGAATAGTCCAGGTCTTATCAAAGTCCCAACCCTGGAATGATGCTTGCTGCTTCATCTGCTTAGTGGTCAAAGCACCTGTTTTCCCAGAAATCTTTGTTTTCTCAGAGTCGTAGTAGCTGTTTGTATTATATTTACCAATAGGATACACACGGTTCATTTCAGTACCAGATATCGTACCTGCGAAATAACAATTTTTAGCAGAAGATCCAATGCCATAAGCATATGAACCATAATACGATCCCTCATCTTTTACGTTTGCTATGGAGTAGCAGTTTTCAATAGAGCACAATCCATCCTCACAACCCGATATACCTCCAACATAAGCATCGGTTGCTATTATGTTACCTGAAGATGCACACTGACTAATGATTGAAGAGTTATAGTAATTGCCACTGCAACTTCCCACAATACCTCCAACATATCGATATCCACTGATATCACCAGTTACCATACAGTTTTCAATATTTCCATAGGATAAGCTTCCGCAAATACCTCCAACACTACTTCTTCCAGTTATACCTTTCTTGCTTATGTTTACGAAAAGGTTTGATACACTTGCCATTTTATTATCAGAGGAACCTTGGATGTTTGCAAATAGTCCTACATTACTAATCGAACTTAAGCTTATCCAAAAACCCTTTATGGTGTGCTTTTTGCCATCGAACTTACCTGTAAAATCCTTAATTGGTGTCCAACCTGATGAGTTAGAATTAAGATAAGAAGAAAGGTCTATGTCTTTGCTAAGTTCGAAGCAAGCACTCGGAAAATTGCGAACTTCGTCGAGTTGCGCTGCTGTAGCTATTATATAAGGATCTGTTTCTGTGCCATTACCTGCTTCAAACTTAGGATTGTCAGATTTCTTCTGCTTAACCGAAACACTCGTTGAACCTTCAGTGTTCTCAAATTCGATAATGCCACTTCTTTCTGCATTTATATAATTGGGGGTTGCGGTCACATTGAAGCCTTTCGCCGTCGCTTGCACTTCACACCAGTCTGGCTTTGACTTTACTGTAACATTTGTCGGGTTTACAAATGTTAGTTCTTTTGTCAGATTTTCATCAGCGTCAAACTCTAAAGAACTTTCAGTGAACTTAGGAGCAAAGACAAATGGAGCCTGGCATTTTATGGTGTATCCAATAATACCGCCTGACGTTCCTGCAATCTCACTTACAACATATAGTCGAGCATATATAGCTTGACGATCATAGTACTTGTATCTTACCACATATCCTTCACCAGGATTTACTGCAACAGAATAATTCCATCCATCTTGAGGTATAGCGGTAACATTTCCCAATCCTTTCATTTTACCCAATGAAACGAATGAGTAATAAGAACTGCCTTCATATCCCATAAAATTATATGCACTATTGATTTGTATAGTACCAAAATCATTTATGGAGACACTCTTGTCTTTATCATCTCCTACCATCATATTCATAGTAATGGTTCCCTTAGGGTCAGGTATGTTCTTGTCAGGATTGATAACTGGGCCACTGTTATCATTTTCAGCATCATCGTCTTTGCTGCAAGACGAGAAGATAAGCGCACCGAATGCGACACACAATAAAAATAAGTACTTGTTAAAGAGTTTTTTCATAATAAAAAATAAAAAGCGTGTAACCGTCTACAACTTGTTTTGTATCTGGTTACCGCCAAGTGACCTACTCTACAACAAGCACAAGACAGTTCACGCCTATGGCATGAACCTTTCATCTGCTTGTTCTCGTAGAGTGAATATTGGCGGTATTCGATACAAAAGAACAAGAGCTAAAAGCTCAATATTTTAAAAGTTAAAGAACGGAGACACAGAGTTTGATAATACAAGGAATTAATCCTTAGTTGTTAAATCTCTGTCGTGGCAATGATTCTAAACCACTAACCACTTACCGTTTTAGTTTGTTTGTTTTCTTTTTCTTGTTTCTGTTAATATTAATGTTAGACAATGTTATGTTTAAACAGCTGAGATAGACTCAGATTTGGTTACAAATTTAGTATATTTTCAGAATATAAGCAAATTTGTATGGCATAAAATGTAGTTTAACACGATTTGGGTTAAAAACACTGTAAAACTAATTACATGAAAAAATCCTCCATATCTTCCAGTTTCGCCATAACCCACACATTATAAGAGCAATAAAGGCTGGAAGATTTCTCCAGAAACGAGAAATCTTCCAGCCTATCTTCCAGTTTTTATCTTACAGCCGTGATGCGGCTTTAACTCAATATTTTCCTGTTTATTCGAAGTAGAAGCTGAGCACTACCATCTTTGTACGTGCTTCCTTCACGCCATACGTGTACTTGAGCAGACTCTTGTCGCGCAGCTCCTTGGCGTGCTTTGTGTCGAGGGCGTTGCCTAAACCGTAGACGAACTTCAGCTCTGGACGCAGCTTGAAGTAGGGCAGATAGAAGTCGCAACCTACGCCGAACTCCAGCGAGAGCGACGTGCGCTTCAGCTTCAGCGCGTCGGTACTCTTGCCCGTGAGGTTGATCATTGGCGACACGCCTGCCATGAGATACGGGCGGTGGTTGTTGAAGCGTGGCGCAGCGAAGATGATGTCGCCTGCCACAGCGATGTAAGCGGTCTTCATATCCTGGCGTTTCTCTTCGGGTTTACCACTCGCGCTTAGGTTCTTCAGGTCTTGGAACACTATGTGGCGCGTGCCGAAGTACATCATCGGTGCCACGCGCAACTGGAAATGTGTGGATAGACGCAACTCGCCAAGCACTCCGACATTGATGCCGGGGTCCCAGCGACTTTGGTCGGCGGTGACGAGTGTCTCCTGCGTACCGTCCTCAGTGGTGATGGTCATCGGACCCGCCATACGCACCTCCATGTCCTGCACGTGCGTACCCACGACCACGCCGAAGTGGAATGGACGCAAGTCGGTGTACGGGCGGTTCTGCACGGTGCGCTCTTGTGCTGAGGCAGCGAGGCTGACGATACACATTATTATAATATATATGTATTTTCTCATCTATGGGTTGTTTCTATTCTTTCAATAGCTTTATGCCGACATCGCAGATACCGGGCAGTATCTCGCGCTTCATGTCGTGGCGCACCACTACGTGCAGCGAGTCGCCTTCCTGCAACTGCAGTTGGCGCACCTCAAACTGATACTGTCTGTAGCCTATGCCGTCGCCGAGCACTTTGCCTTGTTCGTCGGTGAGCTCGCAGCATATGGTGTCGACAAGGACACGATGCGCTGGCATTATCTCTTGCTCCACAATCAGCGTGAGCGACGTGAACGGATAGCTATCCGTAGTGCGCACACCGAGCAAAGCGCGATAGGTGGCTGCATCCTTCAACGGGCGGATGGCGAACGTAATGGTGTCGTTCTTCTCCCAGCCCGAGAGGGCGGTGCTCTCGTATCGGTCGTAGATGGTGCGATGGTCGCACGCCGTTAGCAGCATGGCGACCAGCGCAAGGGTCATTGCGGCTATCCGTAAGCTTATTGCTCTCTTCATAGCCACAATTCTAATGAGCATCCTTAGGGGGTGCAGCTGTCTCAGCTGCACCGACAGAGTTGTTGGTGTTATTCTTTGGTTGGTGCACCTTAGGGGGTGCAGCTGTCTCAGCTGCACCGACAGAGCTGTTGATGTTATTCTTTGGCTGGTGCACCTTAGGGGGTGCAGCTGTCTCAGCTGCACCGACAGAGCTGTTGTTACCATTTGGTTGGTGCACTTGAGACAAGTGCACCCCCTGAGCAGCTGTCTCAGCTGCACCGACAGAGTTGTCGGTACTATTCTTTGGTTGGTGCACTTGAGACAAGTGCACCCCCTGGGTGGGTTCGCCCTCAGGACGGTTGTTGCGACGCTGCTGATTGTTACGACGCTGACCTTCGCTTTTTCTCGGTGCAGTTGAGACAACTGCACCCCCTTCGCCTTTCTTCGGTGCAGTTGAGACAACTGCACCCCCTTCGCCCTTTCTCGGTGCAGTTGAGCCGGGTGCACCCCCTTGGCGCTTTGCGGGTTTCTTCTTGCGCTTGCGTGCCTTGTCGAAGCGACTGATGTCGGCATCGGCGAGCAGGTCGCGAGGGCGTGTATCTTGTTTCACCGTTCCGTCCTCGGTGAGCGACTCGGGCTTCTCGCCGCGCTTGTTCATCTCGATGATGGCGCGGGCACGCTCGGCTGTAATCTCCTCGAGGTTGGCAGCGATGCCCTTGTCCGTAGAGTAGACAACGGTGCCGGCGAGGATGTCCGACTTGAAGAGGTAGTAGTCGCTGTCGAGAGTCTGCAGCACTATGTCGCGTGCCGGCATCTTACGGCTTGCCTCCACGTAGTCGTCCACCTCGTAGTTGAGGCAGCACTTCAGCTTGGCGCACATGCCGGCAAGCTTCTGCGGATTGAGCGATATGTCCTGTATGCGAGCGGCGTTGGTGCTGACGCTCACGAAGTTCTTCATCCATGTGGCGCAGCAAAGTTCTCTGCCGCACGGACCCGTACCGCCGATGCGTCCAGCCTCCTGACGCGCACCGATCTGCTTCATCTCGATGCGCACGTGGAAGGTGTCGGCAAGCACCTTGATGAGCTGACGGAAGTCGACGCGCTCGTCGGCGATGTAGTAGAATATCGCCTTGTTGCCGTCGCCCTGATACTCTACGTCGCCAATCTTCATCTGCAGACCGAGATCCTTGGCTATCTGACGGCTCTGTATCATCGTGCCGTGCTCGCGACTCTTTGCTTCGTTGTACTTGTCGATGTCCACGGGTTTGGCTATGCGGTAGACGCGCTTGATGTCGTCAGCCGACTTGAGGTTGGCTTTCTTCAGCTGCAGCTTCACCAGTCTGCCGGTGAGCGTAACGGTGCCTATGTCGTGACCCGGGCTTGCCTCTACCGCCACGATGTCGCCCTTGTGCAGGTCGATATTGTTGACGTTGTGGTAGTAACCCTTGCGCGTGTTCTTGAACTGCACCTCCACGAGGTCGGTGTCCTCGTCGTTGCCCGGCACGTCGTACAGCCAGTCGTAGGTGTTCAGCTGCATGTTCTGTCGTCCGCAAGCGTAGTGGTGCAATCCGCGGTCGGTGTCGCGCGTTATCTTGAATTGCATATCTTTGAAATCCTTCATTGCGATTTATGCTTGTTGTTTACGTGTTATGAGTATAATTGTTTGTAATGCTATGTCGAAGAACACCATCTTGGCGTTGGCATTCTGTGATATGTCGCGTAGTGCACGCTCGAAGAGTTCGTTCAGCTCCATCACGTTGCGCTCGTTGATGAACGGTGCGAAGCGTGTGCAGAACTGCTCTTCGTTCGCTGTCATATAGTTGAGCTCGGGGTTGCGGAAGTTGTACATAAAGCTCTCGCGCACCATGCGGTTGAAGTAGACGATCATGCGCTTCTGCTTCTCGCGTCCGAAGGCGGCTACGCTCTCGCTCCACTTCTTCAGCTCCTTCACCTTCTTGCTGTAGGCGTAGCGCATGAGCATGGCGAAGAGGTCGAAGAAGAGGCTTGCCTCGTTGCCGGCGCGCAGCGAGTCGAGGGCTGCGGTCCACGAGCCGTTGGCTATGCGTGCTATGCGGTGCGCCGTGTCGGCATCGATGCCGCGACGCTCGGTGAGTGCCTGCTCTATGGCTTCGTCGCTGATACGCTTGAAGTCGAAACGTTGTGTGCGACTGCGTATGGTCTCGAGCAACTTCTCGGGTTCCTCGCTGACGAGGATGAACACAGTCTGCTGCGGAGGCTCCTCGAGCAGCTTGAGTATCTTGTTAGCCGAGGTGACATTCATGCGCTCGGGCAGCCACATCACGCACACCTTGTATCCGCCCTGCGACGCTTTTATGCTCAAGCGGCGCGAGAGGCGGTCGCTCTCGGCTCCGGTGATGATGGCTTGCTGGTTCTCTGCGCCCATGGCGTCCATCCACTGTTCTATGCTGAAGTAGGCACCGTCGCTGAGCAGTTCGCGCCACTCCTGGGCGTAGTCGTCGCTCACGGGCTGATGGTCGGAACCCATCGTGGGCTTCTTTATCGTGGGGAAGCTGAAGTGGAGGTCGGGGTGCTGCCACTGGCGCAGCAGCGGACTGTCGCCCAACAGACGCGAGGCGAACGCAAGGGCAAGGGCTTTCTTGCCGCAGCCCATCGGGCCGCAGAACAGCATGGCGTGGGGCACTCGGTGCTCCTCTATGAGTTTGACGAGCGACTGTTTCGCCTCGTCCTGACCTATTACTTCTTCAAATGTCATTTGCGCTATTGCGAGTTTTGAGTTTTGAACTACAGCAGCCTCCTTGCCACTTCTCTTACGGAGTCGACAGCCGAGACGGTGTAGAAATGTATGTTGTTCACTCCAGCCTTGTAGAGTTGGCGACACTGCTCGGTCGACCACTCTATGCCGAGCTGGCGGGCGTCGTCGTCGGTCTTGCACTTCAGTGCCTCCACTGCCAGCTCCTGCGGGAAGTCGCAGCGGAACACGCGCGGCACTACCGTCAGCTGCGAGAGCTTTGCAAGCGGCTTGATGCCCGGTACGATCGGTATGGTGATGCCCATCTGGCGTGCCTTCTCCACGAAGCGGAAGTACTTCTGGTTATCGTAGAACAGCTGCGTGACGGCGTAGTCGGCACCCATGTCTTGTTTCATCTTCAGATACTTCAGGTCAAGGTCTATGTTCAGTGCCTCCTCGTGTTTCTCGGGATAGCACGCCACACCGTAGTGGAACTTCTTGCCGGGGTTCTTTATCGGCGTGCCGTCGTTGAAGAAGCCGTCGTTGAAGCGGTTCACCTGCTCAATGAGGTCGGTGGTGTGGGCGTGTCCGCCAGGGGTGGGCACAAACTGGCTGTCGTCGCGTGCCTTGTCGCCACGCAGCAGCAGCACGTTCTCGATGCCGAGGAACTGCAAGTCGATCAGCTCGTACTCGATGGCATCGGCTGTGGCACCGCTGCATATCACGTGCGGTATGACCGGCACACCGAACTTGTTCTGTATGGCAGCCGCTATGGCCACCGTGCCCGGACGACGGCGCACACGAAGGCGCTCATACTGTCCGTTGTCGAGCTCGCGATAGACGAACTCGCTGTGATGGGTGGTGATATTGATGTACGCCGGATCGAAATCGCGGAATTTCTCTATCGTAGAGAACAGACGCTCTGTTCCTGTGCCTTTCAACGGTGGTAACACCTCGAACGAGAAGTGCTTCTCGCCACCACCGGAGGTGAGTATATCTGAAATATTCATCTTATTATCCTTTCGTATCTTATTTACCACTACAAAGTTACGGAAAATCTTACATAAATTTGCTATTTTGATTAATAATTAATACATTTGCTTGTAAATCTAAATAATTAATAGGAGGGTATGGCATCCCTGCCATACCCACGCACCCTTTATAAAATGAATATGAACTTACATACGACCCTCGTTTCGAGCGCATTTTTCGCGTTCTGCTTAGCTGCCAGCAATGCCACTGCGGCTAACAATTCACCATCTCACCCCATCACCACCTCACCTTCTCAACACCTCACCATCTCACCATCCCAACACCTCAACACCTCACCATCTCACCACCTCAACACCTCACCATCTCAACACCTCACCATCTCAACATCCACTCTCACCACAAAGCGCCCTGCGCCCGCTGAACGCCTCTTCGTATCGGACGCGGTGGAGAAGAAGATTCGCGAGATAAAGAAGCGCATCAAGGAGAACGCCTACTTAGCGTGGATGTTCGAGAACTGCTTCCCGAACACGCTCGACACCACCGTCCACTTCACCGATGCCGAGGACGGCAAGGAGGACACCTTCGTCTACACGGGCGACATACACGCCATGTGGCTGCGCGACTCGGCAGCGCAGGTGTGGCCCTACGTACAGCTTGCCAAGGGCGACCGCAAGTTGCAGAAGATGCTGCGCGGTGTGATACGCCGCCAACTGAAGTGCATCAACATCGACCCCTACGCCAATGCGTTCAACCGCGAGCCCGAGCCGAACGGCATGTGGGCTAACGATATGACCGACATGAAGCCAGAGCTGCACGAGCGCAAGTACGAGATCGACTCGCTCTGCTACCCCATACGCCTCGCCTACCACTACTGGCAGGTGACGGGCGACGCGTCGGTGTTCGGCGACGAGTGGCTGCAGGCGGTGCGCAACATACTGCGCGTGTTCCGCGAGCAGCAGCGCAAGCAGGGACTCGGCACCTATCGCTTCCAACGCGAGACGGAGGACCAGCTCGACACCGTATGCAACCACGGCTGGGGCAACCCCGTGAAGCCCTGCGGACTCATCGCCTCCGTATTCCGCCCCTCCGACGACGCCTCGACGTTCCTCTTCCTCGTGCCGTCTAACTTCATGGCAGTCAGCTCGCTGCGCAAGGCGGCGGAGATACTCAACAAGGTGAACGCCGACGCAACGCTCGCTGCCGACTGCACGGCGCTTGCCGACGAGGTGAGCACGGCTCTCAAGCAGTACGCCGTGGTCGACCATCCGAAGTATGGCAAGATTTACGCCTACGAGGTGGACGGCTTCGGCAACCGCTTCCTCATGGACGACGCCAACGTGCCGTCGCTGCTCGCCCTGCCCTATTTAGGCGATGTGGACGTGAACGACCCCGTATATCAGAACACGCGCCGCTTCGTGTGGAGCGACGACAACCCCTACTTCTTCCGCGGCAAGGCTGGCGAGGGCATCGGCGGTCCGCACGTGGGCTACGACATGGCGTGGCCTATGTCCATAATGATGCGCGCCTTCACGAGCACCGACGATGCCGAGATAGCGGAGTGTCTGCGCATGTTGCAGCGCACCGACGCCGGCACGGGGTTCATCCACGAGTCGTTCAACGTGGACGACGCGCAGAAGTTCACGCGCGAGTGGTTCGCATGGCAGAACACGCTCTTCGGCGAACTTATCATCAAGCTCGTAGACGAGGGCAAGACGGAGCTGCTGGTGGGGGCACGCAGGTAGCTTCAGGGGGTGCACTTGTCTCAAGTGCACCAACCGAGCAAACTGTGCACCTTCAGGGGGTGCACTTGTCTCAAGTGCACCAACCGAGCAAGCGGTGCCTCAGCATATCACAACCTACGCAAACAACACTAATAGCGCTATCTGCTACGTTGGTGCACTTGAGACAAGTGCACCCCCTGAAAAGCCCCTCAAATTTCTTTCCTCACCCCCGTAACTTGCACACGACATTTTGACCACACCACTCCGACCGAAAACTCACATTCTGGAGACTTTACGAGCTCAATTTCCGCTTCTACACACTAAAAATTCACTTCAAAAACACAAAATTCGATGGTTTTCACAGCGAAAGCGGCACTTTTGCACAGCGTAAGTGGCACTTTCACACGGTGAAAGTGCCACTTCTACCCAGTACTCGTGGGGGTAGTACTCCAGTTTTGCAGCGGTAGTACTCAGCGCAAGTGGCACAAAAGCTGCACACTTTCGTACGCACAGCCTCAACAAACTAAATATCAACCGCTTACCATTGCACACTTTTCACCTCTCAAAACTCGCGAAAAACCGACCAAAGGTTTTCTTTTTCATTTTTCGGGCACTCCTGAGCGGTAAAAATGACAAATATCGTACCTGTGCAAACTGTATGCCATAGATTTTCCAAAGCAAAGGCTTTGCTTGTTCGAACAAAATCTATACATTTGCACTCGCAATACTTTAAATAATCAGCTTATGAAAGATGTACTGAAGAAAATGTTTGTCGCCGTGTTGCTCTGCCTCATGCAGACCGCCGTATGTACTGCCGACACGTTCAAGGGAAAGATTGTGAACGCCGAGACGGGCGAGATTCTCATCGGAGCAACGGTGCGCAGCGAGATAAACCCGCAGCCGGGTTGGTCGATGCAGAACTCGGCGGAGACCGACAGCACGGGCTGCTTCACGCTCGACAGCGAATGGGAGGGACGCATCATGATCACGTTCAGCATGATCGGCTACAAGAACTCGCGCAAGGTGGACTATGCGTACGGACCCGAGGTGAAAGACACCACCGACCTTGGCACCATCAGGCTACAGCCTACAGCGCTCATGCTGCAGGAGGTGGAGGTGAAGGCGAAGGTGCCGCGCATAACGATGCGTGGCGACACCATCGTGTTCAACCCCGAGGCGTTCAAGCTGAAGGAGGGCGCGCGCCTCGACGAGCTTATCAAGAAACTGCCTGGCGTGCAGCGACGTGACGGCAAGCTCTTCTGGAATGACAAGCCCATACGCCTGATGATGAACGGCAAGGACATGTTCGGCGGCGACCAAATCTTAGGGCAGCTGCCGGCTGACGTGGCTGACAAGCTGAAGGTGTACGACCGCAAGTCGGAGCTATCAAGACATACTGGCAACGACGATGGCGATGAGGACCATGTGCTCGACATCCAGGTGAAGCCGGGCTTCCTCGACAAGTGGTACGGCGACATCGAAGCTCAGTATCAGACCAAGAAACGCTACAGCGCAGCTATCACCGCAAGCCGACTGAGCGACCAAGACCCGCACATGATATACGCCCAGGCTAACAACGCCAACCGCTACGTAGACAAGACGATTGGCTCTTCCATGAACCGCAACATCGACGGCGACGGCAAGAGCCAGTACGGATCGTACAACTATCAGCACAACTGGCAGACAAAGGGCACACAGCAATACACAAGCAACCGCTTCAACATAAGCGCCAACATGGGACACAGCGACGGATGGAACAGCGGAAAGGCGTCGACCGAGACGTTCTTCCCGAACCAGGAGCACACGTTCGGCGTGAAAGACACCTACCGCTACAAACACAACCTCAAGCCGCAGCTGGAGGCTAAGCTCTTCGCCTACACCGACTCTGCCAACACCATCGACGTGAAGGTGAAAGCCTCATACGAGAAGTCTCGCAAATCGTACGAGGAGAAATCGGCTTCGTACGGCTACCAGCCCGACCAGTTTGCCTACCACTCGCTGAAGGAGGCACTCGGCGCAAAGCCCGGCGACGCGCTCTACGACCGACTCATCACACGCGACAGCGAGTACGAGTCGACCGACATGCAGCAACGCGGACTGAACATCTCGTACATCTGGAAGCACTTCATCGGAAAGAAGGGCTCGTTCATGCTGGGGGGCTACACCAACCTGAGCGGAACGAACGAGGACACGCACACCAACCACGACGTTGAGTATCTGCGCGAACAGCGCAACGAGAAGCTGTGGCAGTTCTACGACCGCAGCGAACACAATCTGGAGACGCAGGTCGGCGCTTCGTTCGACTACTGGCTCGGCAAGAAGGTGTACTTCAACGTATTCGACAACGTGAGATTAAGCCGCACACGCATCGCACGCAACTTCTTCAGCGACACCGACGAGCAGAACGTGGTGGGCGGCACGCCGACAACGGCTGACCCTGAGAACACCACGCGCAGACTGACGCACAAATGGACGAACGAGCTGACCGTGAAGTCGACCATCACGCCGGTGAAGGCACTGATGATTATGCCGATGTTCAAATGGAACTACTGTCGCGAAAAGACCGACTACCACTACGGACCGCTCGACACCACAGCCGTGCGCACAAGCAACACGTACGAGCCGTCAATCTTCCTGAAGTGGAAGATGAGCCGCGTGCGCAACATGGACATCGCCTTCGCATACATGACCACCGTACCCGACCTCGTGAGCACGCTCGGCTACCGCAACACCATCGACCCGCTGCATATATACATGGGCAACCCGCTGCTGCGCAACTCGCACAGTCATACCACTACGTACAACTACCACCGCATGTGGCTGCGCAAGCAGATTGTGCTGGGCTTGACCGCTTCGTACAATAAGGACATCAACCCCCAAGCTACGCTCTACAGCTACAACTCGGCTACCGGCGTCTACACGTCGAAACCGATGAACGTGAAGGGCGGCGATATGTGGAAGTTCGCATTCAACTACGACCAGGGCATCGGCTTCTACTTCCGACTGATGAACAAGTTCGCATTAGAGACGGCTAAGTCGTACGGCTTCCTCACCATCGTCAACAACAACGCTGCCGACGCTCAGCCCGAACTGAACAAGCAGAAGCGACTGGGCATAAACAACGACTTCGAGTTTTCGTACGAGACCGAGAAGTTGCAGCTCACGCTCTTCGACCGCCTGGAGAGCAACCGCTACCGCTACGACGATGCTTCGTACAACACCACACCGCTCTTCAATAGCGTGGGCATAAGTGCCAACCTGCACCTCGCTCCGTTCGAGGTGTTCGTGCAGCTGTCTGACGACTACCGTTCGGGCTACGCCACATCGGCTATGAACGGACACAAGCTCAAGTCGATGGCGTCCGTAAGCTGGAGCTTCTGCAAGAACAAGTGTATGCTGCGCCTGTTTGCCGACGACATCTTCAACAAGGACATCTGGTACGAAAGCGAATACTCAGCCTTCCAACGCCAGGAATACTCCACAAACTATATACACCACTATCTGAATCTGAGCTTCAGATACAGACTCGATGCAAAGGCGAAGAAAGGCAAATCGACAACAATAAGCAGTAGAAGATAACTGTTAGTACTATAGGAGGGTATGGCATCTTGCCATACCCACGCAACCTGTAGGAGAGTACGGCATCTTGCCATACCCACGCAACCTGTAGGAGAGTATGGCATCTTGCCATACCCACGCAACCCGTAGGAGAGTACGGCATCCTTGCCATACCCACTCAACCTATAGGAGAGTACGGCGTTCCTCCCACGCACCCCCTGACAACAAAGCATAATGGCAATTCTACTTGCGGAACCTCTTCGACACAGCCGAATAGCCGCAGCGCTGGCAGAGCGACTCTACGGCGGTATGACTGGTGAAGCCGTCGTACAGAGCACGTGCTCGTGGCGAGGCGAGAATGTCTGCAAGGCTCTGACGGAACAGATTGCCAAGCGCGATGTCGCCGTTATGGTCGAGACAGCACGGCACAACAGTGCCGTCGACGAGCACACCAATCTGATTGCGCAAGGCGTAGCAGAACACCTCCTGCTCGTCGTAAGTGGCGTGCTGAAGATCGGGCCACTCGAACATGTTATCGTTCTCGATGTACAGATTGTCGGCAAGTCGCCAGCCGTCGTGACGCTCCGTCCACGGGCGCGGCACATGAAGCGCAAGCAGATTGAGGATATCGTCGTTCTGCCGGTTGTGCCCGCCCTCGTTCCATAGGCGCAGCACGACGATGCAACCACGGTGGGCAGCCTCTAACGAGAACGCCATCACCTCGTCGACGTACCCAGCAAGGTTCTCCTTAGCGTTGCCCTCGTGCGAGTGGAGCGAAATCTGAATCTTATGAGGCAGAGCATCCAGAAGGTCTGCACGTCGCGAGAGCAGAGTGCCATTAGTGGTGATAATGGGTACAAAACCTTTGTGGCGAGCCATCAGCACAAACTGCGGCAGCAGCGGATGGAGGAACGGTTCGCCCATCAGATGGAAATACAGAAACTTCACCTTGCCCTCGAGTCGCGAGGTCAAAGCGTCAAATTCGTCCAACGTCAGCGTATGCTTCGCCCTCTCGGTCTTCGGGCAGAACACACAGCTGAGGTTACACACATTAGTTATTTCGAGATAGCATCTTGTTATCATATCGGTAGTTAGCTACGTTGCTTCATCTAAGCATTTCTAAAGTACTGTCACACATTTTCCCTTCGTAATACTTATCAAGAACCTTACGGAACAGCCCTTCGCCTGTAGCTGTCCAAAACAAAGTCATCGACGACCTAAGTTTCATTGCGTCTACTTCTCCAAAGATTTGTCTTGCAGACAAACCGTCCAACAGAAGCAGAGCCTCCGTTATCTCCTGCAATCTGTCTCTGAGCATGGGGTGCAGCCAATAAGCACGAGCCTCATCAGCACCAGCAATACCATAATAGTCAGCATTATAACTGTGCCCCAGCCCCTTCAATTGAGGAAAAACGAACCACATCCAATGGCTCCTTTTACGTCCGTTTCGAATCTCCTCAAGAGCCGTCTTATATTGTGAGTAAGAATCCTGAGCTGCAAGAAATCGCGACAAGTGGTATGTATCCATATCATTCATAATATTAAAAGAGTTGCATCATTATAACGCAGCTCCATATAAAACAATATTATTTCTTCATCAACATTCATATTTTCCATCAAAGTTAGCACAATTTTATAATATACAAACAAGATTAGCCACAAAAGTTGTATATCTTTTGATTCCTACATCAAACCACAACATTCTTGTGGCTATCTGTTCAGCCATTGTGGTTGTATATCTTTTGATTCCTACATCAAACCACAACTAGGGAACGTAAAGAAATGTATTATAATAGTTGTATATCTTTTGATTCCTACATCAAACCACAACTGAATGAGCGTGGTTGCGCTCTTCGTAAGGTTGTATATCTTTTGATTCCTACATCAAACCACAACATGGAGTGCTACGACCTGGAACATAGTTATGTTGTATATCTTTTGATTCCTACATCAAACCACAACATGCGCCAAGGTGTACCACGATGCACCAAGGTTGTATATCTTTTGATTCCTACATCAAACCACAACTGTAGTAACTGCGTAGCAACTTGTTGCGGGTTGTATATCTTTTGATTCCTACATCAAACCACAACCTCTGCGCCTACTTCTGTAGCTTTCGGATGTTGTATATCTTTTGATTCCTACATCAAACCACAACAACGTACAGGTCAATTTAGGTGTAACACCCGTTGTATATCTTTTGATTCCTACATCAAACCACAACTGTTTTCAAGGTTTGTTTGTAATTTTGCATGTTGTATATCTTTTGATTCCTACATCAAACCACAACCATAAGGCGATTAATAGCACTATCCCATAGGTTGTATATCTTTTGATTCCTACATCAAACCACAACTTGCCTATTACTTTCAAGCGTCTGCATTGGTTGTATATCTTTTGATTCCTACATCAAACCACAACCCTGCCCTGGCTAATGAACTGGTAACAGCGGTTGTATATCTTTTGATTCCTACATCAAACCATAACACGGCGGGCAGCAATCACTCGCTCGTCTTTGTTGTATATCTTTTGATTCCTACATCAAACCACAACTGCTATTCTCCCGAACCGCAAACCTCCATAGTTGTATATCTTTTGATTCCTACATCAAACCACAACTAACGGACGCTCAAATCGTTACAGAAAAAGTTGTATATCTTTTGATTCCTACATCAAACCACAACCTTTTGGTTTACAAATCAAAAGTAGCATTGTTGTATATCTTTTGATTCCTACATCAAACCACAACTCTTCGAGTTGCTTGTAAGCACGGCGCAGTGTTGTATATCTTTTGATTCCTACATCAAACCACAACTCAATGTCGTTACGACTAAGACGGAGGCAGTTGTATATCTTTTGATTCCTACATCAAACCACAACCATTAATTTGGTAGTTATAATTTTTATTGGTTGTATATCTTTTGATTCCTACATCAAACCACAACCGCACACGGAGCAAATAAAAAAACTCTAAGTTGTATATCTTTTGATTCCTACATCAAACCACAACTGCAAAGGTACAAACAAAATTTGAAACTTGTTGTATATCTTTTGATTCCTACATCAAACCACAACTAATGCAAAGCAATATTGCCACTACTGCTGGTTGTATATCTTTTGATTCCTACATCAAACCACAACCTCCAACCATTCGTATAACGAACCTTTGGTGTTGTATATCTTTTGATTCCTACATCAAACCACAACCTTAACGGTTGCCGCCCGATCATAATGATGTTGTATATCTTTTGATTCCTACATCAAACCACAACATAACGTGGCGTTGAAGATAACACCTGACAGTTGTATATCTTTTGATTCCTACATCAAACCACAACCCAATGGATGATACCACGGCGTTCAAACTGTTGTATATCTTTTGATTCCTACATCAAACCACAACTATCACGACATCGACCGCACATTTTGCATGTTGTATATCTTTTGATTCCTACATCAAACCACAACTGGCATGTCGGGCATGATGTGATAGAATAGTTGTATATCTTTTGATTCCTACATCAAACCACAACTTTTGTGTGTTCTGTTGTGAAAAATACTCAGTTGTATATCTTTTGATTCCTACATCAAACCACAACTATTTCTTATGTTGGTTCGAGTGGTGGTTCGTTGTATATCTTTTGATTCCTACATCAAACCACAACTGCCGGTGAACCATTCTCCGAAGACGGTCATCAGGTAGGATTCAATATCAAGGTTTTCCTTTCGGTTGTACTTCACGATGTTGATGGCATATTGCTTCAACTCAGCATTGCGAAGATTTTTGTTGAGAGCTATCGTTGAATCTTTATCTGCCAACACATGACCTGATTCAAGAAAGAGTTTTGTAACCTGCCATACTTTTTCTACATCTTCTACAGGAGTTTTCGCAAGGGAGAATATAAGCATTGTATATTTCTCTGTTTTCTTCATTCTTTCCTCACGTTCCTGTTGTTCTCGTAGTTGAATTGCCTTGTTGAGTTTGTCAATCCTGTCTTGTCTTTCGATGATTGCATCAACGGTAAGTGATTTACGTTTTAATTCTGCTTCTCTGTTTTCGTATTCCAGAGCCAACTTCTGTTTCTCATAAGACACCTGTTGGCAAACCTGCTGGTCAACAAGATTTGAAACAATATTTGGTAGATTCGCTTTTAGAAAATCCACAATAGCATCCGTATCGGTGTTTGGGATAGCAGCAATGTCATTGATAATCTTGTCCAGTTTGCTAGAAACCTTCTTCTCTTGTTCAACTTGCTGTGATTGCTGCTTTTCAATGATAGTTTGCAGATGCTTAGTCTTTTCCTCTATTTTAGTTTCCAAATACATCTGTACTCCAAGAATAGCTACCTTAAATACCACGACAAGCATTGCAACTCCATATAACAATGAAGTATATGGCCGGAAATCGTCCCAGATATTATCTGCACTATTGGCAACACTGATTGCAATTAAAGCAAGAATCATGATTACAGCTATTGCAACCAGTGTCCAAACGACCTTCTCTATTATCTTGAAAATTTTTATCATATCATTTTTTTATGATTACCCAATTACCATCTTTGCGACCACCTTCACGTGTTAGAATGCCTTTGGCTTGAAGGTCTGCGATGTCCGTCCTTATAGTCCTATCTGTTACAGAAATCTTTCCAAAAGTCTTTTCCGAAATCTTTTGGGAAATAGCTTTTCCTGAAAGAGTGTTATCAACGGATATCGCCCACAAGATATATTTCTGTCTGTCAGTGAGTTCTATGTCATTTTCTTTTAGGAAACCTTTTAGGAAGTCTTTTAGGAAATCTTTCTTTTCATCTTTCCCGAAATCATCCTTGATTTCCCCATCTAATACCTTCCCTTTTGATGCAAGATAAGCCTTCTCGTCAACGAAAGCCTGATGAATCGGCATGGTTGCAAGAAAGTGCATATTGCGGTCATCGGTTTCAAATAGAGGCATAGGCGAGTCGTTACGCCTGACTGCTTGGTAAATTTTCGGAAATCCTGTGGAACGTCCCTCTGTTAGATGCAGCTCTTTCAAGAAATCACCTATACGACGATTGCGATAGTTGCGTGAAATTACACGAGGCTTCTGCAAGTCTGCATTGGTTATTGGAGGCATTGGGCCTTCAAAGTTCAATATCTCTATGCTATTATGATTGATGCGCACCTCTACAGGATTGCGGTCATCCCATGACTTGTGGAAAACGGCATTTGCCAAAATCTCTTCCAATGCTCCATAAGGATAGTTGTAGCAGCGTACAGCCTCTGCTTCTCCACGTACTTTGATAACCTTCTCCATAAGCACCTGCTCTCGGATGTATTTCAAGGCAGCTTCAAGTTGAAGGTGTATTGGACCATGCAGAATCTTCTCCGTGAATCTATCACCCACCTCATCAAAGAAGTGAACTATCTCAATGCGAGAATAAGGGAAATACTTCTCGGGATTCTGAGAGAATAGAAGCAATCCTACGTTTTTGGGGTGCAAATCTTCTGGTGAACCTCCAATAATCTGCATCTGCCATCCCAGTTCTGACATTGGCATGTGCATTATCTCGTCATGAGTCAGTTTACTGCCAACACGCTTAAGGAAATCTTCAATAAGCATACGGTCAAGTACTTCGATACTTGCAGTCTGGTTGATGCGGTCATCAAAAGGAACCTTGTTGCAAAGACTCATCAAAATACGTTCTTCCTCTTGGTCAGCAATTTTTGTCACTGAACCCTTTCGCACGAAGTACACCTTGCCAGCCTTCAAAGCTTCCTTGCCCAGATGCTTTGGTGCTTTATAAGGGCGTACTTCTCCTCCAGGCACTTGAATGACAAGTATCATCTTGCCCATGAATTCTACAGGTTCTGCTATCACATTCACGGTTGGTTGAACAAGACTACAGATGTTTACCAACTCCTTCTGTATCTTATCAAGCGAATGAAGGTCAACGCCAATAGGAGGCAGCACTGGTACTCCATCCTGTTCATCAACACCAACAACGATGTAGCCACCACCCCAATTATGAATATCATTTGCGAAAGCACATGCAGAATGTACAACATCTTCTGGATTCCATCCACGTTTAAAATCCAAACGTTCCCATTCTACAGTCTTGCCTTTCAGTAGTTCTTCTATATTTATTGGTAATGCCATACCTATATATTATGTATAATGTGTAACGATGTTATTTTGTAGGACAAAGCAAATCCCTGATATCCACGTCAAGGATGACTGCCACTTGACGGAGAGTATCAAGATTCGGTTGTACAATGTTAGTACACCACTTGCTGACGGTTGCAGGGTCGCGTCCAATCTTCTCAGCCAACCACTTTGCAGTACGTTTCTGCTCTACCAGAACAACCTTCAAGCGGTTAATGTCGCCCTTTGAAATGTTACTGGCATTACTCGTGTTATCGATATTACTGATGTTATTCATATATCTATTTCTTTGTGTTTGGTGCAAAGTTGTAAATAATTTTTGTAATATGGAAATGTTCTGTGTTAATATTTCAATATCTTGTGTGTGTGTTTTTTTTTTGGGGGGGGGGGATAAAATTGCAAGGAAATCATGTTGCAAAGATGAAAAACATTCACGATTATCTTGTTATTGGCTAAAATGGTCGTTTCACACAAAAGGATGTAACATATTGCACAATGTTGTGCTCATTACCAACAAAATCTGTCACCAAAGGAGCTGTTTTCCTTAACAAAATATAAAAACCCACTTGTTTCATAAAATATTCACAAATAACCCCATTTAATCCGAGATAATATAGTAGCTTTGCATCAAACATTAAGAAATTTGCATGGAAAACCTAAACAGAATTAAAGGAGCATTGGCAGATGCAGGTAAAACTGGCGTCTGGCTTGCCGGTCAGTTAGGGAAGGATCCCGTAACGGTTTCCAAGTGGTGCACCAACACCACACAACCCGATTTGCAGACGCTGGCAAAGATTTCGGACCTGCTCCAAGTAAGTATGCGAGAATTAATCGTTAATAAAAATGGATAAAACAGATCATATGGAAGATATAAAAATAAGATTTCAACACGATTATAACGAAGCTATTGACAATTACAATAGTGGAGATTGTGTGTTGTTTTTTAGAAACATTCGTCCTGCAATAGAAACATTCTGTAAATTGGTCATCTTTGATTTGGTTGATACTGTTTTGGCGGAGGAACTACTGTCTGGACAGAAAACATTGCATTGTGACTATAAAAATTGTACAGCTTCTTTTATTACACCTACAAATCGAGCGGTAGAAAATTCAATGCTCGCTTCACTTGCTCAGCAGGTAATATATTACACAAAAGGTGCAACTTTGGCTTTGTACTCGACACAAAGGACTGTTAACAGAATAAAGAGTGCTATTGATAGCGACTTTGTCAAGTTAGCATCGGATTTCAAGAATAGCAGCGAAGCTGGTATGCATGATGGGGTTTCAACAGTTGAAAATGAAATTGAGGCCAGGAATCTTTCTACTTTTATGCCTAAAGTTTTTAGCGATTTGCGAACAATTTTATCGAATGAAACTATTGCTTTTCTCTCAACTTTAAACAAACCTCTTAGCAACGTAACATTTCAAAGTTCGTGCGTGGAGAGCTCTCTAAAAACAAGTAATGATTTTCTTGTTTTTGATGAACTGACAAATAGAATGGAACAGGCAGCGGGACTTGATTATGTTATCATTTTGCCAGAATTTTTGAATGACCATAATGAACATCCACTAAGCAAAGAACGATTGGCTGATTTCTTCCAACTGCATTGGAGTTTCGTTGTAGACTTGGACGCTAAGACAGAATTTGGTTTATACGAGAATGCTCCCTCTCATGTAAAATCTTCAACAAGAATAATTACAGATAATTTAAGTGAGGTCTCTGGCACTTCTAATCTAACTAACTGGATTTTCGGAAAAGGAAGATTGGATCTTGGCGCCTATGATGACAGAAAAGCACTTAGGGAAACTCCTAAATTATTTGCAAATACATTTTCGAAGTTAGTTAAGACTGGCAAAACCAATGATTACATCATTATTGATTTTTGCGACAATTTTCCCAAGTTGGCTCAAAGAATATTCGAAAAACTGGAAATTGTTTTTGGCTCTTGGGAATCTGTTGCCAATCGATGCAAAATAATATCATTTACCAAAAATGACAATTATAAAGATGAACTTACGTCATGGTCAGAAGACTATGATGTGCCTGTATGTTTCGTTTCGGCATCTTTCTCAGAGTTTTTACAACATATCAAAGAAATACGTGACAATGTAACAATGGTCTCTAGTAAGAGGTTGCTGATTCACAATAATAAGTTGGATTTGTCAGAATCTATTGAAAGATACAAAGCTTCTGGCATAGAATTTTATGGACCAACGAAAAATACCGCAGAAGAAAGACCATGGGACTTTTATTCTGGAGCAGAAATCACGTGGGAAGAATTAGATAAGCAACATGATGTCATTCGAGATATTTATCGTAATGTTAAACTCAGAGTCTCTGAAATTATCAGAACCACAAGACGTACTCAAATATACACTTTGCGACATAGACCAGGCAGTGGTGCAACCACATTAGCAAGAAGGCTTGCCTTTGATATTCGAAAAGAAGATGAGATTGGTGCAATCTCTTGTACCGTCATTGATATAAAAAACTGTAGTAATATAAAACTTACAGAACAGTATCTTTGTCAGCTCTCAGAACAAACAGAAAATACGGTCATTCTTGCCATTGTTGAATCAAAGCATGTTGCCAAAGACAAATTCGAGAATCTTGTCAAACGAATGTCTGATGCGGCAAAGAAGGTTCTTTTCTTTTACATAGAACCTTACACAAGACGATACCATACCCAGAAAGAGAATGTCATACTTCTTGATTCGTATTTAAAAACGGAGGAACTGCAAAGATTCGTGGAAAAGTACACAACACAAGGTCTTGAACATTCTATCCTTGAAGGAGCTCTGAAAAATCAAAAAATTCTAGAAGTAGTAGATTTCCCATTAATGCTCAAGGACAAAGAAACGAGTACGAATCTTTCTACATACGTGAGCGAGTGGATGGACGAACTTCCAGAAAATCTCCGCAAGTTTTGCGCATATGTAGGATTCGTTTTTAAATATTCGGATTTGGGGGTAAATCAAACAATTCTAAAATCCCTCTGGAAAGATGAATTCCACCAATCACTTCGTTCCTACACTTTTGAGCAACAACATGCCATTTCTAAGTTGTTAATTGAGGAGATGAATGACGATGGAACAGGCAAAGGTATATGGCGTCCTAGATATAACAGATTCTCCGAGTTTATCTTGGAAGCATACAAGACCAATTGGGAACTTGGTCTTTCTGAGATCGCAAAAGATTTTATATCCCTCTGCCAAAATGCCGGTGAACTTGGTTCTGATGATAGAGATATGCTTTATAGCGTCTTTATAATCAGAAAGAATGCTGATTACCGAGCTATTGAAGATAGTAGAGATAATATCAAGAATAAATTTTCTTTGTTGATTAAGGATCTTGATGACATAGAAAGAGCCGAGTCTTTATTCAAAACACTTGTGGATGCATTTCCCGAGGATGCAATTTTCAGAGGACACTTTGCTAGGTTTCTTTACGAAAAAGCATCTATGCTAAAGGGGATAGAAATTGATGACCGCTTATTCTCTGACGCTCAAGATAATCTCAACATGGCATTTGACTTAAATTCTAATGATGCAGATCTATTCCACATGCAGGGAATGTTGTTGAGAAGAAAAATTAGCGCCTTGTCTAAGTCATTTACAAGAGATATGCTGACTAACCCTGAGGATGTAAACCTTCAAGATGCTGAAGATTGTTTACATGAATGGACTCAAGATGCTTATGAAGCATTTGAACAAAGTATTCAAATCAGTCCTGCTAGTCCTTATGGTTATGCAGCAGAGAGTCAATTGTTTAAGGAAAGTATAACTCTTGGACAAAAGATTATAGGTTGTAACGACTACTCCTTCTGTGAAACAAACTCAATATATTCTGATTATGCGGAGAAACTAGGTAATGTGTTGGATCTATTTGAACAAATCTGTTACGCATTTAAGAATGAAGGTTTGAGCCAAATCATGAACTCATATCCTATTTATGAATCTGTTCGAGCTTTCCATCAGAATATTGTAGGTTTAAACGCAGAATCGATTCAACGCTATCGCACTATGTATAATAGCGCAACAAAGGAGAACAAGTCTCTTTATGGCAATTTGCTTGTAAAGTCTATCGTTTACAGCAAGAAGTCCTCAAAGGATACACGACGAGCCTATTCTAATCTGACAAAATCAGAAAGGATGGAGATAGAAGAAGTGCTGGAGCACCAAAAGAATCAAGGGGACGTTAAAAGTTATGAAACTTTGTTCCTCTTAAAACTCTATGGTCCTGACGAATTCTCAATAGATGAAGCAATAGACTTATTAAAAGAATGGGAACATCAATTTTCTAGCGGCAACCAAATTGGTTGGGGGTATTTGAATGCATGTTTCTATTTGGCTGTGTGTTATAGCGCAAAATCCATATTGGCAGGAGTTCCAAATAAGGAATTGTCACAATTGGCAATGACATATTTCCACAAGTCGGAGGATTTCGCCAAGAGATTTGATAAAGGAACGGTTCAGCCGCTATGTTATCTAGGTGAGAAAGAAGACATCCACTGTATAGTTGACAAGAATCGAAAAGATACAGATGCTTGCACCGTTACGGGTGTAATTCAACACGTTAATAACAACAAAGGAATCCTGAAAATGCTATGCGGAATAGATGTTTCATTTAAAGCCAATAGATTTGATAAGTTCCATGCAGAAGGTCAAACTCTAAGAGGAGTATTAGGCTTTTCATATAGTGGTCCTGGATTATATGATTTCCGTCCAGATATAGACGATGAACTAACAGGATTGTACATGGATGTACAGGACGAAAAAGAAATTTCTTTTGATGAGCTCGCAGAGTCTTATGTTCCTACCGAGGATTTGGTTGAAGAAAAACATCCAGAAGCAGAACCAACAGAAGCACCCCAAAGTGGCATTAAGCAAGTCGGTTATATTGATCCTGCTAAATTCCCTACATCTCGCAAGTCCAACCCTACCAATAAAGAGACAAAAAAGAACAAACTTGTTGACGGAGTTGACTATGAAGGTATCATTATAATTGATGGCGGATACAAGAAAATAAAGTGCGATATCTATCCATATCCATTGAAAATAGAGGACAGAAATACAGATTACTATGAAGATGAGATTGTATTTTTCACCGCAAAGTCAAGACCTAATGATAGAGATGCCAACAAAACATTTTGGTATGCAACCAATGTTAGACTAAAGGAAGATTAATGCAACGCAAGAATCTCTTTGACGGCGAGAGCTATAAGGCACAATTTGCTATAATAACCTATCGGTGGCTGATGAGTCGCCAATGGGTTACTTATGCAGATATAATGGCAGACTGGTTAGGTCGATCTATTGAAGAACTACCCGCAAACCTGTCCAATTGTGAAGGCTATGGCGAGCTGAAGAAGACTGTTGGCATAGTAAAAAAGTCTATCTGCGAGATTGTTGGCAACGATTGCTTTGAAGAGGAAGGCAACAACCGAAACAAACGGTTCCGTTATGTAGGCAAGGACAATGATCCTCTTGCTGATATGCGAAATGCAAAGGCAATCAACAACCTCCGTCAGTATTGGAAGTTCTGTCAGGATTCTGCAGGGTTCTTCCCAAAGTCATGGTTGGAGTACTTTTTCAAGGATTGTCAGGACTTGTTGGATATGAAAGCTAAGCGCCATAAGGGAGAACAAGTAATTAGCGCAAGCCTTGATCGTATCTTGACTAACATAGAGTATCTGCCATCTCTGTATGAAGCCATCACCAACAAAATGGTTTTGGAGATTGACTACAAGCCTTTCGATGAGGAAGAGGTAACGCTGATGTTCCATCCCCACTACCTAAAAGAATATAATGGAAGATGGCACCTGTTCGGTCGTGCAGAAGAAAAGGAACCTGAATATGGCTATAACATAGCTCTTGACAGAATACAGTCAAAACCTCGTGAAAGGTCAATGGTTGAGTATGTTCCAGCACCGAAGCATTTCTATGATGAGTTCTTTAAGGATATAGTTGGCGTAAGTCACATGAAGGATGCCCAGAAGGAGCATATAGTAATTCGTGCGCGTTCATTATATATTTATAAACTGATGGATACGAAACCCCTCCATAAGAGTTACACCGTTGTTAGACCATTCGCACAATATGAAGATGGCAAGTATGCAGAGTTCTCTTTTAACGTTGAGCCGAACAATGAGTTTTATGGTCGCATACTACAGATGGGAGCAGGATTGGAGGTTGTTTCGCCAGAATCTGTACGAAATGAAATCGCCCAACGAATTCATAATTTAGCAGACTTATACCCTAAGAAAGGATAGTGGAATGGTTCCAAATTATAAGGAACCATTATACTCTTGATCTCTTGATTTTATTAGCGAAAAGCGTATTACCTTTGCAGCGTCAAACTTCGACACCACCTCGGAGTTGACGCTGCAAATCGTTTGGTGGGGGCAACAAAATCTACATACTATGAAACAGACAACAAACAACAGCAAGAACACAATAAACAAGAAAGCTAACCAGAAGCAGGTCAAGAAAAGCAAGAAGGCAGAAGCCAATGCTCGCCGTAAGGTAAACAAGAGTTGGGAGAAAATGGAGCACACCCCACGATACCGCTCTGCATCAGCGAAGGAAGTTTGCGACACCATCACCAAAAAGATTGAGGTAGAGGTGCTGGATGGGATTCTCCTAAACCTCAACATCAAGAGCCAGGCGAAGCCTGCAAGCGTTCAGAACCGCATACTGAGGCGTATCGTTGAGAAGCGTCAGGCACAGGCAAACCACAAGAAGTACGGCCGTACAGAAGACCTTACATCAGTACACGTCAGCATAACAAGCACCAGCCACTGCATGGAGGCCATCCGCAAGAAAAGGTTTGTTGCATAGCCTGTCAAGAAATACATATTGGTTCCAAATTAAGAGGAACCAATACACCTGAGGAAAAGCTCAGGTAGGACGAGAAAAGTCTGTAACTTTGCATCGCAATTCCGAGAGAGTTGGTTTTGTATATACATTATTTTTTATCACAAAGTGGTGGCGACCTATTCCGCTAAACAGAAAAACAAAATCAAACGACTATGAGCACAGCACTCGCACTCGTTGCCGCAAAGGCACTCCCAGCCCTCTCGGGCAGTTCTCTCACCTACAATCCAGAGAAGAACGTGTATCTCACCCTTGGTTACACCAGCGCAGCTGGCAATACCTACTACAAGGCAATACGCCTCTCTGACCGTCTGGCCGTGTACTACCACATAGGTGAAGGCTACGCTCACACCTTCCTGAACGGCATCACGCTCTTCGCATGGAACGGACAGAAGGCGAATATCATCGCACAGAAGTTCTGGGGCGGCTGCAACTGGAGATGCTTCAACGAACGCACAGCCAAAGAGGAGAGCATCATCATGCTGAAGGATTTCCTAGCTGGACAGGCAAAGGCAATGGGAAGCGTCATAGCTGACAGCCAGCTGCTCGCATTCTCCAAAAACATGATCGAAGAAACCCAACAGAAGTTGCTCCGATAAATCTGGGGAGCAGAGAGAAACAACCAAAGTCACAAACCAAGAAAAACAGACGAGAAGATGGCTTCACTTACTAAAGCAATCAACAAAGACTTGTTCGACAAGATCCTGCCAACGTTTGGCAACCCAAGAGTTCACGTTCCCATATGGGACGAAGGTCAGAAGATGTTCCTCTGTGAGGAATACGACAGTGGCAACGGACACCGCTACTACAAAGGCGTACGATTCTGCGACCGTATCGTCATTGTGGAAAAGGTGGGGCTCTACCACACCTGGACCTACATCGACGGCATCGAAGTATATGCCTTCAACGGGAAAAGGCTGGAGCTCGTACAGAAGCGCGACTACGACAAGACATTCCGCAACGAAGAGTTCATCCGTCATGAGTCGGAGACTATGGTGCGCAACTACTTCGAAGGCGTTCTGAAGGCACAGCGGTCATCTATGC
>OIZF01000453.1_pt1 | contig 28402 bp, 22 predicted proteins | sample 1588471 | NCBI WGS metagenome assembly OIZF01 (sample SAMN03283279) | human gut metagenome | biome: human-associated habitat; material: feces | host: Homo sapiens | place: Peru | collected 2012
AATACGAGTGGCTCAAAAAGAAAATATTGATGGCTCTAAAACATTGGAATATTCAGCTATTACTTCTAAAAAAACTGTTGAAGTATATGATGTGGAATTTGTAGATGATGCTTATGAAGAAATATTGAAGGCTGAAAAAAATGGATTAATTAAAATTATACGATATGATGAAATGACAGATAAAAAGAAAGAATGGTTAAAAAATATAATTAAAGAGGAATATAAAAATGCCATTGATCATCCAGAATATCGATTTTTCCTAGAAGGAATTTTTTCATCAATCATACTATGATATTAAAATTAGATTAAAAACTGATAAAATATTTCATATCAAATAATTGTAATGATTTTATTCTTAAAAGAACATTTGATTGAGATTAGTTGAAAATTCATAATGAAGGTTGTCATTTTGTGGAAAAATTTTACGCGAATATTTAGCAAAATCAATTAAGTTTTATTTTTTAATAATATTCTTTCGGTCGAAAGTTTATTTTTCTTTCGGTTGAAACCATAATATTTTTTCGGCTTGTAATAAAATAAGAAACAAATAAAAAGTTAAATGTTCATAGAAAATAAATGATGCACTGAGTGACGAGACTCTACTATTTATAGTTTTTTTATTGATTTATACTAAAATCTGATATGTTTATAAATGAAAATAAAATGTATACCTTTTTGGTTGACAAAAAACTTATACTCTGCTATAATGATTAATGAAAAGAAAAAAGATTTGTCGGCGGCAACCAACAAACCTTAAGTGATAGATAACTATCTCCATATAGTATCTTATCATTTTCTTTTTGAAATTTCAAGAAAGGAGGATAAGATACTATGGGAATTTTAAAAAAAATTGCTAGAAGCTTTGTCTATCATTTTACTGAAAAGCCTTTACAGTATGTTCATGTTGATAAGCCTAAAACATTACAGGAATGTCGACAAGTTCAATATAATAATTGGTGTAAGGCTAAAGGTGTATATAATGGTTCATATTTGCCTAAAGATCCTAATACTTTAAATCATAAAGGATGGATTGATATTACTTCTAGTAAGAATAAAAGTGGTATAAAACATTTTAGAAGAAAATCATCTGGCCAAGTAGTAAGATTTGACCCGGAAAATGAAATACAAATTGATCATTATCATTGGTCTAATCCTGCACCAACAAAAGCATGTCATAAGTTAACCACAGAATATCTTGATAGATATGGTCGACCTTGTACAAAAAGAGATGATCAACATCATTTAGCACCACTTGATAGAGATTGTCCTAAGGGAGCATATAAGAGGTAATGAAAATGAAAAAAGAAATGTTAAAACGACAAAATTTGTTATTTGAATTACATGAATCAGAATTTATCCGTTTTACTATTAAGGATAGTGATTTAATTTTTAGAGTTGCTATTAATTGCGGAGTAGAAGAAAAATTAGGTGTTAAATCAGAATTTGCAGAGAAATTTTATATATATGATGTGATTTGTCATAAATATGAGATGATTGAAAGTAATTATACTGAAAAGTCAGATTTATTATTAAAAGATATTTTATGTTTTAAAATTGTTGAAGATAAATACCTTTTATCAATTAATATTAATTTCAGTGAGAGTGTAGATTTTATCTTTTATTGTGATAGTGTTGAATGGTTACCTATCAAATTGGTGACAGCTGATGAATTAGATACAATAAAATAAACAAATATACACAAAAACTGGAACACACAGAACATTTCAGAGAAAATCTAGTGGACAAGTTGTTGATTATCATTGTAAAGCCTCAACCAAAAGAGGCACAATAGCTGATGAACATTATCATTGGTGGAAAGCTTTTACTATTAAGGAAAATAGAAAAACTCCTGAAAGTGAAAAGTATAGAAATCGTTATGGTAAGATTTGCGCTGATGGTTCAAGAGAATCACATTTAGCACCATTAGATAAAAAATATGATTTCAAGTAGGAGTGCAACATGAGTAAATACGAAAAGGCTGAATTAAAATTGAATGAGTATCCAGATCCAACAAATTTCCATGATATGTCAGTAGTTAATATGAAATTTTTAAATGATAGTATTCACATAAGATTTAATTTAGCGAAATATATGGATGATTTTGGAATATTGGAAGATGATGAACATTTAGCTATATTAGATGTTATCTATAATGGAATAAAAATCAATAAAATAAATTTAGAAGGATTAATAGATTTTAGAGCTTCTAAGGTCTATTTATTGAAAGAAGAAAATGGCATTGTTAGTTTAAATTTACATAATGAAACTTTTGATTTTTATTTCTACTTAGAATTTAGTTATAGTTGTTACAAATGGTCTGTTAAAGATGTTATTTTAGTAGATGAGTATTATAAATATTCAGATTCTTTAAATGAGTGTGTAGATGAGATAATAAAAATCCAAGAAATTGATACACCAGATTGGTCTAAAATTTAAAAATAATAGTTTCAAAATTGAATCATTTATGTATAATAAATTGAGATGTTTGATAGTTTAGTGTTTAAAAGTTAAAAGAAATGAGAAAAAAATGTTATGATTAGTAAGTTTGGAAAATGTATTAGAAATATTAGAGAGCAAGAAAACGATTCATTAAGACAGATGGCCATTAAATTAGGTATTTCAGCTGCTTTTTTATCAGCGATGGAAGTTGGAAGAAAACAAATTCCTTTAGAATATGTTGAAAAGATTAAAGGTATTTATAATTTAACAGAAGAACAAGAAGTCGAACTGGAAAACAGTATTTATGAGACTAATGAAAGGGTCCCTATCGAACTTGCTGCAATGAATGAAGCCCAAAAAGATGTTTCATTAATGTTTGCAAGGAAGATAAAAACAGCTGATGAAGATTTATTAAGAAAGTTAAAGGAAGCATTATTAGATGAAAAAAACTAATCCGTTAAAAATTGTTGAAATTGAGAATTATGCTAATAACTTAAGAAAAGAATTGGGTATTCCATCTAATTCTTTTTTTCCAGTTTTAGAGGTAATGGAAAAATTTCATGGTGATGGATTACTTACAATTCAATATTTAGAGGATGATGATTCATTATTTGAAGATGATACTCCTGCTAAATATAATCCTGCTGATAATTTTATTTATGTAAAAGAATCAGTTTTAGAGGAGTTGGAAAAACATGAATATAGAGCCAATTTTACATTAGCACATGAACTATTTCATTATTTTCAATGCCAGGTATTAGGATTTGAATTTGAAGAGGTTGAAAATTGTCCTAGTTTTGAAGACCCAGAATGGCAAGCTGATGAATTTGCAGCTCAATTATTAGTTCCAACAAAATATGTTGTTGGAGATTGTGATACTAAATTGGTTGCTGAAATGTTTAACGTATCAGAGTCATGCGTTGTTACTAGGAAATTATATTATGAAAGAAGATTAAAAAGAAAGAATGAGAAATTATCAAATTAAAATTTGAAATTAAATCCTCCTGCGATAAAACCTTGTAAAAAAAGTTTTTAACATTTTGAAATTTTCGGCATATTCAAACAAATAAAAATTGAAATTTTCGGCAAATGATGTTGATAATTAAAAGTATATCATGATATAAAATGGTATACTTTTTGTTACTATTAATTTTAAACATACTAGTTATTTATAAGAGCATAAAAATAATATAGCTCATGAAAATTGATTTTTTTCTCAAAAATAATAAAATTTTCATCATAAAAAAACTAAAAAATATAAATTTTCTATATAAAAAATTAAATTAAATAAAATGCATATTTTTGCTATTAATATAAAAATATTTGATGTATAATGAAGCTGAAATTTGACATTTTATTACAATTTATAAGAAAGAAGGATTATGATGGAATTAGAATATATTGATGATAATAGGCAATATGAAAATTATAAAAAAGATATTGTTACAAAGATTGCATACTTAATAGGAGTTAAAGATTCTATAATTAAAACTAATAGATTTGAACAAAATATTATTTCAAGTTTAGAAGAAAATGATAATGCTAAAATAATAAGAGCATTATCTATATTAAGAAGTGAATTTATAAGAAATTTTAAAGAAATAAGCAGCCGCAATATGAACTTAGAACCACTAGAAACCTTAACAGATTTAATTTCAGTAGATTTAATAAAATATTTAAGAAATAAAGGTATTGAGATTATTCATGTTAATGCAAATTTAACCACTCATATTGCTTATGTTAATCAAATAATTTTAGAAAAAATAGATTTAATTAAGGATTTGATTCCGTCTTGGATTAAATGGGAATATGTTAAATCAATTTTTTTAATGCCTGGATGTTATGCTGGTTTTAATGGCTCTAATATTTCAAATACTAAACAAAATCAAAAAATTACCTTGGCAATTAATCGTACTAGAATTAAGCTTGCTACATATAGTTCATTTTACCCTTATAGAACTTATTTAAATTGGCCTGAAAATAAAATAAAGCCATATTATGGTAATATTTTATTAAATGATGAAAAGTTTCTAAAAATATTATATGCTTCCTTTGATGAAACATTCCATGCTAACGAATATGTAATAGATGCGACAAGTGAGGATAAAAATTCAATTTATGATTTTGTTGAAAAATCAATAAATATTGCAATTTTAGTTGATTGTGAAAACGTTGATCCATATAGATTTGCAAGTGTATTTAAAAATTTAAATGAGGAAAATCTTGAAAAGATTAAAAAGGTTATTTTATATGATGATGTAAATACATCTAACGCTTGGGACTATATTAATGACTATATTAAACTTCCTATTGAGCATAAGGAAATAGAGAGAGTTTTAAATAATAAATCTTTGGTAGATATTGCGATGACATCAGGAGCTTGTAAGGAATATTATCAAGAAAATACGGAAAGTTTAATTCTGGCATCATCTGATTCGGATTTTTATGGTCTTATTAGTAGTCTTGCAAGTGCTAGGTTTTATGTTTTAAATGAGTCCGATAAAACCTCAGATTTAATATTAGATAAGCTTGATGAGGCTAATATTAATTATTGCTTTATGGATTCTTTTGCTCAAGGAGAGGTTCAGGATTTTAAGAATAATGTATTACTTCGCAATTTACAATCAAAGCTCAATGATTTTAATCAAACAAAGAACTTTGTAACTTTAAATCCTAAAGAATTAGTTGATATTATATTTCAAGAATGTCATATTCAAGGCTCACCCTATCAATTAGAAGCTGAAAAGAAAGTATTCTTTGATAAATATATCAAAAAAGGCTTTAAAATATCTATTGTAGGTGAAGGTGATGAGCAAAGATTTATGATGGAACTTGCTTCAGTTAAATAAATACTAGAAATGTTTTTAAAAAAATGAAATTGATTTCGAATTTTTACTAAAACTGATATATTTTCGAAGTATAATTCGAATTTTCTGGTATGCTTGTCTCTTATGGTGAAATAAGAATATAATGTATATATCGGTCAAAACGAAGAAAATGAAATAGATTTTGTTGCTTCAACTTATGAGATACTATTTTTATACAGGTTTCATTATCTCTTAGAGATTCAAATACTTATGAAAAAGAAATAGCACCACTTAAAGCACTTAATAATAGCTATTCTAAAATAATTTTAACAATGGATGAAGCACCAGTTAAAGATGATAATGGAATTAAAATTATTTATGTACTTGATTGGCTTTTAAATTGATCAATTAATCGCTAAAAGTACTTACATTATGCTTTTAACTATAGCTGATATGATTTGCTTAAAACTATTATAAATAAAGGAATAAGATGAGTTAATTTATTTTTTTAATGATAAATTAACTTTTTTTATGCTTTTTAAAATTAAATGGCAGTAAATTTATTACTACAAAATTTCAATTTGATAAACTACAACAAATTTTTAAAAAGTCAATTGGGATGCGACCAATTAAAAAAATTATATAGTAAAATATAGCTGTATTAAGAAATAAATGGTTTTCATACCTTAATAAATGCCACATGGAGTTTAATAAAACTTCTTATATTTCATTTTTATATTTATGACCTCCCTTTCTAATTTTTTCTATGTGGCTTTTATTAGGGTATGAACCTGAAAAAAAATAAAGGAGAAATAAGAAATGAAAAAAAGAATTATTGTAATCAATTATGATGTAAAAGAGGGTAAAATATCTCAAATTAATGTTCATTATAGCGGTCAAAATACTAGCATTAATGATGAAAATATTAATTTAAAGTACATAGGTTTGGATCATAAATATGATAATTTATGTATGTTATGTTCAGATTATTCAATAAGATATTCAACTCCAATTGAATATGTTACGCTAGATTCAGACCCGAAAAACACTTATGAAATTGAAAAAGAATTATTAGACATGCTAAAAGAACAAATTTAAAATACGGGCTATTTTATGGATATTATTTGCTTAGTTTAAAGTAAATAATATCTTTTTTTAATGTTAAAAAGTCAATTAGGATGCGACCACAAGCTATTTTTAAAGTTGTAAAATAAAGGCGTAAACAGGAAGAAATACTTACTTTCACATTTTAATAAATGCTATTAGAGTGTTTGAGAAAGTCAATTAGGATGCGACCACATGTTATAGAATAAATGCTAGAATATGGTCGTAAACAGGAAAATGTTTATGTTCATATCTTAATAAATGCCACATGGAGTTTTTAAAAAAACTTTTGTTTTCAAAATTTACACTCATTTCTAATAATTATAATACCTCTTTTATTTTTTCTGTGTGGCGTTTATTAGGATATGAACTGAAAAAATAACAAAGAAAGGATGATTATTTATGACTGAAATTGATAAGCTTTATAATTCTGTAAGTCAGAAAATTACGGATAACACAATAATGGTATCTTATGTAATTGATTTATTAAACATACCTTCATATATGGTATCACCATTTATGGAAGGCTGGTTTTGGAGTGGTAAGACCAAAGATTTAATAAATTATACATTTGATGTATTAATTGCAAATTATCTTTTAAATGCTATTTTAATATATAAAAAAATAGATATAGAAGATGATGTAACCTTTGAAACAGCACTCAATGCTTATACTAAATCTTTCAATAGTGATGTTAGTAAGATAAGAAAAATATATCATACATATTATGATTGTGATTTAGCTTACAGTGATTTTTCAAAGTTGTTATTAAGATTAGAAGATTTATTATTAGATTTAAATATTAAACTGGTAATAAATTCTTATGCATCACCCTATGATGCTAGACATTCAAAGATGATAAAGAATGATAAATTTGATGTTGCTAATTTAGATGAAAATTTTAGATAAAGGAAGGATGATAAAAATGAAAAAAATTAATGTTATTGTAAAGAGAAAAGAATTGTTAGAATTAGCTGAAGATGGAAAGAAGGGCGATTTAATTGATTTAAAGGAATTAACACAAGTTGATGAATCATATATTGATAATATTATTGCATTTGGAAAAGATAAGGCTTTCAACTCAAGAATTGAGGAAGTAAGAAAAACGTTGAATGCTGAAAATTTAGTAAAAATTAATGAACTTAATAATAAGATTTCCTCACTTGAAAAACAACACGAGTCTGAATTGAAAATTAATGCTCAAAATATTGAAAAGGAATATTTAAATAAAATAGCTGATTTAAATAATATTATTGAAAAATTAAAAGAAGCTAATGCTCATGAAAAAGATAATATTCTTAATGAAAAAAACTTAGAAATTAACAAACTTCAGACTAGTATTGAAACATAAAAAAAAGAAAATGAATCAGCATTAGTTATTAAAGAACAAGAGGTTGCTAAAACATATGAAAATAATATTGCGGGTCTTAAACAAGAAATTGAAGTTTTAAAATCTACAAAGAAGAGTGATTTAGAAAATTTAGCTTCTAAAAATGAAGCCGAGTTAAGTAAATATAAAGATGAGGCTAATAGTAAATATGCAGATTTAGAACAAAAATATAAGGTACTTATGGCTCAACATGAAAATCAGGTTAAGCAAGTTAAACTTGAAGTTGAAAGTGATTTTAATAATAAAATCGCTGAAATGCGTTCTAAACAAGAATTTGAAAAAATAAAATCTGAAAATGAAGTTGCTAATTTAAAAGCTTCATTTGAAAATGAGAAGTTAAAAGTTTTAGCTGAGCAAAAAGAAAAGTATGATGAAGAAATTCGTGCTAAAGAAGATATTATTAATCACCTTCAAAGAACAAAAGCAGCAATGAATGTAAAACAAACGGGAGAAGATTTGGAGGCTTGGTGTGACAGTGAAATAAGATCATATATGCAAAATGGCTTATTTAATTGTACCTGGGATAAGGATAATACAGTTGTAAAAGAAGAAGGAGAGTTAAAAGGATCTAAGGCGGATTTTATTTTCAAGGTATATGCAGATGATAAGCATAATCCTAAAGAGATTTTAGCTTCAGTATGCTTAGATATGAAGGATGAAAATCCTGATTCTATAAGCAAAAAAACAAATGCAGATTATTATAGTCAACTTGATAAAAATAGAGAAAAGAAAAATTGTAGATATGCAGTATTAGTATCAAATCTTGAATTAGGAAAGCCTAATGATTTGCAAATTTTTAAGGTTAGAGAATATGAAAATATGTATGTTGTAAGACCGGCATATCTTAGTACCTTTTTAAATATGATAGCATCCCTTACAACAAGATTTGCTGACTTAATTACGAGTAAGGAAAAAGAGATGATTGAATTAAAAACAAAACTTAATTTGATTGATGAATTTGAAGAAATTAAAAAGACTTATTTGGACAAGCCATTAGAATCATTAGAAAAGAGTGTTGAGGCAATTTCTAATAGTTCAGAATCAATTAAAAAAGCTTGTAAAAATATTGATGATCAATGTGATAAAATTAACAGAAGTTATATTAATCAAATAGAAGAAAAAATTAGTAAATATGAAATCAAATTTGATAGAAAAATTTGTAAGGAATTAGAATAGGAGTATTGTATGAAAAAATTAATTTTAAATGATGAAGTAGTGAAATTAAGTGAATTATTAGATAAAGTAATTGATTTAGGAAATTGTTTTATTCCTGATGATGATTTAGCGCATGATTTATTAGCTGACAAAGAATTTGAAAAAGTTGCTGATGTAATTATCTCTGATTATTGTAAAAAAGAACCCTATAGCAGTAATATTTGTAAATTTGCTAAAATATTAAGAAGAATCGATTCTTTAACTGTATCTGATGACATAGAACCAGTATTAAAAGAACTAAAAGAACTATTTGAAAAAGAAAATGTAAGATTTGAATATCAAATTATAGATTAAAATAGTATATTTTAATAGAATCTAGGGAAAAAGACTCTAGATTCTAGTTTTATTATTAAAATTATGATAAGATTAATAGTAAGAAAGCGATGGTACATATGATTATTACAAAAGAAAAGTTAGAAGAAATAAAAAAATATATTGATGATAATTTTTGCGATTTATGGGATGAAGATGAAGAAGATGATGATATTGATGATGTTTGTCTTGGTGTACAACGTCATTCTTATGTTAAAGGTGCTCCTTTAAGAGATGATTTTGATGATTATTTTGATGACTTGAAAAACAAAGTTGATGATTTAATTACTGATACATGGCAAGAGTCATTATTTTCAATTATAGATAATAAATTACTAGATGAGGTTGAAGTATATAAAAGAGCGGGAATTACTAAGCAAGTTTTTTCAAACATTAGAAAATATTCTGATTATCATCCAAATAAAGATACTGCAATTAGTTTATGTATTGGATTAAAGCTTAATCTTGATGAGGCACAAGACCTGTTAAAAAAAGCAGGATATACACTGTCTAGCGGAATAAAACGTGATTTGATTGTTATATATTTTATTGAACATCACGAATATGATATTATCACTCTTAATATCGCCTTAGACAAATTTAATTATAAACCACTTACAAAGTAGTAGTAATATTGATGGTCGCATTAAAAGTCAATTTGAATGCGACCTTTTTTATTTTTGTTTTAGTTATAATTAGTATGTAAGCTAGGTTAATACTTAAAAATATATTGTATTAAATAAAATAGCTCAAAAGGAGAAAATTATAAAATGAATAAAAATTTAACGGAATTAGTATTTATTATTGATAAGAGTGGGTCTATGTCAGGTCTTGAAAATGATACCATTGGCGGCTTTAATTCTTTAATAGAAAAACAAAAAAAAGAAACAGGAAAAGCAATTGTATCAACCATCTTATTTAGTGATGTTATTGGTGTTATTCATGATAGATTAGATATAGATCAAGTACCTAATTTGACTAGTAAAGATTATTTTGTTTGTGGCTGCACGGCTTTACTTGATGCAATTGGACAAACATTAACGCGTATTATTCATGTGCAAGAAAATTTAATTGAAGATGAACAACCAGGAAAAACACTTTTTATAATAACAACTGATGGTATGGAAAATTCATCAAAAGAATATTCATATAAAAAACTAAAAGAACTTATTAATATGGTAAAAGAAAAATATAATTACGAGTTTATATTCTTAGGTGCTAATATTGAATTTGAAGAAGAAGCATCAAAATTAGGAATTGATTGTGATAATGCTGTTACATATAAAAATGATAGTGAGGGGATTAAGCTTAATTATTGTGCTTTACATGAGGCAATAACTAATGTGAGATTAGGAGATAAGCTTAATAAAACATGGAGAGAAAACATTGATAAAGATGTAAAAAGAAGAGGGAAATAAAACCTAATCTTATTATAAATATATGGTATGATGATATAATTTTCCTCATATTGTAGAAATACATGTAATTTTTTTATAAGAATAATTTGTTTTAGTGATTAACAAGTTGAAATATATAAAAAACTCTTCCGTTTGAACTGTAAAATAATATTTTTTATTGAAAAGCGAAAAAGTATGGTATAATAAGTTATCTGAAAAACCGTTTGGAGTGATTTAATTGAATAAAAAAGAATATTCATCTTCAATTAAAAAAACACCATTTGAGTATATTCCTTCAAAAATCATTGCTAAAATGATAAATCAAGGTATTTCTTATGATGTTGCATATGAAAGATGTGTTATTAATAACGAATTAAATGTTGTATCTGATGAACGCCGAAGAGAAATATTTAATGTTGTTTTTGAAAGATTAGTTAGATTGGATTCAATTCTGCTTAAAGAATTCATTGAAAGTAGTATTGCCACATCTAAATTTATATTAGTTTTTGCTATTGCAGATAATGATCATCTTTTTATGGAGTTTTTATTATTGCAGTATAGAGAAGCATTGATGGGAACTAAAAATTATATATCTATTAGTGACTTTGATGATTTCTTCACAACGTTGAAAGAAAAAAATATTACAGTTGCTAAATGGAGTGATAGAACATTAAAACAAATTGCTGGAGGATTTAGAAATATTTTAGTTGAATCTGGCTTAGGTGAGAGAGTTAAGAAAATTATTTATATAAAAAGAATAATAGTTAATCCATCTATTGTAAATCGTATTGATGTAATAGGTGGTAAGGCGTTTTTGCAAGCAGTGTTAGGAGTTGAATAGAATGGACAATGAAAGACCTTTATTAGAACGATTTAGTGCTATTGAATCAAAACTATCAGATGCTCATGTTTTATTGGATTTAGGAAAAGCAAATGAATTACCATTCTTTATATTCGATTATGATCCTAAATATGAATTACTAATTAGACAAGAAGTTGAAAAACTAAAACGTAACAATTCAAATATTCAAGAATTTGATTTATTTGAAATAATAGTTCATTTATTAAAAACAGAAGGCTATCTTGAAACAGTTAAGGAGTACGAAACACAATATGATTCAGATATTTTATTATCTCAATTATTTCAGCCATTTTTATCCCTTGAAGAAGATGATAACCCTGTGATGAGATATATAAATGAAAATGTAATAGATGATGGAAATCATATTGTTTTAATTACAGGTGTAGGAAAAGCTTACCCTATTATTAGAAGTCATACTATATTAAATAAACTTCAACCTGTAATTAAAAATAATCCATTAGTTATGATGTATCCTGGAAGATACGATTTAAACAATACAATGTGTTTAAGATTATTTGACCGTTTAGGTGATGATAATTATTATAGAGCATTCCCACTTGAAGAAAGGATTAGTAAGTAGTTTATGGAGATTAAGAATTTATTTAAAAAGAATATTGAAAGAGATATTCAAGGTGTAGTTACAATTGGTAATGAGGAAGAATCAAGAAAGAAACAAGAACTTGAAGAATATGTTTGTACTCAAGAAGTAATTAAGAATATGAGAACATTCTTTAGTGCTTATAGAAAATCTATCAACCAACCAACTGAGCAAATTGGCGTATGGATTACAGGTTTCTTTGGTTCAGGTAAATCTCACTTTTTAAAAATTATGGGATACTTACTATCAAATGAAGTGGTAGCAGGTAAGCATGCTATTGAGTATTTTGAAGACAAAATTCAAGATGAAACAATTAAAGCAGACATGCAATTATCAGCAAGTCAAAATAATTTAGTAGTTTTATTTAATATTGATGCTAAGGCAAAATCAAATGCTAAAAATACAAATTCATCAATAATGGAAACAATGCTAGGTGCTTTTAATGAAAAATTAGGATATGCTGGAGCAACACCTTGGTTAGCTCAATTTGAACGTATCCTTGATAATGAAGGAATTTATGATTTATTTAAAGAAAAATTCCAAGAAATTTCAGGTAAAAATTGGATTGAAGCAAGAAGAATCCCATTGTTCTTAACAGATAATATGGCTAAAGTATTATCTGAAATTAAAGGTATTTCTTTAGAATCTGCAAGAAATGATGTTAAAGAAGCTATGACAAAGTATTCTATTAGCATTGAAGATTTTTCTCAGATTATTAGTGACTATATAAAAAGAACAGGCCAAAGAGTTGTCTTCTTAATAGATGAGGTTGGACAATTTATTGGAACTCGTGGAGAATTAATGTTAGGACTTCAAACTGTTGAAGAGGAACTTGGAAAAGCATGTAAAGGAAAAGCATGGCTAGCTGTAACATCACAACAAGAGATTAAAGACTTAGTTGATAATGTTAATAAGAATGCTCAAAATGACTTTTCAAAGATTCAAGGTAGATTCAATACTAGATTAATGATGTCATCATCAAATGCTGATGAAGTTATTAAGAAAAGACTATTAGATAAAACAAATGATGCTAGAAATTTATTAGGAACACTATATGATGAAAATAAAGATAGATTAAATAATCTATTAATATTCCCTCAAAAACCAAAATGGACAGGCTATGAAAATCAACAACAATTTATAGATTGTTATCCATTTGTTAATTATCAATTTGAATTATTACAATTAACATTTACAGCTATTCGTGAGGGTGGAATGTCAGAAGGTAAGCATATTTCATCTGGAGAACGTAGCTTGATGAATGCTTTCCAAAAAAGTGCTATTTCAAAGAAAAATTTAGGTATTGGTACATTAATCCCATTTAATGATTTTTATGAAACAATCGAAGAATTTATGGACCACGATATTAAAAAGATTTTCTATAATGCAAGTAGAAGATTAACTGATCCATTTGATATAGAAGTTCTAAAGGTTTTATTTATGCTTAAAAATGTTAAGGATATGGAACCAACATTGGAACGAATTTCTTCATTAATGGTATCTCATATTGACGAAGATAAAAAAACATTAAAGGATAGAATTAAAACATCACTAGACCATTTAATTGGTGAAACATATGCTCAAAAGAATGGTGAAAGATATGAATTCTTAACTAATAGAGAACAAGATGTAAATAGGGAAATCAATAAAGCAGCTTATTCTCCATCAGAAGTTTTAACAAATATCAGAAATATAATATTTGATAATATTGTAGAAATTTCTAATAAATTTACATATGGTAAATATCAATTTAACTTAAATAGATATATTGATGATACAATTCAAGGAACAGATTCACCTGATAATTTAACTATTAAAATATATACACCTTGGGCTGATAGAGATAAGGATTTTGCCTTAGAATCAACAAATAATCAGGCATTAGTTATTAATTTGACAAATGGTACATATCTAGAAGAATTGATTCAAGCTAATAAGATTCAAACATTTGATAGAAATAATGCAGCTGGAGCTGATTCAACACTAATTGATATCTTAACAAAGAAACGTGCTGAAGCAGATGAAAGAATCAAACGTGCCGAAAAAGTTATTCGTAATTGTTTATTTGATGCTGATTTTTATCAAAATGGTTCTAAATTAAATTTAACAGCTAAAGATGAAAAGAAAAAGGTATTAGAAGGATTAGAAAAGGTAGTAAAAAATAAATATCATAAGATTGAATATATTAAAACATTTGCAACAAAAGCAGATGATATTATTACTACTTTAAAAACTCCAAAGTATGAATATGATATTTTTGACCCTGCATTCTATTCCAATGCTTTGGCTGCAAAAGCAATTTATGAACAAATTCAAGATGATAAAAATTGGAGAAAGAAAACTACTGTTGGAACATTAATTTCTAAATTTAGTAAAGCTCCATGTGGATATAGAATATTAGATATACGAGATATTATTGCTGTTTTACTAGTTAATGATAAGGTAAAGGCAAAAATTGCAGACCAAGTTCAAAATATTCATAACCAAATATTTATGAGTGAATTTTCTAGAGGTACTCAAGAAGAACGTATGGTAATTGAGCTTCAAACTGAAATTGATCCTTCAATATTAATGAGGGTAAAGAAAATTATGAAGTCTGCTTTTGATGTTACACTAGATTTAAATGAATCAGCATTAAGAGATGGTGCTTTATCTTATTTAAAAGAAAAGTCTAATTCTTTAAAGGATATTTCAAGATATCAACAAGGAAATTATCCTGGTAAAAAATGGGTCGATTCTATGTTATCATGTTTCGCAACAATTGTTATGGCAGACGATTCTGAGACTGTATTTAAAAGAATTATAGAAAAAGAGGTTGATTTGATAACTTTTGGTGAGAAAATCGACTCAATAATTAATTTCTATAATACATCAGGTTCTCAAATGAAAACATGGGAAGAAGCAAAGAAAATTACAGGGTATTATAGAGAAAATTATTTCTTTATTCCAGAACTATCACAAATTGAACCTCAGATTGATGAAATAAATAAAATACTTTCAATGGATGAGCCATTTGGAGAAATGGTAAAGCTGGGACAATTAGTAAGTGAAGCTAACCAAATAAAAGAAAACTTTATTGCTAAAGCTGCTGAAGTTGCCAAAAATGAAATAATTGAATGTTTAAATATTATTGATAAAGAACAACATGAAGCAACTGCACTTACTTTTAATAAAGAAGAAACAAAAGATAGAATTCATAAGCTATTTGGTAATTATAGGCAATTATATATTGATCTTCAAGGAATGTTAGATACTTATGAAAGAATTAATAATTCTAGGGAAAAAGCTAAGCGTGAAGTTGAAGTATTTAGAACTGAATTAAATAAGATTATTCAAGATGATAGAAAAGTTGATGTAGCTACTGATAATCCAGTTATTACACCAGTTGTAAAGAAAACAAGAGTAAGAGCTTCAAGTCTTATTCCAATTGCTAATAAGAATGTAAAAACAGCACAAGATGTTGACAATTTAGTTAATAATGTTAAAGAATATTTATTAAGATTATTAAATGATAATGATGAAGTTGATATCGACTAAGGAGGCCTATAATGAATAAAAAAGCATTAGAAGATTATGCATTATTTGCTAGAAATGAATTAGAAATGCAAATCGCATTGTCTTTAAACAAATTAGGAATTTATAAAGATAGAATACTAAAAGCCAATATAGTTGGTGATTTAACTGTTATTGAAGGGACTCAAGAGACATTTCCAAAAAGAGTATATGAATTAAGAGATACAATTCTTAATAGCTTTAAATTAAAAGATGAAAATTTTGAACATGTAGTAGAAGAATTTGCATATACATGGTTTAACAGAATCATTGCTATTAGATTTATGGAAGTTCATGATTATTTTGATCATGGATTTAAAGTATTAACTTCTAGTGATGGTTCTTATGAACCTGATATTTTAAAGAATGCTCATTTTCTAATTGATGAATTAAATCTTGATGTAAATGTAATTCAATCACTAAAAGACCAAAATAAAATAGAAGAATTATATAGATATATTTTATTTAAGCAATGCAACGCATTAAATGATATTCTACCTGAATTATTTGATAAAGACCAAAATTATATGGAATTATTACTTCCACAAAATTTATTATCAAATGATTCTGTTATAAGAAAGATAACTTCTATTCCTGAAGAAGATTTTATGAATGATGTTGAAGTTGTAGGTTGGTTATATCAATTTTATAATAAAGTAAAGAAGGATGGAATAAATTCTTCAAAAAGTAAAATTACAAAGGATACGTTACCTGCTGTAACGCAATTATTTACTCCTGATTGGATTGTACGCTATATGGCTGAAAATTCAGTTGGTCGAATTTGGCTAGAGTCATATCCAAATTCACCAATTAAAGGTGATATGAAATATTATGTTGATGATGCAGAGCAAACAGAAGACGTAAAGAAAAAATTAGAAGAAATAAAATATAAAAATGTTAATCCTGAAGATATTAAGATTATTGAGCCTTGTTGTGGTTCCGGTCATATCTTAGTATATATATTTGAATTATTATTTAAAATGTATAAAGAAAAATCATATAACGAAAAAGATATTCCAGGATATATATTAAAAAATAACCTTTACGGCTTAGATATTGATAAAAGAGCTGCTCAACTTGCAAAATTCTCTTTAATTATGAAAGCAAGAAGTATTGATTCAAGATTCTTTAATAAAAATAGATTTGTTAAACCTAGAGTATTTGAAATAGTTGATAGTACAGTTTTACTTGAAACTGATTATAAAAAACATATGAAAAATCTTCATTTTTCAAATGAATCTATTGAAACAGCAGAATATTTAGTTGAAACATTTAGATATGCTAAAACAATAGGTTCTTTATTAAAAGTTGAAAATAAAAATTATAGTGCTCTTTTAGATGATGTAAATCGTTGTGAAAAAAATGAATTAGCTGATGTATTTGAAAATGAATTTTATGTTTTTGGCTTAAAAGAATTAAAAAAACTTGTTATTTTAGCAATTACAATGTGTAGAAAATATGATGTAATGATTACAAATCCACCATATAGGCCCATAACTGACTTTGAAAAAATGTTTAGGAATTTTGCTGATACAAATTATCCGGATAGTAAAAATGATTTGTTTAGCATGTTTATGGAATCTAATTATATCAAAGAAAATGGATTTTTATCTATGATTAACATGCATAGTTGGATGTTTATTAAATCTTTTAATAAATTGAGGACAAAAATGATTGATGAAAATTTTGTTAATGTTTTACATCTTGGGAAACATGCTTTTGATTCAATTCCGGGAGAATTTGTTCAAACAGTTGCATTTATTAAAAGAAATTCTAAAAATATTGATAATAAAACTATTTTCATAGATGATACTTCTATATATGGTGAAAATGAAAAAAAAGAAAATTTTTATAAAGCAAATAGATATTCAGTATCTGTTAGTAATTTTAAATATACTAGTGGAAATGCTTTTTCATATTGGATTAGTGAAAAGGTACTAGCAAATTATTGTGAACCTAAATTAGGTGATAATGGAATAGTTATAACAGGTATGACTATAGGATTAAACGATAAATATTTACGTTTGTGGCACGAGGTGAATTTCAAAAAAATCTCTTTATATTATGATGATATAAAAAAGATTGATATTAAAAAAAATTATTGGATTCCTTATAGTAAAGGAGGACTTAGAGTAAATTGGTATGGTGGATATGATTACATTGTTAATTGGGCTGAAAATGGAAACTTTAATCGTTCTAAGACCACGATGAAAGACCTATATTTGAAAAAAGCTATTACATGGCCTTTTATTTCTGGCGATAATATAACAGCGAAAATTCTTCCTAAAGGTTTTTTATGGGATGTTTCAGGTTCACCATGTTTCTTTGACGATAAAATATTTAATTATGTTTTAGCTTTATTAGTTTCAAAAGTATCTGATATTTTTGTAAAAGCACAGAATCCAACAAACAACGTTCAGTCAAATGATATAGCTTGTATTCCATTTAGATATAATATGAATATCTCTTTTGAAATAAATAATATGGTTGAAGAATGTATTAGAATTTCCAAAAATAATTGGGATATGAAAGAAATATCATGGGATTTTAAAATTAATCCATTACTGCAAATTCGTTCATCTAGAATAAATGATGTATTTAGTGAATTCAATAGAAAAGTATTATCTAATTCAGCTTTATTGGCTGAAAATGAAAAAAGAATAAACGAATTATTAATTAAAGAATATGATCTTGGAGATGATGCAAACTCTTTTAATAATTCTGTTGAATTAATAGCAATTAAAGTTGATGTAGTTATAAAAGATTTTTTATCTTATTTGGTTGGTGTAATTATGGGCCGATATTCATTGGAACATGAAGGATTAATTTATGCTGGTGGAGAGTTCGACAAATCAAAATATGGTGATTATGTGGATGACGATGGTATTATTCCTTTATATGAATATGTTGGTATTGAAGATAGCTTAACTACAGGAATTTGTAACCTGGTTAAAAGAATATATGGCGATACATATTACAAAGAGAATCTCGATTTTATCGCTAATGCTTTAGATAGAAAACCAACTGAAGGTGCTGAGGAAGCTATTAATAGATATTTAAATGATTCATTCTATAATGACCATCTTAAAACATATCAAAAGAGACCAATTTATTGGATGTTATCAAGTGGAAAACCAGGTGCATTTAAATGTTTAATCTACCTACATAGATATACTAAAAACACACTTGCAATTATTAATTCTAAGTATTTCTTACCACGTACAGCTATGTATAAAGCAGAACGTGAAAGATTAGAAGAAAAGCTAAAACTTGCTGAAGTAAGAGATAAGAAGAATATTGAAAAAGAATTAACTCGTATTGAAGCTTGTGAACAAGAATTATTGGAATATGGACAAGTATTAGACCATGTTGCTAATATGTGTTTAAATGATGAAATTACAATTGATTTAGATGATGGAGTTAAGGTTAATTATGTAAAATTCCAAAATCAAACTCTAGAAATAAATGGAGCTACAATAAAAAAGAATCTTTTAGTCCCATTTGGACTAGAATCTGAAAAAAAGAAAAAATAGGAGGTAAATGCTAATGGAAAATAATAGTAGCTACATTGAGGCAAAAGCTCAATTAGATAAAATGTTTAATAAGCCAACAGATTTTAGACATATTATTTTTTGGTACGACCCTCATAAAGATTTTATTGATGCACTTAAAGATGATTCATTTGAAAATGCAAAGATAGTTATGTATAATAACAATCCATTTTCTATTAAAGTATTATTAGAAATTGAAGACACAACATCAAATTATTTATTATATTTTCCATGTGAAAAACCTAAAGATATTGATAATTGGCTTTTAGATATTCTTTTATATTCAGAAGAATACTATGCTGATATAACTGCATTAACAATGCGTAAATTAGGACTTGAAACTTCTAATTTACGTGGTGTTATAAATGAACATTTAACTTTTTTTGATAGTAAAGAACGTATAAATCAATTACAAAAAAGAATTAATATTACAGATAAAACTAGTCAATTTGACTTTGAAATGGCTATGATGGGCGTTCTTACAAAAGCTGAGTACGATAAAATAGATTATATTGTTAAAGAATTAATCTTTGAATTTGAAAATGGAAAAAAATATAAAGATTTAGATAAATATAATTTTAAAAATACTCTATGGAATTTAATAGGTGAACATTATTATTATAGTGGTGTAGAAGATATTGAATCTTTAGCAAAATCATTACTTGTAACTGCAGTTGATCAAAATAAATTTTTAATCTTTGATTCACCACAATGGAAGAATATGATAATTAAAAATTCCTCTGAAGCTGCTTGTTATTTTGTAAATGAAATATTAAAGAAGGATAAAAGATATGATCAATTACAAGAATCATTAGCGATATCTTTAAGAATTTCAGACTTGATAAGCTCAAAGGGAATTGATTCATTAAGAGAATCTGATGAGTTTAAGGTGTTTGATAGTTATATTATAAAAACTATTTCTAAAGCTTTGGTTAATGGTTCTTACGATTTTGATTTTTATTTGAAAGTTATAAATGATTTCCGATTAACTACTAAATGGTATGAGGATTTTAAAAATGAATATGAATTTTTAAAATATTCAATTCTATTGAAAAAGAATGCAAATATTTCAATAGAATCAGGATTATTACCTCAAGATTATATTAATGAATATTGTGATAATTATTATGTAATTGATAATTATTATAGACATGCAATTAACGAATATTCAAAGATTAGTGAACCATGTGAATATGAAACACTACTTGTAAATGATGTTGATAATACATATGAAAATACTTTCCTTTCAAAATTAGGTGGAGAATATTCTCAATCTCTAATGAAAATACAACCTTCTTATGATTTTGGTTCTGTAGAATTATCAAAATATTTCTATAAAAATAAGGTTAATAGACCTGTTAAAAAACAATTTGTTATTATTTCTGATGCTTTAAGATATGAAGTAGCTGTTGATTTATTAAAAGAGTTGAATAATGAAAAAACATTTAAAGGTGGATTTAAACTTGAACATCAAGTAACAACATTACCATCTATAACTTCATTTGGTATGGCTTCATTATTACCTAATGAAAAAATTTCTTATAAAGATAAGCAAGTATATGTAGATGATATGCCAACAAATACGACTGAAGCTAGAGATAAAGCTTTGAAAAAATATTCAAATAGTTATGCAGCTATTCAATATGAGAATATCATGAAGATGAATGTGGCTGAATTAAGAGCATATATGTCAGATAAATCATGTCTTTATATATATCATGATACAATTGATAATGCTGGAGAACATGATTTTGATGTATTTGAAGCTTGTAATAAAGCGGTAAAAGAAATTTTTGATTGCGTTAAGAAGATTTACAACACTTTACAAACATCTTTCTATACTATTACAAGTGACCATGGTTTTATTTATAGAAATAAAAAGATTGATGAGTCATCAAAATATCCTACACTAGCTCCTTTAGGATTGGATGATTATTCTCAAAGATATGCTATTATAAGTGATAATACCGAATTAAATGATTCAAATGTATTTGATATGAACTATTTAAATGATTGTAATATGAAAGTATATACTCCATATTCTTATGATTTATATCGTAAGCAAGGCGGAGGTATTCAATATATTCATGGTGGAGCATCTATTCAAGAAATGGTAACACCAATTATTAGTTCCTCAGGTATGTTTACAGTAAATGCTTTATTATCTGAGCCTGTAAAAGTAAGATTGAAATCAACAAATAGAAAGATAATGAATAAATCATTCAGTTTACAATTTGAACAATGTGAAAAAGTCGAAGGTAAGAAACGAGAAGCTAACTTAATTGTTTTTTTTGTAGATGAAAATAATAATATAGTTTCTGAAGAAAAAGTAATCATTGCAAATAAGACAACTGATAATATTTCAGAAAGAACTATTGATGTAAGATTTTTATTAAAAAATGAAGAATTCAGTAGAAACAAGAGATATTTCCTTGTTATGAAAGATGCTGATACTGGTGATATCATTAGTGATGATACACAATTTATAATAGATATTGTTAAGTTTAAAATGTTCTAGGAGGCTTTCTTATGGATGAATTAGATAGAAAAGTATATGATTCCTTTGCTGGAAGAGTTGTGAAAAAAGGTGCAACAAAGCTTGTAAAAGGTGCGTCAAATGTGCCTACATATGTATTAGAATACCTTCTAGGAACATATTGTACTTCTGATGATGATAAAGAAATCGAAGAAGGAATTGAAAGAGTAAAAAAAATTCTTGCTGATAATTATGTTAGAAGTGATGAAGTAGAATTGATTAAATCTAGAATCAGAGATAATGGCAGTTACAATGTTATTGATGTTATTGATGCTAGATTTAATGAAAAACATAATGTATATGTAGCTAATTTACATAACATGAAAATTTCAGATGTTATTGATGATTCTTACATTAAGGAAAATGAAAGACTTTTGTCAGATGGAATTTGGTGTATTGCTGAATTATCATATGAATTCAATGATGATGAAGGTGGAAGATTTAGAATAAATGATATCACTCCAATTCAAATGCCTGGTTTTGATCTTAATGAAATAATAGAAACTAGAAAGAACTTCACTAAAGAAGAATGGATTGACCTAATTATTAGAAGCTGTGGTATGGAACCATCATATTTTGATAATAGAGTAAAATGGCACTTGCTAGCAAGAATAGCACCAATGATTGAATCAAATATGAATATTTGTGAACTTGGCCCTCGTAGTACAGGTAAATCACATATTTATAAGGAACTTTCGCCAAATTCAATTTTATTATCTGGTGGTCAAACTACTGTCGCAAACTTATTCTATAATATGAGTAGAAGAACTGTAGGACTTGTAGGTATGTGGGATACAATAGCTTTTGATGAAGTTGCTGGTATTAATTTCAAAGATAAAGATGGCGTTCAAATAATGAAAGATTACATGAATAGTGGTTCATTTGTTCGTGGTAAAGAATCCATTATTGCCAAGGCTTCAATGGTTTTTGAAGGAAATATTAATCAAAGTGTTGAATCACTACTTAAAACTTCAACATTGTTTGAGCCTTTTCCTGATACAATGATTGATACTGCCTTCTTAGATAGAATGCATTTCTATTTACCAGGATGGGAGGTTCCAAAACTACGACCAGAATATTTTACTGATAACTGGGGATTTATTTCAGATTATTTTGCTGAATTTTTAAGAGAAATGAGAAAACGTAATGAATCAAGTTGTTATCATAAATATTTCAAATTAGGAAGATGTTTAAATCAAAGAGATACTATGGCAGTAAATAAAACAATGTCTGCTATGTGTAAACTTTTATATCCTGATGGAAATTACAAAAAAGAAGATGTAGAAGAAATGCTTGAGTATGCTCTTGAAGGCCGAAGAAGAGTTAAGGAACAACTAAAGAAACTTGGTGGTATGGAATTCTATGACACAATGTTTTCATATATTGATTTAGATACAATGGAAGAGAAATTTGTATCAGTTAAGGAACAAGGTGGAGGGAAATTAATACCTGAAGGTAATTCAAGTGCAGGAACTGTATATGCTACTTGCAATAGTTCAACAACAATTGGTGTAGCAAAGATTGAATGTTCATTGAATGAAAAAGGTTCTGGAAAATTTGATGTTACAGGTTTAGGAACATCTAAAGAATTAAAGGAATCAATAAAAACAGCACAAAACTATTTTAAAGCTAATGCAAAGCATATTAGCCAAACAATTTCATTAGAACAAAAAGATTATTTGATGCATGTTGAAGATTGCATGGGAATAGGTATTGATTCATCATTAAGCCTTGCAGCTTATATATCTTATATTAGTTCAGCTTTAGGAAGACCTTTAGCAGCTCAAATGATGGTATTAGGCTCTATGACTATTGGCGGAACTGTTAATAAAGTGGAAAATTTAGCTGATTCATTACAAGTTTGTTTTGATGCTGGAGCTAAAAAAATATTATTGCCAATGAGTAGTGCAGTTGATATTGCAACTGTTCCTGCTGATTTGTTTGCAAAATTCCAAATTAGTTTTTATAGTAGTCCTGAAGATGCTGCTATTAAAGCTATGGGAATAGAATAAAAAAATATAGAAAAATATTTTTTTTAAACATGTCAGATATTATTAATTTTATTGAGATTACTAGTTAATATTTAAAAATGATTGTTGATAGGAGGCAATATAAATGAATTTTATTAAAAAGGTAAAATTAAATATTATGCCAATTTTAAGGAAAACTTATCATATTGGTACTTTTTTAATTTCAATTTTAACAATTTTACTTGCTTTTTTCACATGGCAAGATATGAAGATTAATAATGTTTGGATTAGATTATTTATTCTAGTTGGAATTATACTTGTTTCATTTGTTTCTTCTTTAATTTTGGTTGTAGTTATTTTGAAAAATAAGAAATTATGGGCAAATGGTAAAAATAAGGTTTTTGCATTCTATGGTGATTTGTTTAAGATAATGGATAAGTCAGAGAAGAAAATAATTTTGATTCCTGTAAACGATACATTTGAAACAATTATAGATGATAATTTAACTCAAAATAAGCCACTCGTTTCATTACAAACGATTCATGGTCAATGGATAAAATATATGAATTCTATAGGCATGGATTCTAAATGCTTGAATGAAAATATTTCTAATGACCTTAAATGTAAAAATATTAAACCAAATAAGGTTTATAATGATAAAGAAAAAATAAGAGGAAACAGGGAATCTTATGCTCTTGGTACAATTGCAACTATAAACGGAAATAATAATACAACATTTTATTTGCTGGCTATATCTAATTTTGATGAAGATAATAAAGCATCTTCCTCAAGAAGAGATATAAGAAATTGCATTGATGAATTAATTGATTTTTATGATACAAATGGTCAAGGATATCCAATCTATATTCCTTTATTTGGAACTGGTAGATCTAGAGCAGATTTAACTCATCAGCAGGCATTTAAAATAATTAAAAATGCAGTTTTAACAAATGAAAAATTAATTCATGGAACAATTAATATAGTTGTTTATAAAAATGATAGAGATAAAATATCAATATTTAAGTAGGAGGGAAATATGCCGTATAGAAATAAAACTTATATTGCTTTTGATGGCGATAATGATATGCAATATTATAGAATGATGACTGCATGGGCAAGTAATCAATATATTGATTTTGATTTTTACAATGCACATGAATTAAATCATTCTCATGATTGGGCACAAACAGAAAGTATTAAAAGACAATTATATGAACGTTTAGAAAATAGTAAACTTTTTATATTATTAATTGGTGCATCGACTAAGAGATTGACTAGATTTGTCAAATATGAAGTTGAAACTGCAATGAGGATGAAGCTTCCTATTATTTGCGTTAATCTTAATGGAAATAGGCAAATTGATAATTTTTCTCCTGATTGGTTTGGAGATTATCCTAGAATATATGTTCCTTTTAAAGAAAGAATTATTAAATATGCAATTGATTATTGGCCTAATAGTTACAATTCTTTAAATGGAAATGGTTCATATTACTATAATGATAGTGTTTATAGCTCATTAGGAATCAATAGGTGGTAATAATATGGAATATCGAACTAAAACTTATATTGCTGGAGATTGGACCGGAGATCATAATGCAATTAGTAAATTATATGAATGGAAAAATAATTCTAGATTAATACTTGATTTCGTTGATGCTCATGAATATACCCAAGCATCAGATAATGATTTATTTTGCAGTATAAAATCTTCGCTTAGGGAGAGATTAAATATATCAAAGACGTTCGTGTTAATAGTTGGTAAGCAAACTAAAACTTTAACTAAAGGCAGTTGTCAATTTTGCCCAAGCTATAGTAGTTTCCATTCAAGATGCTATAGGGGGAAAAATGTTGACTATAGAAGCTACATTGAATATGAATGTCAAATGGCAGTAAAAGATTATAATAATGGTTTATTAAAAAAAATAGTTATTATTTATAATTATGCAAATATTGATAAATCAAAATGCCCAGATTGTATAAAAAATTACGGCAAGCATATTGTAATGTATTATCGAGCTAATGATGGAAAAGATTATTGGAATTATGATGAAATAAAAGAAGCATTAACTGAATAGCTTTATTATGTGAAAGGATTAAATATGCCTCTAAAAGAAAAAATAATTGAAAATTTAAAGAATTCAGAAAGAATGACTCTAACTGAATTATCAAACAAAATATATGGAGATAATAAGCATCTTTCTAATATATATTCATCATTATTACCTTTAGTAAAAAACGGTATTTTAATAAAAATTGGTGATTATCCTGCCAATTATCAACTAAATCTTGATAGTACTAAAACATTAAATAAAGAACATCAAAAAAATAAAATTAAAGTTTCAGTCCCTAAACCAACTAATAATGAAGTTGATTACTGGCTAAAAGAATGGGATTCGTTGCCTGATTATACAGTACAAGAAGAGGCTATTAATGAACTTTTTCAAGGATATTATAACTCTAATAAAAGTTTAAAAAATATAATTATAAAATGCTCTGTTTTAAATGATTTTTATAGTACAAATATATTTAAAGTATATCCTGTTGCTTGTCACATATTAGATTTAGATATTGATGAAAGACTAAAAAAAGGTGATATTTCTTTAGTAAATGAAATTGCAAATAATAAAATTGCTAATAAAGAAAAAAATTTTTATTCATTTGCGTCTAAATATTGTAGTCATCATAATCAAGATGAATATCCTATATATGATTCTTATGTGGATCAAATGTTAAGACATTTTAGAAAAATTGATAGATTTTTTTGCTTTGATAACAAAGATTTAAAAGATTACAAAAAATTTAAAAATATTCTTCTAGAATTTAGAAAATTTTATAAATTACATAAATATACATTAAAAGAATTAGATATGTATTTATGGCAAGTTGGTAAAAAATACTTTCCAAAAAAATATTATAAAAAATAGATGAATATGTATGTTCGCAAGTTCATTTATTTTAATATTTATGTGTCCCTAAATAAGTGATAGAGGCAAATACCAAAGGTATGTTTAAAGTCGAAAGCCTGTCCTACAACGTAGGTATTCCCAAATAAAAAAAGCCCAAGCTTCTTCATAAACTAAACTCAATTATTTAGCAATCTTGTTAATGATAATAATCAATTCAAGATTGCTTTTTAAATATCATAATGCATCAATATCAAAATCGTTGCAAAATTAAATGCTACGATTTACTTATCGTTGCAAATTATGTCCAACGATGATATAATTAAAATAGAAAGTAGATGATATGATGCAAAAAGAAAATAAAAATTTGGAATATAAAAAAGAAGTATCAAAAACTTATTTAAAAACAGTTAGTGCTTTTGCAAATTATAATGATGGAGAAATTATTTTTGGTATAACGGATGATTTTGATGTGGTAGGAATAGATAATCCTATAGAAGCGTGCTTAAATATTGAAAATCAAATTAATGACTCAATTAAACCAAAGCCTGATTATTCCTTAAAAATTAATGATGATAAAACTATTTCTTTATATGTAATGCAAGGTGTTAATACACCATATAGATACAATGGTAAAGCGTATAAAAGAAATGATTCATCAACTATTGAAGTTGATGCGATTGAAGAAAAAAGGTTAATTTTAGCAGGAATGAATATTTCATTTGAAGAATTAAATGCCAATGAAACTAATCTTAAATTTTCATATCTTTGTCAAAAATTAAAGGAAATAATTGACTTAGAAAATTTTAATCTTGATACTTTAAAAAGCTTAAATTTATATAATTCTAAGTTTGGATATAATAACGCAGCTAAATTGTTATCTGATGATAATGATTTTCCGGGAGTAGATATAGCTATATTTGGTAATTCTATAAATATATTTAAAAAAAGAGTTACTTTTGCAGGAGAATCTATATTAAAACAATATTATGATTCTCTTGATATTTATAAAGGAGAATACATTGTTGAAAAAATAGATGGTGGTTTTAGAAAAAAGGTTGAATTAATTCCCTTTGAAGCATATAGAGAAGCATTGGCAAATGCAATTGTTCATAGAACTTGGGACATTAATGCAAATACAAAAATTGAGATGTATCAAGATAAGATAATTATATCATCACCTGGTGGACTTGATGGTGATATGACTAAGGAAGATTATATAAAAGGAAATTATTCATATCTTAGAAATCCTATCATAGCTAATGTATTTAGAAGATTAAATATTATAGAAGCGTTTGCTACTGGTATAAAAAGAATAAATGAAGCTTATAAAAATGCTTATGTTAAACCAACTTATAATGTTACACCCTCAGCAATTTCTATAACATTGCCAGCGATTGAAGATTATAGCCTATCATTAAATGAAGCCAAAGTAATAGACTCAATAAAAGATAATTATTTATATAGTAGATCAGATATTGAAAAAATAAGTGGATTTACTAAGGATAAGCTAATAAGATTATTAGCATCTTTACAAGAAAAAGGGTTGATTGAAAAAAGTGGAAAAGGAAGAACAACTTATTACAAGAAGAAGTAAGCCATTTAATATCCGATAAAATCGTTACAAAATTAAATGCGACGATTCACCTTTCGTTGCAAATCGTATCCAACGATTAAGCAATAAATTATAGTTAAAGCCTATTAATTTAGGGTAAGCGTACAATATACTACGGATTTAATATAAGTAAACTTTATTCTATAATTTA
>OIZF01000456.1_pt1 | contig 28340 bp, 23 predicted proteins | sample 1588471 | NCBI WGS metagenome assembly OIZF01 (sample SAMN03283279) | human gut metagenome | biome: human-associated habitat; material: feces | host: Homo sapiens | place: Peru | collected 2012
AGAGAACTTCAATAGGTTCATACTATGATGAAAAAAGCTTAACTAAATGTTATTGAGCCGGAGGAGATGGGGCTTTTGTTGGAAGTACGATTTTAAAGCTGCATGACGAACCTGAGAAGATGAAAGAGACAATTAGAAAATTTAAAGAGAAATGCTGATGGGGTTTAGAACAGTATTTGTTTCCTTAAAAATATAAAAATATGCCGGATTTTTCTAAAGAACCTACATGGAGAAGTCAAACACTGCACATTACAATAGAAATATAAGAACTGAAAAAATGTAGTGTATTTGAAATGGAGGAAATAGAGAAAATGAAGGCATTTATTTTTGACCTTGATGGGGTAATTGTATTTACAGATAAATTCCATTATCAGGCATGGAAGAAAATGGCGGACAGAATGGGAATTTACTTTGATGAGACAATCAATAACAGACTTCGTGGTGTAAGCCGTGCGGAGAGTTTGGAAATCATTCTTGAGAAGTATGAGGGAACACCGCTGACAGCAGAGCAAAAAGCAGAATTGATGGAAGAGAAGAACAATACTTACAGAGAGCTTTTGAAAACAATGACAGCGGCAGATGTGACAGATCAGGTTCGTGATACATTGAAAAAGCTTCATGAGGCCGGATTTAAACTGGCAATTGGGTCTTCAAGTAAGAATGCAAAATTTATTCTGGAAAAGGTCGAATTAATAGATGCGTTTGATGCAATTTCAGATGGAAATAATATTACACATTCAAAACCAGATCCGGAAGTATTCTTAAAAGCGGGCGAATTTCTTGGCGAGAAACCGGAAGACTGTGTTGTTGTAGAAGATGCTTATGCAGGAATTGATGCGGCTAAGGCAGCAGAGATGGAAGCTGTAGGAATCGGCGATGCATCAGGATATGAGAAAGCAGATTATAAGATTCAGAAATTTGAAGAATTGTTAAAGATTGCGGGAATTGAAAAAAGTTAAAATGAGGGCAGGAGAAATCTTGCTCTTTTTTTCTTGCAATGCGGTAGAACATATGCTATTCTAAGTCCACTCAGATGATATTCTTTCATCTGAAAAGAAATCTATTAATCAAATCGGTGTTTCAATTCAAAAGCTCAATTATTCGAGCAGATAATCCGATGAAAACAACGAGACAGCAGCTAATTAAAAATGCATACAAGTACTTTCGCGGGTAAAATCTATGTGATAAACTAACTATATCTAAAGAGGGATTCTTGTATCTTTTTTTGCAGTTATGCTGTCATAAAAGAGAGGAGAATTCAATGAGAAAAACAAATGAAGCAAAGAAACCAGACAATTTTATAATGTTACCCACCGTGGATTTCTGTTTTAAAGAGTTGATGCAGGATGAGAAGGCACGAAAAGGACTGATAGCGGCATTGCTAAATGTGAACCCGACGGAAGTGGAATCAACAACACTGATGCCGACGATTCTCAGAAAGAGATATCCGGAAGATAAATATGGAATCTTAGACGTGCGAGTCGAATTGAAAAGCGGTGTTCAAATTGATTTGGAAATGCAGGTCGAATCGTATGAATTCTGGGCAAATCGTTCTGTTTATTATGTGAGCAAGATGTATACGGAACAGATTAAAGAAGGAGAGGATTATGATAAACTCCAGAAGTGTATTCAGGTTGGTATTTTATGTTTTCCGTTGTTTGAAGACAATAAATGTTACCGAAGGATTGCTTTGTGTGATACGGAATCTGGAGAAGAATATACAGACCTGATAGAAATGCATGTTCTTGAACTTTCTAAATTACCTCCTGAGCAGCAAAATGAAACAGATCTTATGAAATGGATGCGTTTCTTCGGTGGGAGATGTGAGGAGGATTTTAAGAAAATGGCAGAGAAGGACGAATATATTGGCGAAGCGTATGAAACATTAAAAAATATGAGCGAAGATGAAATAAAGCGAATGGAATACGAAGCTCGGCAAAAGGCAATTCGGGATTATAATTCTTATATGCATAGTGCCGAGAGAAGAGGAGTTAAGAGAGGACAAGAAGAATTAATGAAACAATTAGTTAAAAAGAAACTTGCCAAAGGAAAAGAACCGGAGGTAATTGCAGATGAATTAGAATTAGAAGTTTCTGATTTGCAGAGGATTATTAGAGAGATAAGAGAAGCAGAATAAGTGCCAGACAGGGACGGAGTTTGCCATTTCCAAACTTTTGCTTTACAAATGATATATAAAGTATTATGATAAAAAAAAACGAAATCTTCAGGGCAGGGTGTGATTCCCTACCGGCGGTAAAGCCCGCGGGCCGAGAGGCATGATCCGGTGTGATTCCGGAGCCGACAGTATAGTCTGGATGAAAGAAGATGATGGTACAGTTGTTTTAATAGATGAATGTAGTGTCTGAGCTCTGAGATGGTGATCCATTTCAGAGCTTTTTTGGTTAACAGATCATTTGTCAGTTACATGTAACAGATCATTTCCCCTGTAGGTATCCTGCAGGGGTTTTTTATCTCAGTCGAGAAGACTCCCACCTCTTTCAGGTGGTGAGTAACAGCAAATTTGTCTCAGTGGGAGTCCAATCTCCGACTGAGATAAACGCTCCGCGAGGATGCGCAGTGATTCTGTAAAGAATGTGTCAGCTTACGCTGACCAGAATCACGCGCCAAGTCTCGCGGCTGCTCGACTTGAAATAACTAAGAAAGAAGGAAGAGAAATGACGGATCAGGAATACATGCTCCGGGCAATCCAGCTTGCAAAAAAAGGAGAAGGATGGACGAATCCGAATCCCATGGTAGGTGCGGTGATCGTAAAAGACGGCCGGATCATCGGGGAAGGTTATCATAAAAAATGCGGAGAACTTCATGCAGAGCGCAATGCGATCGCATCGCTTACAGAATCGGCAGAGGGTGCGACAATCTATGTTACGCTGGAACCATGCTGTCATTATGGCAAGACACCGCCGTGTACGGAAGCAATCATAGAACAGAAGATCAAAAAAGTGGTGATTGGTTCCAGGGATCCGAATCCAAAGGTGGCAGGGAAAGGTGCACAGATACTGTGCGAATCAGGAATTACGGTAGTTCAGGATTTTATGCGGGAAGAATGTGACCGCCTGAATCCGGTGTTCTTCCATTATATTGCGACAAAGACACCGTATGTAGTAATGAAATATGCTATGACACTGGATGGAAAAATTGCGACAAAGACAGGTGCATCGAAGTGGATCACAGGAGAACCGGCCAGACAGGAAGTGCAGCATATGCGGCACCGCTATATGGGTATTATGGCAGGTATCGGGACTGTACTTGCGGATGATCCGATGTTGAATGTCCGGGTGCAAGGATGGAAAAGTCCGGTCAGGATAGTATGCGACAGTAGTCTTAGGATACCGCTTGACAGCCAGATCGTAAGAAGTGCAAAAGAGTACCGGACAATCGTGGTTTATGCAGGACGGGAAGAGAACGAAGAAATAACAAAAAAAATAGAACAGTTACATGCGAAAGGCGTAGATACCGTCTGCTGTCCGGATGAAAAAGGTCAGATAGACCTTAAAAAGCTGATGACATATCTTGGAAATAAGGGCATTGACAGCATTCTGCTAGAAGGCGGAGGTACGCTGAATGACAGTGCACTGCGGGCAGGAATAGTAAAAGAGGTACACTGTTTTATCGCACCAAAGTTATTTGGCGGAAAGAACAGTAAGACACCGGTGGAAGGACTCGGCATCGGACTTCCCTCAGAAGCATTGAAACTGAAATGTACGGATATCTGCCGGATTGGTGAAGATATCAGGATAATCTGTCAGGTATGTGGAAAAGAACAGGAGGGGCCATGTTTACAGGAATCGTAGAAGAGAAAGGAACGGTCCGCTATATACAGCTGACCGGAGAGTCAGGGGTTCTGGCAGTCAGGGCGAAGAAGGTATTGGAAAGAACGAAGATCGGTGACAGTATCGCAGTCAATGGAGTGTGTCTGACCGTTACATCACTTCAGCCGGATGGATTTACTGCAGATGTGATGGCAGAGACCATCAGGAGAAGCAGTCTGGGAAGTTGTAAAGCCGGAAGTCAGGTGAATCTGGAACGGGCAATGGCGGCAGACGGAAGATTCGGAGGACATATCGTAAGCGGTCATATTGACGGAACCGGAGTGATCCGCTCTCTGGTCCGGGAGGAGAATGCTATCTGGGTATCTATCGGAACATCGCCGCAGATATTACATCTGATCGTGGAAAAAGGATCCATCTGTATAGACGGCATCAGTCTAACAGTGGCAAAAGTAGATGAAGAGGGATTTCAGGTATCGGTTATCCCGCATACAGGAGAAGAAACGACACTTTTGGAAAAAGTGCCGGGTGATTCGGTGAATCTGGAAAATGATGTGATTGGAAAATACGTAGAAAGGCTGTTAGGCCTTGGAAAGAGTGAAGAAGAGAAAAAAGAATCCGGAATTACGATGGAATTTTTGCAGGAATTCGGATTTTAGAACAGGAGGATAAATAGAATGTCACAAAACAATCAGTACAATACAATCGAAGAAGCACTGAGGGATCTGAGGGAAGGAAAGATTATTCTGGTTACGGATGATCCGGACAGAGAGAATGAAGGGGATCTGATATGTGCAGCAGAGTTCGCGACACAGGAGAATATTAATTTTATGGCGACTTATGCGAAAGGACTTATTTGTACACCGATGAGTGCGGAAGTTGCAGCAAGGCTTAACTTTCCACCGATGGTTGCGGAGAATACCGATAATCACAGCACAGCATTTACCGTTGCGGTGGATCATGTCGATACAACGACAGGTATTTCGGCAGCAGAACGTTCCTATACAATCATGAAATGTGTGGATGAAGATGCGAAGCCAGAAGATTTCAGAAGACCGGGACATGTATTTCCGCTCATTGCCAGAAAAGGTGGAGTCCTGGTGCGGAACGGACACACAGAGGCAACGACTGATCTGATGAGACTGGCTGGATTGAAAGAATGCGGCGTGTGTTGTGAGATTATGAAAGAAGATGGCACAATGATGCGTACACCACAGTTGTGGGAACTTGCAAAAGAGCATAATCTTACATTTGTTACGATCCGTGATCTTCAGGATTATATGAGAATCCATGAAAAACATGTAAAAGAAGAGGCGGTTGCAGACCTTCCGACACAGTATGGAGATTTCAGACTTCACGGATATATCAATGATATTACAGGAGAACATCATCTTGCGCTGGTAAAAGGTGATATTGGAGACGGTGAAGATGTACTTTGCAGGGTACATTCAGAGTGCCTGACAGGTGATGCATTTGGTTCCCTTAGATGTGACTGCGGTCTGCAGCTTCAGACAGCAATGCGTCAGGTAGAAGCAGAAGGCAGAGGAATCATTCTTTATATGAGACAGGAAGGCAGAGGAATTGGGCTGCTCAATAAGATCAAAGCATATGCACTGCAGGAGCAGGGATATGATACGGTAGAGGCCAATGTAAAGCTGGGATTTGCACCGGATCTCAGAGAGTACTGGATCGGAGCGCAGATATTATCGAATCTCGGCGTGAAGTCATTGAGACTTCTGACGAATAATCCGGACAAAGTCTATGGACTTGGTGGATTCGGATTGAAGATCAATGAAAGAGTACCGCTGGAGATCCCACCGCAGAAGTATGATCTGAAATATATGAAGACAAAACAGGAAAAGATGGGACACATTTTCAAAGAAATAGAATTATAAAAAGATTTAATGAATAACAGGAGGAAGAAATCATGAGACAGATCAATTTAGTAGAAGGAAAAGTAGTAGCACCTGAGGGAATGAAAGTCGGAATCGTGGCTGCCAGATTCAATGAGATCATTGTGAATAAGTTATTAGGCGGAGCCATCGACGGACTGGTAAGACATGGAGTAGAAGAAGAGAACATTACGGCTGCATGGGTACCGGGAGCATTTGAGATTCCGCTGACTGCACAGAAGATGGCACAGTCCGGAAAGTATGATGCAGTTATCTGCGTAGGAGCAGTTATCCGCGGGGATACTTCCCACTATGATCTGGTGTGCAATGAATCAGCCAAAGGAATCGCACAGGTTGAACTTGCAACAGGAATTCCGGTATTATTCGGGGTGATCACAACAGAGAATATCGAACAGGCTATCGCACGTGCAGGAAGTAAAGCAGGAAATAAAGGATATGACTGTGCATTGTCCGCAATTGAGATGGTAAATCTGATGAAGCAGCTTTAATCAGGTGCAGCCGATGGTAAAAACGATCATTTTTGATTATGATGGAACGATACATAATACTCTTGGAATCTATGAACCGGCGTTCAGGGAAGCTTATCAGTGGTTGGCAGAACAGAATGTTGTAGAGGAACAGAAGATAGAGACGGCACAGATCGCAGGATGGCTGGGCTTAAACAGCAAAGAAATGTGGGATACATTTCTGCCGGAATTGGACCAGAGATACAAAGATCAGGCGAGTGCAATCGTGGGAGATTCCATGGTCAGGCAAATCAGGAAGCACCGGGCAGTGTGGTATCCGGGAGCGGAAGAGATGCTCACAGCTTTGAAGAACAGAGGATATCATCTTGTAATCTTAAGTAACTGTAAGGCGGCATATCGCGAAGCACATTGGGAAGAATTCCGGATGGAAAGATGGTTTGAACGGTTTTATGACTGTGAATCGTATGGTTTCTGCCCTAAGACGGAGATCGTGCAGGAAGTTATCAGGGACTATCCGGGTTCTTATCTGGTGATCGGAGACAGAAGACAGGATTTGGAATGTGCCAGATCCTGTAAAAGTCCGTTCATCGGATGTCTGTATGGTTATGGTGAGAAGGGAGAACTGGATGGGGCAGATTACCTGGTTAAATCCGTAGAAGAGATAGCTGAAATCATATATAAGAGGAAACTGTGATAATAGCGTGAAGGTTATTATCGGGATACGTACTGGGCAGCAAAATGAAACAGAATAATTTCAGGAGCCAATTGGCACTCCCTGTCTGTTTTTTTACTTTTTCATGAAAATTGAACATGTTTCTGGAATTTTTATCATATCTTAAAAGTGTAGTTTTTTTTATAATGTAATCATCAAATTGAAAGCGATAAAAAGGAGGACAAGAACTATGAAAAAGAAAAAAATAATTGCTATGCTTCTTTGTACAGCAATGGTTGGCGGAATGGTCGCAGGATGCGGAAGTTCAGGAAGTAGCGACGAAGGCTCAAAAAGTGCAAAAGGCGATGCAAAAGGAAAAGTTTATTATTTGAACTTCAAACCAGAGCAGGCAGATCAGTGGGTAGACCTGGCAGAGAAATATACAGAAGAGACAGGCGTACAGGTAGATGTACAGACAGCAGCTTCTGGAACATATGAGTCACAGTTAAAATCAGAGATGGCAAAAGACGAAGCTCCTACATTGTTCCAGGTAAATGGACCGGTTGGACTGGCTACATGGAAAGATTACTGCTATGACTTATCAGACAGTGCAATTTACAAAGACCTCCAGAGTGATGATTATGCACTTAAAGATGGTGATGAAGTAAAAGGTATTGCATACGTAATCGAGACATATGGTCTGATTTACAACAAAGCATTATTGAATAAATATTTCGAGTTACCAGATGCAGAGATTACATCAATTGATGATTTGAATAACTTTGATGCATTGAAGAAAGTTGCAGATGGAATCCAGGCACACAAAGATGACCTTGGAGTAGAAGGAGCATTTACATCAGCAGGTATGGATTCTTCTTCTGACTGGAGATTCAAAACTCATCTTGCAAACCTTCCAATTTATTATGAATATAAAGATGAAGGAATTTCATCAACAGATGCAATCAAAGGAACTTACCTTGATAACTACAAACAGATCTGGGATCTGTATCTGAAAGATTCTACTTGCGATCCAAGCATGATCTCATCTAAGACAGGTGATGATGCAGCATCTGAGTTCGCACTTGGTGAAGCAGTATTCTATCAGAATGGTACATGGGCTTACAACGATATCAAAGATAATGAAGTAGCTGACGAGGATCTTGGAATGCTTCCAATCTACATTGGTGTAGACGGAGAAGAAGATCAGGGACTTTGTACAGGATCTGAGAACTACTGGTGTGTAAATAAAAACGCATCTGAAGAAGATATCCAGGCAACACTTGATTTCTTACAGTGGGTAGTAGAAAGTGATGAAGGAAGAGATGCTATGGCAAATGAAATGGGATTTGTAACACCATTTACAACATTTGATGAGTATCTTCCAGCTAACCCACTCGTAGAAGCAAACAGCGAATATACAAAAGCAGGAAAAACACCTGTAAGCTGGAACTTCACAACAATGCCATCTGAACAGTGGAAAAACGACCTTGGAAGCGCACTTCTTGAGTATGCACAGGGAACAGGACAGTGGGATGCAGTACAGAAAGCATTCGTAGATGGCTGGGCAACAGAATATGCAGCAGCAAACGAATAAGTAGTAATATTAGAAAATGGGCAGTAGAAAATTATGGAAAAAGCGATAAAAAAATATTTTCCAGTTTTTGTACTCCCGACATTGGTTGCATTTACAATTGGATTTATAGCACCATTTCTTTTGGGAATCTATTTATCCTTTTGTAAATTCACAACCGTGACGGATGCAAAATTTATTGGATTTAAAAATTATACGAAAATTTTAGAAGATTCAACATTTTTCCATGCCACATGGTATACGGCATTATTTACAATTGTGACAGTGCTTTTGATCAATGTAATCGCATTTGCGGTAGCATTGTTATTGACCAAGGGAATTAAAGGAACAAATATTTTCAGAACAGTATTTTTCATGCCGAACTTGATCGGTGGTATTGTACTTGGTTATGTATGGCAGCTTTTGTTAAATGGTATTCTGGCGATTGTTGGAAAAACATTGACATATTCTTCAGTATATGGATTTTGGGGATTAGTAATTCTGATGTGCTGGCAGCAGATAGGTTATATGATGATTATCTATGTATCCGGTATTCAGAATATCCCGGGAGAATTGATCGAGGCTGCAAAAATTGATGGGGCAAGTCCAAGTCAGATATTAAAAAGTGTAACAATTCCGATGGTAATGCCATCTATTACAATTTGTACATTTTTAACTTTGACAAATGGATTTAAACTGTTCGACCAGAACTTGGCACTGACAAATGGTGCTCCGTCAAAAATGTCAGAAATGCTTGCACTGAACATTTACAATACATTCTATGGAAGAACAGGATATGAAGGTGTTGGACAGGCAAAAGCAGTTGTATTCTTCATTATTGTAGGTCTTATTGCACTCATTCAGAATAAGATGACAACATCGAAGGAGGTGCAGCAGTAATGGAAACAAGAAAAGCAAAACACGGATGGCTGTTGACCATCATTTTCACAATCATTAGTGTGGCATACCTTTATCCGATAGCACTTGTATTTATTAACTCTTTCAAGAAGAAAGCATACATTAGTAAATTTCCATTTAAAATTCCAACAGACAAGATGTTTGTCGGACTGGAAAACTATGTACGAGGAATTGAAAAGACAGGTCTTATTCAGGCGTTTGGATGGAGCTTGTTTATTACAATCGGTTCGGTGGCAGTGATTATTCTTTGCTGTTCTATGTGTGCATGGTATATCAGCAGAGTACATACAAAGGTTACAAAAGCAATTTATGTAATGTGCTTATTTGCGATGGTAGTACCTTTCCAGATGGAAATGTATACACTGTCAAAAATTGCAAATATGTTAAAGCTTGGAAATCCTTGGGGAATCATCATTATTTATCTGGGATTTGGAGCCGGATTGTCAGTATTTATGTTTACCGGATTCATGAAATCGATTCCACTTGAAATTGAAGAAGCAGCTATGATCGATGGCTGCACACCAATTCAGACATTTTTTAAGATTGTACTTCCAATTACAAAACCTACTTGTGTGACAATCACAATTTTGCAGGCAATGTGGATTTGGAATGACTACCTGCTTCCATCACTTGTGCTGGATGCAAGAAAATATAAAACAGTTCCGATGGCTGTTCAGTATCTGAAAGGTGGATATGGTTCTGTTGATATGGGAGCTATGATGGGTACTTTGGTACTTGCAATCGTTCCAATCATTATCTTCTATTTATTCTGTCAGAAATACATCATAGAAGGTGTTGTGGCAGGTGCAGTTAAAGGTTAATCCTTGTAAAAAGAAGATAGATAAATTAAAATAAAAGAGAGAAACTTATTATATGATAACAGCAGTATTTTTTGTAGAAAGAAATACTGCTGTTTTCGGACGTTAAAAAGGAATAGAGTGTATGACTACAATATTAATTGCAGATGATGAAAAACTGGAACGAAACGGAATAAAATTATTGCTGAAAAGAGAAGGGGCAGAGTGTGAAATTCTGGAAGCTGAAAATGGAAAAGTGGCACTGGGGATTTTGATGGATCGGAAAGTGGATATTCTGTTTTCTGATATTAAGATGCCATATATGAATGGGCTTGAGCTTACAGAAAAAGCGAGAGAGCTATATCCGGATTTGGAGATTATTATTTTCAGCGGGTATAACGATTTTACTTATGCAAGAGATGCTTTGCGTTATGGGGTGGTTGATTATGTATTAAAGCCCGTCAATCCGAAAGAATTTCACAAGACATTTGAACGTGTGCAAGGAAAAATCCAAAGCAGGATTGAAGATGAAGAAAAACAGACAAGACAGGAAGACTATCTGAAAAAATATTTTCTTCAAAATTATCTTTATAAAGGAAATATCGAGGATTACCAGCAGGTTCAGGCATATGCGCAGGAAATGACAGACGAGAAGAATCCATACATAAGAATGATAATTGCAAGCAGTACGAATCATTTCTTTGAAACAGAGGAAGAACATTTTGTTGAAAGCTTAAAAGAAAAGCTGCAAAGAGACTTTTTCTATCTGAACCTGAATTCAAATGAGTCATTATTTTTATTCAAAGAAAAATATGCAGATTATGAAAAACTGGCAAATCAGTTAAATCAGTTTTTTCAACAGCATTATGATACGAACTGCTATTTTGCAGTGAGCAGGGAAGTGAACGGTATTCAGGAGATGCCGGAGGAATTTCAGGAGTTGGAACAGTTGTTGGAAGAAAAATTTTATCAGCCGAAGCAACATATATTTGTACATGGGAAAAAGATGGAATCAACAGAAGGTGTTGTCACGGAAGATTCTGAGATATTAAACAATATTTCAGAGGATATTAAGTTCAAAGATATCACACATTTATGGCAGGATTTCCATCGATTGGAGCAGAAATATACGACAGATAAACCTTATTCGGAAATGTACGCAAAATTTGTTTTTTCAAGCATTTTAAAAGAAGTTTATGAAGCAATGTCCGTATCGGAAGAAAAGCGTTTATCGAAAAAGGTAGATCAATTATATCATTGCAGGACAATACAGGATGTGCGTTCCATCACATCCACTGCGATACAGGAGCTGGAGAATTATTTACAAGAACAAAACGAAGGGTTCCGAAGCGAAATTACAGAAGTTAAGAGTTATATTTACCACAATTATGAAAAAGAATTGAATGTAGAAGTGCTGGCAGAAAAGGTATACTTGTCGGCAGGATATTTAAGTGCGATTTTTAAAGAAGCGACGGGGATGAACCTGAACCGATTTATACGAGAGGTGCGAATGAACAAGGCAAAAGAGTTGTTGGAAAATTCGACAAAGAAGATTACACAGATTGCAAAAGAAGTGGGATTTTCAAATACATCATATTTCTGTCGAAGTTTCAGAGAATTCTTTGGAAGTACACCTGAGTCATGTCGAAAAGGAGAGATGGATGATAAGGAAACTGAAGCAGAAGTATAAAGATTTAAAATATCGTTATAAAACTACGCTTATAATTGTGCTGGCTGGAATGCTTCCGGTAGTACTTATTATCATATATATGCAGATGGGCGTGTTCAGCTCTCTTAGAGAGCAGGAAACAGGCAGTATGAAGAACTCATTGAATCAGGCTGTAGATACGATGGAAGGACAGATTCAGATATATGAGAATCTGATTGATTATTTGTCATATTCGCAGAATTTAAGAAATGTTCTAAGTAAGACCGGAGAGAGTGATTACGAGAAATATGTTCAGTATAAAAACATAGTAGACCCACTTTTGGAAATGCCGCAGATATATCATAAAGAGATTCAGGGGATAACCATTTATTCGGGAAATATTGATGTGGAGCATGGTTCATCTCTGGTTCCAATGGAAGCGATACAAGGAGAAGAATGGGCAGAGCAATTAACGGACAGTTCAATACTGGAATGGTTTGTACAACGTGGTGCTAATAAGAAAATCGTTGTTGCAAGAAAGTTTTATGACGAAGATGATATTACGGCAGTGCTTGCAATGAAGTTGGATTATTCTGTCATGCTGGAACCATTTACTTCGTTACTGAAGAATAATACAGGAGGGATTATTCTTGATGAAGATGGAAATGTGATATATTCCGGTTATTCTATGGATGAAGAATTTAGACCAAAGTCGCCGGAGTCGTTAGAGTATTTAAAAAAGAACTATGTGTGCATGGGTCAGGAGATGGAAAATATGGGATGGTATTTTTATTTGTATCGTCCTGAAAAAATCATTACCAAGTCAGCGTATATACTTGGCTTGCGTAATATTCCGATTATTTTACTCTGTATCGTGTTACTGGTTGTTTTAGGGTATGCGTTTTCAAAACGACTGGTTTCTTGTCTGGAACGATTGACAGAGAATATGAATCAGGTCCACCGTGGATTTCGTAAAGTAACAGTAGACAGCGATTCTAAAGATGAAGTCGGAACGCTGATCCGTTCTTTCAAACGAATGATGGAAGAATTAAATAAACTGATATCGGAAGTATATGAGGCCAAAATTGAATTGCAGCATACAGAGATGAGAGCGTTGCAGGCGCAGATCAACCCCCATTTTTTGTATAATTCGTTGTCTATTATTAACTGGAAAGCAATAGAGGCAGAGGAGGATGAGATCAGTAAAGTGACCTTGGATTTGTCCACGTATTATCGAACCAGTTTGAATCGTGGGGAGACAATGACAACTGTTGAAAATGAAATCCGAAATATCAGGGCATATTTGAATATTCAATTAATCATGCATGATAATAGTTTTCAGGTTGAAGAGGAGATTGATGAAAGTTGTTATCAGATCATGACACCAAAATTGATTTTACAGCCGCTTGTAGAAAATGCGATAGACCATGGACTTGATCCTCTTGAAAAGGAAGAAAAAATTCTTACGATCCGTGTGAAAAAAGAGGAAAATCAGGTTGTATTTCAAGTTCAGGATAATGGAAATGGGATGCCGCAGGAAAAAGCAGAACAAATACTGGGAATTCAGTCGCCTGGTTATGGTGTTCACAATGTCTATGAAAGAATTAAGCTGCTGTATAAAGAAAATGGAGCAATGCGAATTGTGAGTGAAGAGGGAAGAGGAACTATGGTAGAAATTCGGATTCCGGAAAAGCAGGAAATGGAATACGAAGGAAGAATTTAGGATGGAAAGGGAAAATATAATGAAGTACCATAGATATAATAAAAAGACAGCGAGAAAAAGATTTCCCAATAAACAGAGAGTGAAAGTGATTGTAGGATGTATGGCACTGTGTATTGTTTTATTAGGAGAGAGTTGTATTCCTGTATCAGCAGCTCAAAACAAGAAAGATTTAATGACGAGAGTTCTGGAGCGGGCGGAACATTCTGCATATGGTGCATATCCGGAAACCGTTACATATACACTTGGGAAAATCGCGGGGGCAAAAAATTCAAACCTTCCGTTGGGAGACACTTACGAGGATAATGCATATACAAGATATTTGAAAAAACTGCTGAATATTCAGAACAAGGACGTTTTTGAGCTGGAGGATGGAAGAACTTACGAGCAGGCTGTAGAAATGGCAATACAGGATAAAGAAATCCCGGATGTTCTTGTGGTAAAAGGATTGGATACATTGAAGCAGCTGGTAGAACGGGGGATGGTGGAAGATTTGTCTTCCGTATATGAGGAATGTACAACAGACCGAATTAAGGAAATGTATGAGAGCTATGGAACAAGCGTCCTGGACTCGGCTACATTTGACGGGAAGTTATATGCATTTCCAGATACAGTAATAGATCATGGCTCAACACTTTTGTGGCTCAGAAGTGACTGGATGGAAGAATTGGGGCTGGCAGAACCGACAACAATGGATGAGGGAATGGAAATTATCCGTCAGTTTGTAGAACAGGATATGGCAGGAAATCACAAAACAATTGGAATCGCATGCAGCACCGATTTGATGTCCGAGAGCAGTTCAACCTATGGAGTGGATCCAATTTTTATAGAAAAGGGTTCCATGCCGGGGAAATGGATTTTGCAGGATGATGGAAGTGTTGCATACGGATCTGTGACAAGTCAGACAAGAGATGCATTGGCATATTTACATGAGTTGTATGAAAATGGAATCATTGACTCTAGATTTCTTCTTAGAAAGACAGAAAATCTGGATCAGATGATTGCAGATGGTACCTGTGGGGCTGTTTTTGGAAAATGGTGGGCGCCGAATAATCCGTTGAGCAGTACAAGCAGGGCAAATGAATCCGCTGTCTGGAAGCCGTATTTGCTGACAAATAAGAAACAGGTACAAACTTTGGAATCATATAAAGACTGGCAGTACGTGGTAGTAAGAAAAGGATACGAACATCCGGAAATCGTAGGAAAATGCATAAGCGTATTGTTTGATTATACAAGATATCAGGACAGGAATGCATCTGAGATCAATGATTATTTTTCGTTAAATGTAGACCCGACAGCCAGACCAATGAATATCAACGTAGATTATTGGGATGGGCTGTATCGGACAACAGAACATATTCAACAAGCATTAGATGGAACAATAAAGGTAAATAGCTTGACAGGGATTGAAAAAGCCTATTATCAGACGTGTAAATCTTACATGAAAGGGTATTTGACAACAGCAACTGCCTGGGCATCTTATGCATCACGTATGCAGGCAGTACCTCTTTTGGCAAAATCCGAATCAGGACGAGGAAATCAGCCATTGTCTATGGGGGATGCAGACGGAGAAATCCCGCGAACATTGCAGGAACTGGAACAGGCAACATTTTTACAGATTGTCTGTGGAGAAAAACCACTCTCGTATTTTGACGAATTTGTCCAGGAATGGTATAGTTCTGGAGGGGACAAATTGACCCAGGAAGTACAAAAAGGATATGATGAAAAGAATAAATAATTCAAGTCGAGCAGCATATTTAACAGGAGTGGAAAATGAAGGGAAAAGCAATATTGAAAAAGATAGGGATAGGAATCATCGCGGCAGCATTGTTATTATCCCAGCCAATGCAAATGGTGTATGCGGAGGAAGAAAATAATCCAGAGGCAACACAAGAAGCCGCGGATGCGAATCCGGAAGCGAAAACAGAAGAGCAGATCGCAGCCGAGGAGGCTGCAAAAAAACAGGCATCCTATGACACACCGGCAGATACAAATGGATTGGAAAACTGGCCGACAGGACCCAATGTATATGCGGCATCAGCAATTGTCATGGATATTGACAGCGGAGCAGTCCTTTACGGGAAACAGATAGATGAAAAACGATATCCTGCAAGTATTACAAAACTGCTTACTGTATTAGTTGCATTGGAAAATGCAAATCTGACAGATAAGATTACATTTACAGATGAATGTCTAAATTTTTTAGAGTGGGATGATGCTAATATCGGAATGCGTGCCGGAGAAGAGATTACTCTTGAAGAGGCACTTTACGGGGTGTTACTTGCATCGGCAAATGAAGTTTCTTATGCAGTTGCAAAGAATGTCGGGGAAAATCTGGGCATAGGTTATGATGGATTTATTGAATTAATGAATGAACGAGCACAGGAGCTTGGCTGTAAAAATTCGCATTGGGTTAATGCAAATGGTCTTCATGATGAAAATCATTATACGACGGCTTACGATATGGCGCTGATCGCATCGGCGGTTTATCAGAAAGAAGATTTCCAGAGAATCGAGCAGACATTGGAGTATAAACTGGGAAAGACAAATCTGGTAGAGGAAGAACGTATTCTGGATCAGAACCATAAGATGCTCTGGCCGGAAAACTATTATTATTATCCATATGCAAAAGCCGGAAAAACAGGATATACAGATCAGGCGAAAACAACGCTTGTAACGATGGCGGATAATGGAAATATGAGACTGGCAGCGGTTGTGCTTGGAGATTATGGCGTGGATGCATATGAAGATACGAGAAATATATTTGAGTATGGATTTGGAAACTTTCAGAAGGTAATGCTGTCCGAACAACCAAAGTCAGAGGATATTGACAGTTTTGCAGATAGTAACGCCTATGTAGTCTTGCCGGAAGCAGTTGATTTTACAAATGTAGACTGTGAAATTCAGTTGTCAGACAGTGATGGTAATAATGCCGATATGGCAACAGCAGTATACACATACCAGGGAAATATTGTAGGAAAAGCAGAAGTTAAGGTAAGTGATATTTACAAAGAAAAACAGAGTGCAGCGGTGACAGAGAAAAAAACTTCAAAGAAATCGGTCTGGACAGAAGCAGCAAAAGATGGAGAAACTTCTTGGAAAGGGTACCTGCCATTGATTGTAATGGGAGTCATTACAGTAGCAATATTGTTTGTGTTTTTGCCAATATGGCTGCATCTTCAGAGGAAGAGAAGGAAGAACCGAAGAAGAAGGTAAAATGGATAAAGAAATAATCAGGGGCAGATATGAGGGTTAAGTCATATCTGCCCCTGATGGGTATTCGTTACTTTGCATTTACTACTTGTGCAACCTTCTCTTCGTCAGGATTTGCTATGATTCCTTTGTCAGTTATGATTGCAGTGATTAATTCGTGAGGAACAACATCAAATGCCGGATTATATACTTTTACTCCTTCCGGAACTGTTCGCTTGCCAAAACCACAGGTTATTTCTTCCGCACTTCGCTCTTCAATCGGGATATCGTCTCCGGTAGGGGTGTTCATATCAATTGTTGAAACCGGACCTGCAATATAAAATGGGATATTATGATGTTTTGCTAAAACAGCAACGGAATATGTACCAATCTTATTTGCGGCATCTCCATTCGCTGCAACCCTGTCACAGCCAACAATTACTGCGTCAATTTTTCCTTGTTTCATTACCATTCCCGCCATATTATCTGTAATAACAGTAACATCAACACCGGCTTGATTTAATTCCCATGCGGTTAAACGTGCACCTTGTAATAAAGGTCTTGTTTCGTCTGCGTATACCTTGAAATGAATGTTTCTTTCTTTTCCTAATAACATTGGAGACAATGCTGTTCCATAATGTACAGTTGCCAGTCCACCGGCATTGCAATGCGTCAATAATGTCATGCCGTCTTTTAACAATGTCAATGCATTTTCGCCAATTGATATACATGCATTCTCTTCGTATTTCTCAATGTTTATAGCCGTTTCTTCCAATGCTTTCTGGCACACTTCATTTGATTCATCAGCATATTTTTCTCCGGTTTCTTTCATCCTATCTAATGCCCAAAACAAATTTACTGCTGTAGGTCTGGAAGTTGCCAGATATTCGATGGTTTCTTTTAATTTTTTATGATATTCAGCAGTACTTTCTTTGACATGTTTTTGCATTTCTATTGCGACGCCATAACCTGCACCAACCCCGATCGCAGGTGCTCCTCTGACACAGAGCATTTTAATAGCATCCCACATTACCTGTGCGTCTCTGATTTCCATAAATTTCACTTCTTCAGGTAATAGCGTTTGATCTAATACTTTTACATATGTTTCCTTCCATTCTACTGGTTTGATCATACCACTCATCTTTAATTCCTCCTGATGTTTTTGTGACTGACAAGATATCTTGTATTTTTCTCCCATTAATAAGATAATTCTAGCATAAAGGTTTTGAAAATAGAAGTGCAGGGGTTGGTAATAAAAAAATTTGTCGAGGAAAAGAACAAATATCCTTGTCAAGCCCTTGACGAAACCTTGATTTCTCCGTATAATTTACACTGTGAAATTTATAAAAACTATGAAAAACGATGACGAAGACAGTAGGGAATACCCGAAAGTTACAGCGAGCCGGAGATGGTGTAAGACCGGTACGAGTAAGACATTCTTGAATATCACTTCCGAGTTGCAATTGATGAAACAGGGGATTATCAACAGATTAGATGGAGTAGCAATTGCCGGAGTTCCACCGTTACAGGAACGCATATGAACATAGCAGAAAAGCTTTGGAGTATGTTGTAACAGGTGGTTTATAAACGAAGATTTAACCCTTCGTCCTATTACAAGGACGGAGGGATTTTTTCATTATTACAAAGAAAGGAAGAATAACATGTATCAGAAAGTTTCTACAGACATGAATTTTGTCGAACGTGAAAAAGAAGTTGAAAAGTTCTGGGAAGACAATCAGATTTTCCAGAAGAGTATGGAAGAAAGAGAAGGAAGTCCAATGTATACATTTTACGATGGACCTCCGACAGCTAATGGTAAACCACATATCGGTCATGTGTTGACTCGTGTAATCAAAGATATGATTCCACGTTACCGTACAATGAAAGGTTATGAAGTTCCTCGTAAAGCAGGATGGGACACACATGGTCTTCCGGTAGAATTGGAAGTTGAAAAAATGCTTGGACTGGATGGAAAAGATCAGATTGAAAAATATGGTCTGGAGCCATTTATCAACAAATGTAAAGAGAGTGTCTGGAAATATAAAGGAATGTGGGAAAACTTCTCAAGCACAGTTGGATTCTGGGCTGATATGGAGAAACCATATGTCACATATGACAATAATTTTATCGAGTCTGAATGGTGGGCATTAAAAACAATCTGGGATAAGGGACTTCTTTACAAAGGATTTAAGATCGTACCTTACTGTCCTCGTTGCGGAACACCGCTTTCAGCACAGGAAGTTGCTCAGGGATATAAAGATGTCAAAGAACGTTCAGCAGTTGTTCGTTTTAAGGTAAAAGATGAGGATGCATATATTCTTGCATGGACAACAACACCTTGGACATTGCCATCAAACCTTGCACTTTGTGTGAATCCAAAAGAGGATTATGTAAAAGTAAAAGCAGCAGACGGATATACTTATTATATGGCAGAGGCATTGCTTGACACAGTACTTGGACGTCTGGCAGAAGAAGGTCAGGCAGCATATGAAGTACTTGAGAGATATAAAGGTAAAGATCTGGAATACAAAGAGTATGAGCCATTGTATCAGTGTGCAGCAGATGCAGCAGAAAAACAGCGCAAAAAAGCATTTTTCGTTACATGTGATGAATATGTAACATTAACAGATGGTACAGGTGTTGTTCATATTGCACCGGCATTTGGTGAAGACGATGCGAATGTAGGAAGAAATTATGATCTTCCATTTGTACAGCTTGTAACAGAAAAAGGTGAGATGGCTGACAGTACTCCATTTGCAGGATTATTTGTGAAAAAAGCAGATCCGGAAGTACTGAAAGATCTGGATGCTAAGGGACTGTTGTTCGATGCACCAAAATTTGAGCATAGCTATCCTCACTGCTGGAGATGTGATACTCCACTGATCTACTACGCTCGTGAGTCTTGGTTTATCAAGATGACAGCTGTTAAAGACGATTTGATCGCAAATAATAATACAATCAACTGGATTCCTGAAAGCATTGGAAAAGGACGTTTCGGTGACTGGCTTGAAAATGTTCAGGACTGGGGTATCAGCCGTAACCGTTACTGGGGAACACCACTGAATATCTGGCAGTGTGAATGTGGACATATGCATTCCATCGGAAGTATTGAGGAACTGAAGTCTATGTCCGACAATTGTCCTGATGATATTGAACTGCACCGTCCATATATTGACGATGTAACAATTAAGTGTCCGGAGTGTGGTAAAGAAATGCATCGTGTACCGGAAGTAATTGACTGTTGGTTTGACAGCGGATCAATGCCTTTCGCACAGCATCATTATCCATTTGAAAATAAAGAAATTTTTGAAAAACAGTTCCCGGCTCAGTTTATTTCAGAGGCTGTAGACCAGACTCGTGGATGGTTCTATTCTCTGTTGGCAATTTCTACATTGTTGTTCAATAAAGCACCTTACCAGAATGTAATCGTACTTGGACACGTGCAGGATGAGAACGGCCAGAAGATGAGTAAATCTAAGGGAAATGCTGTTGATCCGTTTGATGCATTACAGCAGTACGGAGCAGATGCAATCCGTTGGTATTTCTACGTAAACAGTGCACCATGGCTGCCAAACCGTTTCCACGGAAAAGCCGTTATGGAAGGACAGCGTAAATTCATGGGAACATTGTGGAACACATATGCGTTCTTTGTATTGTATGCAAATATTGACGAATTTGATGCTTCAAAATATACATTGGAATATGATAAGTTATCTGTTATGGATAAATGGCTGTTGTCAAAACTGAACACATTGATCAAAACAGTGGATGACAATCTTGCAAATTACAGAATTCCAGAGAGTGCAAGAGCACTTCAGGATTTCGTAGATGATATGAGTAACTGGTATGTAAGACGCAGTCGTGAGCGTTTCTGGGCAAAAGGAATGGAACAGGATAAGATCAATGCATACATGACATTGTATACAGCACTTGTAACTGTTTCAAAAGTTGCTGCACCAATGATTCCATTTATGACAGAGCAGATTTATCAGAATCTGGTAAGAAGCGTAGATAAGACAGCTCCAGAAAGTATCCATCTTTGTGATTATCCTGTTGTAAATGAGGATTACATTGATACAGAGCTTGAAGCAAATATGGAAAATGTACTCAAACTTGTTGTAATGGGACGTGCCTGCAGAAATACATCTAACATCAAGAACCGTCAGCCAATCGGACAGATGTTTGTGAAAGCAGAATTCACATTACCTGAATTTTACCAGGAAATCGTTGCAGATGAGCTGAATGTAAAGAATGTTAAATTTACAGATGATGTAAGAGACTTTACTTCATATAGTTTTAAACCACAATTAAAGACAGTTGGACCAAAATATGGTAAAATGTTGGGTGGAATTAAAAAAGCTCTCGATACAATAGATGGTAATGCAGCAATGGATGAATTAAATGCCAATGGTTCATTAAAACTGGATATAGATGGTCAGGAAATTACATTATTCAAAGAAGACTTGTTGATCGATACAGCTCAGATTGAAGGATATGTATCAGAAAATGATAATGGAATTACAGTAGTTCTTGATACAAATCTGACAGAAGAACTTCTTGAGGAAGGATTCGTAAGAGAGATTATCAGTAAAATCCAGACAATGCGTAAAGAAGCCGGATTTGAAGTTATGGATAAGATCCGAGTTACTTATACAGGAAGTGAAAAAGCAGAAAGCATTTTTGCTAAATATGCAGAAAGCATTAGCGGTGAAGTGCTTGCTGAGGAAGTTACAAAAGCAGAACCGGCCGGTTATGTAAAAGAGTGGAAGATAAACGGCGAACAAGTTACAATGGGAGTTTGGAAAGAGGGGATGTAAAACCATGTACAGCAAAAGATTTGAGAAGGAAGCGTTTAAAGCAGCAGTAAAAGAGAATGTAAAAACATTATATCGTAAGAAGATTGAAGAAGCTTCAAAGCAGCAGATTTTCCAGGCAGTATCATATGCAGTAAAAGATATTATCATGGATGATTGGTTTGAGACACAGAACAAGTACGAAGAAGAGAATGTAAAAACAGTATATTATATGTCAATGGAGTTCTTAATGGGACGTGCGCTGGGTAACAACCTGATCAATATGACAGCATATACAGAAGTAAAAGAAGCTCTGGATGAGATGGGAATAGATCTGAACGTGATTGAAGACGAAGAACCAGATGCAGCTCTTGGAAACGGTGGCCTCGGTAGATTGGCTGCCTGCTTCCTGGATTCTCTTGCAACATTGAATTACCCTGCTTATGGATGCGGAATCCGCTATCGTTATGGAATGTTCAAACAGAAAATTAAAGACGGATATCAGGTGGAGACACCAGATAACTGGTTAAAAGAAGGAAATCCATTTGAACTTCGTCGTGAAGAATATGCAAAAGAAGTTCGTTTTGGCGGAAATATCCGTTTCGAGAAAAATCCTGAGACAGGACGTGATGAGTTTATTCAGGAAAATTATGAATCAGTACTTGCAATTCCATACGATATGCCAATCATTGGATACGGAAACCATGTAGTAAATACATTACGTATCTGGGATGCACAGGCAATTGTTGATTTCCAGCTTGATTCATTTGACCGTGGAGACTATCACAAAGCAGTAGAACAGGAAAACCTGGCAAAAACAATTGTTGAAGTACTTTATCCTAATGATAATCATTATGCAGGAAAAGAGCTTCGTTTAAAACAGCAGTATTTCTTCATTTCTGCAAGTTTACAGGCATTGATTGCCAAATATAAGAAATCAAACAGTGATATCCGCAAACTGCATGAGAAAGTTGTCATTCAGATGAATGATACACATCCAACTGTTGCAGTGCCGGAGCTGATGCATTTGCTCATCGACCAGGAAGGTCTGACATGGGAAGAAGCATGGGATGTTACAACCAAGACATGTGCTTACACAAACCATACAATTATGGCAGAAGCACTTGAGAAATGGCCAATCGACCTCTTCTCTAAACTGCTTCCACGTATTTACCAGATCGTACAGGAGATTGATCGTCGTTTTGTAAATGAAGTAAGAGCAAAATATCCTGGAAATGAAGAAAAAGTACGTAAGATGGCAATCCTGTGGGATGGTCAGGTCCGTATGGCAAATATGGCTATCATTGCCGGATTCTCTGTAAATGGTGTTGCAAAACTTCATACAGAAATCCTGAAAAATGAGCAGTTAAAAGACTTCTACGAAATGATGCCGGAGAAATTCAACAACAAGACAAACGGTATCACACAGAGACGTTTCCTTGCACATGGTAACCCGCTTCTTGCCGACTGGATTACAGATAAGATCGGCGATGGCTGGATTACAGATTTGTCACAGATTGCAAAACTGAAACCATATGTAGAAGACGAAAAAGCAAGAAGAGAATTTATGGATATCAAATATCAGAATAAAGTCCGTCTTGCAAAATATATCAAAGAACACAACGGAATTGACGTAGATCCACGTTCTATCTTTGACGTACAGGTAAAACGTCTCCATGAGTATAAACGTCAGTTATTAAATATTCTGCATGTTATGTATCTGTATAATCAGATCAAAGAGCATCCGGAGATGTCATTCTATCCAAGAACATTTATCTTTGGTGCAAAAGCAGCGGCAGGATATCAGAGGGCAAAAGAGACAATCAAACTGATCAACTCAGTTGCAGATGTTGTAAACAATGACAGAAGCATCAACGGAAAGATCAAGGTTGTATTTATCGAAGATTATCGTGTATCAAACGCTGAGTTGATTTTTGCAGCAGCAGATGTCAGCGAACAGATTTCTACAGCATCAAAAGAAGCTTCAGGTACAGGAAACATGAAGTTTATGCTGAATGGTGCTCCAACACTTGGAACAATGGATGGTGCCAACGTGGAAATCGTAGAAGAAGTTGGTATTGAAAATGCATTTATCTTCGGATTGAGCTCAGAAGAAGTTATCAACTATGAAAACAATGGCGGATATAACCCAACAGATATTTATTTCAATGATTGGGAGTTGAAACGTGTTATTGATCAGCTGATGGATGGAACATATGCAAAGGGTGATCATGAGATGTATAAGAACCTTTACAACTCACTTCTGAATACACAGTGTACAGACAGAGCAGATACATACTTCATCCTGAAAGACTTCAGATCTTATGCAGATGCTCAGAAGAGAGTGGAAGAAGCATATCGTGATCAGGACAGATGGTCAAAGATGGCAATGTTAAATACTGCATGCAGCGGTAAATTTACATCAGACCGTACAATTGAAGAGTATGTAAAAGATATTTGGAAATTGGAGAAAGTAACAGTTCCGTCTGGACAGCCTAAATAAAAGAAGAGGCGATTTATATGTATAATAATATTTATGGTTACAGCTACAGCATACCGGCAGAAGATCCATTTACAGGAATCGGAATAGGAATCATGATATTTTATATCATTGTAATGCTGTTGATAGGGATTATTTCCCTTGCAAGTTATATCCTTCGTGGTATAGGAGTATATACAATTGCAAAGCATAGAGGATATGAATATGCATGGCTTGCATTTATTCCATTCTTTAGAATATATCTGCAGGGAAAATTGAGCGGAGATATCACATTTAAGAACAAAACAATGCGTGATACAGGAATCTGGCTTGCAGTCATTCCGCTTATGTACGGCGTTGTGGTTTCGGTCATCTATGGAGTGATGTGTTTATGCGGAATGCTTGCAATATTTAGCATGACAATGCATGTAAGTGCAGGAAGAATTTTAATTCTCATTATTCTGCTCATACTGGCACTTGCTATAAGTCTGGGATATAAGATCCTTTATAAGACTTTGCGAATAATGGTCAATTATCAGATTTACTGCAATATGACATCAGGAAATATGGCTGTAGCACATGCAGTGCTCGGAGCACTTTTACCGTTGTATGAGTCTATTTGTTTCTTTGTGATGAGAAATCGTGAGCAGAGCAACAATAACGAGACTCCTGATGCAGATTCCACAGAGGATACAGAGGAAGAGCAAAAGACAGAAGAACCGCAAGAGGAAATGCCGATTGCAAATGAAACAGTGTCATTTGATACTGGCGATTCGGATGAGGTCGCATCAGATAATGAAACAGTGCTATTCGATACTGGCGATTCGGATGAGGTCGCATCAGACAATGAAATAACAGAACTTTAAATATGGAATATATTAGGACAGCCCTTCATATCATATGATATGGAGGGCTGTTCTGATGAAAAAAGAAGAGATACAACGGAAAATAAAATTCTGGGTATATTTCCTCGTAATCCTTATTTTATTTCCTTATGTTATGACAGTGTTTATTCATGGGGCGGATATGAAAACAAAATGGAATCAAGATCAAAATTTTGTAAAAGTAAAACAGACAGATATAAAAGGCGAGGAAGAAATCATAGAAGTTCCCTGGAATGAATATTTCACAGGAGTGCTGGCAGCAGAAGTACCGGTTTCGGCGGAAAGAGAATTTATAAAGGCGCAGGCGGTTGTTGTGCGGACAAAATTGTATCAGATAAATGAGGATGCAAGACAAAATGGAAGAGAAACTGTATTCGAGGAACAATATTTAACAACGAAAGAAATAGAAAAAAAGCAGATGAATGCTCAAAATGATTCTTATTATGAGAGGCTTATACAAGCTGAGGAAGAAACAAAAAAGCAAGTGTTGTATTATCAGGGAACATATGCATATGTACCGTTTCATCGGTCTAGTAACGGAATGACGAGAAGTTATCAGGAAGTTACGGGGCAAGAAGCATATCCTTATCTGACGGCGAAAGAGTGTCCGGAAGATAAAGAGGCAGAAGATGAATTACAAGTACGGACTATATCGTATCGTGAGGTACAGAAAAAATGTCAGCCATTTTTGAAAGCGGTAGAAGAAAAGGATGCAGATAAGCTCTACAAGTTTTCGGATTTTAAAATAGAAGCTTATGATTCTGCCGGATATGTGTTGCAGATGAAAATAGGAAATACCATTTGCAGTGGAGAGCAATTTAGAGAGGCACTGTCACTCCCATCGAGTTCATTTTCTATAAAAGAGGTAAAGGGAGAGCTACAGATTAAAACAAGCGGCAATGGACATGGGTTGGGAATGAGCCAGTGGACAGCAAATCAGATGGCAAAAGAAGGAAAATCGTACAGGGAAATTCTGCAGTATTTTTATGAAGGGACGGAAGTTGTGGAGCAGACACTGGAATAAGAGAAGAGGAAGTGTTCACTTACTGTAAATAAAATTCGTAAATTGGTATAAGAATTCATTTATCTGGTAAAAATATAGCCAGAGGTGATGAATATGAATAATAAAGAGAACGCTTCATTCTGGAAAAAAAGAAGTGCAGCAGTTGCAGTTGTCATCTGTTTTGTTGCAGCGATTGCAGGTATTGGTACGTATACATTTCGCAATTCTGAGGACAAAATAAAGCAGCAGGTGAAGAATGCTCAGGAGGAAACAAAAGAGACAGAAGAAAAAAGTCAGTCAGTAGGAACAAGTGATATTGTGCTGCCTGAACAAGAATCAAATACATCTGATACAGAAGAGGATACAGATGAAAATGCAATAGATAATAATGAGAATGCAGCAGATAATAATGAGGATGCTTCGCAGGAAACAGAAACATCGGCAGGTACGTATAATGTCTGGTTTGATGAAAATAGTCTTCTGGAATGGCCTGCAAGCGGAGCAACATTAATTGGTTATAGTATGGATCAGACGGTATATTTTCCAACGCTGGAACAATATAAATATAATCCGGCAATAATCATAGGCGGACAAGTTGGAGAAGAGATTGGGGCAGCAGCACCAGGGATTGTAAGTAATATCGAACAGACTGCCCAGACCGGCATTACGGTAACGTTGGACATGGGAAATGGGTACACAGCGGTTTATGGACAGTTGAAGGAAGTGCCTCTGCAGATTGGAGATTATGTGGGAGAAGGAGAACTGATCGGGTATGTGAGTGAACCTACAAAGTATTATTCGGTGGAAGGAGCAAATTTGTATTTTGAAGTGCAGAAGGATGGTGCTCCGGTGAATCCGTTGGATTTTATGGAGGGGTAGTGATTATTTAGTTCATCAGATGGTGATACGTTCCTATAAAAAACATCGGATATGAATTTCTGTTCAGACTCCGTCAGCGGGAAATACTAGAAGGTCAGAATTATTACTAAAAACAGAGCTTAGAAACCAGCAACTCGGGCTACGCCCTCAAACAGCAAGTTTCTAAGCTCTAACGTAAAATTCTGGTCTTTATGTATTTCCAATCGCTTCCTACATATTTACTGAAATTCATATCCACTGTTTTCTTAAAGTACGTTATCGCATGCTTGATGAATTAAAGTAGAACTTTGCTGGACGAGCGTTGCGGATATATCATTTTGATGGGGGTATCTGCGATAATGGATTTGATGGAATTGAAGATGCGTAATTTCTGCAGGATGTATCTGCAAGTTATAGAAAGAGCAAGTTGAGGATGCACAATTTCAATGAGAAGCATCCTCATGTTATCGAAAATGTGGGATGTAGATGCAAAATTTGCGAAGGCAGTATCCTCAAATCCAAGAAAAGGCAAGATGTAGATGCAATTGTATATAGTAGGCAGGCTGAAAAGCATCTGCAAGTTCAAAGAAAAGTAAGTTGCAGATACGTTGCTCCCCAAAAGAGCATCTGCAATAGTGAATATTAAAGTCTTGCAGATACATCGGTCTAAAAAAGAGCATCTGCAATGGCGAATAAACCGAGAATATAGATACATCAGATACCAGAAAAATGAATCTACTCATCCCTCCATCTATTTTAATCACGGTACACCTCCAAGAAAGAAAAGACTATGCAATCCAGCGAATTGGAGTCGGGCTTGCCCGACGAAGCTGAGCAGGATTGCATAGTCTTTTCTTTCTTGGAGGCTGTCGAGAATTAAATACGTAAATAGCAACTTCCACTTGACATTTGCAAAACACAGCGTTATTATGAACATATGAACAGATGCTCATATGTTAAAAAGAAGGAGGACACACAAATGGCGATACACGATGTAGAATGTTGTGAAGAATATCAGACACATGAAGACTTATTAAAGCTTGTTCATGAGCAGATGCCGGATGAAGATGAGCTATATGATCTGGCAGAGTTATTTAAGGTCTTTGGAGATTCAACAAGAATCAGAATTTTATTTGTGCTATTTGAAGCAGAAGTGTGTGTGTGTGACCTGGCAGAAGCATTGAATATGACGCAGTCAGCAATTTCACATCAGCTTCGAATTTTGAAACAGTCAAAATTGGTAACGAGCAGAAGAGATGGTAAGCAAGTGTTTTACTCACTGGCGGATGGTCATGTAAGAACGATCATTGCACAGGGGAGAGAACATATAGAAGAATAAAAGAAAGGAAGTCAATTATTATGAAGAAAAAATTTAAATTACAGGATCTGGATTGTGCAAACTGTGCAGCTAAAATGGAGGAAGCTATCAAAAAAATCGATGGTGTGAATGATGCAAGTGTAAGCTTTATGATGCAAAAGATGACAATCGATGCAGATGATGCAAGATTTGATGAGATTGTAAAAGAAGCAGTTGCTATTTGTGCAAAAGTTGAGCCAGATTGTAAAGTGTTACTGTAATTATTCAGATTCTATGTTATATAATCGTTACTGTTCACTCCCGTGTCAATCACTACGCTGATTGGCACGGAGGATGCACG
>OIZF01000457.1_pt1 | contig 28334 bp, 20 predicted proteins | sample 1588471 | NCBI WGS metagenome assembly OIZF01 (sample SAMN03283279) | human gut metagenome | biome: human-associated habitat; material: feces | host: Homo sapiens | place: Peru | collected 2012
AAATCACCTTAATGGCGGTGTCCACCACGAACCGTTCCAGCGGCTCCTTGCGGATAGCCTTCAGGTCACAGTGCGCCTTGCCGTGGCGCTTGGCGTTGCCGCACTTGTAGTAATAGTAGGTGTTTCCCATGTGGCTGGTGCCGCTTTCGCCACCCATCAGGGTGCCGCACTTGCCACAGAACAGCTTAGTGGTCAGCAGATAGCTCACATCCTCTTTTGCAGGCCGACCGTGGGCGATCCTGTTCTGCTCGAAACGCTGCTGCACCCGGTCGAACAAATCCTGGTCAACAATAGCCGGAATGCCGCCCGGCGTCACAATGTCCTTGTAGCGGTATTCGCCGATGTAGCGGCGGTTGCGGAAGATCTGGAAGAAGCTGTTCTTTACGAACGGCTTCCCGGTGCGGGTACGCAGGCCGCGCTCATTCAGGGATGCTGCAATCTTCTCAGCCGGTTCGCCGTCGGCGTACCGGGTGAAGATCTCCTGCACGATGGGAGCCGTCTCCGGGTCGATATGGTACAGCCTGTCCTCCTTGCCAATGGTGAAGCCCAGCGGCACCACGCCGCCGTTGTACTTGCACTGGAGGGCATTTTCGCGCTCACCGCGCGCCACTTTCAGGGCGAGTTCGGCGGAATAGTATTCCGCCATGCCAATCAGCATACTCTCCACCATAATGCCTTCAGGTCCCTGCGAGATGGGTTCCATGGCAGACACCAGATGGACACCGTTCTTTTCCAGCTGGTACTTGTAGTTCACGGCATCGAATCGGTTCCGGGCAAAGCGGTCCAGCTTCCAGACCAGAACCACATCGAAGATTTTCTTTCCGCTATCCTTGATCATCCGCTGAAAGTCTGGGCGGTCATCCGTTTTGGCAGAGTAGGCACGGTCAATGTAGGTGCCGACCACGGTGATGCCGTTCTTCTCGGCGTAGTCCTTGCAGTCGCGCAGCTGTCCCTCAATGGACGCTTCGCGCTGGCTGTCGGATGAATAGCGGGCGTAGATTACGGCGGTCATGGTTGCACCTCCTTGGCGTGTATTCGACTTGCCTTTATAGTATCGGGTCAAGCGCAGCTTGTCAACAATCTGCGAGCAGATTGAAATGTGAAAATTGCGAAACGCAGCGAAAAAGGTGAGAGCAAGAATCGTCCCGTGGCCACAAATTTTCAATTCTTGAAAATTCTTGCCACTTCGGGACGGCTTCTTGTTGGGGCGTGCCTGCCCCAAACCCTGCTAGAAACGAGTACGACAAACTGGAATTTATCTTTTTCTTCCTAAATATCGGCATACTTTTGATTTGTATTGCAGGTACTCATTTCCGAATGCTTCTATCAAAAAATCTTCCTCTACATTGACTATCTGTAAATGAAAAAATACCACTGCAAAACCTGTGGCAAACCAAAGGAACCAATTAAAGAACGAAAACAATATTCCTATATACATTAAATCAAAACCCAAAAATGCAGGATTTCTGCTAATAGAATAGATTCCCGTTGTTACCAAATTGGTCTTTTCTTCTTTTTGCACACCTGCTCTCCAATTCTCCTTCATCTGTGTAACAGAAACAATAAAAGCAAGTACACCGAACATTGTTATTACAACTCCTGTAAATTGCAACACAATAGGTGCTGTTCCCGAATAAAACACAATACTGATAATCTGTATTACAGGAAGCAAATATGTGATTATTTTAAGAGCTACTTCTATAAATTTGACAAATCCCTCTTTTCCTTTTCCTAATTGGTCTGTCTTTATGCCTTGCTTTTTCTGACTAATCAGCTTTGCAAAATAGCAGATGTAGAACACTGCCATCAGTGAAATTGTAACAATTTTTATTATCATCGTGTACCTCCAAATTCCGATTTGTTGTACTAAGCCGATTATACCACACCCGCCAAGGAAAGAACATCCCCGATATAGTGAAATTTTGCCATTTTCCTGCGTACGTGCGTACACGCTCCGCAGGGATTCTAAGGGGCTTGACCCCTTAGCACACAGACTTTGGCACAAAGTCTAGTGTGTTACACCTTGCCAGAGGTGTACAGGCTCTCCCCGGTACGCACGTATGCAGCGATTGCCCCCAGTGAGCCATATAGGGGGGCGACCAAGTTCGCACAAGGCGAACTTGATCCCGCAAAACAAAAGGCAGGATACCACCGTCATAGTGATACCCTGCCTTTGCTCGTTTACTGTTCCGAGTAGTCCTTTCTCAGAACCTCCTGCAAACAAAAAACGTACCCGAACCCTTTCTCATAGAGAATTGGGTTCGAGTACGAACTGTATGGTGGACGGTACAGGACTCGAACCTGTGACCTCCTGCACGTCAAGCAGATGCTCTACCAGCTGAGCTAACCGTCCAGATGTCGTATCGACTTGATTATGATACCACATCTTTGGCCGGATTGCAAGCCTTTTTTGCAAATTTCTGCAAAAATCATTGCAGAGCCTTCCGGATGATGTTGTAGAGCACAGGTTTCATGGCGTCGATGTTATCAGGTTTGCCTTCGAGGATGGACGAGTAGCACACCGACATGCACATGCTGCCCAGCGCCGTGATGCGCTGGTAGACTTCGCGCTCGGTCAGGCCGGCCATTTCGGGGCTGGACATGATGGCGTGGAGCAGTTTGCGCATCAGCGGCTCGGCCTCGCCGGAGGCTTCGATCTTGTCCAGCCCCGGCCAGACGAAGCTGCGCTCCAGAAAACGGAGCATCAGGGTGTCGTTCCGCAGGGCCTCGATGATGTGGTCGATGACGAAGATCATCTTGTCGGGAAAATCCATCGGCGCGCTGGCGCGCTCACAGGCTGTCACGGCGTCGTCCAGCAACTGGTAGCTCACGCGGGCCAGAAGCGCCTGGGTCACAGCACCTTTGTCGGCAAAATAGAGATAGAAGGTGCCTTTGCCCACCTTGGCGCGGGAGGTGATATCCTCCACGCTGGTCTTGGATGCGCCCCGTTCCAGGAACAGCTCGTATGCTGCATCCAGAAGCGCCCGGCGCTTTTCCTGCTTTTTGCCTTCCACGGTATTCATGCTTTGGGTCAATTCCTCTTTTCTGCGATGTTCTGTCGTGTAAACATTATTTTAGCAATGCTTTCCTCCCGGCGCAAGCCCCAAATAGCCGATCGGTGTTAGACAATTTTCAGTGGATGATAAAAAAACTGACGTTTGGTCAGTTTTTGTCTTGACACTTTCCGCCAGCTGGTTATAATAGTGCTTGCTCAGAAGTGACTGCAAGTCATTTTTGAGCACCGATTCTGTTCCAACATTTCAATGGAGGGTTTTCATGAAAAAGATCGCACAGGGCATTGTGCGTCTGCGCAAACTGATCTTAACAGTAGCCATCCTGCTGTTGATCCCTTCCGCGATAGGCGCCGTTGCCACCCGCATCAACTACGACGTCCTCACCTATCTGCCGCAGGAGCTTGACTCCATGATCGGCGAACGGGCATTGGAGGACGACTTCCATCTGGCCTCCACCGGTATGATCACGGTCGAGGGCCTGCCCACGAACGAGCTCATCGCCATGAAGAAGGATATCGACGCCGTGCCCGGTGTCACCCAGACCTTCTGGCTGAGCGATGTGATCGACCCCAGCATCCCTACCGAGATGCTCCCGGCGGACATCCAGCAGTTCATGTTCGGCAAAAATGATTCCACCATGCTCATCGTCCGGTTCGACGGCCCCAGCGCCAGCGACGAGACGATGAACGCGGTCAAGGAGATCAAGAAAGTACTCCGGAAGGATACCTTCTTTGGCGGCATGAGCGTCATCCTGCAGGACACCAAGGCCCTGATCAATGAGGAGATGCCGCTGTATATCCTGTGCGCTGTGGGCGCCAGTATGCTGGTGCTGTTCCTCTCGCTGGAGAGCACCATCACCCCGGTGCTGTTCATGCTGGGCCTGCTGTTCCCCATCGCGTACAACTTTGGCACGAACATCTTCCTCGGCCAGATCAGCTACATCACCCAGGCGCTGTCCACCGTGCTGCAGCTGGGCGTCACGATGGACTTCTCCATCTTCCTGCTGCACCGCTATCAGGAGGAAAAAGAGCTTCGCTCCTCCAATGAGGAAGCCATGGTCAGCGCCATCTGCAAGACCATGACCTCTATCTCCGCTTCGTCGCTGACCACCATCGCAGGCTTCCTGGCCCTGTGCGCCATGCGCCTGACGCTGGGCCGCGACATCGGCATCGTCATGGCAAAAGGCGTGGCGCTGGGCGTCATCTGCACCGTCGTCATCCTGCCGGCGCTGATCCTGACCTTTGATAAGTGGGTCGAGAAATACAAGCACCGCACCATCATCCCGCAGCTGACCAGGACCAGCCACTTCGTTTCCAAACACGCAGCCCCCATTGTGGCGGTCTTCCTCGTGCTGCTGGTGCCCTTTGTGGCGGCGCAGCAGAAGACCGAAGTTTACTACACCCTGTTCGATTCGCTGCCCCAGGACCTGACCGGCATCGTCGGCACCAACAAGCTGGGCGAGGATTTCGGCATGACCACCTCGCACTTCATTCTGGTGCATGACGACCTGACCGCCACCCAGGTCTCCGACCTGTGCGACGAACTCAAGGACGTGGACGGCATCACCCAGGTCATCAGCCTGGATTCCGTCACCGGTCCGGGCTTTGATACCGGCCTGCTGCCCGACAGCGTGACTGAGATCCTGCAGTCCGGCGGGTACAAGCTCATCCTCGCCAACAGCTCCTATAAGACCGGTACCGACGCCATCAACAACCAGCTGGACGAGATGAACACCGCCATCAAAGCGGTGGACCCCGAAGGCGTCATCACCGGCGAGGGTGCCATGACCAAAGACCTGATCGAGGTCGCGGATGTGGACTTCAAGAACGTCAACGTCTGGTCCATCCTGGCCGTTGCCGTCATCATCCTGATCTCCTTCCGCAGCTTGTCCATTCCGGTGCTGCTGGTGGCCAGCATTGAAGCCGCCATCTCCATCAACATGGGCATCCCGTACTTCACCGGCACCCAGCTGCCGTTCATCGCCAGCATCGTCATCGGCACCATCCAGCTGGGCGCGACCGTGGACTACTCCATCCTGATGACCACCCGTTACCACGAGGAGCGCAGCTACGGCCGCACCCCGAAGGAAGCAGCCCAGCAGTCGCTGGAGCATTGCAGCCAGTCCATCCTGACCAGCGGCCTGACCTTCTTCGCCGCCACCGTCGGCGTGGCAGCCATCAGTAAGATGGAGCTGCTGAAGAGCATCTGCCTGCTCATCTCCCGCGGCGCACTCATCAGCATGGCCGTCATCCTGATCGTCCTGCCCGCTGCCCTGATGCTGCTGGACTGGATCATCCGCCACACCACCCTGCACTGGCTGGTCCCCGAACCCGCCTCGAAATCTGAAAAGGAGTAATCACCATGAAGAAATCGCTTCGTTTCGCCAGTGCGGCGCTGGCGCTGACTCTCGCCGCCAGCATGACGATGCCTGCCTTTGCCGCAGGCAAGTCCGATTTTGCCAAGTCTGAGAACGTCTACGCCGTCATGAACGCCGATGGCTCCATCAAGAGCACCAGCGTCAGCGAGCATCTGTACAACGCCAACGGCCTGTCCGGCGTGACCGATGTTTCTTCCCTGACCGATATCCAGAACACCGAGAGCGATGCCGCCTTTACCCAGGACGGCGAAAAGCTGGTCTGGAACACCGACGACACCGACGTCTATTATAAAGGGACCACCGACCGTGACCTGCCCATCTCGGCCAAAGTCACCTACACGCTGGACGGCGTGACCGACAGCCTGGAGAACCTGATGGGCAAGAGCGGCCACCTGACCATTCAAATCGACCTGACCAACAACGAGACCGGCACCGTGAATGTCAACGGCACCGACCGCACCATCGTCACCCCGCTCTTCACGGCGGTGGGCGTCATCTTTGGGGAGGACGCCTCCAATGTGACCGCTGAGCACGGCGTGATCGAGTCTGCCGCCAAGAGCAACGTGGCCGCGTTTGTCACCCTGCCCGGCGTGAAGGATTCGCTGTCCGGCCTGCTGCCGGAGGACCTGTCCACGGTGGAAGATTATTTGCAGGACAGCGTGACTGTGGAAGCCGATGTGGAAAATCTGGCAGCTCCGCAGATCATGCTGGCCGCAGCCACCAGCCCCGATGCGCTGGGCACGGACAATGTCTTTGACCTTGACAGCATCAACGAGCTGACCGACGGCATCCAGCAGCTGAACGACGCCATGAGCCAGCTCATGGACGGTGCATCTCAGCTGGAAGACGGCGTCTCGCAGCTGGCCGGCGGTACGCTGGCTCTGCTGGATGGTGCATCCCAGCTGAAGACCGGTGTTGCCGCGCTGGATAACGGCCTCGGCCAGCTGACCAACGGCCTTGACACCCTGACCTCCAACAATGCCGCCCTGAATGCCGGTGCCCAGCAGGTGGCCGATGGCGTTCTGGCGTCCGCAAACAAGACCCTGATGGAGGGCGGTCTCATCGACACCCCCATGACCTGGGACAACTATGAAGCCGTCATCGACGAAGTCCTGACCATGAACGACAAGACGCTGGCCGCTGCCCGCAAGAAGATGGTCCGCACCATCTGGGAGCAGGCCCCCAGCTTCAAGGACAGCCAGCTCGACCTGGCCCTCTACCTCTCCGCGACCAAGACCGATCATGATCTGGAAGCAGCCCTCCGCCTGATGCAGAACTACGATCCCTCCATGATCTGCGGTCTGGTGCAGCTGCTGACCAATGCCGACGCCCAGCAGATCGCCCACGAGGAACTCAAGCTGCAGGCCGAGAACAGCGACGATATCGCCAGCGTCCGCGCCCTGAAGACCAGCCTGAGCCAGATCCAGTACTTCGTTTCCAGCGTCAACCAGTACACCAACGGCGTCGCCACTGCGGCCGACGGTGCCCACTCTGCCAAGGACGGCAGCGCCCAGCTGGCCTCCGGCAGCAAGACCCTTTACGATGGCGTGAACACCCTGAACAACGGCGTCAGCCAGCTGACCGACGGTGCCACCCAGCTGAGCGATGGCCTGGTCCAGTTCAACGAGGAGGGCATCTCCAAGCTGACCGGCTCGCTGGACACCGACCAGATCCACGCCCTGAAGACGGTCCTGGACGAGATGACCAGCCGCCTGGAGAACTACACCAGCTTCGCCGGTGCACCGGAAGGCGCTTCTTCCAACGTGAAGTTCATCTATAAGACCGGTGAGACCGTGGCCGCCGCCGAGAATACGGCTGTGGCCGAGACCACCACCCAGGAGGGCAACTTCTTCACCCGCCTGTGGGAGCGCATCGTGAATCTGTTCAAGTTCTAAGCATTTTGAAGTAGAAGTAAAACAGGAACGCCCCCTGGTATCGCAGCGATACCAGGGGGCGTTTTGCTGCCATTTGGCAGGATAGAACGTTCTCAGAACCAGTTGATGTCCACGATGACCAGCTCCGGCGGATTGTTGACGCGGGGGATGTGCTTGTCCTTGCCGTCGCCCAGACCGCGGCTGATGACGAGGGAGGTGTCGCCGATCTGGTGCAGACCCTCGGTCAGCGTTGGCAGGAAGCCCTGATCCGGCGTGTAAAGCCCGCCGATGCCGGGGATGCGGATCATCCCGCCGTGGGCGTGGCCGCAGAGCGCCAGATCGACCGGCACGTCAGAGAAATAACCGTCTTCCAGAAAATATTCCGGGTAGTGGACCAGCAGCAGCTTGAAGGCATCCAGCTGCTCAAAACTCTCGAAATATGCACTGGCGTACCGCTCGTAGGAAGCGGGTGCTTCGGCCACGCCGCCGATGGCGATGGTGTTGCCGTTGACCTCCAGCATCTCAGTCTCGTCTGCCAGGAAGTGGACGCCGATGGCCTCCAGATCTGTCCCGATGTGGGAGTTGTGAAAAACGATCTTGGGCCATTCGTGGTTGCCGGGCACGTAGTACACCGGCGCGATCTTGACCAGCTCGGTGCACAGGTCGGTGACGATGGAATAGTCGTCCACCAGTTTGTCGTTCATGTCGCCGGTGATGGCGATGATGTCCGGCTTGAGCGCGGTGATCCGCTCGATCAGCTCCGAATTGTGGTCGCCGAACTCCCGCAGGTGCAGGTCGGACAGCTGGACGACCCGGACGTTCGAGGTCAGCTTGTCGGACTGGACCTGATAGTAGCTCTCGACAAAGCTCTGGTGGTCTGCGATGAGGGTGAAGATGCCCCATAGGGCCGCCAACAGCACCGCCAGCCCCAACACGAACCGAAGGATGCTCAGAACGATTTTTTTCAATAGGCCGAAGCGGGCCTTGCGGGGTTTCGATTGTGAAGCCAAGGATTATCCCTCCTGTCTGGTTTTTGTGCGCAGTGCCTCACGCAGCAGTGCGCGGATGGAATAGGCATTGTTGGCCTTGCTCTCCGAAATGCCGATGACGTATTCGTAGGTCGCCTCGGTGCTCTCGGCGTTGTAGGCCGCGATGAGGCGGTGGAAGTAATCGGCAAAGCTCTCGGCGTCCTCCATCCGGCACTGGTCAAAGAAGCCGATGAACTGCTGGCCGCCGTTGTAATAGATGGTGCCGCAGGTGGCCGAGGCTTCCTTCAGGAAGTCGGCAAACTGGGTCAGCATCGCGTTGCCGCGTTCGCGGCCATAGACGGTGTTGATCTGGCTCAGGTTGGCCAGCTCCACCACCACACAAACGGTATCGTCCGGCAGGACGCGGCTGCTGTTGTTCCGGATGAACAGATCGCAGGCGGTGCGGTTGGGCATATCCAGCGACTGCTCGGTGAAGAACAGGTATTCCACAAAGTCCTGGATACGGCCCAGCAGGATGGCACCGCAGATGCCCAGGATGAAGAAAACTGCAACGCCCAGCAGGATGTACAGCTTGACGTTGATCTTCTCGCTGACTGTGGTGCTGGCCAGAACGCCCAGATTGACCGCGCCGCAGTATTCGTTGTACTCCTTCATGGTGAGGGAAAGGGTCTCGTACAGGGTGTTCAGCCGGCCCTGCAGGGCGGCGATCTCCTGCTCCACAGCCTGGTCGGTGAAGGCCTGGTTCTCGTCGGAGACGTCGGAAGAATCCGAAGCCCCCTGGAACACGTTGATGATATACTGGCAGTAGGCGGCGTCAATGACGTTGTTGGACTGGCGGTTCAGGATCGTCACATAGTCGCTGATGAGGTTGTCATAGACGGTGGTGCGGTCGATATTGGTGTCTTCCTCGTAGACATCGTTCAGCACGAAACCGCCGGCGTCGTCCTCGGTGCCGGACCGGGCCCCTCTCTGGTAATAGAGAGAGCCGTCCTTGTTTTTGTTGCCGTAGCTCTGGATAACTTCCAGCACGGCGGCGACCTTTTCGCTGTCCACATCGCCGTCCATGACGTAGGTGTTGTAGCGCTCCTGGTATTTTTTGAGCAGGACTTCCCGGTTCTGGGTCAGCTTGCCGCCCAGGATCTCGGAGAAGAGATACGGGATCTCCACATCGCTGACGTAGTTGTATTCGTCGAGCAGGTCGGAGAGAGACAGGCCGGTGGTGGAGGAAACGAACTCCGGGTGGGCAGCCTGACAGTTGCCGAGGTTTGCCGTGATCTGGGCAACTGTATTGTTCAGGATCTCCGCCTGCTCGATGTAATCGTAGCCCTGACCGTCCAGCGCGGCGGCGTTGTTGGGGATGGTGGAGTAATCCACGTATTTTTCACCAAAGTTGGCAAAGTAGCAGCTCAGGATCTCGTCCAGCATGGTGCGGACGTATTCGGTGCTGTAATCGCTGCTGACCGAGAGCTTGACGATGTACTCGGTGGAGTGGTATTCCTCCACATCCTCGCCTTTGTCGATCTTGGCCTCCTGCGTCTTGGTCACATCATCGGGCACGATGCCGGTGACGGTGCCGCCGGAACGGATGGTATCCACGTTGACGGTCAGGCCCAGATTCTCAATGGCCTCCTTGACGACGGTGGAAGAGAAGATCTCCGAAACATCCAGATCCTCGCCGCTGGGGGTCTTGCCGTCCTCGGCCTTGGAGTAGTTGTATTTGATGATGGACTGCGCCGTATAGGACTGGTTGCTGGTAGCGTAGCGCATGAAGAACACACCCGCACAGAACGACATCAGCGCGATGAGCGGCCACCATTTTTTCAGATATCGGATGATGTTAAAACTTTTCATTTCGTTTTGTCCTTATCGCGGATGACTTTGCTCTTGGCGAGGACCCAGGCGCAGAGCGCGCAGAAAGCGGCACCGTCGGCCAGGATGACCCACTTGAGGCTCAGTTCATCGGCCAGAGAGCGTTCCTCGAAACTGATGGTCAGATAGTTTTTGGTCTTGTAGCGGACGTATTCCTTGTTGAGGATCTTGGTGGTCTCGATGAGGGTCTCCAGCTTCTGCTTCATATCCAGGATCATGCTCTGGGCGGTCGCGATGCTGGAAGGCGTATTGGCCGTCTGAGAACGCATCTGGCGGATGGCGTATTCGTTTTTCTGGATGACGGCCAGTGTATCGTTGCCGTTGGCGTTGGCGCTCTCGGCGGCAGTGGCCTGATAGTCGATGGCGACCTTGGTGCGGGACATATAGAAGTTGTTCTGGGTGTCCAGCGTGGGGATCAGAACAACGGCAGTCAGGGCTGAATCGTAGATATCAATGGTGTGCAGGCGGTTCTGGTATTCGGCCATGAACTTCTGATAGTCGATGTTCTTCAAAAAGTTCTCGTATTCCAGCTTGCTGATGTAGCGCTCCCGGTTTTTGGAAAGACCGCTCTGCAAAACGTAGGAATCGTATTTTTCAAGGTCGATGGTGATGAAGTTGTCCACCTTCTGGCGCAGAGAGGTGAAGGTCTCACCGGTGCGGGCAGAGCGGAAGGTGCCGTTCTCGTTGGCGTTGGTGTTCAGAAAACGGCGGAGCTTCCGGCACTCTTTTTCAAAAAAGGAGCCGATCTCCATGTACTCCTGCTCCTCGCACTCGGACCAGTCGGGGGCGATGCCCACCTCGACATAGGTGTAGGTCTCGTAGAAGACCTCCTTGTAGGCCTCGACGATCAGGCCGAGCATATCTTTGGCCGAGATGCGGGGGCCGAGTTCGTCGTTTTTTTCATAGGTGATGGTGTAGGTGGTGGCGATCTTGTAGCTCGTGGTGTCGGAGGGCAGCTGCATCCCGTTGACGTTGGAAGCCAGCGCCGTGATGTGGTCGGCCATATCCAGCGCGGTGATCTGGCCTTCCAGGCCGGCCTTCGCAATGGCGCGGTCCAGCACATCCTCCGACTTGATGAGCGAGATGTTGAACCGGGTGTTGTTGGGGTAAAGCCCCCTGGTGGCTTCCTCGTAGTTCAGGGCGACCAGCATCTTTGCGGTGCGGGTCTTCTGCCGGTACATCACAAGGCTGGTGGAGCATGTCACCAGGATCAGGATGGTCAGGTAGACAAAGCGGTGCTGCCACAGGCCCCGGAGGACAAGCTCGACCAGCGCCCAAAATTTACTTTTCTGCGGGCGGTTCGGCTGGTTGTTTTTTGGAATGGGCATGATTGTCGATCACCTCGTTTTGATCCAGCAGCTTCATGGCGTGGCCGATGGGCAGCAGCATGAAGATCGTGTTCATATAGCAGTAAAAGGCGGTATTGTCCGTCGCGTAGGTCACAAACGCATAAACGGTGCAGTACAACAGCAGGAAGGCGGTCTCGGTGCCGTACTGCTTCTGGCACCAGACGACCTTGCCCTGCCAGCTGAGCCAGATCCAGAAGGCGAAGCCCCAGAAGCCAAGCTCGATGTACATGGTCACAAGGTCGTTGTGCATCCCGCCGAAGTTGTGGGTGCCAAAGACGCCGATGCCTTCTTCGGTCATGATGCTGATATACCGCGTGACCCAGCCGATGCCGTAGCCGCGGAAGCTGGGGCTGAAGGAATACAGGTCGGTGAAGGCCTCATACAGGCCCTTGCGGCCCATGGTGTCGATGCCAAGGGTGTCCACCGTCCAGCTGAACAGGCCCGACCAGATGAAGAAGACGTAGAACAGGCAGGCGGCGATGGCGAAGACCGAGAGGGAGTGGAGCACAAAGTTCCGCCCTTTGGGCTTGAGCCGGGTGATGAACAGGTGCATCACAAACACTCCGAACATGCCGATGAGGGCGATGCGCTTGAGACCCAGATAGAAGAAGATCACGGCCAGGGTGAGGTGGGTGACCCGCTTCCAGCCCTTTTCGTAGAGGGCGTAATAGAGGATCATCAGCCCGAACCCGAAGGTCAGGTCGTGGACTTCCAGTGCCTTGATGGGTGCATTGGTGTCCACGCCGCCGGACTTGACAAAGGCGATGAAGCCGGTGATGAACTCGCCCAGGCCGTATGGCTTGATGCTGTCCATCAACAGGATGCAGACATTGGCGATGCACATGCCGTAGAAGGTGTAGTCGATGGCTTTGCCGCCGAACAGATACACCGCCGCGCACATCGAGCTGAGCGAGATCATGTGGTAGAGGATGGTGGAACACCCGCGGGACATGTAGCTCAATTGCTGGAAATCCAGCGCCCAGATGAGCATGGACCACGCCGCCATCATCACAAAGGGGATGAGAAAGATGATATAGTATTCGCCGATGAGGGGCAGGCGGTTGAAATCGCCGGAAACGAGCAGAAAGCAGGCCGCCAGGCCGACCACGGCGGCCTGCACCAGATACTTTGTGAACCAGGGCAGACCCATGCCTTGGTACCAGAACCCAATGCCCATCATGGCAATGTAGAGCAGCGGCAGCCAGAACGGCCGCTGCACACGTTTCCGTTTCAAGAATTGTGTTCCTCCATGCTGCGCAAGATACGCCCAATTTCCGCTGCCATACTCTCCAAAGAGTATTTTCTTAAAAATTGGCATCTGCCCTCCTGTGCGAGTCTGCGGTAAAGCTGCGGCTCTTCGTACAGCTGCCGGAGCTTTTCCTGGAGTTCGGCGCTGTTTTTGGAAATGATGAATCCATTTTTTCCATCGGTGATGTAGTCGGTCACGGTGTCGGACCGGGTGGTGATGATGGGCTTGCCGAACATCATCGACTGCAAAAAGACGAACTGCCCGGCGGAGATGTGGATGTCCTGCAGCGGCACGACCACGCAGTAGCATTCCGCCAGCATGTTGTAGTAGTCTTCCCCGAAGACATCGTCATAGACCTGAATGTTTTCGCCGGTGTCCCTCCGCAAATAGGTATCCGACAGGATGCGGACCCGATAGGGGGTGTCCTTCAAGGCATCCACGAGGAAATCATAGTCCCGGTTGCTTTTGCCAGCCGAGAGGACGAACCGCTGGCTGGGCGGGGGCGGCGTTTCCGAATAGCGCCCCAGATCCCCGATGCCGAGCGGCACGTAGACGAACTTCTCCGGCGGTGCATCCAGCAGCTGTGCGTAATAGGACGGCTCCGCGCTGGAAAAGCAGACGATCCGATCGAGCGCTTTGCTGCACACGGCCCGGTGGACGAACCACCGGTAGAGCCGCCCCTTCCAGCCCTGCTTGGGGTGGTAGATGAAGGTGGTGACGATGAGCCGGTTCTTCTTTTTCAGATGGAGCAGGTCGCAGTAAAAGGCAAAGATCAGCCCATAGAACTGCTGGTAGGACAGGATGGTCCCCAGCTTGTTCCGGTGGAACAGAACCTTGAGCGGGAAGAGGAAAAATTTGGCCTTCTTTTTGAGGCTGCTGTCGGAAAAATGGCTGTTGATGTGCCAGATGTTCCAGCGTTTGCCGGTCTCGCGCTCCAGAAGCTCCCGGAAATTCCATTCCGGCTGGGGAGCGCTGTCCAGCAGGATCACATTTTCACGTTCGTTCATTTCAAAAGCTCCACAATGGCCTGATAGTTGCGGGCACAGTTCTGGTCATCCACCCGGTCGAACAAGGCGTCCACCCGCTGAGCGTAGAAGGGGGACATCGTGCCGTTCTGGGCCAGAGCGCGGTCCAGCTCCCGGAAGAGCGCTGCCTGCTCGGTGACCACAGGCCCGAAGCCGTCGTCCCGGTAGCTGAAGTAGCCGACGTCGTGATGCACACCCCAATACTGTGCCTCATCGAACTGGTAATAGAGGAGGGGCTTTTTCATATAGGCAAAGTCGAACTGCACACTGGAAAAATCGCTGACCATGACGGCGGATTCCATCAGAAGGGTCTGCACGTCGGCCTCGCCCAGCGCTGCGATCTTCACCCGCGGGTTGGCGGTGTGGAAGCTGCTCAGGAAACGCTGCACCTCGAAATGAGGGTAGAAGACGGCCTCATAGCCGTGCTGTTCCAGCAGCGCTTCCAGCTCCGGGCTGGAAATGACGTCCTGCCAGTGCCGGAAGTAGTCGCTCTGCTCAAACTCGGCCTGGGTCTTCCGCTCCACGGCGTAGGTGCGCCAGGTGGGCATCAGCAGCAGCTGGCGCCTGGTCTCGTGGGGGCGCAGCAGGGCGTCAAACCGGCACAGGCCCAGCCGTTTGACGATACCGGCTGGATAATGATAGGCGGATTCTACAAAATCCCGCTCTTTTTGCAGGGAGCAGACGAAGAGGTCGGTGCGGATGTTGGGGTAGTGATACCACTTCATGTCGTCGATGATGACCCCGTGCTGCAAAAAGGCGCGGGGCCCGTGGACCACATGGAGCTTGTCGAGCATGTAGTAGCTGTCGATCTCCGGGGTGTAGCCCAGCACATGGGTGCTGATCTTCATCTCCGACGCGGCGCAGAGCAGATAATGCTTCCAGCTGCGGTAGGGCACGACCCGGCCCAGCGCCTGCACCCGTGCATAGTCCGGCAGGGCGGGGTCTGCCACATACCAGCTGTTCACTTCGGGGTGCTCCCGGTTCAGGTAGGCAAAGATGTGGTAGCCGTTGTCCCGCGCTTCGCGGCCCCGCTCGGAGACGAGCCAGACATGCCGGTAATCCTTGTTCCAGCACTTCAGGACGGCAGCGCAGCAGGCAGCGGCCTCGTATTTCAGGAGTTCCAGCAGCAGATGACAGGTGCGCCGGAGTTTTCGGAGCAGATCGTTCATAGATGTTGTTCCCTTTTATTGGTCCAGGATGGCTTCGTATTCTGCCAGCCGCCTGGACAGGGAGAAAAACGGAGCGCGTTCCTTTACTTTTTGTTGATAATGCTGATAAGTTTCCGGCTCGGCGAGCATCCGATGAAGCCCGGTGTACAGAGCCTCGTCGGAATTTTCGGTCACAAGGCCGTATTCACTCTCGCCCAGGATCTCCTTCATGCCGGAACTGTCGGTGGTGAGGATGGGCACCCCCAGCACCACAGCCTCACTGACCACGGTGCTGAACCCCTCGACGTAGGAGGGGCAGACGTAAAGGTCGGCTGCCGCGATGTAGGGGTAGGGATTGGTCCGGAAGCCCAGCAGCTGGACGGTGTCCTCCAGATGGTTCGCCCGGATGGCTTCATGCAGCGCGGTTTCCAGTTCGCCCTTGCCGAGGATCAGCAGGCGGAAGGCAAAGCCCTCGGCCTTGAGTCTGGCGCAGCAGTCGAGGAGCCGCCCGAACCCTTTGCGGGGAATCAGACTGCCCACGCTGACCATCAGGAACCGGTCGTGCGGGATGTCGGTGCAGGGCTCGTCCTTTTTCCGGCGGATGGCGGTCTCGTCAAGGATGTTGTATGCCACGCTCACCCGGTCGGCCAGACCGAACTTCTTTACAAAGGATTCCCGGACATTTTCCGAGACGCAGTAGATGTGGTCGAACTGCTCATAGCACCATTTCTGGTGGCCGAGGCTGCGGAAGAGCCGGTCCTGCCGGGTGTAGGTGTTCACGTCGATGTGGACCCAGGCGTATTTCTTCGCCTTCCGGTTGGTGGAGTAGGCCAGCATCTTGGTGGGGAAGGCTTCGAGAAAAGCGGCTTCCACATTGTAGTCCCCTTTCAGAAACCACTGGTAGACCCATTTCGGGGGCAGCAGATACTGCACCACACCGCTGACCAGCTTTTGCAGGGGAGCAGACCGGATGCGGAACGCCGTCCGGTAATGGACGTGGGGGGCCAGGAGCCTGGCGCGGGTGTCATCGTGGAAGAGCGCCTGCAAGGTGATGTCGTATTTTTCGGGGTCCAGGTGGTTCACGGTCTCCACCAGCACCCGCTCGGCCCCGCCGCCGCAAAGGCTGTAAATGAGGAACATGACTTTCCGTTTCATCTTGCTTCCTCCAGCACATCGCCATACAGGGCCAGCAGCTGGTCACAGTAGCGTTCCAGCGTCATCATGCGGTCTTTCTTCTGGATGCAGTGGGCCGACATCTCGGCCAGCAGGGGCTTGTCTGCATAGAGCGCCCGGATCTTTTCCGCGTAGGCGGCCGGGGTGAAGGTGTCGTTCAGGATGCCGGTGCGGCCCTCTTCCACCAGTTCCGGGATGCCGCCGATCCGGTTGCAGAGCACCGGGGTGCCGAGGGACTGGGATTCCAGCAGAGCCAGCGGGCAGTTTTCGTACCAGATGGACAGGTGCAGGGTGAACAGCGCCCCGGCTACGAGGTCTTCGAGCGCTTTGCCGGTCTGGAAGCCGACGTACTTCACGTTGGGCAGGGTGCAGTTTTTGCACAGATCCTCCATGGGGCCGCTGCCCGCGATGACGAAGGGGATGTCCGGCAGCAGCTTGCAGGCTTCGAGGATGCGGTCGATGCCCTTTTCCTCCGAGAGGCGGCCGAAGTAGAGGACGTAATCTCCCTTTTCGGCAGGGGAAGCCGCAGCGACCCGGCTCAGAAAGTTGTGCAGCATCACCGTCTTGCCCCGGAAGCGGGGAACGGTGAGGAGCTTCTTCTCCAGAAATGCACTGGGGCAGATGAAGCGGTCGATCTTGTCGTAGACGTGATTGCACTCGTAAAGGGTACCCTCCACGGCACCGATGAGGCTCTTGGGCAGCGAGCCGTGGATGCAGCGTTTTTTCACGCAGGGCCACTTGCTCTTTTTGCCCATGCAGGCTTCGCAGAGCTTTTTTGAGTTGAACTCCATCATCATGTGGTTGGGGCAAAGCATCTGCACATCGTGCACCGTCTGCACCATGGGCACCCCGCATTCCGCCCCGGCGCAGATGACCGAAGGCGTCAGCTGGAAATTGATGTTGTTGAAATGGATGAGGTCGGGTTGGAACTGCCCGATGACCTGCTTCAGCTTCCGTTTTGCCTCAAACGAGTAGAGGATGCGGAAGGGGTAGAGCAGCTTTTCCGGCCCGGCGTTGTGGAAGTCCATATTGGTGGTGGCGAGGTGCAGGGCATTGCCGACGGTGTTTTTTTCGTCGTACATGCCAAAATATTCGACCTCGTGGCCCCGGCGGGTCAGTTCCTCGCCGATCTTGAGGAAGTAAGTCTCTGCACCGCCGCGGGGGTAGAGAAATTTATTGACGAATAAGATCTTCACAGGGTCCAGCCTTTCGTTGCGAAAAGTAGAATCGGAGGATTCCCACATAATAGGTATGGATAAACAATTTAATAATAGCACCATCCCTGTTTTCCTGCAATATATATTCACAAAATCATCGCAATTTGGCGGGGCAAACGGCCTGAAAACGCAAAAACCGTGGGCGGCGGAATGGCATCTTCCGCGCCCACGGTTCGTCAGGGGTGGCTATTCGGTCAAAGATCGTAAAGTGCGTTCCTATAATTTTATTGCAGCGTACTCGGTGCGTCACTCAGGTTGTGCACGATGCCGTACCAGCGGCAGTTCGTCTGCTTGCTCAGGTCTTCGTCGCTGAACTTTGTCACGCCCGCGCCGTTGATGTCCGCATTGAAGACCTTGTACATCGTCTTGCCTGCGGGGCTGGCCGGGAAGACGTAGGCCGTCAGGCCGGTGGGCCAGGCGTTGGAAGCAACGTACCATTTGAGATTCGTGATGTAAGCGACATACTGGCCAGCGCCAAACTGGAATCCCTTCTGGTAGGTGTCGATGTAGCAGTCCGAGAAGCGGGTGCCGTTGCCCCGGATGTATGCGAAGACGGTGTTCTCCAACAGGGCCTTTTTGGTGTCGTTGTCGCTGTAGTTGAAATCGAAGCACCAGGCGTGAATGTTATGGAAGATGCTGCTGCCGTTGCACGAGAGAGCCGTCTTCACGTTCAGGATGACGGTGTCGCTGTACATCGAATCACCGGTGTCATAGATGCCCACTGCGTTCGGGTAGTCCAGCGAAGACTCGATCATGCAGTTACGCACCATCAGCTCATACGAAAGGTTGGCTTCCGTCTGGCCGTCGCTGGTGGTCATGGACGAATCATTGAACTTGCCGCAGATGCCGTACCGCTGGAAGTTCTGGATGGAGATATGGTCGATCAGGGTGCATTTCTGCCGTGCCACGGCGATGCAGTCGTCCGCCTTGAAGTTCGCGTTGACCTTGCCGTTGCCCCGGATGAACATGTCCTGCTGGGGCGTTTCGGGCGGGTACATCTTGCCGCGGATCTCGATGAACCGGTCCACCTTGGTGCTGGCCGTGCATTTCAGCTCGGCGTTGTCCAGTTCCATGTAGCACTGGTCGAATATCAGCTTGCCGGAAAACGCATAGACGCCCTTCGGGAAATACAGCGTCTCAGCCGGGTGTGTGGCAATGAGCGCGTTGAACGCGGCCAGGTTGTCGGTGGTGCCGTCGGCCTTGAAGCCGTAGTCCAGCACATTCAGCATCCCGCTGCTGCTCCCGCCTGCGCTCAGGGCCGTGCCGTTCAGGTCATATACCATGTTACTTCGCCTCCATAAAGGTCTTGATCTGCTCGTCGGTCAGCAGCTTGTTGTACACCGCAAACTTGTTCAGGTTGCCCTCCCAGAAGCGTCCAACGGTCCCATTGTCTTCCCGGTAGGCACCCAGCAGCAGCGTCGCGTCGATGTTCGCGCTGTAGTTCGGGATGTCCGTCCAGCTGCCTTCGGTGGCATCGTAGCTCAGCTTGTACTGCTTTCCCCGAATCTGCAAACACATCCGCAGATAAGACGAGGAGCTTCCGACCCACCAGCCGAGATTGGTATCGACGCCGTACAGGTTGAAATATACGCCGCCATTCGACCAGGCGATGACGCGCAGATTGCTGTCGTCGCTCGTGCCGCAGTGGAACAGCGCCGCACTGCTGGCCAGGCCCTTCAGGCTGGCAAAATCGGTCGAATCGAGCAGGATGGTCCAGGTCGGCTGGGTGGAAATATCCTCGAACAGCTTGACCCCGGTGTCGATGTACTTCTTTTCGGCGGTCTTGAAGACGGTGGGGGTGGTCAGCTCGTAAACGGCGGTCTCGCCGGGCACTGTCACGGGGGTGCTGGGTTTTTCGGGCTGGCTGGGCGTGGGCGGGACATCGGGCAGGCTGCTGCCGCTCCAGAGTGCGGCCAAGGCGTTGTAGTGGGGCAGCATCTCGCCGTTGTCGTAGACGGCGTGGCGGAACAGCGCAAGGATGAGCCCGCGCTCCTCGTCGGACAGGCCGGCTGCGGCGTTGCGAAGCTCTCGCTTGACCTGCTGCAAAAACTGCTGCCACGCCGGGGTGCCCGGTTCGGGCAGGGTTGGGTCCGTGATGCCGGAGTTGGTCAATACGCGGTAGGGGACGCTGGCGCTGGTCACGGTGCGGGTGCCGTCGGAGCCTTCAAAGGTGACGGTCCCGCTGCCGCCCTGTGCAGTGACGAGGGCGGGCACTTCGACGGCTCCGTCGGCCACAAGGGTGGTCAGCGGCTCGGCCGGACCGGGCAGATGCCAGAACGCCACAACGGTGGTGCCGTCCCACTCGCCGGAGCAGACGACCCGCAGCCGGTAGACGCCGGTGTTGTGCGCGTAGCCAAGCAGCAGCCCGCCGGAATAGCCCGAAAGGACGGCGCGGCCGTTGGAGCAGAGCGTAATTTGTTGTTCGATCATAGAAAACCTCCCATCTGTAAAAAAGATCGAGTGCAAGCAGGAACAGGAAAAAACAGAACGTTGCCCTGTGCAGGGAAAACGGCGCTAGGGGGAACGATCCATTCACTTCGCCTCCTTTTGGTTGTGAAATAGCTGCGTTTGTGTGTAAAAACAGTATAAATCGACAACGGCAAGTTGTCAATACGAAATTTGAAGATTTCGCAGCGTGGGGCCGGATGCGTTGCAATCGCGCGGCCGGTGCGTTATAATACAACCACACAGACACGACCAGGAAGCCAAAGGGATGTGGTGTAAGAAAGGAACGTGGATATGAACTATATCATGGCGCTGGATGCTGGGACGACCTCGAACCGCTGCATCCTGTTCAACAAGGCGGGTGAGATGTGCAGCGTGGCTCAGAAAGAGTTCACCCAGTATTTCCCGAAGCCGGGCTGGGTGGAGCATGACGCAAACGAGATCTGGACCACGCAGCTGGGCGTGGCGCTCTCGGCCATGAACCAGATCGGGGCCAGCGCGTCGGATATCGCGGCCATCGGCATCACGAACCAGCGCGAGACCACCATCGTCTGGGACCGTGAGACCGGGGAGCCGGTCTATCATGCCATCGTCTGGCAGTGCCGCCGCACCAGCGCCTACTGCGACGAGCTCAAGGCGCGGGGTCTGACCGAGACCTTCCGGGCAAAGACGGGTCTGGTCATTGACGCATACTTCTCCGCCACCAAACTGAAATGGATCCTGGACAACGTGCCCGGCGCGCGGGAAAAGGCCGAGGCCGGGCGGCTGCTGTTCGGCACGGTGGAGACCTGGCTCATCTGGAAGTTGACCTGCGGCCGGGTCCATGTGACTGACTACACCAACGCCAGCCGCACGATGCTGTTCAATATCCACACGCTGGAGTGGGATGAGGACATCCTGCGGGAGCTGAACATCCCGCGCTGTATGCTGCCCACGCCCATGCCGTCCAGCTGCTTCTACGCGGAGGCCGACCCGATGCACTTTGGTTCGGGCATCAAAATTGCAGGCGCAGCGGGCGACCAGCAGGCCGCGCTCTTCGGGCAGACCTGCTTTTCGGCAGGGGAGGCGAAGAACACCTTCGGCACCGGCGGCTTTCTGCTGATGAACACCGGCAAAACGCCGGTCGTCTCGAAAAACGGCCTTGTCACGACCATTGCGTGCAACAGCGGAAAAAGCGTGAATTATGCGCTGGAAGGTTCCATCTTCGTGGCCGGTGCGGCCATCCAGTGGCTGCGGGACGAGCTGCGGCTGCTGGAAGAAGCCCGCGACTCCGAGTATATGGCCCGGAAGGTGAAGGACACCAACGGCTGTTATGTGGTGCCCGCCTTCACCGGCCTCGGTGCGCCCCACTGGGATCAGTACGCCCGCGGAACCATCGTGGGCCTGACCCGCGGCTGCAACAAAAATCACATCATCCGCGCCACGCTGGACAGCCTGTGCTATCAGGTGAACGATGTCCTCCACGCCATGGAGGCCGACTCCGGCATCGCCATGAAGGCCCTGAAGGTGGACGGCGGCGCCTGCGCCAACAACTACCTGATGCAGACCATGGCCGACATCAGCAGCCTGCCGGTGGAGCGCCCCTGCTGCGTGGAAACGACCGCCCTCGGCGCAGCCTATCTTGCGGGCCTTGCCGTGGGCTACTGGCAGTCCACCGACGAGGTGGTCCGGAATTGGTCGGTGGACCGCACCTTCCTGCCGGATATCTCGGCCGAGGAGCGCACTAGGCGCATCAAGGGCTGGAACAAGGCCGTGCGCTGCGCCTATCATTGGGCGCTGGATGAGGAGTGAAGCGGGACAATACGGTGGCTGAGAGGAAGCAATTCGCAATGCAATACGAAAAAAGCTGCGGTGCGGTGATCTATACCGTACAGAATGGAACGAGGTTCTACCTTGTAGAGCAGATGCAGAAAGGGCATGTGTCCCTTTGCAAAGGCCATGTTGAGAAGGACGAGACAGAACTTCAAACGGCAGAGCGGGAGATTCGGGAAGAAACAGGTCTTGATGTGGAGTTTGTGGAAGGGTTTCGGAAAACCATCGCGTATTCTCCCAGGATGGACTGCATGAAAACCGTGGTACTCTTTCTGGCATATGCAGAGCATACGGATGCGAGAGCGCAGGAGGAAGAGGTCAGAGCAATTCAATGGCTGCCGTTTGAAAACGCCGTGGAAGCATTGACCTTTGATTCGATCCGTGAAATACTGCGGCAGGCAGATGCGTTTTTGAATGGGTGAGAACGATAGTCTTTGTGTCACCACTGGTGACACAAGTCAGCTGGACGAATCATCTGCTGATCATGTCTGGTTCCAAATCCGCAGAAGAATGGCATTTTTATCTTTCTCTTTGTGTAAAAGAACATTATTCAAAACGCGAATTGGAACGTCAAATGGACAGTGCGTACTATGAGCGATCCATGCTGTCCTCTAAAAAATTGCCGCCGCAATCGGTTCCGCAAAGTATTCGCAGCAGCATTTTGGATACCTATATTTTGGAGTTTTTGGATTTGCCGGAAGATTTCTCTGAATGAAAATCCCAGTGTAGGTGTTGTTCTCTGTGCAAGTAAAGACGATGCTGTGGTAGAGTACGCATTGAGCCGCAGTATGTCTCCAACGTTGGTTTCTGATTATAAACTTTGTCTGCCGGATAAAGATGCTTTGCAGGCAAAGCTTCGTGAAGTGACAGATATTGCGTTAGAACAGGCTGATAAGTAAACGGTTTACCTGACACTGGGTGAAACGAGAAGTGTGATTGAATTTACGGAGGAGCGAATGGGCGATTTTACGGTAGAAGAAATGCTTGCGATGCAGCAGGCCCTACAGGAGAAATACAAAGACAAGTGGGAACCGATCGGCTCGGAAGCGGGCAAACATAAACTATTATGGATGCTCGGTGAAGTCGGAGAGGTCATCGACATCATCAAGAAAAACGGGGACAAAACTGCTGTTGAGGATGCAGCGATACGGCAGCATCTTGTGGAAGAAATGGCGGATGTGCTCATGTATTACAATGATGTCCTGCTGTGTTATGGAATCAGCGGGCGGGAACTGAAAGAAGCGTATACCGCCAAGTTTGAAAAGAATATGACGCGCTGGTAAGAAAGCGCAAAAAGAACCCCCGGCCAGAGATGTTCGTCTCTCTGGCCGGGGGTTTTAACTATTAGAACTTTATCCCATGACCACTGTGACTTCCACGGTCTCGCCGGGGGCGGCGATGGGGAGTACATTGCCGGGGATGGGAGAACTCGTTCCTCCCGCTCATCATCCCCAGCATCGCAGCGCCTGCCGTCTTCTTCTTCGTGAAGCAGTACCTTGACGCCAGCCTGCCGATGGAGATCGTGGAAGCGGCCCGCATCGACGGTGCCGGAGAGTTCTACACCTTCAATAAGATCGTGCTTCCTATCATGAAGCCCGCGCTGGCTGTGCAGGCCATCTTCGATTTCGTGTCCAGCTGGAACAACTACTTCATCCCCGCTCAAGGGCCGAAGCGGATGCAGGGCACCGCAAGAGGGCGCTGCTTCCGCTTCCCGCACGAAAGACCAAACGAGCATTCGCCATTCTCTATTATGTGTCGAAGGACAAACGATTCGTGCAGCACGAGCCCCATCTCCCTGTGATCGGCAATGCAGCACGGCTGCACACAAACGAATTACGACCGTTCCTGATTCTCCTTCCATATCATAACAGCAGACAGCCCGGAGACGACCTGCTCCGGGGCTGTCTGCTGTTTTTTCCGATTTACAAAACTGAACTGAACCAGTATAATAAAGTACGAAGTATAAAACATAGGAGGAGACCCAGTTGATTCATTTGATTGAAACGGTCTACCGTTTTCTCTGGGGCGATTTGTTTGTGCTGCCCATTGCGGGCGGCGTGGGAATCTCGCTGATGGTGGTGCTGCTGCTCACGGCGGGGGTGTTCTTCACCCTGCGGACGCGTCTGCTGCCGGTGCGGCTGTTCCGGGATATGATCTCGGCCGTCTGCGAGAAAAACCAGAGCAGAGACAGCCTTTCGTCGTTCCAGACCCTCATCGTTTCCACGGCCACCCGCGTGGGCATGGGCAATCTGGTGGGCGTTGTGGCGGCGGTGTCTGCCGGTGGCGCGGGCGCAGTGTTCTGGATGTGGGTCACGGCGCTGCTGGGCGCGTCCACCGCGTTTGTGGAATCCACCCTGGCCCAGAAGTACCGACAGCCCGACCCGCTCTACGGCGGCCAGCGCGGCGGCCCGGCCTATTATATCCACGTGTGGGCGGAGCGGAAGCGGAAGAAACCGCTGCGGCGCTCGGTGGTCGCGGTGCTGTTTGCGCTGTCGGGCCTCATCTGCTGGTGCGGAATCAGCCAGGTCGTCAGCAACTCGGTGAGCTCGGCGTTCAAGAATGCGTTCCACATCCCGCCCATTGCAACGACGGTGGCACTGGTGGTGCTGGCGGCAGTCATCGTGCTGCGCAAGAACGCCACCGTGAAAAGTCTGGACGTCATCGTGCCGGTGATGGCGGGCTGCTATTTTGTGATGACGCTCTATGTCATCGCGACCAATATCACCCACCTCCCGGCGGTGCTGGGCAGCATCTTCTCGGAAGCCTTCGGCCTGCGGCAGGTGGCGGCGGGCGGCTTTGGTGCCGTTCTGATGAACGGCATCAAGCGCGGCCTGTTCTCCAACGAGGCGGGCAGCGGCTCGGCACCCTGCGCGGCCGCAGCCGCCGAATGCGATGACCCGGTCAAGATGGGGTTGGTCCAGGCGTTGGGCGTCCTCGTTGATACGATCGTCATTTGCAGCTGCACGGCCTTCGTCATGCTGCTGGCCCCGGAATCCGTCACGGCGGGCCTGACCGGCATGGACCTCTTGCAGGCGGCGGTGCAGTACCATCTGGGCAGCTTCGGCGTCATCTTCATCGCCGTGACGCTGGCGCTGTTCAGCTTTTCCACCTTCATCGGCATCCTGTTCTACGCCCGCTCCAATGTGGCGTATCTCTTCGGGGACCGCTGGCTCTGGCAGACCTTTTATAAGGTATTGGCGTTGGGGATGCTGCTGGTGGGCGGTGTGCAGGCCTACACGGTCGTGTGGGACCTTGGCGATGTGGGCATCGGCCTGATGACCATCTTCAACCTCATCGCGCTCTATCCGCTTTCTGGCGAGGCCATTGAGGCCCTCCGGGACTATGAGCGCCGGAAACATCTGGAACACTGAGCAGGGGAGACGCCCTGCTCCATGAATCGTTAGCAAAACGGCGCAGCCGAAGCGGAGAATTTCCGCCAAGCTGTGCCGTTTTTTTGCGCTCGAAAAAAGAAGCTGAAAAAATGCGAAAAAACAGTTGACAAATCCGCTTTTGTCTGCTAAAATAAACAAGTCGTCCGGCAAGGACGTGAACAGAATCTGGGCGTGTTCCCGAGTGGCCAATGGGGACAGACTGTAAATCTGCTGCTTTTCAGCTTCGGTGGTTCGAATCCACCCGCGCCCACCAAGAGATCCAGTATCCGAACCGGGTACTGGATTTTCTGTTTTGTAGACTTTTCTCAGGGCTGGGCGGGCGGATTCGAACAGCATCGGCCCGCCGTACAGTCCGGCGGACAAAAAGCCCCAGTGGGGCTTTTTTAGATGCGCGGCTCGTGCAATCCACCCGCGCCCACCCATCTGACAGCTCTCGTGTGCAAACACACAGGGGCTATTTTATTTTGTCTGCGCATGGGTGCAGCAGCATGCAGCACATCCTCGAAGTTGAGAAAAACGGAGCATTTGTCACAAACTTATCACAAAAAGATTACAAACCGACTTTTTCCACTCAAAAAGATTGTGAAACGATTGTTTATCTGGTATCATATCGAGGTGGCTGGCAAATTGTGCCGGTCTGCGAGAAGAAATGAATCAAGATCAAGGAGAAGTATCCATGAAGAAAAAGAACGTTCTGGCTTCGCTGCTCCTGGCAGGTGCGATGTTCCTGACTGCATGCGGCGGCAGCGCATCCTCCACCAGCGCAGCAGGCGGCGTGTCCGGCAGCTTTACCGGCACGGCCAAGGGCATGGGCGATGTGTCCGTCACCCTGACCCTGACGGACAACGTCATTACCGACTGCACCGCCAAGGGCGACGAGGAGACCCCCGGCATTGGCTCGGTGGTCATTGAGCAGTTCCCCGGCGAAGTCGTGGAAGGCAACACCATCAACCTCGACAGCATCAGCGGTGCGACCATCACCTCCAATGCGTTCGTGGAGGCTGCCAAGGCTGCTCTGACCGAGGCCGGCCTGAACCCCGACGATTACATGGCCAAGGCAGACAAGACCGCCAACGGCGAGACCGTCAGCTATGATGCCGACGTCGTCGTCATCGGTGCAGGCGGCGCAGGCATGACCGCCGCCATGACCGCTGCCGATGCAGGCCAGAAGGTCGTCATCCTGGAGAGCCAGGCCATGGTGGGCGGCAACTCTGCCCGCGCCACCGGCGGCATGAATGCAGCCAAGACCGTCTATCAGGACGAGAACGAGTTCGATCAGGCTGCCGGTGTGGAAAAGACGCTGGCAACGGCTGCTGAAAAGTATGCCGACAATGAGACCATCACCGCACTGGCCAAGACCGTTTCCGAGCAGTGGGCAGCCTATCAGGCCAACCCCACCGGCTACTTCGACAGCGTGGAGCTGATGGAACTGGACACCATGGTCGGCGGCAAGGGCATCAATGACCCGGAGCTGGTCAAGACCCTGTGCGAAGGCACGGCAGATGCCATCGACTGGCTGGATGAAAACGGCATCACCCTGCACAACGTCTCCAGCTTCGGCGGTGCATCCGTCAAGCGCATCCACCGCCCGGTCAACGAAGAGGGCAAGGTCGTCTCCGTGGGCGCTTACATGATCCCGCTGCTGCAGGAGAACTGCGAGAAGCGCGGCATCGACATCGTGCTGAACACCACCGTGGATACCATCCTGACCGATGCCAACGGCGCAGCCGTGGGCGTTTCCGGTACCGATAAGGACGGCAACACTGTCGTCGTCAACGCCAAGAGCGTCATTCTGGCCACCGGCGGTTTCGGTGCCAACCTCGATATGGTCACCCAGTACAAGCCCGAACTGGCAGGCTTCATGACCACCAATGCCGCAGGCGCACAGGGCCAGGGCATTGAGATGGCGACTGCCATCGGCGCAGGCACCGTGGACATGGACCAGATCCAGATCCACCCCACCGTCGAGGCCAACACCGCCGCCCTCATCACCGAGGGCCTGCGCGGTGACGGCGCGATCCTCGTCAACGCCAACGGCGAGCGCTTTATCGATGAAGTCGGCACCCGCGACGTGGTCTCCGCTGCCGAGATCGCACAGCCGGGCAGCTACAGCTGGCTGATCGTCGATCAGGCCATGGCCGATGCGTCCAGCGTCATCCAGGGCTACATCAAGAAGGGCTACACCAAGACTGGTGCGACCTACGAGGAGCTGGCCAAGGAGCTGGACGTTGATCCTGCTGCCTTCGCCAACACCATGGAGACCTGGAACAGCTATGTCGAGGCCAAGAACGACCCCGACTTTGGCCGCACCAGCTTTGCAAACCCGCTGAACAATGGCCCCTACTATGCCATTAAGGTCACCGCCGGTGTCCACCACACCATGGGCGGCGTGACCATCAACAGCGCCACCGAAGTGCTGAAGGAAGACGGCACCGTCATCCCCGGCCTGTTCGCAGCCGGTGAAGTGACGGGCGGCGTCCACGGTGCAAACCGTCTGGGCGGCACCGCCGTGGCCGACTTTGTGGTCTTTGGCCGCATCGCCGGTGAGAGCGCAGCCAACTACGCAAGCGCACAGTAAAACCGAATAAAAGGCCGGGAGGCCGCCTCTGTCGAACGACTGGGGCGGCCTCCCGTTTTTTGCTGGGAAAATTCCCTTCCCCCTGCGGGGAAAAGCGTGGTATAATCAGGGCATCAAAAAGAGAACCGGCAAGAGGTATCTGCTATGATGTACACACTGCATTACGATTCCCCGCTGGGCGGCATTCTGCTGGCAGCAGATGATGTGGGCCTGACAGGGCTTTGGTTCGACGGCGAACCGTATTTTGCCGAGGGTCTGGACCCGGACCACACGGCGCAGAAAACGCCCATCCTGCAGCAGGCAGAGCGCTGGCTGGAGGTCTATTTCAGCGGCCGGGAGCCGGGTTTCACCCCGCCGCTCCATCCCATGGGGTCGCCTTTCCGGCAGGCGGTGTGGGAGCTGCTGCTGCAGATCCCCTACGGCCAGACCACGACCTACGGCGCGCTGGCAAAGCAGCTGGCGGAAAAGCAGGAGAGGCTCCGCATGTCTGCACAGGCAGTGGGCGGTGCCGTCGGACACAATCGGATCGCGATCCTTATCCCGTGCCACCGGGTCGTCGGAACGAACGGCAGCCTGACCGGCTATGCGGGCGGCATCGACAAAAAGGAAAAACTGCTGCGGATGGAACACGTCAACATGGAGCGGTTTTTTGTGCCGTAACCGGGGGAGGAGGCTGCGATGCCATCCACTTGGGAGCCGGATGACTGCCGCATTTGGCATCCGGGCAAGTAAGTGCAGGCAGGGCCGTGCTGTTCAAGTCCTCTGATCCGCACCAAACAATGAAAATCCGAACCTTTTCTCGATAGGAGAAGGGTTCGGATTT
>OIZF01000459.1_pt1 | contig 28279 bp, 25 predicted proteins | sample 1588471 | NCBI WGS metagenome assembly OIZF01 (sample SAMN03283279) | human gut metagenome | biome: human-associated habitat; material: feces | host: Homo sapiens | place: Peru | collected 2012
ATTTTTGCCACCGTACCCGTTACATCATTGATGGTTACGGTATCGCCCACACGAATTGGACGTTCAAATAATAAAATGATACCGGAAACAAAGTTCGCAAAAATTTCCTGCATACCAAAACCGAGACCAACGGAAAGAGCGGCAAATAACCACTGTAATTTAGACCAAGACATCCCGAGCGTTGAAAATGCCCATGCGCCACCCACTGCAACCAAGATATAGGTTAATAATGTTGTAATGGTATAAGGCGTACCTTGTGAAAGTTTCACTCGAGAGAAGATTAATACTTCTAAAATACCCTGAATGTTACGCACCAAAATATAGGTAATCACGACAATGATTAATGCAACAATCAAGTTAAAGAGTGAAATCGTTTCTGTCACCACGCCCGCTTCAGTTGTTGAAGTTTGTTGCCACAAGGTAATATCACGCAAATAACTTACAACGGTCACTAAATCTGACCATACATAATAGAAGATGGCAAAAAGTGCGGTCCAAATAAAGAGATCGGCAAAGCGTAGTAACTGGCTACGCACTTCATTTAAGGCCAATCCCTCTTCTTGTTCGGTAATTACGACCACATCATCAGATGGTGAGCCATCATTTAAATCTTGTTGTTTTTGTTGACGTTTTTCTTGTAGACGACGATAAGCTAAACGTCTTGATGCAACAGTCACACCGCGATAAATCGTATGACGCACCAACGACCACACAACCCATGCAATATAAGTATTAATAATATGTGTAATTAAGTTTAAGGCGGTGTAATAATACCCTAAAGCAATTAAAGCAATTAAAACAACAGGGACTAATTGCAATAAGATTCGCACAATCTTGAAAATGGTTCTATCACGCTTATCTGTTGTCGTTGAACTCAATGATTTTTCAGTACGAATAAAACGTGGTGCAATAATTACAATGCAGAAAAGCAACGCAACAATGGTATTTATTTCACCCAATACGTCATTTGCTAAGCCTGTATCCATGACATTACTGAAAATTGATGTATTCAGTAATAACACAACAGAAACAATAATACGTTTCGTAACATCTTGTAGGCTAGCTGCACTCTCTTTAGCAAAACCAAAATGGCGCACTAAAATACCATTCGGACGAAGAATAGCTAAAACAAAACTAAAGAACCACCAATAGCCCGCCATACTGAGCGACCATTCCCAAAACTCTTGTGGATTTTTTACAAAGAAAAAGCCTAAAAGTTGGCAAGCTGCTAAAAACCAAAGGGTACCTGATAACGATAAAAGCGCCGTATAAAATAACGCAAGCGGCGTATGCCATTGGCTATCAGAACGAAGCGTATTAATTTCGCCATTAATCACGCTCAAACGTTGTTTAATCGATTCTTTAAATTTGAAAATCAACCCACCAATCACAAACAAAATAAAGACATAAGTGAGTAAATACGGCAAATTATCAAAGTTTGTTGGAAAACCTAATTTTTTACCAATACCATCAAATTGCGCTTTGAGTGACATCGGTAATTTCTTGAACCAATCAAGATTAATTGGATTATTACTTTTTACCCAGAAACTTTGTTGATCAAGTTTAGACTGGATCTGATCACTGATTTGTGTAATTTGTTGTTGGGTTAGCTCTAAGGAAATCGCCAAATTTAACTGATTATTCAATGACTTAATCAAATCAGAAGCCACTTTTCGACGTTCTGTCAATAAATTAGTTAATTGTGCTTTTTCCGCCGGTGTAAACGATTTGTTTTCATCCTGCTCTATTTTACTGATGTAGGCATCAATATCATAAAGCTCATTACGTTTTTGCGTGATATCAAAGATCTGTACACGTAAATCTGCAATTTGTTTTGAAAGACCTTGAATATTTAAATTGGTCGGTAATTTTTGTTTTTGTTGCTGAATAATGCGAGAAAGCACCAACGTGCCTTGTAACGCACTGATTTGCTCATCAATGGTACGTTGTGTCTGTGTTAAGTTATCCAACACATTTCGCATGCGTAGTTCATCTTGCGTTAATGTATTGGTTTTCTCTGTTTGCTCAAGTAAATATTGGCTAAGTTGCGAATTTAAATCTAACTCTTTCTGGATCAGCGGATTTTGCTCAACACTTTGGTTTTGTTGTTGCGCTTGCTCAACTTGGTTTTGTGTTTTAGCCAAATTCTTTTGATTAATCGCTTCTTGAATGGCTGCAATTTGTTGCTGCAATGCTTGAACACGAGTATTTAATAGTTCATATCGGCTTTGATAAAGCACCGTCAACTGATCGCTATTTTTTAATAGCACTTGATTATAGATATTTTTTAGCTCAATCAGTTGCAATTCCAGCTGAATTTGTTGTTTTAACAATGCATTTGTCGTTGGATCAGCTAATTTCTGATTCAATTCTTGCGTACGTTTAACATTGTCTGTTAAGGCTGTTTGAGCACGTTCAGACACGGAGCTCTGCCCTGCAAGTTGCGTATTCACGGCACTTAAGGCAGATTGTGCATCTTGTTGTTGATTGGTCAGTTTCTCAACCTGAGCCTGTAGATTGGCTAAGCTTTGTGAAGCATAATCGGTGTTACTTGGCGTGCTTAGCTGTTTTTTAAGATTTTGAAGATCAGCGCTATTCTTCTGAATTTCAGAATCAGCATCAATAAGCGTATCTTGCAAATCGTTATTATTTTTTTGCTGTGTTTGAATTTGTTGCAAGAAATCAAGCGAAGCCTGGATTGTCGCAATATTATTTGTCTTTTCATCACCATCCGGTAATTTTTGTGCCTCGGCTAATTCACTTTTTAGCGTTTTTTCCGACGGTAAATCAGCATTACTATTCTCTGCCCAAACAGGCTGAGAAAGTGCCAGCGTAAAAACAAATGAAAGACCAAGTGCGGTCAAAACACGAGAGATTTTTTTCATTAAACTAACTTTCCTATTGTTGCGACAGCCAATCGGCGAGTGCTTTGCGAGAAATCTTTATTGCCCCTTGGATTAAATCCTGCGGGAGTTCATAGTAGGCAACAGGTTGCTTAAATCGTTCCAGTCGCCCTTGTAAAAAAACGTTGAGAGATTCAACCGCACTTTCATTAAAGGATGTATGAAATTCAATAATCGCGACAGGGCGATGGCCAAATTCCTCATCATATTTAGGCAAAACAAAGACTTGCTTCACTAAATCTGATTGTGCAATCACTTTTTCAATTTCTTCCGGCTGAATATTTTCACCGCCAGAAATAAACATATTATCTAATCGGCCTTGAATGACTAATTCGTTATCGAGCCATTGACCTTTATCTTTGGTTTGAAACCACCCTTCAGCATTAGTAAGCGGGTCAACACACCCATCTCGCCAATATCCCATGGCAAGTCCTGCACCTTTTAGCCAAACTTCTTCATTCACTAACTTGAACTCTCGACCAAGCAAAGGCTGCCCCACACCTATTTTTCCATCCGATTGTTTAGCGAATGCGGTAGAAGCCATTTCGGTCATACCATAACCTGAATAACTGCGAATCCCTAATTCACTTAACGCTTGGGTTAATTTAACAGGAATTTGCGTTCCACCCAATAATACCGCTTGCGTTTGGATAGGTTGAGGATGCTCTACCAAATAATCAAACCAACGCTGCAATTGCGTTGGCACGAGAGAAACATGAGAAACCTCACCAATAGATTGATAAAAATCTTCTTTCGGTAAAACTAAGGTTGCCCCTGCGTAAAGCCAGCGCCACACAATCCCTTGTCCAGAAACATGATAAAGCGGCAAAGAAAGTAGCCATGATTGATCTTTGCCAAAATTCATTAAGGCACAAACGCCTTCCGCATTAGCTAAATGAGCAGACACATTATGCACCACCGCTTTAGGCAAACCAGTCGAGCCCGATGTTAATGTCATCGTTGCCGCTTTTGTAAAGTCAGCGTTATGTTCGGGTAATGCTTTAGTAGCTAAATAATGAATATCTTCGGTTTGATAACAAAAATCCACCCCATACACTTGGCACAATTCTTCTCTTTTTTCTTGAGGAAATGCAGGGTTGATACCTAAAATTTTTGCGCCTAGCTGAATAACGGCTAAATAAAGAAATAAGATCTGTTCTGAATTTTTACCACAAAAAGCAACCGCACTTTGCGCTGTCACACCTTGTTGTAAAAGAAAGGCTTCCACCTGATTAATTTTCTCAGCAAGTTCTGCCCAAGTAAAAGGATCGCCCTGCGAATTTCGCAACGCGACCTGATTTGCATACGCTGAATTTTGGGCAAATGCTTGCCAAGGGAATTTTTGCATTGACTTAGTTGCTAACGAAATAAGGGCGAACTTCGTCGATTAAATATTCCGGCAAATGCATAGACTGCATCGCCCCTTCTAACATCAACATTTTACGGCCACTATTGGTATTGGTAATCACCCAATATGGTGTATCTGGAATTTGTTTTGGTTTAGTATGATTACCCGCCACAAGCAACGTCCCTTCATCACGAGCAAAATACACACGAGTACGGCCTTGCAAGCTTTCGGTTGCCTGTGCAAAGCTTTCTGGATTGGTACGATAAAGCGTACGTAATATACTTAAAAAACGCACAACCGCTTTTGGCTCTTCTTTAAATTCAGTAGAATTCAAGAGTGCACGCACTTTATCAACAATGTGATTGATGGCTTCATCCGATTGTTTTTTCACTGCTTTTGGCGGTTCGACAGGTTCAACTTTTGGTTGAGATGCTTCGGTTGTTTTTTCCGTTAAAACAGGCTCAGAATGCACCGCACTTTTTGGCGTTTCAGCTGACGCGACTGATTCAAAGGTATCAACCGAGCTTGTTGCGTGAATAGGTAAATTCAACAAACGGCGAAGAATATCAGACGCACTTTCTCCAATAGATTGAGTTTGTGCCGCAATGTATTGATATAATTCTTCATCGACTTCAATTATCTTCATTTTTTTCTCTCCGTTTGCTAAAATTTTCGTCCATTATAACGATTTCTAACCAAATTCTCACGCAAAATATATGTCATCTTCCCAATTATTAAACCATCAATTTCACCAAGCAAAACAATCAATTAATTCGCCTACTTTAGTTTTCATTCATGGCTTGTTTGGGGATATGAATAATCTTGGTGTCATCGCGCGTGCATTTAGCGATAACTATAATATTTTGCGCGTAGATTTACGTAATCATGGGCATAGTTTTCATTCAGAAACAATGAATTACGATGTCATGGCTGATGATGTATGGCAACTTATCGATCATCTTCAATTAGATAAGATTATCTTAATTGGTCATTCAATGGGTGGAAAAACGGCCATGAAAATGACCGCTCTTCAACCACAGCGCGTGGAAAAATTGGTCGTCATTGATATTGCCCCTGTCGCAAATAGCAGTGCTGGACATGATGATGTGTTCCGTGGTTTGTTTGCGGTGAAAAAAGCGCAGCCACAAACTCGTCAACAAGCTAAGCCTATTTTAGAAACTGAAATTGCTGATCCGAGTGTGGTGCAATTTATGTTGAAATCTTTTGAGCCTACTTCAAGTGAATATTTTCGTTTCAATTTGACCGCACTTTTTGAACATTATGCGGAGCTAATGGATTGGCAAGAGGTCTTCGCTAATACGCCTACACTCTTCATCAAAGGTGGCCTTTCATCTTATATTAAACCTGAATATACCGAAACCATTCTAAAACAATTCCCGAATGCGACCTCCTTTACAATCAATGGTTGTGGGCACTGGGTTCATGCAGAAAAACCTGATTTTGTGATACGTGCTATTGATAGGTTTCTAAATAAGAATTAATCGCTTTAAATGAGAATTATTCTATTCAAATGAGAATTCATTTATGTTATAGTTCGCACAAATTATGGGGCTTTGATCCCTCATCTTTTTTTCTACTCACCTAATTTTATTTCAAAAGGAAAGAACAATGGCAGTTGTCGGTTTATTTTACGGTAGTGACACAGGTAATACAGAAAACATTGCAAAAATGATTCAAAAGCAATTAGGCAACGAACTCGTTGATATTCGTGACATTGCAAAAAGCTCTAAAGAAGATATCGAAGGTTATGATTTTTTACTTTTCGGTATTCCAACTTGGTATTACGGTGAAGCACAAGCTGACTGGGATGATTTTTTCCCAACTCTAGAAGAAATTGATTTTACTGACAAATTAGTCGGTATTTTTGGCTGTGGCGATCAGGAAGACTACGCAGATTATTTCTGTGATGCGATCGGTACAGTACGAGATATCGTTGAACCACGCGGTGCGATTATTGTAGGGAACTGGCCAACGGATGGTTATACCTTTGAATCATCAAAGGCATTATTAGATGATGGAAACTTTATCGGTTTATGTATTGATGAAGATCGTCAACCTGAACTTACTGCAGAACGCGTAGAGAAATGGACAAAACAAATCTACGATGAAATGTGTTTAGCAGAATTAGCTTAACCATCTCTAATTTAGCAAATTTAAGGGAACATTATGTCTGAAGAAAACATCAAATTACTCAAAAAAGCAGGATTAAAAATTACTGAACCTCGGCTCACTATCCTTGCATTAATGCAAGAGCATAAACATGAACATTTCTCAGCTGAAGAAGTATATAAAATCTTGTTAGAGCAAGGCAGTGATATTGGCCTTGCAACTGTATATCGCGTGCTTAACCAATTTGATGAAGCGCATATCTTGATTCGCCATAATTTTGAAGGCAACAAATCTGTTTTTGAGCTTGCGCCAACAGAACACCACGATCACATTATCTGTGAAGATTGTGGCAAAGTATTTGAGTTTACTGATAATATTATTGAACAACGTCAAAAAGAAATCAGTGAACAACATGGCATCAAATTAAAAGCACACAGTTTATATCTCTACGGCAAATGTAGCGATATCAACAAATGTGAAGAGAAAAAATAATTCGTGCGAAAAAACAAAAACCTTAGGCTAAAACCTAAGGTTTTTTATTATTTCTACTAAAAGTGCGGTCAAAATCGACCGCACTTTTGTACATTAAGCCGCTGATTTAATAATCACTTTTGAGTCATCCCAGAAATCAACGGGTGCATTTACCACTGGTTTAATAATACCCTCACGAATGGTGAAATCACCAAAGCCTTCGTTTGCATGACGCTCACTTGCCCAACGGCCAATCAGAGTATCAAGTTCACTGATAATTTCCGGAATCGTGATATTTTCTTTATAAAGACGTGGAATACGCACACCTTCACGATCCCCACCGATATGCAAATTGTAACGACCAATTGCTTTGCCCACCAAGCCGATTTCCGCCAACATTGCACGACCACATCCATTTGGACAACCAGTAATACGTGTAACGATATAATCATCAGCCACGTGATGTTTCGCCATCACTTTATCCAGTTCATCAATAAAGCTTGGAAGAATTCGCTCTGATTCTGCCATCGCTAGTGGACAGGTTGGGAAAGAAACGCAGGACATTGAGTTTTCACGTAATTTACTCACATCATCACGAATCAAACCGTAATCACGTGCAATTTGTTCAATTTGTGCTTTATCCTCTTCCGCTACATTTGCCACGATCAGATTTTGGTTGGCGGTGATACGAAAATCGCCCTTATGAATTTTGGCAATTTCCAATACACCACTCAGTAATTTTTTCTCATCGTTATCCACCAAGCGACCGCTTTCGATAAACAGGGTCAAATGCCAGTTGTTATCAATGCCTTTTACCCAACCGATACGATCGCCGCGTTCAGTAAATTTAAACGGACGAATCGGTTCAAATGGAATACCCATACGACGTTCTACTTCGGCTCGGAAATTATCTAATCCCATGTTTTGAATGGTATAACGACTACGTGCATTTTTACGATCGCTACGATTACCAAAATCCCGTTGGGTTGTCACCACGGCTTCCGCTGCTTTTAAAGTGTATTCCAACGGCACATAACCCAGTTCAAGGGAAATATGCGGATAGGTTTTGGTGTTACCATGCTCAAGGGACAAGCCACCGCCCGCCAAGACATTAAAACCAACCAAATTGCCGTTCTCGTCTGCAATTGCGACAAAATCTAAGTCATTTCCGTAACAATCCACATCATTGAGTGGTGGAATCACCACGGCTGTTTTAAATTTACGTGGCAAATAAGTTTTACCGAGAATCGGTTCTTCCTGTAAAAAATCATCGCTACTTTGGACTTTCTTACCATCAATCCATACATCTAAATACCCTCGTGTACGTGGTAACAGATGTTCTGAAATTTTCTTCGCATATTCATATGCCTGCTGATGCAGTTTTGATTCAATTGGGTTCGAGGTACACAACACATTACGGTTCATATCTGAAGCCGTTGCAATGGAGTCTAATCCCAAACTATGCAATAAACGATGCATAGTTTGTAATTGGCTTTTCGGCACACCGTGATATTGGAAAGTTTGACGATTGGTCAAACGAATCGAACGATAATAGCTGTGTTCACGGGCGAATTTATCCAATTCAATCCATTGGAATGGTTTGATGATTCCACCCGGTAAACGGCAACGTAACAGCATAAATTTCAACGGTTCGAGTTTTTCCTCTGCACGTTCGGCACGAATATCACGATCGTCTTGTTCATACATACCGTGGAAACGGATTAATTGAAAGTTATCCCCACGGAAACCGCCGGTTAAGGAATCCTCTAAATCATCTAAAATGGTACCGCGTAAAAAGTTACTGTCAGTTTTTAAGCGTTCATTGTCAGAAAGCGGTTTTTCTTGCCATTCCAAGCCTTTTTGTTTGTTTTGCTCTGTCATTTTTTCACCCCACAAATCTAGTACACATCGCGTTGATAACGTTTTTCTTCACGCAGTTCATTTAAATAATCTTCTGCTTCATCCGGACTTAAATTGCCTTCTTTAGCAATGACTTCGAGTAATGCTTGTTCCACATCTTTTGCCATTTTTGATGCATCACCACAGACATAAAAATAAGCGCCTTCTTGTAACCATTGCCAAACTACGGTCGCATTTTCACGAATTTTATCTTGCACATAGATTTTCTTCTCTTGATCACGTGACCAAGCAAAATCGTATTTATGCAAGAAGCCCTCTTTGGCAAATTGTTGCCATTCGGTTTGATAAAGGAAATCGCTGGCAAAATGCGGATTACCAAAAATCAGCCAGTTTTTACCACTCGCCTCATCGGCTACGCGTTGCTGCATAAAGGCACGGAATGGTGCTACGCCGGTACCGGAACCCACCATAATAATTGGCTTAGTCGTGTCATTTGGCAGACGGAAATTATCGTTATGTTCTACAAATACGCGCACAGCGCCATCTTCTTCTACGCGATCCGCTAAAAAGCTTGAAGCTGCGCCACTACGTGCTCGACCTTCATGTTCAAAACGTACCACGCCAACGGTTAGATGCACTTCTTCCCCAACCTCTGCAGGCGAAGATGAAATGGAATACAAACGAGGCGTTAAAGGACGTAATAATGAAACCAGTTGTTCAGCGGTTAATTTTGCAGGAAATTTATGTAATACATCCACAATCGGTGTACGTTGAACCAATTCTTGCAATGCTTGATTATCCGCAACCAAATCATTTAGCTGTTCGTTATGCGCCAAGGCTGCATAGCCTTTCACAAAAGCCGGTGTGTTTTGAGTAAGCTCTAAATGCGATAAAAGTGCGGTCGAAATAGTTTGCGTTTTTCCCTCAATTGTCACTTCTGTAGTAGGATCAATCTGCGCGAGCGATAAAATTTCATCGACTAACTTAGGATCATTGTCAAACCATACACCGAGTGCATCCCCCGCTTGGTAATGAAGATCCGACCCCGCTAAATCAAATTCTAAATGACGCACATCTTTATCCGACTGACGACCGGTAATTTTCTGGTTAGTGATTAACGTTGCAGGAAATGGATTGGTTTTATTGTATTGGCTTTCCTTGGCTACCGGTGCGGTTGTTGCTGTAGCAATACTTTGTACAACCGGTGAAGCCTGCGCTGCCTTTTCTTTTACGATAGCCACAATATCTCTGATCCATTGTTCCGCGGTTGCACTGTAATCTAAATCTGCATCCACTCGCTCAAATAAACGCGTCGCGCCTAATTCGGCAAAACGCTGATCAAAATCCTTGCCTGCTTGGCAGAAATTTGGATAAGAACTATCCCCTAATCCCAATACAGCAAATTGCAATTCGGTGAGTTTTGGTGCTTTTTTACCGTTTAGTAACTTATGCAATACCACGCCTTCTTCTGGTGGCTCGCCTTCACCTTGCGTGGAAGTCACTAAGAGCAGGTATTTTTCATCCGCAATGGTTTTCGCTTTGTAATCTTTTAAAGCGACACGTTTCACGGCAATACCGGCTTCAGTAAGCTCTGCGGCAACTTTATCTGCCACCGATTTAGCATTGCCGGTTTGTGATCCTGAAAGCACCGTAATTGAAAAAGGTTCGGCTGAAAGTGCGGTCAAATTTGCTGCCAAATGTTGCCCTGCAACCTGTTGTTCTACACCGGAAGCTTGCGACCATGCATAACCGGAAAGCCATGCCAATTGAAGAGGCGTTAGCGTTGGTAAGAGATTCAGTATTTCTGTTGGTAATGGATTGTTGTGTTGCATAAGTTTCCCCACAAGAAAATGAGTAATATCAGTAAATTCACATTAAGAAAGCGCGAGTTAGAGAATCATACCGGCTGCTACTGTGTTATAAGTTGCTTCATCAACTAAAATAAAGGCACCACCAGCAATATTTTCTTCATAAGTTGTGGCAACAATCGGTTTCTGTAAACTTAAACGCACTCGAGCAATATCATTCATCTTTAAGGCTGTAGCACAACTTTCTTGTTCGAGTGTATGAACGTTTAACACACTTTCAATTTCACTGATTTTGGCAAATACGGTTTGCGTACCATGTTTAAGTAAATATTTACGGGCGGTATTTAGTGGGCGTTCATCAAACCAACAAATCGTTGCTTCAAGTTGCTTTTGTGGTGTAAGTGGTGAACTTTCATCTACAAATAAATCACCACGAGAAATATCAATGTCGCGATCTAAACGTAAGGTAATCACTTCCCCGGCCACCGCCTGTGTCACCTCACCTTTTGGCGTAATAATCTCGGTCACTTTAGCGGTTAATCCATTCGGTTCAATTCGAATAGTCTGCCCCTGTTGCACGGAACCGCGCTCAATTCGCCCTTGATAACCGCGGAAATCATCGGCTTTATCCGCATCCTGACGCACAACTAATTGCACCGGAAAATAGAAATCAGCATTGGAATGACTCACCTCATCCACACTTGGTAGATTTTCTAAAATGGTGAGTAAAGGTTCGCCTTGATACCAAGGGGTGCTTTCACTTGCATATACCAGGTTATCGCCAAGCAGTGCAGATACCGGCACAAAATGTACCTCTTTTAATCCAAGTCGTGCCGCCAATTGACGATATGCCTCCACAATGGCATTGAATTTTTCTTCGCTGTAATCCAATAAATCCATTTTGTTTACTGCCACTAAAATGTGCGGGCAATTTAATTGACGTAAAATCGCTGAATGACGTTTAGTTTGTGGTAAGAGTTGTAACGGTTTCTCATTAAAATTCAGCTGAGAAGCATCAATTAAGACGATTGCAGCAGATGCCGTACTTGCTCCTGTCACCATATTACGGGTGTATTGCTCATGTCCTGGGGTATCGGCAATGATGAATTTACGTTTTGCCGTAGAGAAATAGCGATACGCCACATCAATGGTAATGCCCTGCTCACGTTCTGCTTCCAAACCATCTGTCAAAATAGAAAAATCAATGGCTTCTTTATTACCTTTCTCTTTTCCTGCGTTAAGGGTTTTGATTTGGTCGGTCAATAACGCTTTGCTATCGTAAAGTAAACGGCCGATTAAGGTACTTTTCCCGTCATCTACACTACCGGCAGTAATAAAACGAAGTGGAGTTGAATGTTGTGTCATATATCTTCCTTATATTCTGTTAATTATTCTTTTGTATTTCGTCATCTTCGAATAATGGCCCCATATAAATCGCCTGAGCGACTTTCAATTTTTAGAAAAATTTGTACTGTTTGAGCGTAGCGAGTTTACAAATTTTTCGTTAAGAAAATTGAAACAAAGTGAAGAGGAGCGATTTAATTGGGGTGTGTTCTTTGCTACTTTCTTGCACAAGCAAGAAAGTAGAAATACTAAAAATACCCTTCTTTTTTCCGTTTCTCCATGGCGGCTTCGCTGGCTTGGTCGTCTAGACGAGTCGCACTACGTTCGGAAATGTCGGCAATAGCGGTTTCTTCAATAATTTCTAATGGTGTTGATGCTGTGCTTGCCACCGGACAGGTACAACTAATATCACCCACAGTACGGAAACGAACATCTAATACTTCGCTGACTTCATTCGGCAATTTAGGGGTTAATGGTGTCACTGGCACTAATAAACCTTTTCGACGTACAACTTCGCGTTTATGACTGTAATAGATCGGAGGCAATTCCAAATTCTCACGAGCGATATATTGCCAAATGTCTAATTCCGTCCAGTTAGAAATTGGAAACACCCGCATGTTTTCGCCTTTATGCAATTTAGCATTGTACAGAGACCATAATTCCGGACGTTGTGCCTTAGGATCCCATTGGCCAAACTCATCACGGAACGAGAAAATTCGTTCTTTTGCACGGGCTTTTTCCTCATCACGACGAGCGCCACCCATCAAGGCATCAAATCCATTCTCTGCAATGGTTTCTAATAAAGTGACCGCCTGTGCCGCATTACGCGAATCCGTTTCTTTGCGCAATACTACCGTACCTTTGGCAATAGAATCTTCAACATGTCCAACGACTAAGCGCGCGTTAAGTTTTGCCACTTGTTCATCTCGAAATTGGATCACTTCCGGATAATTATGACCGGTATCAATATGCACCAATGGAAACGGTAAATGTACCGGACGATCACCTAACTGGAATGCTTTACGGGCTAATGCCAGCAATACCACAGAATCCTTCCCACCGGAAAAGAGCAACGCGGGATTTTCACATTCTGCAACGACTTCACGAATAATATGAATCGACTCAGCCTCGAGCCAGTCTAGATGTTGGTTGTTGAGTTCAGTTTTTGTCATGTTTTGCTTCCTATATTTTTCTACTTATGTAATCCACATTCCTTACTATCTTTACTCTCCCACCACCAGCGGCCAGCGCGAATATCTTCGTCCTGTTTAACTTGGCGGGTACAAGGTTCACAGCCAATGCTTGGAAAACCTTGATGGTAAAGGTCGTTATAAGGCACATTGTTCGCTAAGATATAAGCCCACACATCTGTTTCTGACCAATCAAAAATAGGGTTGTATTTATCAATACCACGAGACTGATCTTGCTCAGCAAAAGGGAGCGCAGTACGTGTAGCCGATTGTTCTCGACGTTGTCCGGTCAGCCATGCATCTGCACCTTGAATCGCGCGATTTAACGGTTCGATTTTACGGATATGGCAACACTCGCGACGTAATTCCACGCTTTCATAAAAAGCAAATTTCCCTTTTTCTTCCTCGTAGCGAGTCACTTCATCAGCAATCGGCTGAAAGCGTTCTATTTGAAGATGTGGATAGACTTTCTCAAGGTTGTCTAATAAATTTAACGTATCTTGATGAAGTAAACCGGTATCTAAAGTAAAAATACCAATATCTAAGTTTTCACGCGCAATGACATCGGTAATGACCATATCTTCCACAGCTAAACTACTAGCAAAGCGTGCATCCTTATGACTATCAGCAATTTCATGTAAACGTTGCTTCAATGTGGCTGTTTTTTCTGCCAAGCGATCTTTAGCATCTAGGCTAACAAGTGGAATTTGCCAAAAAGCCGGTTTAAATAAACTCATCTCCCACTCCTTACGCCACTTGACCGATACTTAAACTTTCTAAGGTAAAGTGCGGTTGTTTTTGACGTTGTTTTTCTTCGCCAAACCACGCTAATTGTTCGTGTAATTTCACCACTTCTCCCACCACAATTAAGGCTGGTGTCTCTGCTTTTTCAGCTAATTCAGCTAAATTTGCAAGTGTGCCAATCGCTGTTTTTTGAGTAAGTTGAGTACCTTGACTAATAATCGCAACAGGCGTATTCGCAGCGCGGCCATATTGTTGTAAACGTTCAGCAATGACTTGCGCTTTTAACGTCCCCATATAAATGACTAAGGTTTGATGACTTCTTGCTAAGGTTTGCCATTCAATATCAGAGGCATCGGCTTTACGATGACCAGTCACAAAAATGGCGCTTTGTGCATAATCACGGTGAGTTAATGGGATGCCAGCATAGGCTGTTGCGCCAATGCCTGCTGTAATACCGGGTACAACAGAAAATGGAATTTGATGTTGAGCTAATACTTCTAATTCTTCGCCACCGCGTCCAAAAACGAAAGGATCACCACCTTTTAAACGAACAACTCGCTTGCCTTGTTGAGCAAGGGTTAATAACAATTGGTTGGTTTCTTCTTGTGCGACAGAACGACCATTGGCACGTTTCCCCACAAAAATACGTTCTGCATCACGGCGAATCAAAGAAAGAATCTCATCAGAAACCAATGCATCGTAAAGCACCACATCAGCTTGTTGAATTTCCTGTAAACCGTTAAGAGTTAATAACCCAGCATCGCCAGGACCGGCACCAACTAAAGAGACAAAACCACCTTGATAGTTATTTTCTAGTTGCTCAGCCAATTCCTCTTCAGCTTGTGCCTCTTGTTGATTCTTAACGAGACTTGCAAAACGTCCACTAAACATTTTTTCCCAAAAACGGCGACGTTCGGTGACCGATGCCAATTTTGCTTTTACTTGATCACGCCACTTACCAGAAATCTCAGCGATTTTGCCTAAATGTTGTGGCAATAATGCTTCCAGTTTCTCACGTAATAAACGGGCTAATACCGGCGCCTTTCCACCACTCGAAATCGCGATTTGGATCGGATTACGATCAATAATAGAAGGGAAGATAAAGCTACAATGAGGTTGATCATCCACCATATTGACTAATTTATGTTGGCTTTCAGCTAAATGGAAAATACGGTGATTTAATAGCTCATCATTTGTTGCCGCGATCACTAACATCACCGTTCTCATTTGTTCGGCATTAAATTCTTTCGCAATCCATAGCACTTTATTTTGACGTTCAAGCTCGCTTAATTCCTCATTTAATTGGCGAGCAACAATACGGACTTGTGCATTCGCTTTGAGCAACAACCCAACTTTACGAGCAGCCACTGAACCACCGCCGACAACAAGTACCGGGCGACCAGTTAAATCAGCAAAAAGTGGAAAATAATTCATGGGTATCACTCCTATTTATTCACTTTATCAGCACGTTGTGCACTGATATATAGACGATCAAATAAGCCATTATCGACAAAATGTTTGGTATTAATCGTCTCCCACGAACCAAAACGTTGGTTCACATCAAATTGATTCACTTCGGGAAAAAGTGCGGTCGTTTTAGCAATAATTTTTTTATCTGTCGGACGGAAATAATTTTTGGCAGCCAGTTCCTGTGCTGGGATTGACCATAAATAGCTCAAATAATCATGGGAAAGTTGATGCAAACCATCTGCTTGCGTATTTTTATTCACTTCCGCCACATAAATTGGGGTATAGGCCGTTATACTTGGGTACACCACTTCAAAGCTATTTTCGCCCAGTGTTTTAGCCGCTAGCGCCGCTTCATTTTCCGGGGCAATTAAAACATCACCGATATTACGCTGCGTAAAAGAAATACTGGCACTGCGTGCACCCGCCTCTAAAACCGGCACATTTCTTAGCAGGCGTAACATAAAATCTTGTGGTTTATCACTATGCTGTTCGGCATAAGCTAAAGCCGATAAATAAGCAAAGCGTCCATTTGCTGACGTTTTGGGATTAGCAAAGACCACTTTGACATCATCCCGAATCAAATCCGACCAGTCTTGAATGTGTTTTGGATTTCCTTTTCTCACCAAAAGCACCATCACTGACCCAAAAGGAACGGCACCATTCGGTAATACTTGCTGCCAATCCGCATCCACTAAGCCTTTTTTAACTAAAGCGTCGATATCATTACTTTGTGTCAATGTCACCACATCTGCAGGCAAGCCATTTAACACGCCTAACACCTGTTTACTGGCGCCACCATGCGATTGTGAAATCATCACATCTGAGGGAAATTTACGTTGAAACGCGATGTTATATTCCTTATAGAAATCACGAATCACGTCATAGGACACATTCAGTAGCACTGTTTTTTGTTCCGTACTGGTATGCCATAAACAAGCTGCCAAGCCGAAAGAAAGCACTGAAAATAAAGCAATTTTTTTCATTTTTACTCTCCTCCGTTATTACCCTCAATTTCGTGTGGCTAAATTTATATCGCAAAATGTTAAGTACAAAAAATAACGAAAAAGCATTTTATAGAACAAAATGAAATATAAAATAGAAAACCAAACGTTTTCTTATTTCGCTTTGGAATATTAAATAAATTTCCGTTCTTTGCCATTATGGAAAAGAGCGGTTATTTTTTTGAACATTTCAAAACGCTTACAAAGCTTAGGTATTTATCTGTTGTGAAGGTGGGATAATGAAAACCGTATTACCAGGATTTAAACGAAGTATGTTAATTACATTAGCCTGGCTCGGCTCAATGGTATTGTTGCCATTAACATTGCTTGTGCTCACTGCCTGGCAGTTAAAATGGGCTGATATCGTTCAAATCATCACGAGTGAACGAGTAATCTCTTCCTTAACGCTGTCCTTTGAAATGGCGGCAATCGCGACGTTAATTAATATCGTTTTTGGCTTTTTATTGGCATGGGTTTTAGTGCGTTATGACTTTCCAGGTAAGAATCTCGTCAATGCGTTAGTGGATTTACCTTTTGCTTTACCCACTGCCGTTGCTGGTATCGCACTTGCCTCGCTTTATGCTCCGACTGGACTGATTGGGCAATGGCTAAGCCATTTAGGGATTCAACTCGCTTATACTCCAAGTGGTATTGCGATTGCGTTGATTTTTGTCAGCTTGCCTTTTACCGTTAGAGCGATTCAACCCGTATTAGCAAATCTCGATCCTAGCTATGAAGAAGCAGCCCAAATTTTAGGTGCATCCAGATTAACAACATTGCGAAAAGTCATCATCCCTGCGGTATTACCTGCATTAATAGGCGGTGCAGGTATGGGATTTGCGCGATCGCTTGGTGAATATGGCTCAGTCATTTTTATTGCGGGTAATGTGCCACTCGTCTCAGAAATTGCACCATTGATTATTATGTCAAAACTTGATTTGTATGACGTGCAAGGCGCATCTGTGGTTGCATTATTAATGCTTGCCATTTCATTTCTGTTGATTTTATTCATTAACTTAGCGCAATGGTCTGTTGCCAAACGCATTAGTCCAATTCGATAAGAGGTATTTATGAAAACCCAATCGTGGCAAAAATGGATCTTAATTCTGACCGCACTCAGTTTTTTTACGATCATCTTATTGCTCCCATTATTTACCGTATTCTATTCAGCCCTTGAACAAGGAATTGGCCTATTTTTCGCTGCATTAAAAGAACCTGAAGCCTTAGCGGCTATTTGGCTTACGATCAAAGTCTCGTTAATTGTATTACCTATTAACATTTTTATCGGTGTGGTTATGGCTTGGGCTATTGCTTATTTTGACTTTAAGGGGAAAAGCTTATTAACCGCACTACTCGACCTCCCCTTTTCCATTTCACCAGTGGTTGTAGGATTAATGTTCTTACTGTTGTTTGGGTTAGATGGACTTTGGGGCGCATGGCTTGCTGAACACCATATTCGTTTTATGTTTGCTACGCCAAGCATTGTTATCGTGACTTTATTCGTCACCTTTCCACTTATTGCAAAATCATTAATTCCAACCATGTCAGCCCAAGGCACAAGTGAGGAACAAGCTGCATTAATCTTAGGTGCATCAACTTGGCAGCTTTTCTGGCACGTAACACTACCAAAAATAAAATGGGCATTAATTTATGGGGTGATTTTAAGTAACGCTCGTGCAATGGGTGAATTCGGTGCTGTCAGTGTGGTATCTGGGCATATCCGAGGCCTAACTAATACCATTCCACTTTATGTAGAAATCAGTTACAACGAATATCAATTTGTTGCTGCATTTGCTTGCGCCAGTTTATTAGCATTAATTGCAGTGGGAACACTGGGATTGCAAAACATGGTGAGATATGTGGAAAAGAAAAAAATCCAAGAATAACAACAGGAACACAATACATGACAATCAAAATCCAGCAACTAAACAAACACTTTGGACAGTTTCATGCGTTGAAAGATATCAATCTCAGCTTTCCGGAAAATCAGCTAACCGCCTTGCTTGGACCAAGTGGTTGTGGAAAAACAACGCTATTACGGATCATTGCCGGATTAGAATTTGCTGATAATGGACACATTTGGTTTGGTGAAAAAGAGGTGACTCAACTTTCAGCTGCTGAACGCGGTGTCGGCTTTGTGTTTCAGCATTATGCACTATTTCAAAATATGACCGTCTTTGACAATGTCGCTTTTGGCTTAACGGTGAAACCTCGTAGAGAACGTCCCTCTGCAGAAGAAATTCGCGAAAAAGTCACCGCACTTTTAAAGCTAGTAAAACTTGAATGGCTAGCCGATCGCTATCCTAATCAACTTTCTGGTGGACAAAAACAACGGATAGCCTTAGCTCGCTCCCTTGCTGTTCAACCGAAAGTCTTACTACTTGATGAACCCTTTGGTGCATTGGATGCTCAAGTTCGTAAAGAATTACGCCGTTGGCTGCGAGAATTGCAACATGAACTCAATGTGACCAGCATTTTCGTTACCCATGATCAAGATGAAGCATTAGATATGTCTGATCGCATTGTGGTGATGAATAAAGGTCAAGTGGAGCAAATTGATGAGCCTAGCCAAATCTATCATGCACCACAAACCCCTTTCGTCACACAATTTGTGGGAGATGTTAATGTGTTCCACGGACACATTGATCAAGGCAATTTAGTCATTGGTGAATTTGCTCATAATTTACAAACACATAGCAATGCGACTCATGCAGTCAATAACCAATCTGCAACGGCTTATATTCGCCCTTACGAACTGACGCTTTCGCGTGAATCTCATAATGCCTTAGCGAGTGGTACGATTCGTCATATTAATGCTATTGGTTTTATCGTGAGAATTGAAGTAGAAAGTTCGCAAACTGAACAACCTATTGAAGTCATTCTTACCAAAGAAAACTATCTCAATGCGCAGTATAAAATAAATGATCACGTTTATCTCGTGCCGGATAAATTAAATCTATTTCAAGAAATGAATATTTAGAAAAGTAAAAGTGCGGTCAAAATCGACCGCACTTTTTATATTTAAAGGAGAAAATTATTTTTTACCTAATTGTGGTAAAACGGAATCTTTACCCGCAGTTAATAAACCTACTTGAGAGTAGATACTTAATTTTCCGCGTGTATCTGCTACGTCTAAGTTACGCATGGTTAATTGACCAATACGATCGATTGGATCAAATGGTGCATTTTCCACTTTTTCCATACTTAAACGTTCAGCCGCATAAGTTAAGTTTGGTGATTCAGTATTTAAGATTGAGTAGTCATTACCACGACGAAGTTCTAATGTCACTTCACCAGTCACCGCACGAGCGACCCAACGTTGTGCTGTTTCACGTAACATCAACGCTTGTGGATCAAACCAGCGACCTTGATATAACAAACGACCTAAACGTAAACCGTTGATACGATATTGTTCAATAGTATCTTCATTGTGAATACCGGTCACTAAACGCTCGTAAGCAATATGGAATAATGCCATTCCTGGTGCTTCATAAATACCACGTGATTTAGCTTCGATAATACGGTTTTCAATTTGGTCTGACATGCCTAAACCATGACGACCACCAATGCGATTTGCTTCTAAGAAAAGATCCACCACGTTATCAAATGTTTTGCCATTTAATGCAACCGGCACACCTTCTTCAAAACGAACAGTCACCACTTCTGGTTTCACTTGAACATTTTCATCCCAAAATGCCACGCCCATAATTGGTTTCACAATTTTAATACCAGTGCTTAATTCTTCTAAGTCTTTCGCTTCGTGTGTCGCACCTAACATATTAGAGTCAGTTGAATAGGCTTTTTCTACCGACATTTTATAGTCAAAACCATTTGCGATTAAGAATTGTGACATTTCAAAACGACCACCCAACTCATCGATGAATTGTTGATCTAACCATGGTTTGTAAATTTTTAAATTTGGGTTGGTTAATAAGCCATAACGATAAAAACGCTCAATATCGTTACCTTTGAAAGTTGAACCATCACCCCAGATATTCACATCATCTTCTTTCATGGCAGCAACAAGCATCGTACCTGTTACCGCACGACCAAGTGGTGTGGTATTGAAATAGGTTGCTCCACCAGTAGAAATATGGAATGCACCACATTGAATAGCCGCAATCCCTTCATGGGCTAACTGCGCACGACAATCCACTAAACGCGCATTTTCCGCACCATATTCCATCGCTTTTTTAGGAATTGCATTGTAATCATCTTCATCTGGTTGACCTAAGTTTGCTGTATAAGCATAAGGTACTGCACCTTTTTGACGCATCCAAAGTAATGCCGCACTAGTATCTAGCCCGCCTGAAAAAGCAATACCAACTTTTTGACCTTTAGGTAAATGTTGCAGAATCGTATTTGACATATTTTATTTCCTTCATTGTGGTTATGGTGAGTGAGTCTTTAAAAAGTGCGGTCAAAAATCACTGCGCTTTTCTAACATATCATCGGGATTTGGATAACGATAAGCGAAGCCTAAATCTCGACAAATTTTATCTGCCATAATGATTCGTTTCGGATCCGAATCACTACATTCAAATTGTGGTATGGATAAATCATAAAATACCGCTGCTTTTGTGTAATATTCTGCTCGAGTAGGATGAATTGGCGCGCAAAGATGGTAAGTTCGCAATCCATTTGGATTCATGAGTAAGGCAGTAATAGCTTGAATGCAATCCTCTAGATGCACCAAATTAACCGGTGAATAGCCCTGTTTTAAATTGCATTTTCCTGCTAAGAATTTAACCGGATGGCGTTGTTTACCAATTAATCCTGCAAGTCGAAGAATATCGCAATGCGATATTCCTGATTGGAACAAGCACTGTTCTGCTTGTATCAGTGTTTTGCCCATTTCTGTTTCAGCTGAAAGTTGAGAACTTTCATCAAATTGCCCCGAAATATTAGGAAAAACAGAAGTTGAACTGGTAAAAATCAAATGCTGTACACCTTGTGTCTTGGCTTGATTAGTTAAAAAAGCAAGATATTCACAATACTGTTGAGAAGAAAAACTGCTAGGTGGTAGGGTGATAATGAGAGCATCTACATTAAAAAGAGGGCGAATATGGTCTGGTAAACGTTTCATTTCGTCAGAAAGCGAAAAAGGATAAGTTTCAATACCTAGCTGATGCAATTTCTGAGCATCATCAGGGGATTGTTTTGAGCCTTTTACACACCAACCAAGTTCTTTTAAGTGCAGCGCCAGCGGTAAGCCTAACCAACCTAAACCAACTATCGCAACAGATTTCATACTCTTTTATTCACAATATTTTATCCATAAAAATCCCTGCTATTCTAAAGCATAGCAGGGAGTTTGTTAATGTTATTTTGTTAATAAATCCAAAGCCTCTTGATATTTAGCCACTGTTTTTTCAATCACTTCTTTTGGTACTTTCGGTGCTGGTGGTTGTTTATTCCAACCACTTTGTTCTAACCAATCTCGTACAAATTGCTTATCAAATGACGGGGGATTTGTGCCTTCTTTATAAGTATCAACTGACCAAAAACGGCTAGAATCCGGTGTTAATACCTCATCCATTAAAGTGAGCGTACCATTTTCATCTAAACCAAATTCAAATTTGGTATCACAAATAATAATACCTTTAGTCAGCGCATATTTGGCTGCCTCAGTATAAAGTGCAATCGCTTTTTCTCTCACTTGTGCCGCTAACTCTGCACCAATTGCTTTTTCACATTGTTCATAGCTGATATTGATATCGTGATTACCCACTTCTTCTTTACTTGATGGCGTAAAAATCGGTTCAGGTAATTTACTTGCCTCAACTAATCCTTCCGGTAATTTCAAACCACAAATGGTCCCTGTTTGCTTATAATCTTTTAGCCCGCTACCTGTTAAATAACCACGCACGATAGACTCAATTTTAATTGGATTCAAACGTTTGCAAACCACTGCGCGATCTTTTACTAAATCAGCTTCATCTTTTGGTAGCACATCATAAACTGAATCACCCGTAAAATGATTCGGCATAATATGGGCTAACTTATTGAACCAGAAATTGGAAATTTGAGTCAGGATTTCACCTTTACGTGGGATAGGATCATCTAAAATCACATCAAATGCGGACAAACGGTCACTGGCTACCATTAACATCCGTTTATCATCGATCTCATAAAGATCACGCACTTTTCCCGAATAGATTTTTTTTAGACTAAGTTGTGTCATTGCTTGCACCTTTAATTATAAGAATAAAAAATCGGCACGTATTATACCCCATTTCTTGCGCAAACGTTTGCTTTTTTTTTATTTCAATGAGAGAATTTTTCTTAAACTATACGATTTAACAATAAATATATTCATTGTTCTTGTAAACGATAGCTTAAGTTGTTTAGCTATTCAACCTTATACTGTATTTACACAAATTTACATTTTATTATATTGAAAATAAAAGTAATAACTCTATAATCTGAAAAAATTTTTTTACTTTTACATAACCGAACCAACCGTGCAATTCAGCAATATAAACTATTATAAAACTTGCTGAAGAGGACAAAACAAATGACAAGTAAACATGAAAAGCTGGCCGAGCGTTTAGCTTCAATCCTTATTGAGCTAAATACGTACGGCATGATTGATATTAAAGCACTCGTCGATCGCTTTAATATTGGAGAGCGTACTTTACAAAAAGACCTTAATGAACGTCTTGCTTTCCTTAATTGGGAAAAGTCAGGACCGCGCTACTACTCTCTTAACCGAAATCAACTCGGTATTTTCAATCAAGATGATATCAACCGTTTTGCTCGTTTTGCTAGCATACAAGATTTATTTCCGAAATTGGATCGTGAATTTTTTCAAAATAGTCTAAACGAAAGTATTAAAGTCAATGGTTTGCAATATGAATCTATCCACCATAGACAAACTGAATTCAAACAACTACAACAAGCCATTAAAAATCATCAAATCATTTCTTTTCATTATAGAAAATATAATCAAGAAACCGGTCAAAGAATCGTTGAACCTTACCTGCTCGTTAATAGAAATGGAATCTGGTATCTCATTGCTTTAGAAAATGGTAAAGAAAAAACTTTTTGCTTCAATCAAATCAGTTTTTTAAACATAACAAAGAAAACTTTTACTCCTAATGAAAATTTTCTTAATGAAATCAAGAAAAGCGACAGCATTTCCCATGGTAATCAATTAGATGGAGTTATCATTAAAGTAAATGCCCAAGTCGCTCGCTATTTCACTCAGCGTGCCTTATTACCGAATCAAGAAATTATCCGCCACATAGAAAACGGCGAACTTCTGATTTCCTGCAAAAATATTCACGAAATGGAAATTATTCCGTTAGTACAATATTGGATACCACATTTGACGATTGTAAGCCCAGCTTATTTGCAGGAAAAACTGGTAAATAAACTAAAAGATTATGTAAGCGCTCTTAAAAATTAAGGAGAATTTAAAATGAAATTTTATATAAAGAAAAAATTAAGTCATAAATGCTTTATAGCTAATAAAAAAAGATTACAGAAGGAAGCATTATGGTTTAGTAAGAAAGAAAAAAAGGATATGAAGAAAGATATTATAAGGGCGAAAAGAAAGTGGAAGTGGATTGGAAAGAAATCCCAACATCAAGTGAAAAAACTAAAATCACTTATATTAGATCTCGAAAAATCTCCAGATACTGAAATTAGCTTATTCTAATTAAAAGTAATAAATTCAATGTAAATTGTTTATAAAAGATTGGAGACTATAATGAAGAAAAACCTTTTCGAGGTAGTGGTCGTTACAACCGGTCCTATAGGCTGGGCTTTAACAGGTGCTTGGACTGCATTTGATTTAGCTGGTCCGGCTAAACGAGTGACGGTTCCTGCTGTAATTCAAATTGCCGTATTACGCAAAAAATATAGTTAAATTTTATTACCCAAGAAATATCTCATTATTCAACTAACAAACATAAGGAGCAAATTATGCCTTTACCCTTGATTATTGGTGGTGCAGTACTTGCTGTTGCCGGATTTGGTGCGAAAAAAGCTGCTGATGGATTTAAAAAGAAATCTATTGCTAATGATATTCTTGAAGAAAGTAATGCTGATTATCAAAAAGCAAAAGAAAATTTTGATGAAAAAGAAAAACAAGCTGAGGAGCAATTAACTGCTCTTGGCAATTTACAATTAAAAATTGGTAGTGATTTTGCAGAATTTAAATCAATTTCTGATGGTTTAATTGAGAAGTTAGAGCATTCTTCAAATAAAAATATTCAAGTCAATGTACCTAAATATCGTTTAAATAAAGTAAATGACATTTCGACTTCGGTAACTACATATATGGCGGAAGTAGTTGGTGGTGGTATAGCAGGTGCTGCAGCAGCTTACGCAGTATATGGTGGCGTTATGGCTCTAGCCGCAGCTTCAACAGGTACTCCGATTGCAGCTTTATCAGGAGCAGCGGCTTATAATGCTACCATGGCGGCAATTGGTGGTGGAGCGCTTAGTGCAGGTGGATTAGGCATGGCCGGAGGTGCCGCTGTATTAGGTGGTGTTGTTGCCGCCCCAATTATCGCAGTGGCAGGAGTTGCTTTTGATAACTTTGCAAAGAAAAAATTAGAAAGTGCAAAAGAATTTAAAACTGAAACTGAAAAAGCAATCAAGAAATTAGAGATTGCAGAAGAATATCTATTATCAGTCTCAACATATTCATTAAAAATTCAACGTGCTTTACAAGAGATCTATAAGATATTTACTCATTATTTTAACGATCTACAAAAAATGGATCTTCTTATCCGCAATGGTGTAAATATTGATGAACTTGAACCTGCAATTATTAATGTTGTAGAAAATGGCTATCTTGTAGCTGCAATACTGGCAGACATTATAGATACACCATTATTTAAAGTTAAAAAAGATGAATTTGATGAGCCGGTGTTAAAAGATAATGCTCTTCAAATTGAAGTTGATGAAAATGGTAATAATATCATTAATGAACTGGAAATTGATGCTGATATTCAGACTGCATTAAAAGATATTGAGAAGTTTAAATAATTAGATCGTTATAGCAGGGAACCTTCCCTGCTATTTTTATAGGAATATTGATTATGACATCTATAATTAATAAAGAGTTTGATGTATTAAAAGAACTAGAAAAAACTGTATTGCAAAACCTTGTTCAATCTTTTGGATTAGACTTTATTTTATTAGAAGATAAACGAGGTGGGGATGTTAATACGATTCATAATATTCGACAAGGTATTTTTGCAACAGAAAAAGAAAAAATAAAATATGAAAATAGACCTCAATATGATAGTCATAAATACCATAGTGATAAGAGATACACTGATTGTAATAGAAAATTATCAGAATTAAGAGACCAAGGAGAATTAAAAGATTCCTATACTAATGAGACTCTAGATAAACATTCTCCTGTTAATTTAGATCATATTATATCAGCTAAAGAAATTGATAGCGATGCCGGTAGATATCTTGCCGAACTAGATGGAGCAGAGCTTGCTAATGACCATAGTAATCTTACCCCTACGCATCAAGCTATTAATAAATCTAAAAATGCAGATACCATGTCCATATTTATTGAATCAATGGATTATAGATTAGCGAATAAAAAAGAAAAACTGAATGCTCTAAAAGATAAGTTAAATAATGAAAATCTTTCTGTTAATGAAAAACAAAAATTAGAAAAAGAAATAAGAAATTCCGAAGAATATATCAAAGCATTTGAATCCGCAGATAAAGAGAAAATGAAGGAGTTAGATGAAAAAGCTAGAAAAATCTACAATACTAAGATTAATAAAGCCTACTATGTCAGTAGTAAATTCTTTAAAAATACTGCATTACAAGCAGGTAAAAAAGGTTTACAAATGGGGGGAAGACAAGCACTAGGAATTGTTATCGCTGAAATTTGGTTTGAACTTAAAGAGCAGATTCCTGTTATTTATCAGAAAGCCCAAAATAATTTTAGATTTGAAGTTTTTTTGGATCAAATTAAGACAACATTAGAGAATATTTTCAAACGAATTAAAGAGAGATTCCGTGAACTATTAGAGACATTTAAAGATGGTGTGCTAGGTGGTATTATTTCAAGCCTTCATACGACAGTAATTAATATTTTTGCAACAAGTACAAAAATGGTTGGTAAACTGATTCGTGAAATGTGGAATGACCTTGTGAAAGCGGTAAAATTAGCATTCTTCAATCCTAATAATCTGAATTCTGGTGATTTGCTAAAAGAAATTCTAAAATTACTAAGCTTTGGTCTATCTGTTGCAATTGGTACGGTGGTTAATTCTCACTTAAGTACGTTTTTAACGATTCCTTTTGGTAGTGAAATAGCTACTTTTCTAAGCGGTCTACTCAGTGGCGTGCTTATGCTTGGTTTTACTTATTTCTTAGAGCATAGTGAAATCATGAATAAAGTGTGGGATTATCTTAATTCATTTAAAACACGCTATGAGAAAATGATTGAACACATGAAAGAGATTAATCTTGAATTAGATCGTTATCTCATAGAGCTATCAAAACTTGAATTTAATCTAAATACCGATGAATTAAGTCGATTTTCAATCTCTCTTTCTCAAACAAATAATGAATTAGAGCGAAAAATATTACTGGTTCAGAAAATCGAGGAACGTGGCATTGATTTGGGCTATGATCCAAAGCAAAAAGATGGCTTTAAACATCATCTCGTACAAATTCAGAAAAAATATCATGGAAGCTAATACCCCTTTTCCTTGCAATGCTTGTGGTAAATGTTGTCGCCATATCAATTTAAGTGAACAAACTGCTTACTTAGATCGAGGAGATGGTATTTGTCATTATTTTAATGAATCTACAAATTTATGCTCTATATATGAAACTCGACCACTAGTTTGTCGCGTAGAAGATTACTATAAAATCTATCTTACACATATTTATGAATGGGATGAATTTATTGTAATTAACCAAAAAATTTGTGAACAACTACAAAAGTGCGAACCAACCACCTTACAATCTAGTTCGCTATAATTCTCACCAATCTGATGAAGTTTCAGATTACCCTCCTTAGTTCTTAAGTAAAAGTGCGGTCATTTTCTGTAAGTTTTTTCAGGGGATAATCGCATTTTTATCATAAATTTAATAGGACAATAATTATGTTAGGTAACATTTTAAAAATTTCTGGAGCTGGCATATTAGCTTTTGGCGCAAAGAAAATTTATGAATTAATTCAAGGTAAAAACAAGAATCTTCAGAAAGCGAGGAATATTGGGAAAATAATTACAGAGAAAATTCAAGCTGATACTAAAAATTATCTTGAACAGTTTAAACACTTTATTATTGAAGAAGAATATAAAACTGCAATAGAGAAAATAATGGAAGAGGTACAAGCCAAATCAAAAAATCAAGCGAACTATTCAAACCGACCCAAGCGGTCGGTTTTCTTTTATAATTTACAAATTTTTCAGTCTATACCATAATGGCTGTATTTGATTATATTGGAGCCTATTATGTCACTAACAGAAAAACTCGAAAATCTGACCACTTATTACAAAGAAAATCGTGATGATTTTAACGAGAATTTCCGATTAAAAATGCACCGTACGTTAAGTTGGTTAAAAAAAGCAGATGAAGAAGAAAACTTAGATTTTAAATTTATTGCGCTTTGGATTGCGTTTAATGCGGCGTATGCTGATGAATTAAACAAAGAAGAAATAGAACGTAGAGTATTTCATCAATTTATTATTCGGATATGCGAGTTGGACTCAGAACGTTTGCTTTATGGGATTATTTGGGATGAATTCCCTGGCGCGGTAAGAGCATTGTTAGATACGCCTTACACATTCCAACCATTTTGGGATGCACATAATGGTTTTCTAGCTGGAAAAGAGTGGAAGTCAATGTTTGCTTCAGCGAAGAAAAAAGCCAATTTTGCTTTTGAGGAACAAAAAACCGCAGAGGTATTAGAGGTGATATTTGGACATCTATATACTCTGAGAAATCAGATTATACACGGTGGTTCAACTTACGAAAGCCGTACAAACCGAAAACAACTAGAAGAGGCTTG
>OIZF01000464.1_pt1 | contig 28115 bp, 24 predicted proteins | sample 1588471 | NCBI WGS metagenome assembly OIZF01 (sample SAMN03283279) | human gut metagenome | biome: human-associated habitat; material: feces | host: Homo sapiens | place: Peru | collected 2012
GCGAGCGCACCCGTGAGGGCAACGACCTGTACGGCGAAATGACCGAGAGCGGCGTTATCAACAAGACCGCGCTGGTCTACGGCCAGATGAACGAGCCCCCGGGAGCCCGTATGCGCGTGGCACTGTCCGGCCTGACCATGGCAGAGTACTTCCGCGATGTGAAGAATCAGGACGTGCTGCTGTTCATCGATAACATCTTCCGCTTCACGCAGGCCGGTTCCGAGGTGTCCGCACTGTTGGGCCGTATGCCCTCTGCCGTTGGTTACCAGCCCACGCTGGCCACCGAGATGGGCGCCCTGCAGGAGCGCATCACCTCCACCCGCAAGGGCTCCATCACCTCGGTGCAGGCCGTCTACGTTCCCGCCGATGACCTGACCGACCCCGCCCCTGCCACCACCTTTACCCATCTGGATGCCACCACGGTTCTGAGCCGTGACATTGCATCGCAGGGCATCTACCCCGCTGTGGACCCGCTGGACTCCACCAGCCGCATCCTCAGCCCGGAGGTCGTGGGTCAGGAGCACTACGAGATCGCCCGCGCCGTCCAGAAGGTGCTGCAGCGCTACAAGGAACTGCAGGACATCATTGCCATCATGGGCATGGACGAGCTGAGCGAGGAGGACAAGCGTACCGTCAGCCGCGCCCGCAAGGTGCAGCGCTTCCTGAGCCAGAGCTTCCATGTGGCAGAGCAGTTCACCGGTATGCCCGGCCAGTATGTGCCGCTGAAGGAGACCCTGCGGGGCTTCAAGATGATCCTGAGCGGCGAGTGCGACGAGCTGCCCGAGAGCGCATTCCTGTTCGCGGGCACCATCGATGACGTGTTCGCAAAAGCGAAGAAGGGGTAAGCCATGACGACCTTTCATCTGACGGTGGTCACGCCGGACGGCTGCGCCTTTGAAGGTCAGGCCGAGCGCATCGTCTGCCGCGCCATTGATGGCGATATCGCCATTCTGGCAAAGCACGGCGATTACTGCACGGCACTGGGCATGGGCGAGGCGCACATTGTGGATGCCGACGGTCAGCGCCGCCGTGCAGCCTGCATGGGCGGCCTGCTCAGCGTGCTGGACGGGGACGTGCGTCTGGTGGCTACCACTTGGGAATGGGCCGAGGACATCGATCAGGCGCGTGCGGAAGCTTCCAAAAAGCGCGCCGAGGAGATCCTTGCCCGCAAGAACCTGAACGACCGTGAGTACGAGCTGGCACAGGCGCGCCTCAAGCGTGCGCTGGTGCGCACCTCTGTTCACTAAACAACCAGCAGAAGCCGTTTCCTCAATCGGGAAGCGGCTTCTTTTTTGTGCATGCTGAACAGGAAAAATAGTAGAAACAGGGAAAATGCCCAAAATTTTCGTTCCTGATTGACAATGATGGAAACACGGTGTATTCTGCAAATAGAACAACCCTAAAACACTTCTTTTTGCGATAAGGAGGAAAAACAATGCGGAAAACAAATTGGAAACGCGCCGGTGCACTGGCGTTGGCAACTGCGATGCTGGCCACAGCGCTGGCTCTGCCCACCAGTGCGGCGGCCGATGCGGCCTATACCCAGCGGCTGACGAAACTTTGTGAGCAGGAATGGTCTGCCCCGGTGGCCTTCCGGCAGGGCATGCAGCAGCTGATGCAGGAGCACCCGGACAGCCCGGAGCCGTATTATCTTTATGCGTCCAACCTTTGGAATAGTAAACTTAACTGGGGAGAAGCTGTGTCAGAAGCAGAAAAGGAAGAAGCTTTGTCGTATCTCAACACCGCGATTGGACTTGCACTCCGGGCGGACCATCCTTATCAAAGCCGGTGGAGCTACGGACAAGATGATACGCCATGGGAACTTGGCGATGAGCCGGACTACGCTACGCTGGCTTCCAGAGTGCGGGTGGAGATCCTTTCCAGTATGCCCGGGCGGCAGGCAGAACTCAATGAGGCCATGCAGCAGTATCTGGACTGCGGGGACCGTGGCGCACGGATTGGACTGAAGGATATTGAGCAGGAGGAAGCTCTCTATTTGCAGCGTGAGTTGGCGTATGGAGAATCGGAAGAACAGGCACGGCAGTACGCAGCAGATAGTATGGAAAATGACCGGGAATATTACACAACACGCCTGAACAGGGAAATCCCGCAAGACCGTGCCGAGTTGGCAAGGATTCGGGCGTGGACAGGCACCGGAGCCACCTCGTTTGAATTTCATGCGGGCGACAGCGTTGAACAGATAACGATTGCAGAAGACAGAGAGAGCATACGAGAGGAGAACGATTGGCATACATATGTTTGGGTCACATCAAAGCCGATCCAGTCGATCCAGCGGACACTGGATGGCATTGTTGCATTCGTTCCGGCTGGGACAGAGGTAAAGCTGCAGGGTGATAGCCTAGGAGAGTTCATAGTGAAGAAGGATGCTGCACTTAGTCGTGGGTATGTAACCTTTGTTGGCGTATAAAAAGCAGGAAACTGGCAGAAGAAAATCCAATCAAATCAAAAGAGGGAGGACAAACTTATGCGGAAAAGTGATTGGAAACGCGCCGGTGCACTGGCACTGGCCGCCGTGATGCTGGCCGGTGCAATGGCCCTGCCCGCAAGTGCTGCGGCGGATGCCGCCTATACCGCGCGCTTGCGGGAATTTTGGGAGCAGGCGTGGGAGAATCCGGATGCCTACCGGCAGGGCTTGCAGCAGCTGATGCAGGAGTACCCGGACAGCCCGGAACCCTATTATTTGTATGCATCTAATCGTTGGTACCGCAAGACCGAGAACGGCGAAGCTGTGACACGCGCAGAGAAGGAAGAACTTCTGTTGTATCTCAATACGGCCATTGCGCTTGCGCTTCGGAAGGATCGTCCGTACCAGAGCCGCTGGTCGTCAGGGGAGGCCTATGGGGACGGTGGTCCGAGTGAAGATGAAGAGAGTGAAGAGAAGGATTACGCTACATTGGCTTCAGAACTCCGAATGGAGATTCTTTCACAGCTCCCCGGGCGGCAAGAAGAACTCAATGCGGCTATGCAAGATTATCTGGACTGCGCGGAACGCGGTGCACAAATCAGACTGAAAGAAATTAAAAAGGAAAAGGATCAGGAAGAATATGCGTGGGAGAAAGAATGGTATACCGAACTGCTGAAGTATGATATCCCCAATGAACGGATGGTGCTGATGGATATCCAAAAATGGACGGGTACGGGGGAACTGTCTTTCATGCACGAGCATTGGGAACGGGATCAGGGAGAGGGTGTAGAAGTACGCGTCTCGCAGAATGTGTCGGCGTTTGCAGGCCCCAGGCAACTCCTGGTCGTTTTGGAGGACCAGTGGCTCACATCGCAGCCAATCCAATCCATCCAGCGGACGCTGGACGGGGTCGTTGCCTTCGTTCCGACAGGAACAACAGTGACGAGTGTGCATGGTGAATATTTTGGTCGGGAGATCCCCTTGAAAACAGAGGGAGAGACTTATTCTGACAGGGGAGCATTGCAAACAGAAGTAACATTTGTGGCCGTATAACGCATAAAAATAAGGGGACGGTGCTGCACAGCATACTGTGCGGCACCGCCCCTTTGTCATGGCAGGAAATTACTGCATATTTGCTTTTTCGATCAGGGTGCGGATGTGGTGCGCAAGCATCTCCACAGCGGTGCTGTTCTCACCGCCGTTGGGCACAATGATGTCCGCATTGCGCTTGCTGGGCTCTACAAAGGCTTCGTGCATCGGCTTGACCGTGGTAAGGTACTGGTTTATCACGCTGTCCAAGCTGCGTCCGCGCTCCTTTACGTCCCGCAGAATGCGCCGCAGGATGCGCTCGTCCGCGTCCGTGTCCACAAAGATCTTGTAGTCGAACAGGGCGCACAGTTCCGGCTCTACAAAGGGCAGAATGCCCTCCACGATCAGCACCGGGGCGGGCTCGATGTGCTGCACCTCATTGCTGCGGTTGTGGTTGGAGTAATCGTACACCGGGCAGTCGATGGCGCGGCCTGCCTTCAACTCCTGCAAATGGTAGATGAGCAGGGCGTTGTCGAAGGCGTCCGGGTGGTCGTAATTCAGCTTGCAGCGCTCTTCAAAGGGCAGCTCGTCGTGACGCTTGTAGTAGCTGTCGTGGGAGATCAAGCGCACCTCGTCCTCCTCAAAGCGCTCCTTCAGCCGCAGTGCAAGGGTGGTCTTGCCGCTGCCCGAGCCGCCCGCGATGCCAATGATCAGATTGTTCATGATGCAAACTCCTTCTGCACAAAATCTGCCGGTTTCTGTGGAAAAACCGGTCGGAATGGATTATAATAGATTTGTATATATTCTGCTGCCCCGAGGCTGTTGCCGCCCGGCAGCAGTTCTTCCCTTTTATCATAGCACAAAATGTGTCGTTTGGACAGGGTTTGCAGGCCATCCTCACGAAAATCATTTTTCCGAAGGAAGGCTTCCCCCGGAAGGGACAGATTCTCCCCGCGCCGGGGAGAAATGTCACCGCAGGTGACAAAGAGGGGAACAGCTGTCACCGCAGGTGACTGATGAGGGCGCAGGGCAGCAGCATTTTGCCTTAAATCTCCCCTTCTGCCGTTTGCCTTTGCTGCGGGAATATGTTATACTATACCTAACATGACAGGCGGAACGTCCCCCGCTCCGCTCCCGAACTTCACAAGGAGGCACCAAACCATGAAAGTTCTCAAAGCTCTGCTCGCCGTCCTCACCACACTGGCTGTCGCCCTGACCGCCATTCTGCTGCTCTGGCAGGATAAAAACGCCCCGCGCTATATCAAGATCTACGAAAACGAGCAGTAATATTTTTCTTGCAAAAACAGCACCCCGGCCAAGCGGCTTTTCCGCCCGGCCGGGGTGTTTTTGCGTTGTCCGGCAGACCACACAAAAACGCCGCCGACTTTTCGTCAGCGGCGTTTGCTCGTATCAGTAGGTCATCACGACCACCATAAAGGGGCAGTTTTCCATTGTCGCAGGGTCGGTGTTCTGCACAACGCCCACGCCCACAAGGGTGGCTTCCTTCTTGACCAGTGCATTGTTGCGTTCTACGCTCGCTTTCTCTGTCTCGTCTTTCCACTTCTTGTCTGCCCACTTTTTGAACTGGTTCGCATCCGGGTATGCGCCCTGCAGTGCACCAACACCGATCGATGCTTTTTCGCCCACCATCTTCTTGCGGACGTTTGCACAGGCAGCAGTATAATCCGTGTTGGTACTCGGCTTCTCGCCATATTTGCCATTGACGCCATCCAGCTGCACCTGTGCCATTTCCTTGGCGAACGCACAGGCCTGCTCGTTCAGCTCCAGCGGGGTCTCATTGCCGTATTCCTTGCGCACCGTGTTCAGTGCTTCCACCACTGCGGCCACCTTCTGCGCCTCGGTCTTTTCGTCGGTGGGGTCTTTGCCGGTCTCACTGCTGCCCGGCTTATCCGGCTCATCCGGCGCGGAAGGGCCGGAGGGCCCGCAGGCTGCTAAAAGCAGCAGCGCCATTGCAGCTGCAAGAGCCGCTGCCGTCCATCGTTTCCAAAGCTTCATCTGTGGTCCCCCGCTTTCTTCTTATGGGAGCGCGTTGCTCCCCGGTTTCATCTTATCCCCTGCTGCGGCGCGCTGTCAATGGGCAGATGCGCCAAAATATGGAAGAAATATTTGTTAATGCGCAAAAAAAGGCTGCCGCACAGCCTGTGTGCGGCAGCCCGGGGTGCATATCAAATGGGATTTACAGGGGTCTCAGTCGCAGTCGCAGTGTAGGTGAGCAGGATCAGGGTATAGCTCTTATCGCCGATCTTGTGCGTAGCTGCGCCGATCTCAACCTTATTGTCACCGGGGTTGAACGTGCCGTTGCCGGGGTCCACAAACCGGTAGAGGCCCGCGGCATTCGCCATCCACTGCATCTTCAGGAATTCGCCCATCACGCCGCTGCTCTTGATCTGACTGTCGACATCGATCGGGTTGAACATGCAGGGCGTTTTTTCGAGGTCAATTTTGGCTGCCTTTATAACAGCAGGATCCCGCAGCAGATCTTTGGCATCCTTATTCTTGTTTGCCTCCTGCGCGGCGGCCTTATCGGCGGCTTCCAGCAGCGCTGCTGCCATTTCATCTGCCTTTTTGGTGTGGGTCACAGTTTCGTTTACGTCTGTTAAATTATCGATCGTTATTTTCAGCAGCTCGTCCTGCATGGCGTAGCTATTGCCGCCGCCGCAGCCTACCATCGTTAATGCCAGTGCAGCGGCCAGCACGGCGGCTGCCAATTTTTTGAACAGTTTCATCGTTTCCTCCTTGCCGCAGCCTGCAATAAGTCTGCCGGGGCAGCTGCTGCAGGCCGCATCTTGTAACTATACCGTTCCGGTCTTGGGGCATCCGTAAGGGCTTTCACAGCCCGGACGCTCTTATTTCATGAGCATAAGCGCGTAATTCTCGCCGTCAAGCGTGCCGATGGCAAGACCAAACTCAAATTTTTTTCCGATGTGAGGATTGCCGATTGCACGATCAGCATTTTGCCGAAGCTGCTCTGCAAGACTAAAAGGCTTAAGCTGATTCATGGTATCGCTGATGTAACTCGGAACGTACACCAAGGAGACTTTATAAGCATCCTTTTCCGGGTCAATGCCGAACTTTTGCAGGAACGTCTCATCATCCAGCAGCTCCTGCAGATCCGGCCAATCTTCGCCTTCTTTCAACGCAGCGATCTCTTTATTATACTCTGTCAGCAGCTTTGCCGCCAAGGCATCCAGCTCCTTGCTGTTCGTGGCCTGCTTGCCCATCATAACAGCATCATCCGAGACAGCGTTCTTGACCTGCTGGGCAAAGCCTGTCTTGGAGCCGCCGCAGCCCACCATCATCAGTGCCAGAGCCGCCACCAGTACGGCAGCCGCCAGTTTCTTGAACAATTTCATGCTTCATGCCTCCTTCTCAGTCAGACACTATCCTATGCGGCCCGGACGTTTTCCAAGCCTGCTTTCCTTCATTATACCGTTTCTTTTGTTTTTTATCAATGCACAGATGCTCTAAATTTTTTCCGGCAAATTTCAGCAATTCGCGCAAAAAAGGCTGCCGCACGGAATATGCAGCAGCCTTTCAGGCTTAGTAATCGTTTTCGCAGCCAAGCAGGAATTTCATGTAGGCAAAGGTGCGCTCCTGCCCGAGGTCCCGCACCATGCACAGCAGCTTTTCCAGCAGTGCCCGGGTCTCCGGATGCATCAGGTAGTGATCCTTGCTGCGCTGGTAGTACTCCCACGCGGAGGCATCGGTGTACTTATCGCCCAGATAGATCTGGCTTGCCGCCACCCGGTCGCACACCATCTCGCAGACGTAGCGCAGGGGGATCTTCATGCCGGTCAGGCCGGTCTTGGTGGTGCTGTAATCGATCCAGTATTCCAGATGATGCTTGTTGCGCCCCTTGTGGTGCAGCCACGCCGAGGTGTAGCCCTTGGCTGCGCGCTCCGCCTCGTTGGGGCTGTGGTCGCCCTGATAATAGATGCACCCGGGGATGAACTCGGTGGGGCTGTACTTGCTCAGGTCGTGGGCAAGACCCTGCTCATACAGTCCGCATTCAAAGCAGTATTTCATCACCAGCAGCTTGTGCCGGGTGATGGTCTCGAAATGACCTTTGATGTTCATGCTGTTATTCCCTCCACTGCACCGTGATGCGTCCCTCTTTCAGCCCGCGCAGATCATCGCTTTCGGAAAAATCCTCCCGATCCATGGTCAGGTTGGGGTTGTAGTAGGGGTCGTGCAGGATGTTCGCCTTGCCGTGCACCTCGTACAGACGCTGCTGCTCGGCGGCAAAGCGCCGTGCCTTTACCGGGTCTTTTTCGTCCCCGCCACGGCTCTTGCTCTCGTAATGGGTCAGCTGGGCGTAGGGCGTCCACGCAATGCGGTAGCCCGCATCCCGCACCCGCAGACAGAAGTCCACATCGTTGAAGGCCACCGCAAAGGCTTCGTCCAACCCCTTTACCTCGTCCCACACGCTGGTCTTTACCAGCAGGCAGGCACCGGTGACGGCGGAAAAATCCTGCACCGTGGCGGTGCGGAACAGATACCCGCTGCCGCCGGCCTTTTTGTACTTGTGGCTGTGCCCCGCGTAGCCCCCCAGCCCGGTAATGACGCCCGCGTGCTGGATGGTCTCGTCCGGGTACCAGAGCATGGCGCCGCACACTGCCGCACCGCCGGGGTGGGCGCATTGGCGCAGAAGTTCAGTGAGCCATTCGCCGCTGCGTACCTCTACATCGTTGTTCAGCAGCAGCAGATACGCGCCGGTGGCGTACTTGCGGCCAAAGTTGTTGATGCCGGAAAAGTTGAAGCCCTTTTTCGGGTAGGTGACCACCCGCAGGCCGTCGTAACGCTGCTGCGCCTCTTTATAGTAGGCAAAGGTGGCGGGGTCGGTGGAGTTGTTCTCCACCACGATGACCTCAAAGTGCTCCCATTCGGTCTTTGTCCAGATGCTGTGCAGGCACTTTTCCAGATCCTCGGTGTGGTCCTTGTTGGGGATGAGGATGCTCACCTTGGGTTCGCCCACGATGTCCCATTTCACCCGGTAGGTGCTGGGGAACAGGCCGTCCTCCACCGTGCCGGTGCGCCCGGTGCGGGTCAGGTGGTCTGCCAGCGCCTTTTTGGCCGCTGCCGCCACATAGGGCTTGGCGTCTGCACCGCCGGAGGTAGACCCCGCGTGCACCCGCCAGTAGTAGAGCACCTGCGGCACATGGGCGGCACCGCCGGTCTTTTCCAACAGCCGCAGGAACAGGTCATGGTCCTGACTGCCGTCGCATTCCGGGCGCTCGCCGCCCAGCTGCTCCCACAGCGCTTTTTGAAACACCGCCAGATGGCAGATGTAGTTACAGCACAGCAGGTAGTCCGGGGCGTAGTCCGGCTTGAAATGCGCCACCATGGGGCGGCGGATGCTCTTAGTGAACAGTGCCTCGTCGCTGTACAGAAAGCCGTCCGGCTCGCCGCGCTGCCGCAGTTGCAGGATGGCCTTGCCCATGGTGTACAGGGCATGGGGTGCCAGAATGTCGTCGTGGTCAGCCAGCGCCAGATACTCCCCTGTTGCCAGCTGCGCGGCGGCGTTGGTGTTAGCCGCAATGCCCTGATTTTCGATCTTTTTGTATACGATCTGTTGATTTTTTTGCTGATATTCCTTTACGATCCGTTCCACGTCCCCGTGGGCGGCGTCCGAAGCATCGGCAAGGCAGAGCTGCCCGTTGGGCGCGGTCTGCCCCACAAAGGAATCCAGAAATTCCCGCAGGTATTTTTCCGGGGTATTGTACAGCGGGGTCAATATCGAAATGGTGGGCAGACCGCAGTCTGCCGCCGTTTTGCCTGCCATCTCTGCGCGCTGGGCTTCCAGCACCTTTTTGGCGGGCAGATAGCGTGCACGCTTACCAAAGCAGCGGCGCTTCACAAAGCCCGCGCCGCGCCTGACCATGGTGGGCAGGCCCTCTTCTTTTGTCAGCTGCACGGCATAGCCGGCCAGCTCCTTGGCGCGTTTCAACCGTACATTCATATCAGACCTCGCCGCGCTGGGTCGCCTTATAGGCGGCGCAGACTGTTGCGGTGTCCCCGTTCATTTTCAGGTGACCGTGGCTCAGCCATGCCACCTTGGTGCACATCCGCTCGATCTGCTCGATGGAGTGGGACACCAGAATGACCGTGGTGCCGCCCGCCATCAGCTCCTGCATCCGCTTTTCGCACTTCTGCTGGAACAGAAAATCGCCCACCGACAGCACCTCGTCCGCAATGAGGATATCGGGCTTGGTGATGGTGGCAATGGCAAAGCCGATGCGCGCCACCATGCCGGAGGAGTAGTTTTTCAGGGGCACATCCAGAAAGTTTTCCAGCTCGCTGAATTCCACGATCTCGTCAAATTTTTCGTCCAGATACTTGGGCGAGAAGCCCAGCACCGTGCCGTTGAGGTAGATGTTCTCGCGGGCGGTCAGATCCATATCAAAGCCCGCGCCCAGCTCGATGAGCGGGGCGATGGTGCCGTTTACGGTCACCTTGCCCTTGCTGGGCTTGTACACCCCGGCAATGGTCTTGAGCAGGGTGGATTTGCCCGAGCCGTTCAAGCCCACAAGGCCGTAAAAATCGCCGGGCATGATGTCCAGACTGACGTCCTTCAAAGCGTAGAACTCGTCGTATTGCAGCCGCCCCTGCACCATGGCCAGAAAGTACTCCTTCAGGCTCTCATGCTTTTCCTTGGAAAGGTTGAAGCACATGGAAACATTGTCCACTTTGATGATCGGTTCCATTGTTCTCCCTCCTTAAATGTGCAGCACAAAGCGGTCCTGCGTTTTGCGGAACACCTGCAGCCCCACCACCATGGACACTACGGCGCAGATGCCGCAGACAAGGAACATATTCCAATCCAGCGGGATGCCCCACATCACCGTGCGGCGGAAGCCCGTGATATACCAGTACATGGGGTTCAGCTTAATGATCTGCTGCATATTGAACCCGCCGATGGAAAAGGTCATCTGGGCGGGGTCGTAGAAGATGGCGGAGAAATACAGCAGCGCGGTGACGAACACGCTCCAGATGTGCATGATATCCCGGAAAAACACGGTAGCCGCCGCTAAGAACATACTGACCCCGAGGCTGAAGAAGAACAACGTCACCAGCGGGTACAGCGCCTCGAAAATGGTCAGGTGGAAAGGCGCTCCGGTAAAGATCATGACCAGCAGCAGCGCCACAAAGCTGAAGATGCAGTTCACCATGGCAAAGCAGCATTTTTCCAGCGGGAAGATATACTTGGGGATATACACCTTTTTCAGCAGCGGGGCGGCGCTGAGCACGCTGCTCATGCTGGTGGAGGTAGCCTCGTTGAAGAAGTTGAACAGCAGCTGACCGCACATCAGAAAGACGGCAAAGTTATCGATGCCGCTGCCCCGCATATCCATCAGACTGCTGAACACCGCCCAGTACACAAGGCACATGAGCAGCGGGTTCAGCACGCTCCACACCACGCCCAGCACGCTGCGGCGGTATTTCAGCTTGAAATCACGGCTTACAAGGTTCCACAGCAGATAGCGGTAGCGCCAGAAGCCGTTCCACATTGCTTTGAGTTTTGCCACGGGCGATCACCACTTTTCAAAATACTCGAACTTCTGGGCGGCAAAGGGCTCGTGCAGCTTGTCCTTTGCGCTGGTCTTGTGCTCGCAGCCGCAGTCCGGCCACTGCACATTGACAGTGGGGTCATCGTAGGGGATGCCGCCCTCGCTGGTGGGGTCGTAGACATCGGTGCACTTATAGCAGAACTCTGCCACATCGCTCAGCACCAGAAAACCGTGGGCAAAGCCCTCCGGGATATAGAACATCTTCTTGTTGTCCTCAGAAAGGGTCACGCCCACCCACTTGCCAAAGGTGGCGCTGTGGGGGCGGCAGTCCACGGCCACATCGTACACCTCGCCCTTGGTCACGCGCACCAGCTTGCCCTGGGTGTGGTTCTTCTGGAAGTGCAGCCCGCGCAGCACGCCCCGGGTGGAGCGGCTCTGGTTGTCCTGCACAAATTCCTTGTCGATACCGGCCTCTGCGAACTGGTCCTTCTGGTAGGTCTCCATAAAATAGCCGCGGTCGTCGCCGAACACCTGCGGCTCAATGACCACCACGCCGGGGATCTCGGTCTGCGTAAAAATAAACTTACCCATGATATTGTACCTCTCTTTTTTTCTGAAAGCTTTTTCTTTATCTGGAAAAGTCTGGTTTTGAACAGGCTTTTACGCTTTTTTATGGTGCCTTGCCGTTTTGCGGCGCTTTTTCAGGCGGGAATGTACTCGCAGCACCAGTACGGTAACCACGGCTGCACCTATGGTGCACCCCACCGAGATGCCCGCCAGCAGCCATGCGCTGCTGCCCGGCTCCACGTCCCTGGCGGCTTCCAGCTTTGTGCCGGTGCTCTGCTCCAGCAGCTCCGCCAGACCGGTGATCTCGGCCTTTACCCGCACGCTGGTGCTCTCCTGCTGCGCGCCGCCGTTCAGGGTGTACACCGCATACACGGCGGGCTCTGCGCCAAGCAGATACTGCTCCGGCAGCTCCAGATCCACGGTCACATCCTGCGCGGATAAGCCCTCGGCCAGCAGCAGCTTCACCCCGGGGTCGGCTACGGTAACGGTGCCAAGGCTCTGCCCGCCGCCCGCCACAGCCAGCTGTGCGGTGACCGTGCCGCCGGGCAGCTGGGTGTAGCTTTTATAGGTGGAAAAGGCGTAGTCCAGCAGGGTGCGCATATCGTTATATTTATCGGTGCTCAGCTGGCTTTGCATGGTCGCGCAGATCAGCCGCACCCCGTCCTGCTCCGCCAGACAGACGTAGCTGTACCGGGCGGTGTTGGTATAGCCCAGCTTGGAACCCAGCACACTGTCGATGTGGTAGCGGCTGGAGCCGATGCGGATCTTATCCTGCTGGGAGAAGTAGCGGGTCACCGGCTGGATGTTGGTGGGCTGCATGGTGTACATCTCGTTGCGGGTGAACAGGTCCTCAAACCCCGGCTGCTGCAGCGCCCAGCGCAAAATCTGTGCCATATCGTAGCAGCTGGTGTAGTGGTCGTCACCGCTGATGCCGTGGGGGTTTGAAAAGTGGGTGTGGGCAAGGCCAAGTTCCTCCACCTGTGCATTCATGGCCGCCACGCCGTCCGCGATGGTGCCGCCGCCGAAATACTCCGCCAGCAGGTTGGCACCGTCGTTGGCGCTGGCCATCTGGGTGGCGTACAGCGCATCTACCAGGGGGACTTCTTCCCCTTCCCGCAGGGCAATATGGCTGGAATCCGTGCCCGCCAGCGAGTAGACGTCCTCATGGCTCACGGTCAGCTTTACATCGTCCCAGTCCCCCTGCGCTTTTTCGCAGGCAAGACCAAGGGTCATCACTTTGGTAATGGAGGCCGGGTGCAGCTCCTCGTCCATATTCTGCTGCGCCAGCACAAGGCCGGTGTCTGCATCCATGATGCAGTATGCCCGGGTATTGGCCAGCGCCGGGCCGGCTGCTGCCGCGCCGGGCACCAGCACAGCGCCTATCAAAAGCAGCACAGTGCACAGTGCTGCGGTAAATTTTTTCATCTGGTATTCTCCGCTTATCCGTTTTATGCCGGCAAGGCATCATTTGAAGTATACCACATTTTTTCCCCGCTGAAAAGAGATTTACGCATTCCTTTGTCCCAGTAGCACCGGTTGCAGCTGCTCACCCCGCAAAGCGGCGTCCACGGCGGCGGGCAGCAGGGCAAGGTCGGCTTTCAGGCTCTGGGGCTTGGCAAAGGGGTCGTCCTGCCCGTAGGGCACAAAGTAATAGTGCTTGCGCTGGCACAGCCGCGCCATATTTTCGCCAGAGGCGCCAAGGCCGTCGTTGGTAGAGACTGCCAGCACCACCGGGCTGCCCACCCGCAGCAGGCTTTTGGCGGCAAGGGTCACCGGCGTATCCGAAAGTCCCGCCGCCAGCCGCGCCAGCGTTGCGCCGGTGCAGGGGGCGATCACCAACGCCTGCGCCAGCCGCCGGGGGCCCAGCGGCTCCACCGCCTGCAGGGTGTCCAGCACCGGCTGCCCGGTAACGGCCTGTAAGCGCTGCCGCCAGCCTTTCCCGGTGCCGAACCGGGTATCCTGCTGCGCGGCAAAGCTCATGACGGGCAGCAGCGTCCAGCCCTGTGCCGTCAGCGCCTGCGCCGCGCCCAAGGCGTCCTCCAACGTGCAAAAGCTGCCGCACACCGCAAAGGCAAGACAGCCCTTTTTCTCTGTGGTCATATTGTTCCCTCCCGCTCCTGCAAAATGGCTTGCACCGTGCGCGCCAGCGCCTCCCCTGCCGTTTCCGGCGCCCAGACCGTCGGCAGGCTCAGCGCGTGCAGCGCCGTGTGCCCCAGCCGCCGGGCGGCGGCAAAGTCCGTGCCGCCGGGCTTTGAGGCCAGATCCACGATCAGACACCCCTTCGGCAGCGCTGCCAGCACTGCCGCCGTCAGCACCGGCGCGGGGATGGTGTTCACCACCGTATCAAAGGCGGCAGCTGCGGCGGCAAGGTCTGTCAGCGACACCGCCCGCAGCCCCTGCTCCTCTGCCATAGCCCGCTGCACCGGGCGGCGTGCCGCCACGGTCACCCGCGCACCCAGTGCCGCCAGACGCACCGCAAGCGCCCGTCCCACCGGGCCAAAGCCCAGCACCAACACCGCCGCGCCCCACAGGGTACGGCTGCGCCGTTCCAGCAGAATGCCGATGCAGCCCTCGGCGGTGGGGATGGCGTTATACACGGTCAGCTCCGGGCGGGCAAAGTAATCCACCAGTTCCACCCCCGCCGCCCGGGCGATAGTCCTTGCGCTGTCCGTCACCTTACCGCCCAGCGCCAGTGCCCCGGGCCTTGCCATGCCCAGCAGCTGCGTCAGCGGCAAATCAGCCTGTTCCAGTGGGAGCGGCAGCAGGATGCAGTCTGCCTGCGGCAGCTGCTGCACGCCACCCACCGTATACCCCGCCCGCGCCAGTGCACGCCCTGCCGCCGCCTGCCGGGCATCACTGCCCACCACCGCAAACCGCTTTGTCTGCCTCATGCCGTCATCTCCTCTTTTCCGCTGTGCACTATCCTATGCAGGAAGAGGAAACCGCGTGAGCGGAAAGATGCTGACCGGCAGAAACAAAAAAGCTCCCCCTTTCGGGGGAGCCGTCATCGCGCAGCGATGACTGAGAGGATTCTTATTTCAGCGCTTCTTCCAGCACTTTCAGCAGGTGCGGGATATCCAGCGGCTTTGCGATGTGGCCGTTCATGCCCGCATTCAGGGCGTTCTGCTTGTCCTCCTCAAAGGCGTTGGCGGTCATGGCAAAAATGGGGACACCCGCCTTGCGGGGGTCGGGCAGGGCACGGATCCGCCGGGTGGCTTTGTAGCCGTCCATCCGGGGCATCTGGATGTCCATCAAAATCAGGTCATACTGCCCGGGCACGGACTGCTCCATCTTTTCCACTGCTTCAACGCCGTCTCCAGCGGTATCCACAAGGAAGCCCGCTTCCTTTAAGATCTCTATGGCGATCTCCCGGTTCAGGGCGTTATCCTCCACCAGCAGCAGGTGCTTACCGCTGAAGTCTGCCTTGGGCTGCAGGGCGGACGTCTGCGCCGGCTGCACCCGGAAGGGCTCTGCCAGCACCTTGCGCAGCTCCGAGAGGAACAGCGGCTTTTCGCAGAAGGCGGTCACACCGGCGGCGCGCGCTTCCTCCTCGATATCCGCCCAGTCATAGGCGGTCAGGATGATGATGGGGCAGCTGTCCCCGATGACCTTGCGGATCTGCCGCACGATCTCGATGCCGTTCATATCCGGGATGAGCCAGTCGATGATATACACGCTGAAAGCATCGCCCTGCTCCACGGCGTACTTGGTGCGGATGACTGCTTCCTTGCCGGAGATGGTCCACTCCGGGCGCATGCCGATCTTGGAGAGCATGGTGCTGACGCTCAGGCAGGTGTTGGTGTCGTCGTCCGCCACCAGTGCCCGCAGCCCTTCCAGCTGGGGCAGCTGCTTGATCTCCGCCTTCTGCCCGCTGAGGGGGAAGCAGAGGTTCACGATGAACTCGCTGCCCTTGCCCGGCTCGCTTTCAAGGGTGATGGTGCCGCCCATCAGGTCTACAATGTTCTTGGTGATGGAAAGACCCAGACCCGTGCCCTGAATGCCGCTGACGGTGGAACTTTCCTCCCGGGTAAACTCCTCAAAGATGTGCTTCTGGAACTCCTTGTTGATGCCGATGCCGTTATCTTTAATGCGGAACTCGTAGTTGCCGCAGCCCTTGGGCGCGCCGGGCTTCTGGGCAATGCGGATGCTCACCATGCCGCCGGTGGGGGTGAACTTGATTGCATTGGAAAGGATGTTCAGCAGCACCTGATTCAGCCGCAGCGGGTCGGTGATGATATCCTCGTCCACCACATCCATGGTGTCGATGAACAGCGCCAGGCGCTTGGAGCTGATATTGGGCTGGATGATGGAGCGTATATCGTGCACGAGATCCGGCAGATGCACCGCCTTTTCCTCGATCTTTACTTTGCCGCTCTCAATGCGGCTCATATCCAGCACATCGTTGATGAGGGAGAGCAGGTGCTGGCTGGATGTGGAGATCTTTTTCAGGTAGTCCAGCACCTGCTCCTTATTCTCAATATGGGTCGCCGCCAGCGAGGTGAAGCCGATAATGGCGTTCATCGGGGTTCGGATGTCGTGGCTCATGTTGAACAAAAACTCCCGCTTGGCGCGGTTTGCCGCTGCCTCGTGCCGGACGGCAAGTTCCAGCTTGCGGTTCTGCTCCTCCAGCTGCGCATGATACTTCTGCTCCTGCTCCCGCTTTTGCTGTTCTGCAAGCTTCATGGAGCGGCGGCGCAGCGTTTGCAGCACTGCCACGCAGATCAGATAGAAGATCAGCGCAGCCAGCAGTGCGCTGCTGGAATTGCGGAACACCGATTTTTCGCTGATATAGAGATACAGGTCAAAATTCTGTCCGTTGCTGTACATCCCGAAATAGCAGCCGGAATTTGCCCAGTCGCGGGTGGGGGTCAAAGTATCGGGCGCACCTGCTTTGCGGATGCCCTGCACCAGCGGGCTGTTCGTGGTGTACAGTCCGATGAGGCTCGGGTCGTTTGCGGCGATCACCTTGTCGTCCTGCACGATAAAGATGGTGCCGCTGATGTTCTTCGGATAGCCGTCCAGCACGCTTTGGATGGACAGGGCTGCGCCCTCCACAAACTCCGGCGGGGTCACCCGGTAAGCCAGCAGCACGGCATCCCCTGCTGCGGCGCGGCGGGTGGCAACATCCACCGCTGTACCATCCTGTAACAGAATGCGCTTGAGGTAGGTCTTTTGCGGGTTTTGCAGCACGTTCAGCGCGGCTTGCTCCCGCAGCGATTCCGCAAACTGCGCATAGCTGATATTACCATCCGTATATTCGCACAGTGATTCTCCATTTTCGTCCAGTACGGCAATGCCGGTAAGCCAGAGGGACTTCGTTTCTGCCCGGAGGCTTTCGGGGTCGTAGAGATCCAAGGTATCATTTTCGGCCAGCTGCCGCACCGACACCGCCATCCGGCGCAGCGACTTTGCGGTGATGGTATTGTTATATTTTTCGTAGCTGGTGGACTGCACTTTTACAAAGTTGATGGTGCGGTCAAAGTATTCCTCGGTAGCGCGTATGGACTCCCGCCCGGAGAAGAGGGTCACTGCCAGCAAAAGCAGCACGCCCATCAGCAGATAGAGCGCCGCCACCCGCATATTGGGCGTGAACGTTTTCTCGTTACGGTTCAAGGGCGTCCACCTCCAGATATTTTTCCGGGTCCGGCAGATATTTGCCTACGATCTGCTTCATCGTGCCGTCGGCGCGCATGGCGGCAAAGGTCTCGGTCAGCTTTTCGTCCAGCCCGCGGGTGTCGTTCAACGCAAAGGCCACGCCGATGCCGGTGACCAGCAGCGGCTCTTCCAGAATGCGGAAATTGGCATTGCAATCCTGCATATACTGCAAAATGGCGGTCTCGTGGGCGGCAATGGCGTCCACATAGCCGCAGTTCAGCATGGCGTACTGCACGCTGCGGTCCTCGGCGCTCAGCAGTTCACCAAACTGCGGGATGCGGGGGTCGGTGCCGCCGAGGAAAATTTCCTCCGGCTTGGTAGTGCTTTGCACCATCATGGTCTTGCCCGCAAGGTCGGCAAGCGTTTCAATGCCGCTATCGGCATTGACCGCCACCACCTGACGGCTGACCATATAGGGGCCTACCCAGCGGTACAGCTGCTCCCGCCCGTTCATGGAAAAGCAGCCCCAAATGCAGTCGATGGCACCGCTTTCCACAAGGTTTGTTTTCTGCTCCCAGTCAATGATTTCAAACCGCACCGCATACCCCATGCGGGCAAAGGCCTCGGTGGCAATGTCCACATCAATGCCGGTGGGGGTGCTGTCATTGTTCAGGTAGATAAAAGGCGGGTAGTTATCGCTGCCCACCGTGAGCTCGGGCAGCGCTGCCGCCGCCTGCGTTTTGCCGCAAGCGGTCAGCCCGGCTGCCGCTGCCGCCGCGCACACCTTTAAAAAGGTACGGCGAGGTATTTTATGGTTGAATCGCTGTTCTGTCACGCGTAATTGTCCTCACATTACCATTGTAAAATTTCCTGCTTCAGTTCCCCCTGCACATCCAGCAGACACTGGATCAACAGCGGGTTGAAGGCTCCGCACTCGCCGTTCGTGATCATCTGGACAGCCGTTTCGTGCGAGAAAGCCTTTTTGTAGCACCGCTCGCTGGTCAGCGCGTCATACACATCCGCCATGGAGACCAGCTGTGCGCTGATGGGGATATCATCGCCCTTCAGCCCGTCCGGGTAGCCTTTGCCGTCCCAGCGCTCGTGGTGCCAGCGGGCGATCTCGTAGGCGGTCTGCAAAAGCGGCTGGTCTGCAAAGCTTTCGGTCTTTTGCAGCATTTCTGCGCCCAGCATACTGTGGGTCTTGATTACCGCAAATTCTTCTGCGGTCAGCTTGCCGGGCTTGTTCAGGATGGCTTCGTCAATGCCGATCTTGCCGATATCGTGCAGCGCCGACGCCAGCGGGATGTTATCCTGCTGCTCGGGGGTCAGGTCGTAGCGGCTGGTCAGCTCTATCAGCCGGTGCAGCAGCATCTCGGTGATGATGCGAATGTGCCGCACATGAGAGCCGGACTCGCCGTTGCGGAACTCCACGATCTGGCTCAGCACGCCCACCAGCACATCGGTGTTCTTTTCCCGCGCGCGGATCTGGTCAGACACCATCTGCACCAGCCGCCGCTGCTTGGCGTACAGCTTGATGGTGTTGGACACCCGGCGGTAGACGATCTTGGCATCAAAGGGGCGGTTGACATAGTCGCTGGCACCCAGCTCGTAGGCCTTGCGGATGGCTTCCTCCGAGTCGTCACTGGAGATCATGATCACCGGCACGTCCTCGATGGTGTGGTTGGTGTTCATGGTGCGCAGCACCTCAAAGCCGTCCATGACCGGCATATTGATATCCAGCAGCACCAGCGAGGTCTGCCCGGCGTTTGCCCGCAGCAGCTCCAGACACTGCTTGCCGTTCTCGGCTTCCAGAATGCGGTAGTCATCGCCCAGAATGCCGGCAAGCATCATGCGGTTCATCATGGAATCGTCCACCAGCAGGATCACGGGCTTTTCCCCTAAGACATCCTTCTGTGCAGCCAACCGGCTGTCCTGTGTGTCCACCGCCACGGCGTCCTTGTGGTTTTTGGCCTGATACATTATAAAATCTGCCCGGCGCACCACGTTCTCCATAGGGTCGGCAAGGGTCTGCATCGCGCCGCCGATGCTCAGCGACAGCCGGAAGTGGGGGTAGCCCGGCACCACCGTTTGCTGCACGGCGGTGCGGATCTGCTCCAGCTTTACCTTGAAATAATCCGCCGGGATGCCGGGCAGCACCAGCAAAAACTCATCGCCGCCGTAGCGGATCAGCAGATCTGTTTCCCGGATGCAGCTGCGGATGGCCTTTGCAACGGTTTCCAGCGCCAGATCTCCGGCGTGGTGGCCGTAGGTATCGTTGCAGATCTTGAAATCGTCAATATCCATCAGGGCGATGCCCGCCGGGCCGAGGTTATTGCGCACCGCTTCCTCGTAATAGCGGCGGTTGTAGGTGCCGGTCAGGGCGTCGTGGTTCAGCCGCTGCCGATAGCGCTTTTCTTTTTCCATGTTCCGGGCAGTAGTCTGGGCAAACTGCGCCTTCTGCTCCTCCATCTGCTGCATCATCCGCAGCAGGTTATGGTTGGCGGTTTCCAGCGCTTCCCGCTGGGTACGGTTCTGCTGTTCCAGCTTTTCCCGCAGTTCCATATAGGGGGTGATATCCGTGATCGTGCCCACGATATAGCCTTTGCCGTACCATTCCACCCGGTTGGCAGCGTTGGTGACCCAGCGGTAGCCGTTTTTGCCCAGAATCCGGAAGATGCTGTCACCATTCTTGGCGTAAGTCGCGCTGTTTTCCGCATTCCGGTAGCGCAGCCCGGCCGCCAGATCATCCGGGTGTACTAGCGCTGTATAGCGGTTATCGAACCTTGCCGCAAATTCTTCCCGCTCCCAGCCCAGTATCTCCAGAAAGCGGTCGCTGATATAAGCAAACGGATAGCCGTTTTCAGGGTCCTCTGCGCAGCAGTGAAAGCCGCCCGGTATATTCTGTGCATAGCGTTCCAGCCGCAGAAATCCTTTTTTTATTGTCTCGTCTATTTCCATTTTACCCTTCCTGCCTTTTTCTCCGCGCATTGCAGCACGCAGTACCCCCCTGTTACCGCAATTTCAAACTTCACCTTCCTGTACACCCCGCTTTTGGGCACACTATAACATTTTGATTTTATCATCAAAACCGCCTAGATGCAAGCATTTTTTGCCAGTTTTTCCAGTGGAAAGGCAACAGTTGTTCCCCTTTACGCCCCTTCCCGTGAAAAGGGTACACCGGAGCGTCCGCAGACGCTCCGGTGTACCGAAAAAACAAATCATTTTTCCGCTGAAAATGCCCAGCAACGACGACGACCGCCGCCAGTGGCGGAAACAGGGAGGAGTTGTTGGGGCAGCGGCCAGCAAGACGCACGTGCCGTCCAAGGCACGATGCGGATGCTGGGTGCCGCAACCCGTAAGAAGCGGAGGGCATTCCCAATCGTTCCGCGCAGCAAAAAAGCCGCCGCACAAAAAGTGCAGCGGCTTTGCGGGGCGTCACCTCACAGCCAGCGCTCTGCGATGATCCACCACATACCGGGCAGGTTGATCCGACCCAGCAGATGCTCCAATACGATCAGCATGGTATTCTCCTTTCAGACCGTCCGTTTCAGCCGAACAGCCCCTTCAGTAAAAACAGAAGCAGCTTAGTCAAGCTGCCGCCGCCCAAAAGGTTGAGCAGCGGCCCAAGGCCTTGAAACATGGAAGGTTTGCTCCTTTCGTTTCATTCCGTCCCGACTGCTGCCGGGTGTCGGTCTGCCTTATATACGAACCAGCCTGCCGCAGGATTGCAAATGCCGTGGTGGTAAATGCTGGAAAAAAAACCCTCTCAGGCGCTGCGCGCCAGCTCCCCCAAAGGGGGAGCTTTCATGGTGCTGACCGGCAGATGACAAAAAGCTCCCCCTTTCGGGGGAGCTGGCATCGCGCAGCGATGACTGAGAGGGTTCAGCGGCTGCCGCCGTTTCCCGTGAAAAAATTGTTTAGAAAGCTTCCATGCCGGGGTAGACGGCGCTTTCGCCCAGCTGCTCCTCAATGCGCAGCAGCTGGTTGTACTTTGCCACACGCTCGGTGCGGCTGGGTGCACCGGTCTTGATCTGGCAGGTGTTCAGCGCCACCGCCAGGTCCGCAATGGTGGTATCCTCGGTCTCGCCGGAGCGGTGGGAGCTGATGGCGTTGTAACCAGCCTTGTGTGCCATTTTGATGGCCTCCAGGGTCTCGGAGACAGAGCCGATCTGGTTCAGTTTGATCAGGATAGCGTTGCCCGCACCCAGCTGGATGCCCTTTGCCAGACGCTCGGTGTTGGTCACGAACAGATCGTCGCCCACCAGCTGCACCTTGCCGCCCAGCTCGCGGGTCATCTGCTGCCAGCCCTCCCAGTCCTCTTCGTCCAGACCGTCCTCGATGGAGATGATGGGGTACTTCTCCACAAGGCTCTTCCAGTGCGCGATCAGCTCGGCAGAGGTGAACTCGGTGCCCGCCTTGGGCAGCTTGTAAAAGCCCTTGCCCTTGGGGCTCTTCCACTCGGAGGCGGCGGCATCCATTGCCAGCATAAAGTCCCTGCCCGGCAGATAGCCCGCCTTTTCGATGGCAGCCAGAATGGTCTCGATGGTCTCCTCATCGCTGGAAAGGTTGGGTGCAAAGCCGCCCTCGTCGCCCACGGAGGTAGCCAGCCCCTTGGATTTCAGGATGGCAGCCAGCGCATGGAACACCTCGGCGCACCAACGCAGCGCTTCCTTAAAGGAGGGTGCGCCCACCGGCATGATCATGAACTCCTGCGTGTCCACGGTGTTGGCGGCGTGTGCGCCGCCGTTCAGGATGTTCATCATGGGCACGGGCAGGCGGTTGCCGTTTACGCCGCCCAGAAAACGGTACAGCGGCATTTCCAGCGAAGCGGCTGCTGCGCGGCAGGCTGCAATGGACACCGCCAGAATGGCGTTTGCGCCCAGATTGGATTTATCCTTGGTGCCGTCTGCCTTGATCATGGCGGCGTCGATGGCGTAAATGTCGGAGGCATCCATGCCCACCACTGCGTCCGCAATGACCGTGTTGATGTTCTCCACCGCCTTGGTCACGCCTTTGCCCAAGTAGCGGCTCTTGTCGCCGTCCCGCAGCTCCAGTGCCTCAAACTCGCCGGTGGATGCACCGGAAGGGGCACAGCCGCGCGCCACGGTGCCGTCTGCCAGCGTGATCTCGGCTTCCACGGTGGGGTTTCCGCGGGAGTCTAAGATCTCGCGGCCTGCAACAGATTCAATTTCCAGATAATTCATCTTGAAACCCTCCTGAATATCATTTTCTCTCCCATACTGCCCGGGCGGGCAGACGGGGAACTGCTCCATTTCGTTAGTTATATATAGCTAACCATCAATATCCTACCACGCTTTGCGCCCCGGTGCAAGAGCCGGTGCGTATGTTTGCAGACCTAAATTTTTAACGGGAACGCAAACCGCCGTGGAAAACCCGTTTACAGTCTGCCCCCTTGCGGCAGCGGGGATGCACTATGACTGCCATGTAAATTTCGTATGGCAGATATACCAAAAATTCTCTTTACATTTTGGCAGTTTGGTTCTATACTGGTTGCGGCATTTACGCTTTTTTCCCATTTATAGTCGTTATAGAGGAGGATTTTTGCAATGAATAAGGATCTGACGGTGGGCAAGCCGTCACAGGTATTGTGGCAATTCTGTCTGCCCATGTTCGGCAGCATCATTTTCCAGCAGTTGTACAACATCGCCGACAGTCTGGTGGCGGGCAAGTTCATCGGTGAGAACGCATTGGCTGCGGTGGGCAACAGCTACGAGATCACCCTGATCTTCATCGCCTTTGCCTTTGGCTGCAACATCGGCTGCTCGGTCATCGTGTCCCGCTACTTTGGCGCAAAGGAATACCGCGAGATGAAGACCTCGGTCTACACCTCCCTCATCGGCTCCGCCGTGCTGTGCGCCGTGCTGATGGGCATCGGTCTGTTTGGCTGCGACGCCCTGCTGGAGCTCATCAACACCCCGGAGGAGATCCTTGCGGGCTCTGCGCTGTATCTGGATATCTACGTTCTGGGTCTGCCCTTCATGTTCTTCTACAACATTGCCACCGGCATCTTCTCTGCCCTTGGCGACAGCAAGACCCCCTTCTACTTCCTTGCAGTCTCTTCCCTGTCCAACATCGGCGTGGACATCCTGTTTGTGGCAGGTTTTAAGATGGGCATTGCCGGTGTGGCATGGGCTACCTTCCTGTGTCAGGGTGTCAGCTGCGTGCTGGCCATGGTGGTGGTGTTCCGCCGCATCCGCGCTTTCCACACCGAGGGTCATGTGCAGCTGTTCTCGTGGAATATGCTGGGCAAGGTGGCCGTGGTGGCTGTGCCCAGCATCCTGCAGCAGAGCTTTGTCTCGGTGGGCAACATCATCCTGCAGAGCATCATCAACACCTTTGGTGCCAGCGTCATTGCAGGCTACTCTGCCGCCGTCAAGCTGAACAACATGGTCATCACCTCCTTTACCACCCTGGGCAACGGCATCTCCAACTACACCTCCCAGAACATGGGTGCAGGCAAGATGGACCGCGTCAAGGAAGGCTTTGGCGCAGGCCGCAATCTGGTGTGGCTGCTGTGCGTGCCGCTGGTGGTGCTGTACTTCTTCTTTGGCCGCTTCCTGCTGCTGCTGTTCATGAACGACCCGCAGGGCCCCGCCATTGACACCGGTATGCTGTTTTTGCGCATCCTCTCTCCCTTCTACTTTGTGGTGTCGGTCAAGCTGGTGGCAGACGGCATCCTGCGCGGCTGCGGCCTGATGGTGCGGTTCATGATCGCCACCTTCACCGACCTGATCCTGCGCGTAGGTATTGCCGCCGTACTCAGCGCCACCGCGCTGGGCTCCACCGGCATCTGGATGGCATGGCCTGTGGGCTGGTGCATCGGTACAGCGCTTTCCATGGTGTTCTATGTCACCGCCATCCGCAAGGCACTGGCAGAGCCGGTGGCTGTTGCCGAGGCCGAGGGGCAGGCCGCCGAAGTCCGCGCCGAGGCCGAATTTGCCGCCGACGCCGAGATGGAGACCCTGTAACCATTTTGCAACCTGTGAATCCGTTTCATGTCACAGATAAACAAAATGAACAATTTGAAATAGTGCACAAAATCGCGCTTTAATTTTTGTATAAAGTATCAACAAAGCCGAGAAAATGCGCCCAAAAGTATGGACGGTTTGTGAATTGCGGATTTGAACCCAGATAGCTATAATAACAGACAAGAACAGAAGCAAGGCCGCTTTAGAGGGGAAGGGCCTTGCTTCCATTTTTATCAATTTACTTTATAGAACACTCCGAAGGAGGAGATTTTTATGAAAAAGATGATCACTCGTCGTCAGTTCATGGCTGCTGCCGGTGTTGTTGCCGCAGCAAGTGCTCTGACTGCCTGCGGCGGTTCTTCCGCAAGCACGGCCGGTTCTACCGCTGGTTCCGCTGCTGCTTCCGGCAGCACCATCAAGGTGGGCGTGATGGGCCCCCTGACCGGTGACGCTTCCGTTTACGGTCAGGCTGTTGTAAACGGTGCCAGCCTGTACATGAAGCAGGTCAATGCCGATGGCGGTGTCAACGGCAAGCAGCTGGAGATCATCACCATGGACGAGCAGGGCGATGAAACGCAGGCTGTGACCTGCTTTACCAAGATGGTGGATCAGGGCATCACCGCTCTGGTGGGCGATGTAACCACCGCTCCCACGCTGGCTGTTGCCGCCGAGAGCGCCGATTACAATATGCCTATGGTCACCGCTTCCGCTACTGCCGAGGCTGTTACCTACGATGCCGAGACCGACACCGTGAACGGGAATGTGTTCCGTGCCTGCTTCACCGACCCCTTCCAGGGCGTGAAGATGGCAGATTACGCTTACGAGAAGCTGGGCTACACCAAGGCAGCCGTCATCTTCCTGAAGGGCAAGGACTACAACGAGGGTCTGGCCGAGAACTTTGCCAAGGAGTTTGAGGCAAAGGGCGGCACCGTCGTGGATCAGGAGAGCTACTCTGAGGGCGACGTGGACTTCAAGACCCAGCTGACCAGCATCCTTGGCAAGAACCCCGAGATGGTGTTCTGCCCCAACTACTATCAGGAAGTGGGTCAGATCCTGGCTCAGGCTGAGAGCGTCGGCCTGAACGTTCCCTTCCTGGGCGGCGACGGCTGGGATGGTCTGGAGGGCTACGCCACCGCCGACCAGCTGAAGGACTCCTACTTCTGCGCCTGCTACGCTAAGGGCTCCAGCACCGCGTTTGAGGATGCCTACAAGGCCGAGTACGGCGAGGCCTACCCCAACGGCTTTGCACCCTTGGGCTACGATGCTGCCATGACCGTCGTGTACGGCATCAAGGCTGCCGAGGAGCAGGGCCTCGAGGCTGGCTCTGACGAGTACAAGCAGGCCGTCATCGATGCCATTGCCGGCGGCACCATCGAGGGCATCACCGGCACCTTTACCTTCGACGAGCACCACAACCCCGTCAAGAGCACTGCCATCCTGACCTACGTGGACGGCAAGCCCGAGCTGAAGGAAATGTTCTGATCCGCGCTGTTCCATCCACCGGTGATGGAGCCGCCCGCACAGAGCAAACCCCATGATTTTTTTGGAGAACGCCGGAACAGCTTTTTTCTGGTCAGGCGTTCTCCGTTTTTTATATCAAAAAGTGTAAACGCCGCAAAGAAAGGAAGTATCCAACCATGACAGTGTTCTTTAGCCAGCTGATCAACGGCTTGTCCCTTGGCAGCATCTATGCACTGATCGCACTGGGCTACAGCATGGTGTACGGCATTATCCTGCTGCTGAACTTTGCCCACGGCGATGTCATCATGGTGGGCGCATACATGTCCTGGTTCGTCATGAACCAGCTGGGTCTTGGCCCGGTCACCGCTGTGTGCGCCACCATCATCACCTGTACGCTGCTGGGCGTGGTGATCGAAAAGATCGCCTACACGCCCCTGCGCAGCGCACCCCGTATCTCGCTGCTGATCACCGCCATTGGTGTCTCCTTCTTTCTGGAGTACACGGCAGAACTGATCCTCGGCTCGGGTGCAAAGGTGATCCCCGCCTACTACACCAACCAGACCTTCCGTCTGGGCAAGGTGCCGCTGGGTCTTACCTCCATCATCACGCTGGTGGTCACCGTGCTGTCCATGCTGGTGCTCACCTTTCTGGTGCAAAAGACCAAGCTCGGCAAAGCTATGCGCGCCGTCTCGGAGGATATGGATGCTGCCCGCCTGATGGGCATCAACGTCAACAGCACCATCTCCTTCACCTTTGCCGTGGGCTCGGCGCTGGCGGGCATCGGCAGCGTGCTGTACTGCTGCTCCTACCCGCAGGCCACCCCCACCATGGGCTCCATGCTGGGTCTGAAGGCCTTCGTCGCCGCTGTGCTGGGCGGCATCGGCTCCATCCCGGGTGCCATGGTCGGCGGCATCGCCATCGGCCTGTGCGAGTGCTTTGTTTCCGCCATCGGCCTTTCCGCTTGGAAGGACGCTGTTACGTTTGCAATTCTGATCATCGTGCTGCTGGTCAAGCCCACGGGCTTCCTTGGCCGCAAGGTGCAGGAAAAGGTGTAAGGGGGCATAACGATGAATACCAAACGCAAGACCCTCAAAATGCCCGTGCGCTACCTGATGAATCTGGTGCTGGTGGGGCTGCTGTTCGTGGGGCTTTCCTATGTGACCGGCAATATGCTGTCCACCTACCAGAATAAGGTGCTGCTGACCGTGGGCATCAATATCATTCTGGCCGTCTCGCTGAACGTTGCCACCGGTTATCTGGGGCAGCTGCCGCTGGGTCACGCCGGTTTCATGGCCGTCGGTGCATACACCTGTGCGCTGTTCACGAAATACAGCAACCTGCCCTCCGGTGTCGCATTTGCGGTCGGTCTGGCACTGGGTGCCGTCATGGCTGGCATCTTCGGTATCCTCATCGGCATCCCGGCTCTTCGCCTGACCGGTGACTACCTCGCCATCCTGACTCTGGGCTTCGGCGAGATCATCCGTATCACCCTGAACAACATCGACGATGTGCTGGGCTTCAAGCTGTTCTACGGCGCAAAGGGCCTGAAAAACATCCCGAAATATTCCAACTACTGGAACGTCTTCCTCTGCGTCGTCATCACCTGCTTTGCTATCCACGCCATGATGAAATCCCGTCATGGCCGCGCGATCCTGGCTGTCCGTGATAACGAGATCGCTGCTGAGAGCTGCGGCATCCAGACCACTTATTATAAGGTCATGGCGTTCGCCTTCTCCGCTGCTTTCGCAGGTCTGGCTGGCGGCCTGTACGCCTGCTATCTGGGCGTCCTCGATCCGTCGACCTTCGGCTTCATGAAGTCCATCGAGATTCTTGTTATGGTCGTTCTGGGCGGCATGGGCTCTATGCTCGGCTCCATCCTGTCGGCGACTGTTCTTACCATCTTGCCCGAGGCGACCCGAAGCTTCGAGAGCTACCGCATGGTCGTTTACTCGCTGGTGCTGATCCTGATGATGATCTTCCGCCCGGGCGGACTGCTTGGCAGCTATGACTTCTCGATGAGCCGCATCGTGGAAAAAGTGATGAACGGCGAGCTGTTCCACAAGAAGAACAAGGAGGGTGCAGACCATGAGTGAGTTTAAGACTTCCCTGAACAGTGTTCCCTCCGGCGGCTTCCTGACCGACCGTGATAAGGACAAAAAGCCCATTCTGGACGTCCGTGAACTGGGCATCGACTTCGGCGGTCTGACTGCCGTTGACGGTTTCAACCTGATGATCGGCCGTAACGAAATTACCGGTCTGATCGGCCCGAACGGTGCCGGTAAGACCACCGTTTTCAACCTGCTGACGAATGTTTATCAGCCGACCCGTGGCTCCATCCTGATCGACGGTATGCCGACCGCTGGTAAGAAGACCTATCAGGTCAACCGGATGGGTGTTGCCCGTACCTTCCAGAATATCCGCCTGTTCAAAGATCTGTCGGTCATCGACAACGTGAAGGTCGGCTTGCACGAGTCCATGAAGTACAATCTGGCCGAGTCCATCTTCCGCCTGCCGAACTAC
>OIZF01000470.1_pt1 | contig 28015 bp, 28 predicted proteins | sample 1588471 | NCBI WGS metagenome assembly OIZF01 (sample SAMN03283279) | human gut metagenome | biome: human-associated habitat; material: feces | host: Homo sapiens | place: Peru | collected 2012
TAGACCTTGTGCTCAAGACGGATAAGAGTATCTTTATCTTTGAGTTGAAATATGAAAAGTCTGCCAATGCTGCCATGGCGCAAATCAGCGGCAAGGACTATGCCAAGGCTTTTGCCGATGATGGGCGGAAGGTTGTGAAAGTGGCTGTTAACTTCTCGGAAGACCAGCGAAGCATAGAGGATTGGGTGATAGAATAAATGATATTGAAGGATAGGATAAAAAGACATGGAAACGATTAGTGGGTTGAACAAGAACCAACGTACATACGAGAAGAACGACCCTGATGATTTCCCTTGGTAAGTAGGTTGAGATACAAGAATTTATTGTAAGGAGGAAAGAAAAAGCAGCAAACCATCTGTGGGGTTGCTGCTTTTTCTCTTTGTCTATCCCTTTGCGTTTTCACGTTAGATTGCCGTGCAACTCGTGATACCGAGCGTGGTGGCGAGAGCCGTGAGGATGCTGATGGCAATCTGCAGGATGGTTTTCCAAGTTTCTTTCTTCATCGTCATTTTCTAAGTTTTAAAAGGGTTAATAATTGTAGGGTTTAGAGAATTCTCAGGGGCGCAAACTAAAGTTCGTTGTCTTCGCCTGTTCCGCCTCCATCAGAACCTTCGGTGCCAGTCTGAGAACCGCCTGAAGGGTTATCGCCCTTAGAGTCGCTGCCAGCAGTGCCGCTTCCTCCATTAGTAGAGTCGCCAGTAGTGCCGCCTCCGCCCTGAGATGGAGTATTTGGATCGCCGGCGGTCTCCTCAGTAGTGCCGTAGGTGCCGTACTCCTGCAACTTGCATTTCTTGCTGAGCTCGGAGTTGCTCCAGGAGCGGGTGTTTCTGAGGATGAGGTGGACGCCCTGGATGCTCTGTGCCGTCACATCATTGCGGGTGTCTTCTGCCTTGGAGGTCATACCCATGGAGAAGAGTCCGAGTTCTCCGAGTCGCACGCTCTTGCCGTCGAGTACCAGTTCCTGAAGGTGGTCGAGGGCATCCATCAGCACGCCGTGGATGCAGCCACGGGAGTAAGGGGAGCCGTGGTCGGAGATGTGACTTACAAAGTCCTCGAACGACATCTCACGGTCGGTCACTGCGGTGGCGTACCATTTCTTCTTGCCAGCGTTCTCGCCAGTCTGAGGGGTGCGCTGAATCTTTCTGTACTTCAAAGTTCCTTTAGTGTTAGTCATTTTTTTTAAAGTGTTGAATGTTGAGCGTTGAATGTTGAGTTGGGGCTTGCGCCGCCGTGTTTTGCGCCGTCGTGGCTTGCTGATTGCCCGATAGGTACCGTTCGGAAATCAACATTCCACCACCCAACATACTTTTCTCAACATGTGGTTAATAATTTAGTTTACTGTTCTCTTCTTTGGCTGTGGTTAATTTAGCCTTAGTCGTTTTCCAATGCCTTGTGCGTCAGTCGGAATGCCGTCAAGGGTGTATGCCTTAATTCCACACTCAACATTGAATTACAAGTGCAAAGGTACTGCTTTTTTCCGACACCACCAAATTTCGACATGTGATAAGGGGCGATTTTCAGCACTTCCGCCGAAATGCGTCGCTGAGGGTAGGGGAGGCACGACTTTCGGGCAGAGAAACATAGTTTTGTCGAGGAAGAAACATAGAGTTCTCATCAAGCAAGAATCAAGCAGGAGCATCTTTACCAAGTAAGGGCATCTTCATAAAGCAAGAAAGCTCCTTTTACCTTTTTACTTTTTTACCTTTTTACCTTTGAAACTTTGGTGACGGTGACAGTGACAGTCCGATTTTCCGCCCCTCCCTTCTGCGCACCCTTCGCCTTGGAGGACGAAGAGAAAAGTAAAGGATTGTTAATGTTATATTTTTATATTTATATATATATATAAATATAAACTTTCTATTTCACCCTTTTTCATTCGGAGGGGAGCCAGCGGAATTTTGGACTGTCACTGTCACCTGTCACCAAGTTCTTTTATTTTTTTTCGAAGTTTTCCGCTCTAAAATTTGGAGGTTACAGAAAAACATCGTATCTTTGCATCGACAAATCCCGCTCGCTTCCCATAAGAACAGCGTACCCAGCGGGACATTTTTATTTTATGAGGGTATGAAATATACAAAGCAAGCCATAACTACAGCGGAACAAATCAGCATTCTCAGACAACGAGGACTGATTGTCGAAGATGAGAGTCAGGCAAGAGAAGCCTTGCCGGCAATCCCGACTTCTTCCACTCTAACTTGGAACATATCCGTACCGAGGTGAAACGTTCTCGTGAAGAGTTCATTACAGAGCATTTCCTGAAATATGCAGAGCCAGACCTACCTCCTGTATGGAAGACTTTGGAGGTTGTCTCGTTTGGCACGCTTTCCAAGCTGTTCGGCAATTTCAGGGATGCCACTGCCAAGCACCAAGTAGCTCGTGAGTTCGGTCTGAACCACCATAAGTTTCTGAAAAGTTGGATGGAGACATTGGTGGCGTTGCGCAATTATTGCGCCCATCACTCCAGAGTTTGGAACCGTCGATTCCCTGTCAAGCCTCAGACTCCAAGGAGAATGCCACAAGATTGGATTTCCGATTTCTCCTTTCGCCAAGAGACCATCTATCCCCAACTGTGTTGTATTACTTATTGGCTGAATAGCATCTATCCCAAGAATACCTTTGTAGCTGATTTCAAGGCTATGCTTGAAAAGCATCCTTCCGTCAGCACTCGACTGATGGGCTTTCCTGCCCATTGGGAGGAAGAGCCGCTGTGGAAGTAAGTTTTCTCCGAAAACATTTGGCGATTACTAATAAAACGTTAAAATGAAACAAGATATTTGGAGATACGGAAAGAAAAGCGTATCTTTGTCATCCAATATAGACTAAACGTTTTAACAACGAAGACTATGGATACAAACGAAAGAACAAAGCAAACCACGGAGAAATACAATGCTTCCGAAAAGTAGCATAGCAAGACATGGCTCGCCATGCAGAAATACAGAGGCACCGTAACGGTATATGACAAAAGCTTGTTCTACTAAAGTATTCATAAAAGTCTCGTTTCCAATATTTCCCAAGTTGCTTTGGACTATTTTTTTGTTATCTCTTTGAAAAATAGGGTGAAAGATTTGTGATTCTCGAAATAAGCTGTAGCTTTTTGCTAACATGAATAACTAAAAAATCATAATATGAGTATAGATGATTACTATGAGTCTTCGAACCGAGTGGAATGCTTACCACCGATTATAGACGAAGAATCTGAGATATTGGTACTTGGCTCTGTTCCAGGAAAACTTTCTTTGGTTAGAAGAGAGTATTACGCCAATCCGTCTAACAACTTTTGGATATTGATGCAGAAGTTGTACAACGAAGACCAACCGTTTCAATCCTATTCTGATAAGCTCGCTTGTTTGAAACGCTCCCATATCGCTTTGTGGGATGTCATAAAGACATGCTGGAGAAAGGGTTCCAAGGACAAGAGCATTTGTGAACCAGAGTGCAATGATATAGGGAAACTACTTCGTAAATATCCCAATATCAAGAAAATTGTGCTGAATGGAAAGAAGGCTGAGGAACATTTCTTTTGTTCGGAATCTACTTCCATACCGACACAGGTAGCTTCTTCTACTTCGGGGGCAAATGAAAAGACTGCGCTGTTAAAGGGATTCTTCGTTAATTTTGAGTTGCTTTTTGAGTGGGAAAGTTGCCTAAAACTATGACTTCTCACTTTTGGGATAAAACTGTTAAAATAACTCGTGTCGCATCAAAAAACATTTGGAATATTTTGCCGTAAGCGAAAAAATACTTAATTTTGCAGCAGAGTTCATCCATCATTTGACGGAAGGAAATCAAAGGACGTTAGGCCAAGATGCTTTGCGTCCTTTGCTGTTTTTGATTGGACATAAAAAACGAATTCCGACTAAGACATGCCATCGGAACTCGCTGTTATCTTTTTTAGAGTGCAGGCAGGCGCATCGGGGCTTCCTGCAAACACTGTTCTTTTCTTGGTGGCAAAGGTAAGAAGTTTTTCTCGAATATGCAAGCGATTTCATAAGTTTTCTCCAATAATATTTGGCAATTCAAAGATAATATAGTATCTTTGCAGTACTAGAACCCGCCAAGCCTCTCCCTGATGCTCAAATGTGCGGGTCGTTTTTATATTATGGAAATATGAATAAAAAACAAACAAGAAAAGCCAGACTATAGTAGAGGCAGGACTTGACTACTACCGTTTTGATAGCAAATGGTACACAGAAATATGCAATGACGAGTCTTTCAAGGTAAGTGGGCATTTCTGATTGCAACCTTATGGTGATGGCACAAGAAGGCTTATATGGATAAATGAGTTTACAAAAAATGGTTATCATAGAAAGCCACTATTGACAAGGTTAAGGATGGAGAAGTTATTCTTACTTAGATACTTTCCAAAACGCACATGACAAAAATAATGGAAGAGATGAAAATGATTTCGTTCGATGACTTCCAAGATAAGTACACCAGTAAGATAGGCACGCTCAAGCGTGATGCCTTCGAGAAAGAGGTGGAGGAAGCTGTGCAAGCCTACAAGGTGGGCGAGGCGCACAAGCAAGCTCGTAAGACGAAATGCCAAGTGCAGGATGAAAACGGAAATGTGATTGCAGAATATGAAAGGAAGATAAGTTCTCGTCCTAGCTCGGGATTGGCACAAGTGAAGTACATGAAACTCAATGGACCTGCGCCGAAGCCGAGAGTGCAGTCGTGGGCTGAGGTGTTTGGAAATGAGTATGAACCAACAAACAGAGAAATATGAAGAAACTAAAAACTTTCACTCTTTCGATAGAAGAGTTCTACAAGAAATATCCTGTTGAGGTATCCATCCGTGTGCCAAGCATCCCGAAAGGGCATGTGGCAAGGGTCGTGTCTGTACGACCTATAAATGGGTGAAGAAGTTGAAGAGAGGCTGGGCTATGATTTAGCTCGGCTTTTTTTCGTTTTATGATGCCGTTGCAGCAAATCTGTAAAGATATGCCTATACACAAAGGCCAAAGAAACGTAAAAGGTGGCTGAAAATTTGTCTGATTGGCTAATATTCACTTTCTTTGTATCGTGAATATTAACTAACAGACAAGACTATGCCAGATTTTTCAGACACAGAAAGACGACTTATCCAACTGTTGGAGGTCGGAAGTAAGTTTCATTTCGAAGGTGTGGAATATACAGTTTCTGCTCCTTCATGTAAGCCAACGGTCGCTAAGGGCGAGTGCAAAACCGATGTATATGTGCAAACCACAAGTGCGCAAGGGGAAAAAGTGGTCAAGATTTCTGTAAAGCAAAAGAATGCTGATTTTCTTGAAAACAAGATAAAGCACGAAAGAGCCGTAGAAATCTTTGGCGAGAATGCGGATGAAATTATCATGCGAGCTACAGAGAGTATCAAGGAACAATTTCTGAAAACTCCTATTGTGTTCTTCTCCAAGAAAGGGCATACCGATGCCAAATCTATCACACTTGGTTGGAAATTCGAGTTTGTCAACAAAGATGGTGGAGTACTTTCTGCTTCAATGGGGCTGAGTCGCCAACAAATCATAGATGTGTATAGTGGCACAACCTTGCCTGAGGACAAAAAGAATGCGATAGTCAATGGCAAAGTCGTAGAAAATAGCGGTGTTGCCGATTATATCTTGGTAATCGACCAAGAGGAAGACATTACTATTGCTGACTTTGAGAATAGCCTCCAAACGATAGAGCATTTTGTAGATACAGAGCAGCCAACCATTTATTTTGCTTGCAAGGCTCTCAACTATAGAGCAGAAAAAGATAAGTGGGACGGAGACCGTCCACTATCTGTTTATGTTGACTGGCAAGTCAAAGAAGGAAAACTTAGTGCAGAATTGAAATTTGACCGTCCCTTGACCATAAAGGGCAATGAGGTCGGAAACAAGCTCAGACATGCTTTGTCTGAGTTGCACATTGATGCTAACAACTTTGAACAACTCAAAGAACTGCTCAATAATGACTGTACCATTGTCGAGTAATAGCACAAATTTTTGGAAGACTTACTGGAGTTTCTGTATATAACCGCAAATAGTTTTTAGTAAACTCTTCTGTATCTTGGTCGAAGAACATCCTCAAGTTATATAGGTTTGCCCCATAATGCTTGAGGTATTCTCTTCCAAAAGTCCGTCTTAATGTCGTTGTCGTAAACAAGACTTTCCCTCCTAAATAATTCTTACTTACTTGTTTTAGGAGTACATTGATTCGTTGTATGGAATATACGCATTTCTTCCTTGAAATAAAACAATTAGCCTCCAATGGAGGCATACCCAATCCTTGATAAATCTTTTCAATATTACTCTTAGTTTCATCCTTCAGATTTGCGTAGTAATATCGCCCAGTTGACTTCTCACGAAAGAATACGACATCAGCCAAAACATCTTTCCAATGAAGAGCTAAGATGTCATTAGCTTTCATACCTGTGGCACAACCTATCAAGACAAACAAGCCTATCAGGAATTGTTTATCTTCGATTAAACGGTCAACTAAGAACTCAACCTCTCCCCATTCTAAATAATCTCGTTGTTTCATTGCTTTATAATTTAAATCCGCTTGCAAATGTACAGATTAAACTTTACATAACAAAGAAATCTGTATAGTTTAGTCTGTACATTAACAAAGTTTTGTACATTTATGTCTGTACATTCTTGTTTTTTACTTATTTTTGCAATAAAATTAAGAATAATATGAGTTTAAGAATAAAAGAAGTCTTAAAGGAAAAGGGAGTTTCCGTTATACAACTTGCACAAAAGATGGGTGTAACGAGAAGTGCCTGCTATCAATACATCAATGGGAATCCGACAGCAGAATGTTTAGAAAGGATAGCCCTTGCATTAGATGTAGAGATAGGAGAATTGTTCGATATTCAAAAAGATAAAACAGATTAGTACATAATGAATTTAATAAGTTTATTTTCAGGAGCTGGTGGGTTAGACCTCGGTTTTCACAAAGCTGGCTTCAAAACCATAACGGCCAATGAATTTGATGCCAAGATATGCCCAACCTTCCGTGCCAACTTCCCAGATGTCCACCTCATCGAGGGCGACATCCGCAAGCTGTCCTCATCCGACTTTCCCGATGACATCGACGGCATCATCGGCGGACCTCCTTGTCAGTCTTGGAGCGAGGCAGGTTCGCTAAAAGGAATCGAGGACGCACGTGGTCAGCTCTTCTACGACTATATCCGCATCTTGAAAGACAAGCAACCTCTCTTCTTTGTCGCAGAAAACGTATCAGGTATGTTGGCGGCACGCAATGCAGAGGCGGTGAAGGGATTCCTGTCTCTCTTCGACGAGGCAGGTTATGACGTGAATCTACAGATGCTCAACGCCAACGATTTCGACGTACCAGAAGACCGTGACCGTGTTTTCTATGTTGGTTTCCGCAAAGACCTCGGCATCAAACAGTTCATCTATCCTACCCCTCAGAGCCATCGCCCTACGCTTCGTGAGGCTATTTGGGACTTGAAGGACTCGGCTATCCCTGCCTTGGAGAAGAACCACTCCAACGGCGACAAGTGCAAAGTGCCAAACCATGAGTATTTCATCGGAGCATTCTCGCCCATCTTCATGTCACGCAACCGTGTGCGTTCATGGGACGAACCAGGTTTCACCGTACAGGCGAGCGGTCGCCAATGCCAGCTCCACCCACAGGCACCAAAGATGATCAAGGTGGAGAAGAACCTACAGAAGTTTGTACCAGGCAAGGAGCATCTCTATCGTCGCATGACGGTGAGAGAGGTGGCTCGTGTGCAGACCTTCCCCGATGATTTCAAGTTCATCTACACCGACGTGAACTATGGCTATAAGATGATAGGCAATGCCGTGCCTGTGAATCTCGCCTACCATATGGCGAAGCAAATCAAGCATACCTTGGAGGCAAGGGGCATCAAGAGTAAGAGGGCGTAAGACTTTCTAACAAGTAAAAATTTTAGAGACAGAGAAAGGGCAAGCGGATGAAAGTGGTATCATTCTTTTCGGGTTGCGGTGGCTTGGACTTAGGATTTGAGCAAGCAGGTTTCGATGTCGTTTGGGCGAACGACAACGACCCAGCCGTGCATGATACCTATCTCCACAACCATCCCCACACCTATCTCTGCAAGAAAGACATGCGAGAACTTGGCATGGACGAGATACCCGAATGTGACGGCTTCATCGGCGGTCCTCCCTGCCAGTCGTGGAGCGAGGGAGGTAAGCAGCGGGGTTTGGAGGATGAAAGAGGCAAGATGTTCTTGACCTATATTCGCTTTATCCGAGCCAAGAAGCCCAAGTTCTTCGTGATAGAGAATGTGAGGGGAATATTGAGCACCAAGCATTTCAAAATCTTCATGGCGATGCTCGATGAGCTAAGGGATGCTGGCTATGTGGTACATTACCAACTGATGAACGCCATGGACTATCACATTCCGCAAGAGCGGTATCGTGTCATCGTGGTGGGCATCAGAAACGACCTCTCCGTGGATTACCATTTCCCGAAGCCCGACATTCCTTGCTTCATCACCCTGCGCCAAGCTATTGGCGACATCAAGGACTCCCCAAGAGAATACATCTCAGAACCAGTCAACACAGAGTATGGCAAGTGCTTGAACCACGATGTATATATGGGGGCGTTCGACGACAAGTTTATGGCAAGAAACCGTGTGCGTGCTTGGGACGATGTTTCATTTACCGTACAGGCGCAAGCTCGTAATTGTCCGCTTCATCCGCAAGCCCCAAAGATGGTCTATGTGTCTCGTAACAAACAGATATTCAAGCCAGGATATGAGCATCTTTATCGCCGATTGAGCGTGAGAGAGTGCGCAAGGATTCAGACCTTTCCCGACCACTTCCGCTTCTACTACCATGACGTTTGCGATGGATACAAGATGGTGGGCAATGCCGTACCACCCCGGCTGGGCAAGGCTATCGCCCTGTCTATCAAAGAGGCATTCTGTGCCTATGTTCCACAAAAGGAGTCCGTGCTTGTGGCGACCTATCGGGATGAACATCAGTTGCGCATGACCTTGACTAACAAGCTCTACTATGTGAGAGCGGGCTTGCGAGCTGGTGCCATGCAGTTCCCTTCTGGCATGAAGGCACCACGGTATCTATTCTTGCACAAGAAGGAATCCTTCGTTCTCTTGACATTGAGGGAGGTAGAACCTAAGATGGTGTCGGCTGAAGAATTGAAGAACCTCGGTTTTCACCCTTCGGGCGACCTCTATTGGGCGTTCGAGGTGGAAGACATTGAAACGGAGGAAAGAATGAAAAATGTGAAAGGTATTGTGGAAAGACATGGTGGAATGAAAGTGAAGCCGTATATTTTGGGATTATAAAGAGGTATTTTACAAATAAGTTATCAAATAGTTTAGTTTTTTGAATAATTGTTTGGTGGAGCTAAATATAATGTTTACCTTTGCCCTACGAAAACACGAGACACCTGTTTCGCTCCAGTAAAGAGGAATAGATGCTCCGCAGTATCGCACAACAGATTAACAATATAAAAACAAAAACAATGAAAAAACCTCTTGACTGGTATCATAGTTTGATATATGCCAACAAGGAAAGAAGCGAATATACAATGGAAGAGAAAGGTAGTTTGGATGAACTTCTCTATCAAATGTATATGAAAGCGCATGACCTTGATGGACTGAACATGAGCAACTCTGTAAAGGCTTTAAATGTGGCTTATTACCTTGCCGTGGCAATATATAACACTCCCCATGTGGAAGAAGAAAACAAGATGGATTCTCGCACCAGTTCTTCTGCAAGAAAAATCTTGGCAGAAGAACATAATGGAGAATGTAACCAAGTGTCTCCAGCGGATGTTTTCTTAGTAAGATGGATGTCATGGGCGATACTTGCTTTACAAAAAGAAAAACCTGCTGGTTTGGAATCCTTTCTCAATAAATACAAACAAGACATCAGTTGGAAGGAAGATGATTATTATGATGAGGACGGTGAAATTTGGAGTCAATGCAGTTTTATCACAGAAATACCTAAAATGGTAGAGCAAATGGGTGATAAACGATTTGAAACCGACTTAGCTCCCAATGCTTTGCATTGTGTGCATTTCGGTGATGGCATGTGGACAGGTGAACTCTCAAATTTAACTTTTGAAGAAATGGAGCAACTCCTTACTTTTTATCGAAGAAAGGATGACCAACATGCCTTATTACAATGGGCATGGGGAATGGAGTGTAAGTTAGCTCCAAAACCTTCGTCAAGTGCAGATGATTTACCATTCTAAATAAATGTAACAATATGGAAAAAGAGCAATATATGTTGTTAGACCGTGGGGTGGAAGAAGGTCGTTATTTATCAAAGAATAAACAAGAAGAAATTCCTTCTTTACCTAAGGGGGCTAATGAAGAGGAAGAAAAATTTTATAAAGAATGCAAACATGTCATGGAGACTTGCAAGATAAAAATGCAATCTTATGAACAAAAGGCAAAAGCTGCAATAGAGGCAGCTAAAGTAAAAGATATAGCCGACATGGCAAATGTCCTTACAACAGATTTCAATAAGAATCTGGAAGAAGAGTACCAACTTTACAAAGTCACATCGGAAGAGAAAATTAAAAAGCTTCGTGAGGATTTGGCAGAAGCTAAAGATATTTCATCAAATGCCTTAAATAGATGTGACGAATATAACAACCAGATAATACAACTCCAAGAAGAGATAAAAAAGTTAGAAAAGACCATCGAAGAAAAGGAAGAGCAGATTGCTTATTATGAAGCAGATTTTCCTAATGGATATGTATTGGAAATAAACGGAAAAGTTGCAGGACTATTAGAAAAGAGAGATGAAGGAGAATCAAACTTGTTGCTCCAAGAGAAAGAAGAAGAGATTGAGAATTTAAAAGAAACTTTGAAAAAAAGCGAGAATGGTGCCAAGGTTAAAGTTGCCACTGTTATGGTGGAAAGTGGAATAGCTTATCTATCAAACATTAAAAAGGTAACTAAAAACGAAGAAGTCTCGTTTGGAGAAAAGTTGTTGAAGCACATGGTTTCTGACAATTGTATAAGCCATATAGGTCAACAAGCTGTTGACAAGTTAAGAAACAAAATTTCATACATCACGGACCAAAGAGAAAAAGCGGAAGAGGAACTCGAAGTCCTTTCTGTTGCTGAAAAAGAAGCCGACAAACAGAAAGCTAACGAACAGGAACAAGCAAGACAAAAGCTGGAGCAAGACAGGAATCAAGTTATCAAGGAAAGTGTCGAAGCATTAAACAAAGCTGCGTCTAAGCCAACAATAGTACACAATGACATCAAACAGCTTGCCACTGGGGATGGAACTCTCTATGAGGGCGTAATACCGACAACAGGCATTCCTTTACCACCAAGTTCTCCCCAGAATAACGGATGTATAACGAATTAAATGGTATAGAAATGGCAACAGATAATTTGAAGAATGTAGAATTTATACAGAAATTGTTTGGAACAGGAACTGTTAATATCGAACAATTTGTTAATGGCAATGGCATCTATGTTGAAAAAATAGAAAATCACTACCAGACGGCAACTCCCAAGGCTGAACAAGAAGAAGCCTCAAAAAATAAATCAACAAAACCTCCCTTTTCTTCAGGTAGGAAACAGGAAGAGTTGTTTATAGATGCACAAGAGAATAACAAAGACGAAAAGTTGACCAAAACAAAGGCGGAAGAATTTGTCCGTTTTTTAAAGGAGCATCATTGGGCATCATTAAAATTGGATGCTAAGAAAGAATCGCATATCAACCAAGCCATTCTTGCTTTTTACAAAAAATGGCAATCAGAGGGGCTTATAGCAAAGTGCTTTTATAATGCGAGAGCTATTTTTCGCTTTTTGAATGAAGACTGTGGCATAAGCAATGATGTTACTATCGAAACTTTTGCAAATGCAATGAGAAAGTGGTTACAAGATATTCCTAAGAATGAAGTAATGGAAAATCTTGTCGATGTTTTTTATGAAAAATAGTCTGATTGTGCAAAATAGAAGGTCCATTTGTTTTTTTATCAAAGAATCTTAATTTCATATTTTCCTTTATATAAGGGCAGTCCCATACGGATTGCCCCTTATTGTTTTTATGCATAATAGAGTTTTGCATATTTTGCATAAAATACATAACGATGCCTTTTTCGTACCTTTGTAACGTCGAAAATCAAGAAGACGGAATAAAGGTGGCCACCAGTATTCTTCCTTTTGTATATATCGGCAAGTAATTATATGTTAAACCATAAAATTATGCAAATGGAAAAAATGAAAGTAGTAAAGCTCCTTGCCACTCAGAGCGGCGTGAGCCAGCAGACAGGCAACCCTTGGAAGAGCCGTGACGTTATCTTGGAGGCAGTGCAGAACGCCGTTCACCCCGACCGATACGTGGCTCGTCTCTTCGGCGATGCCGTCGATAAGTTTACCGCCAAGGAGGGCGATGTGCTCGGCGTGGCTCTCTACCACAAAGTGGAGGAATACAATGGCAGATACTTCGGGAAGACCTCCATCGTGGACTTCGAGGGAATCAAATGATTTTTAAAAGTAAAAGGGTAAAAAAGTTAAAAGACGTTCGAGCTTCCGATGTTTTCCGAAGCTTGGATGAGTAACTAACGATTTTAAATTGAAAAGAATATGAACATCAATTTGCAAATTTCGGACGAGGTATATAAGAGCCTCGTGGCAGGTGGCAACAGAGTGAAGGGCACTATCGCCTTGGTGAGTCCCAACGAGGGCAACTTCAATGCTTGGCGCACAGGGAACAACAAGCGAGAAAATCGCCGATACATCAAGCTCCCTCACGGCAGTGCGAGCGTGGGCATGGAGAACGTGAGACTGCACCTCTGCATCGACCGAGAGGAAACCGACGTGGTGCCTGCCTCCGCCATCATCAGCGAGAGTGCCAAGGCAAGCGCATTCATCGACAGAGTGATTCCCATCAGTTGGTAAGTGATAAATGTATGTAGAACAAGACAAAAGAAGAAGTAAATGGCTTTTGGAATATCACAGAGCGTAAGAAGCCGAGGGGTGCAGGTCTGCACCCCCGAGCTTTTCCACCAAGCTACCCAGAGTAGCCGGGTGAAGGACGTTTGCGCGCAGATTGAGGACGCACTCGAACGCAAGCGCCGTGGCGAAATCTGCCAGGAGGACTATGATGCGATGAAGACTCAGCTGAAGAGCCAGCTCCCTATCCTCACGCCCCACGCCACATTCAAGAATGGTCGCCGCCTCAACGCTGACGCCATACCGAGCGGACTGAGCATCTATGACAAAGATCATATCCCAAATCCCAAGGGATATTGGGAAGTGAAGAGTGAAGAACTAAGAGTGAAGAATCCAAGTGCTTTGGAGAGAATCCTCTTGGTGCATGTAACGCCATCCTTGGAGGGCTTGCGCCTCGTCTTCACGATTCCCGATGGCATGGACTTAGCTCAGGCGCAGAAGTGGATGTCGGAGCAACTGGAGGATGCGGACTATGACGTTTGCGTAAAGGACTTGGCGAGACCTTCCTTTATCGTGCCAGAGGAGTATATCCTCTACATCAACGAAGGCGAGCTATTCAAAGAACACAATTCATCAATCAACAATCAAATCAACACCCAAATCAACAATGACACTAACGACAAAGACAATCGACTTTCGGGCAACAATGGCAATCCTGCTGTTTCTCTTGGCTCTCCTGCTGAGCATGCCCAACCTGCTGATACTAATCATTCTGATGATAATCATATCGGCGATAATGGAGGGAATCAAGGCAATGGCGGAATGGAGACCGAGAAAAATTTCCCGATGGAATACGACGGAATCCCATATTCGTCGATAACCTCGAAGCTGGTTGAGCTATTGGGAGGCGAGCCTCAGCATGGCTCACGCAACAGTTTCATCTTCACGCTGTCGTGTTACTTGCGCTACCTCTGCGATGACAATCGAGACTGGATAAAGGCTATCCTCCCGACCTTCGGCGAGGAGCAGCAGAGAGCCTACGCTACGGTAGATAGTGCCTGCAACCGCAAGCAAAGCCACCGAATGCCGAGCATCGTTCGCAAGGCAATCTCCCTCTGCCTGGACGAGCAAGCACGAGGCAGAGCCGCCAACTACGACACGGACGATTTCGGCGACATCGGCAACCCCGAAAGCTATTTCTATCGCATCCACGAAATGCCAAGCAAATTGCCGAAGCTGATAAAGCTATTGGTGAGCAGAACCCCGACCATTTACCAGCCAGCCGTATCGCAAGCCGTGTTTCCAAGCCTTGCCGCCCACCTCTGCGACACACGCTTCCGCTACATCGACAACGTGGAGCATGAGGCGACCTTAATGAGCATCCTTTGCGCACCGACTGGAAGCGGAAAGGAATCCATCACCCAGCCGATAAATCATATCATGGCTGATATAAGAGCGAGAGATGCCGAGCAACGAGAGCGTGAACGAGCTTGGAAGGACGAATGCAACCGTAAAGGCTCGAACAAGGACAAGCGAGAGCGTCCCGAAGGCTTGGTTATCCAAGAGGTGAACATCGACATGACGAACCCTGCTTTTGTATTGCGCATGAAAGAGGCGGAGAACCATTTTCTTTATGCGAAGATAAACGAGCTGAACCTCTTCGATGCCCTCAAAGGCAAGACCAACCAGCACTTCCGCATCATGGAGCTTGCCTTCGACATCGGCAATTACGGTCAAGACCGTGTGGGCGTGCAATCAGTGACCGAAACGGTAAAGGTTCGCTTCAACTGGAACGCCTGTTGCACCCCGAAGAAATGCCGTGACTACTTCCGCAGAGTGGTGACGGATGGTCCCATCTCTCGCATCAGCTTCGCCACCATCGAGCGCAGACCGTGCGGTTCGGCGATGCCCATTTATGGCACGTACGATGCCGCCTTCGACGAGGAATTGAAGCCCTACATCGACAACCTCCTAAAGGCTCGTGGATTGGTGGATTGCCCTCAGGCTATGAAACTCGCCAAGAAACTGGTGGAGGAAAACGCCGAGTTCGCAAGGCTCTCCCAGAACTACGTCTTTGAAAATCTTAGCTTCCGAGCCAATGTCATTGCCTACCTAAAGGCGTGCGTCCTCTACGTGGCTAATGGCATGAAATGGGAGAAGAGCATCGAGGAATTCATCCGCTGGAGCGAGCGTTACGACCTATGGTGCAAGCTGAAACTCTTCGGGCAGATGATATACGATGCCGACGGCGAGCAAGACAAGGTTTCTCGCACGGCCCCTAATGGTCCGAAGAACCTGCTCACCCTCTTGCCCGACAGCTTCACCGAGGACGACTACGTGAAGGTGCGCCGTTCGCAAGGCTTCGACAACGACGACCGCAAGCGCATCAAGGATGCCTTGAAGCAATGGGTGCATCGTGGGTATGTGGCAAGGATGGAAAGTGGTGACGGTGACAGTGACAGTCCGATTTTCCGCAAGTTGAAATTTTTAAAACAATAAACGACAATGGAAATCATTTTGAAACGAATAGCAAAGAAGAACACCTATACCATCGGAAGACTCTTTATAGTGAAGAGTGAAGAGGGAAGAGTGAAGAATTCATGTGCTAAGGGAGCTGATAGCAAGCCAGTGGTGCAACGAGAAATCCTCCCAGGCAAACGCTTGGGCGACAAGCGAATCATCCACTATGAGGTGGACGAGAGCCAACTCACCAAGGAGTATTACTTCTGCGACACCTTGGAGCCGACTTGGCGCAACCTTCTCGGCATCGACTTGAAGCCCGAAGAGGTGGATGCCCGATACAGCCGACAATCGGGCAAGAAGGCTCGCAAGATACCAGGCAAGACGGCTATCCCCGAAGGCTCTTACCCAGTGGTCATCACGAAGTCGCCCCGATTCAAGACGTGGCTTCCCCTCGTGCAAGGCGTGCCAAACTTCGAGGGCATCCGCATCCACGCTGGCAACTATCCCGACGACACGCAGGGCTGCATCCTCGTGGGGGAGAACAAATACAAGGGCATGGTGGTGAACTCCCGACAGTGGCTGAAACGCCTCATCGACCGCATTACTGAGGCGAGGGAGAGAGACGAGGCAATCTGGCTCACCGTCATCTAATATATAAGGAATAAATAAAAACGGAGCGTGATTTCACAAGCACGCTCCGCTCAAACTTAAACAACCTATGTTTGCTTGAAATTTTATAATATTGTAATGTGTTAAAAATCAAGTATTATGTAGGAAATAGGTATCGCTTCTAAAGGTAAAGGAAAAAGTGGTGGTGAAGGGTGAGAACTTGATTTCTGCAGTCAAGCGTCCGTAGAGTCCTCCTTTGCTTCTTGATAGATTACTGAGAATCCAGGAAGTAGCACTACCGCAAACCACAAGCATGATATTGTCCCTACCACTACACCAGCCATTTCTGAAGTTCTCGAAGGCTGGGAGAAATCCAGAACGAGGGGTATCCATCCATGGAAGTTCGTCAATGAATATGACTTGCCGTTCGCCCTTGTCTTGGCCTTGTTGCAACTGTTCAAGCAAGAAGAACGCTTCCATCCAGGACTTTGGCATCTTATAACCTTCCAATTTATATTCTGCCGCAATTATGCTTTTTAATACTTTATCGGCAAGATATAGACTATTAATTCTCTTTGCGAAGATTTTTTGGCAATATTGCCACATTTTTTTCGCAGCATACGAAATTTGTGGTTATTTATAGCAGCTCTCTTGCTATCCAGGCACAGGCTTCGGCATCTGCCAAGGCATTATGGTGCATGGTGAGGTCGTAACCGCAATAGGCGGCTACGGTCTGGAGCTGATGGTTGGGGAGGAGAGAACCCAGCTTTCTTCGGGAGGCACGGCAGGTGCAATGGAATTCATAGTCGGGATATTCCATCTGATACATCTGGAATACAGCCTTCAGGCAGCCTTCATCGAAGGGGGCGTTGTGAGCTACCAGAGGCAGACCTTCTATCTTAGGCGCAATCTCTGCCCAGACTTTCGGGAAGACAACCGCATTCATCGTGTCTTCCAGAGTTAACCCGTGAACCCGGGTATTCCAATAAGAGTAATACTCCGGTTCGGGCTTGATGAGACTGTAGTAGCCCCCCTGAGCCCCAAAAACGCAGAAGAGGGCATGTCACTTTTGATATGACATACCCTCTTTTTAACTATAATTTGGAAGGAAGTTTTTCTTTCCTTTCAGTGCAATGATTAATATCTAAAAAGAAATTACTTCTTGATAACAACCTTCTTGGTCTTACCATTCGACTTGATGATATAAACACCGCTGCCAGTGATGTTGTTGATCTTGGTACCATTGATGGTATAGATGGCTGGAGCACTGTCAGGAACCAGCTCGATGTGGCTGATGCCATCGGTATTATTATCTACGAACTTCACCTTCGCTCTGCCTTCAGCATAAGAAACCATGAAGATGAAATCCTTCTCCTCTGTTGTCTCCTCGAAGAATGAATTGTCTGTCCACTCGATGGAAGCTCCGTCATAGCTAATACCATTATCAGTAAGACGGCATGACTTCTGTGGTGTGAAATAGCCGCCATCGACATTCTGGAATTCGTTCTTGCCCTTGGTGAGTCTTGCCTTAACCCAGATAGGATTGTTGAGGCTTGCCTTAGATACATCCAAAGTTTCTCCCTTCTTGAGTTCGATAGGGTTGTCGATGGTTTCGCCTGGCTTTGAAGCACGCTGGGTAAGAGTCAGTTTCTTGCCTGTTGCATCACCTTCTATATTAACCTGGATATACAAAGCATCACCCTTCTTGGCAGAGAATACAGCGTGATATACGTTGATACGCTTTGGGTCAACCTGGTCTAAGGTTGACTCGTCCTGAATCTGGTCTGCCATGCTGACTGGAGCCTTACCGTCGTTCTTGACAATGCCGATGTTGTTTGACCATGAGAATGGAGCATCGCAGGAGAATTCTATCACGCCAGTCTCGGTTACATCATATTTCAACCAAAGATTGCTTGCATTCTCGCCCAGAGTATAAGAGTCACCTGTCATGACGATAGGATTCTCGCGAACCTCTCCAGCATCAAACTTAGCCTCTGCCAGTGTAAAGGTAGAGCCTTTCTTCACGTTCTTGAAAACGATGTAGTATATCATGCCAGAAGTAGCCTGGATGCTGTATGTGTTGCCCTTCAGGGAAACATCGTATGAGCCGTAACCAGAAGTATTCTTAGGGAAGGTAACCGTTACGCCGTCTTCTACGGTAACAGCAAGTTTGCAATTGCTTGTTGCCTTGTATGTATAATATTCAGTACCATTGAAATCGATGGTGTTGCTACCGAGAACCGCTTCCTTAGGTTCAGTAATCAGTGAACCCTTTTCTACATCTGCATACTTGATATTAAGGGTCAGCGGAGTAGCTTCATTGGATGTAACAACCAGATAGTATTTCTGTTCATTAGTGCTGTTTACATCTCTCTTGATAATCTGCTCCTCCATATATGTTGCACCGTATGTTCCTTCTCTGGTGTTAATGTAGGCAGAAGTGCCCTCGCTCAAAGCTGCAGGAGACTCGACGGTGAGGAGTTTCTTGGTGTTGGCAGGAACAGTGAAGGTATAAAAATACTTACCCTTGGCTCCAGGCAATGTGATGGCTGTAGCAGTTTCGGTTACGCTTACAGGAATGGCTGTATCAGCAGTCTCTCCAGCCTGGTAGTCTTCCATCTGCATCTTGAAGGTGCTTGGCTTGTCGGTCTTTGTGGTCTTGTTGACTACAACATAATAGGTACCATAAGTAGATGCAATCTCTGTTCGTACATCGAAAGTGCCTTCGGCAGACTCTACTACAGCATTTGTTTCAGATTTAGCGTTAAACAGGTTTCTGTAAACGCTCAACTTGCCGCCCTCAATTTTTTCGTCGCTGGTAATTTTGAGATAGCCCTTCTTGGTAAGTGCATAGCTGAAGTAATACTTGCCAGCTTCGGCAGGAATCGTGTTCTCTCCTTCCTTCAGTACGTATGGCATGTCGAAAGAACCCTCCTTGACATCTACAACATTTGATGTGATGATGACAACAGGAATAGAGAATTGGAAATTGATGTTGTAAATCTGGCCCTTTTCGGTCTTGATTTTGAATACCTTCTTTCCGTTTTCTGTTACAGCAGAAATGGCGGTACCGTTTACTGTTGCCTTGTAAGCGTTCTGTTCCGTTTTGATCTGCAACTGTCCGTCTTTCTCAGCCTTATAGGTTGCATAAGCGTTGATGGCACCTGTACCTTCGTATGTCGGGTTGCCGATAACCTGAGTTTCGCCCAACTTGATTTCCAACGGATCAGCCTCTGTGAGTCCTTTTCCTACATTCTTTGTTGCTTCCAGTTTCAGGGTGAATCCTAATTTTACGGCGCCTCCGGCATTCAGGATAAAGTAGTAGGTCTTGCCCTTTTCGAAGGCATAGATTTTGCCATCATAATCAGGTGTGAATGTGCCACCGATGTTTGTCGGCTTGCCTGTTCCATCCTTGAGGAGTGCTACTGAAGGATGCTCTCCTCCGTCATAGTAGCCAACTGTTGCGATGTAGTCCTGGTCGGCTGTGAATGCCCAGTAAACATCCCCTGCTTTCTCTGTATTGTAAAGGTTGTTGCCTTGTGATACAGACAGTGGTTTCTCAAAAGTCTGTGCCATGGCATTAGAAGCGAGGCACAATGCTGTTGCAAGAAGTAAAGTCTTTTTCATACTTTGTTGTTTGAAATTATTATTTTTAATATTTGATATATTCATCTTTGGAGCAGAACAATACCAAAATTCTCTCTCAAGCGCAAAGATACAGATTAAATTTGAAAACAGCAAGGAAATGTAGTAGAAAAGTAGAAAAAACTATTTCTCCTATCCCCATATTTAGGTATTTCTCAGAAACCATCATTTTTAGGTATTGCAGATAAAGAGAAAAGGCTGTATCTTTGCAGCCGAAAAATAGATGCATTGGGATCAATGGATGCAACTGGTATGAATAAATGTAACTAAAGAGATAAAGACAAATGAAAACAACTATCGTAATTTATGGCTCTTCCACTGGTTCTTGCCAGTCGATAGCCGAAACCATCGCCTCTAAGTTGGGCGTGGAAACTGTAGATGTAGCTAACATCGATGAGGCTACTATCGCAAGTCACGAGAATCTCCTTCTCGGTACTTCTACATGGGGTGCAGGCGAGATGCAGGATGACTGGTATGACGGCGTGAAGACGCTCAAGAGTGCTGGATTGGCTGGCAAGACAGTGGCTCTCTTCGGTTGTGGCGACAGCGAGTCATATTCTGACACTTTCTGCGGCGGTATGAAGGAACTCTATGATGCTGCTGTGGAGGCTGGCGCTACTGTGCTGCCTGGTGTTTCTACAGACGGATATACTTTTGATGATAGTGAGGCTGTGGAGGGAGACAAGTTCCTGGGACTCGCTCTTGATGATGTGAACGAGGATGATAAGACCGAGGAGCGCATCGATGCCTGGATTGAGGCTATCAAACCAGCGCTTTAGTATTTAAAAATAATAATTTTTCAGGAATCATTGAAATCTCTGACTATAGAATCTTGAGTCATTTTGGTTCGTGGATTTTTAAATCATTGAAATCTCTGATTCCTGATAAAAAACTTGATAAATTCGGATAGTATGCAGCAGGAAATCGCAACACCAGTAGATCTGAAGGTTCTGATGAATCATATATATGAATATAAGAAGGGCGTGCGCCGTCTGGTGTTATATACCTTCAATAAGAAATATGAGTCTTTTGCCATAACAAGATTAGAGCGTCAGAACATTGATTATATCATTCAGCCGGTTGGTAACGACCGTTTGAATCTCTTCTTTGGTAAGAAGGAATGCCTAGATGCTATCCGTATGATTGTTACTAAACCATTGTGCCAACTTTCGCCTGAGGAGGATTTCATCCTTGGGGCGATGTTGGGATATGATATTTGTGCGCAGTGCGAGCGCTTTTGCGAGCGGAAGAAGAAAGTTTGCTAAATTAAATAAGGATTTCTCGCTCTCTTGATTTCATGGGATGTCCTTCTCTTGATTTCATGGGATGTTCCCTTTCTTGATTTATTAAGAAGATGTTCTTCTCTTGATTTTCAAGGAAAAGCCTCTTTGAGGGGGGGGGAGAGTCTTTATATGTTATAATGTTTTATGTAAATAATGAAATAAAAGAGCGTGATTGCCCGATTGGCGACCACGCTCTTTTGAATTATATTCTTCGGAATAATTCCTGTTTTTACCCCTTGTTTTAACGGAATAATTCCTCTTTTTGATACATCTTCCGATGGAATAATTCCTCTTTTTGATATATTTTCCGACGGAATAATTCCTGTTTTTGGTACCCTTTTCTACGGAATAATTCCTTTTTTTGAGCTTGAAATGAAAGAAAAAATCCTGAATACTTGCGTAATTGGCTGAAAATGAGTATATTTGCAGCAGTCAAAATGAAGGGCTTATGTTAGAACGTAAATTTACTGAAAATCTGGAGAAAATTCTTCTTCATGAACCTCGGAAAATTCTGCTTGTCAATGGTGCAAGGCAGATAGGAAAGTCGTATCTGATAAGATATGTGGGAAAGAAACTTTTCAAGCATTTTGTTGAGATAAATCTCAAGGCAGACCAAGAGGGGGATGGCATCTTTAAAACGGTAAGGAGCAAGGAAGACTTTTACTTGCAGTTGGGGGCTATGGCTGGTAACAATCTCGGAAGTAAGGATGATACACTGGTGTTTCTTGATGAAATACAGAGTTATCCTCACTTGATGACCATGCTTAAGTTTCTCAACGAGGATGGTAAATACAGATATGTGGCAAGTGGCTCCCAGCTGGGTGTCGCCTTGTCGCAAACCCCTTCTGTGCCTATTGGCAGTATCGCTATCCAACAGATGTATCCTCTTGATTTCGAGGAATTTTTGTGGGCGATGGGTTGTGGAAAGGAGGCTATAGAGAGCATGCGACAGAGTTTTCTGGAAAAGAAAGCCTTGAATGAGTCGATGCACAACTATATGCTCCAGCAGTTTAAAATTTATCTGCTCGTGGGAGGAATGCCTGATGCCGTCAATAAATTTCTTGAAAATAGAAATATGGCTCAAGTGCGCAGTATTCAGCGGGATATTCATGCGCTTTATAAGATAGATGCATCGCAGTATGATGATGAGCGCAAGCTTGTTATCAGAAAGATATATGATATGATTCCATCGAATATGGAAAATAAGAAAAAGCGTATCATCGTAAAGAATATCGAAGGCTTGAAGGCGCATAAGCAGTTTAGCGACTATGCTGAAGAATTTGAATATCTTACGAATTCTGGAGTTGCTTTGTCGGTGCAGGCTATCAGCAATCCGAGTTTTCCGCTGATAGAGTCGGAGAGCAAGAATCTGCTGAAGCTCTATATGAATGATGTGGGCTTGTTGACCAATATTCTTTATGGTACGAATATCAATGCAGTGTTGAGGGACGAGCGGAGTGTGAATTTAGGAGCTGTATATGAGTCGGTCATAGCTCAGGAATTTCATGCCCATGGTTATGTGCTTCATTATTATGATAACAAGCAGAAAGGTGAGGTGGATTATCTGATAGATGATTACAAAAACCTGACAGTCTTGCCTGTGGAAATCAAATCGGGTAAGGATTATATGGTGCATAGTGCACTTGATAGGTTCCTGGATACCCCGGAATATCATATTCATGAGGCTGTGGTGCTGAGCAATGAGCAGAAAGTTTATACGGAAAATGGCATCACTTATATGCCTATATATTATTGTATGTTCTTTAGCAACAAGATAGAAGATGAGGCTGATTTGGTAATTCCTGAGATTCAGGTGCCAAGCCTGTAAAAATATGAGGGTGTGTCATTGGTTTATGGCACACCCTCTCATTTCTTGATAAATTTTTTCCTTACTTCTTCATCATTTCCTCTACGGCTCTGATGAGCTGGGTGTCATGACCGGTGATGTAATCCTCTGGAGAATTATATACCTCGATGTCTGGCTGGAGAGTGGTGTTCTCGCCGAAGGTGCCACGCATGTCACGGCAACCTACCTGAGGAATACCGAATACCAGACTGCGGTCCATCAAGGTCTCCCACCATACGGCAGTCATCGTACCAGCCACTGGCGCACCAATCAGCTTGCCGATGCCCAACTCCTTATATACCCAAGGGAAACCATGGCCGTTGCTGTAGTCGTCCTCGCAAATCAATACGCAAGATGGCTTGGTCCACTTGTTGAATGGATCCTTGCCCACCACCTTGCCATGAGGCACAAACTCCTGATACTGCTTGCCGCTGAGCAGGGTGCAGAGGTCGTCGTGCAACCAGCCGCCACCATTGTGACGCTCATCCACGATGACGGCATCCTTGGTGCGGTTCTTCTCGCTCAACAGTTCACTATACACGGTGCGGAAACTCTCGCTGTTCATCGCCTTCACGTGCACATAGGCTATTCTGCCGTGCGAAACACTGTCCACGATGGCACGGTTTCTATCCACCCATCGCTTGTAGAGCAGCTCCTGCTGGGCACCCTGCGAGATGGCCTTGATGGTGAGGTCGAAGCGCTTGCCCTTGGCGTTCTTGATGGTGAGGCGGATGTTCTTGCCAGCCTTTCCGTCGAGCAGCGCATTGTAGTCTTCGCCTGCCTTGATGTCGGTGCCGTCTATCTTCTCGATGATGCTGCCTGGAGTCACCTCGTTCTTCTTCACGGCAAAAGGACCGCGCTTGATGATCTCCTTGATCTTCAGTCCGTCGCCCTCATAGGATGGGTCGAGGAATACGCCCAATGCTGCGGTAGAGAGGTTGGCTCCGCTGGCATAATAACGGCAACCGGTATGGCTGGCATTCAGCTCGCCCAGCATCTCGCTCAACATCTCAGCGAAGTCGAAGTTGTTATTAATATAAGGTAAGTACTTCTCATACACCTTGCGATAGTACTCCCAGTCCACGCCTTGCATCTTAGGGTCGTAGAACTTGTCAGCCACCTGTCTCCATACGTGGTCGAAGAGATACTGACGCTCTTCGGCAGGCTTGTAGTTGAACGGAGCCTCGAAGTCGATATTCTTGGTAGATCTCGAACCGAGTTCCACCTTCTTGATATTGCTGCCGTTGCAGAGATAGAGGTTCTTCACATCCTTGTCGGCTACGAATCCGCCCTGTCCGATGCCCTTCATCATCAGCGAGGTCTTGTTCTCCTTCAGGTCGTGGCACCACAGGTCGTAGTCGCCTTCGAAAGAAGCCTGATAGTAGATCTTCTCGCCCTTGGTATCGAGGATGGCATCACCCATGTGGGATGAGTTGACGGTGAGTCGTACGATGCGGTCGCGGCAGTTGTCGATGTCCAGTTCGAGCGGTTTCACCTTGTCCACTTCTATCTTGCCAGTCTTCTCCTCTTTCTTTTTCTTGTCTTCTTTCTTCTTCTCCTCCTTCTCGTCGGCCTTCTTCTCCTTTTCGTCCTTGTTGGCCTCAGCGAGTTCGAGTTCCTCCTTGCTCATGCGGAAGCGGTCGTAGGCATCGAGGTCGAAGAACATGAGATAAGCATCGCTTTCTGCGCCCCATGAACCATGACTGCGATAACCGGCACGGTCGCTCTCGAAAAGCATCGCTTTTCCGCCGAGCACCCACTTGCCGTTGCCGTCGCTATATCCACTGTTGGTCAGGTTGTGCATCTCCTTGCCGTCGGCCTTCACCAGTGCGATGTCGGTATTGTTCCATCCGCCATTGCCTATGTAGCTGCAGAGGAGCCACTTGCTGTCCGGACTCCACTCAAACCAGATGTCGCCATCGGAGTAGGAGTAGTTGTACTTGCCGTCGAGCACGGTGCGCACATCCTTGGTCTTCAGATTGATGATGCGCAGGGTGGCGCGGTCTTCATAGAAAGCCACTTCCTTGCCGTCCGGACTGTAGGCAGGATATTGCGAGGTCATATTGGTCTTGGTGAGCTGCTCCTCCTCCACATCCGTGCAGTAGGTGAAGTTCTTCTCCTTTTCGTTCTTGATCTTAGCCTGATATATCTGCCATACGCCGTTGCGCTCAGAGGCATAGACGAGACTTCTGCCGTCTGGCGAGAAACTCACGTTGCGCTCCTGCTGCGGTGTGTCGGTGATGCGCTTGGTGGTCTTGTATTCGGTGGATGTCACATATACATCACCGTGCATCACGAAAGCCACTTCCTTGGCGTCTGGCGAGAGGGCTATCTCTGTGGCTCCCCAGCTGCGCACCTGGCGTACGAGACTTGGCTCATCATTGTCGGCGGTGATGGAGATGTTCACCTTCTGTGGCTGTGCTCCCTCCTTCACGGTGTAGATTTCGCCGTCGTAGCCGTAGCAGAGGAGTCCGTCGGCAGAGGAGGTGAGGAATCGGATAGGATTCTTCTTCTCATGGGTGAGCTGAACGTCCTTGCCGGTAGCGATGTTGCGATGATAGATGTTGAAGGATCCTGCCTGCTCGCTCAGGTAGTAGAAGCTCTCACCGTCGGCAGCCCATACAGGCGTGCGGTCTTCGCCCTTGAAGGCAGTTATCTTCTGGTATTTCCCGTTGTCGAGCATCCAGATGTCGCGAGTGATAGGCGAAGTATGATGTTTGCGCCACTGGTCTTCATATCCCTTGGAGTCGTGGTAGAGCACCTGTCCCTTGGCGTTGATGCTGATGTCTTCCATCGGGATGACGGAATAGAGTTTCGGTCTTCCGCCCTGTGTGCTTACCTCGTAAACCTGCGAGAATTCCCGACTGGCAAAGAGGTTGCTCTCTGCGGTAGGCATGATGTTGGCAGAGAAGAGCACGTGGTCGTTGTCCTTGAAGGCAACAGGAATTTCGCGCTCACTGTTGGTGGTGATGCGTGTAGGTGCGCCTCCGTGTGCAGGCATCACATATACGTCAAAACTTCCCTCGCGGTTGGAAGCGAAGGCTATTTTCTTGCCGTCAGGGCTCCAGATGGGGTAGGAGTCGTGAGCAGCATTTGTGGTGAGCTGTCTGGCTTCTCCGCCCGTGGCAGGAACGCTGTAGATATCTCCCTTGTAGGAGAAAACGATGGTTTTGCCATCAGGTGAGATGGCAGGGTAGCGCATCCACAATGGGGCTTGCTGAGCCTGGGATGCGAGCGATGCCGCCAGAAGGGCAGCACTAAGGAATAGTTTTTTCATTATCACAAAGTCACTTTCAAATAAATTTTGATTGCAAAGTTATAGTTTTTATGTGAAATCACCAAATATTATTTTTATTTTTAAGCACGGATGTTACTTTTTTCATCGGATGTTTATTCTTTACCTTTCCTTTTTCTGTATTCTCATTTCTTGCCATCCCACTTCTCCAGTTATTGCATTGACGGGGAGTTCTGATTACTGATTACGATTACAGCTCGATTTTCCGCTGGTTCATCTTTGTCATTTAAAACAAGAATCAGTCATTAGGATGCAGGGGTAAGGGGGATAGGATGCATTGCGATAGCACCTTGTAAGTACTTTAAATTTAGTTAAAAGTGGGGCGTTCCCTCATAAAATGTGTGGAAACATGATGATATTCCCTCATAAAATGTGTATTTTTGCATCGTTATTCCCTCATGAAATGTGACGGAAGTATAGATTATTCCCTCATGAAATGTGATTTTAAGATACGGATTATGGAAAGATTGATTTCCTGCTCCAGATGAGGAGGATGAGATTGTTCCACGAAGTCCTACTGCCCCTATGAATATTTAGATATGGCGCATGATGTTGTATGCCCATATCATGATTTCGAATGTGCAGAAGGGGATAAGAAACTGCTTGCGATTTAGTAAAGAGTTGATTCTCCCCATATAATCCCTATTGGTAAACCATTGGCTGAAAAGCAGGAAAGGGGCTAAGACAATGCCGACTAAGGCTATCACGATGTTGGGATTCATGGTGACGGCAGCCACCATGTCGCCCTTGAGCAAAAGGCTCAAGGCCCTTGTCATCCCGCATCCAGGACAAGGTATTCCCAATGCCCATTTGGTGGGGCATAGGAGAATATTTACCTTGTAGTGGATGTAGATAAACATCCATGCGATGCCCAATAGGTAAAGCGCCGACAATATGATCGTTTCTCGTTTGCCCATTTGGTTTAGATGAGTGACATCAATTTCTCGAAGTTTTTTTCCTTGGTTCTCTTCATGATCAGGAAATAATCGACGATGGTCCAGATGCCACATCCACCGCATGTCAACAACTTGGCTATTCCGAGTCCTGTGTCGCCAATGTAGAAGCGGTCAATGCCTAAGCCGCCGACTAACAGTGACAGGATGAGTGTTGTGACAGGGTCTTTGAACTGGAGAGAATACATCAATGATTTCTTCGATTCGTCCAGCTGGTCAAATTTCTGCTTGAGCATCATGATGTTTTCTTCTGGAAAGTATTTGCTATATGTCATTAATAGCATATTGGTTTGTTCGCTCATAGTGATATATTTCTATAGGATAATGATATTGTATTGATGATGAACGAGGAAGAACCAGAAGGCTCTTCCTCAAATGACTTGTTTAAAAATACGTCATAAACTTTTTATAGTTGTATTCACGTGTTCTCTTACCTACGGTGAACAGGTCGATGAGTGACCAAATGCCGCCTGCACCACAAGTGATGAGTTTGACAACTGCTAATCCTGTATCGCCCAACCAGAAACGATCGGCTCCGAAACCTCCCAAGAAGAAAGCGAAAAGGAATCCGACTGTAGGATTTTTCCAGTCTGTTGAAATCAACATGGTCTCTTTGTCCTCGCCGAGTGTGGCTAATTTATCCTTGATCTGACCTACCATCATAGGAGGAAAGAACTTGGCATTCGCCATCATGAACTGATCAATTTTTTCTTTTTCCATAATCTTTATTTTTGTTATTAAGTTAAGAATGTTAAGATCTATTATGTATATTTACTTTTACTTTCTAACACTGCAAATATAATAAAATAAATGAATATATCCTAATTCTATGTCGATTTTTTTTCAAAAAAGTTATTTTTTCCTTTTTTTTGACCATTCCGTTTATTCCATTTGTAGTGTAACCTTTGTTACACCTTATTATATATAGGTAACGAGTAGAACCTAAAGTATGTGCTAACTTATCAACGACCTTGGTGGCTTTCCTAATTATGCCTAGAACCATCTCTTCTTCATTTTCTTCAAGAAATCCTTGGTGATAGGGAAGCCGGAGGCATC
>OIZF01000471.1_pt1 | contig 27998 bp, 19 predicted proteins | sample 1588471 | NCBI WGS metagenome assembly OIZF01 (sample SAMN03283279) | human gut metagenome | biome: human-associated habitat; material: feces | host: Homo sapiens | place: Peru | collected 2012
CGGTCTGACCGCTTAGCCACTCGTCATAAGATTTTCCCTTGCCGTCCGTTTCGATGACGGACAGCCGATTTTCTCGGCAAAGTTCATCCGATACCTGTCGTATTCCGTGGTAGTAGGTGTCAAAGTTGTTGCGGAACATTTTGCCATCCGCATAGGATACCGAATTGACGACTATATGATTGTGCAGGTGGCCTTTGTCCAAATGGGTGCTGACCGTACACTCAAACCGATCCGCAAGAAACCGCTGTGCAAATTCACAGCCAATCTCGTGTACTTGGTCGGGCGTGGCTTCACCGGGGCTGAAACTTTGTATGATGTGGTAGGCCAAAACTCCCTTATCCGTGGGTTGCTCCCACAATCGTTTGGTTAATTCCATGCTCATACAGGCTGTCTCCGGGTCACAATGAAAGCCTGTCACATACAGTTGATGCTCTGTCTTATCTTGGTTCTGCGTATAGGATAAGAGCCACCTTAAATCATCATCAGCAAATTTTTCAGTTTTGTTTGGATTGCTGGTATAATCCAGACATCGTTGCAGATGATGCTTTACTGCTTTGATTTTTGTATAAGCTATTGGACCCCACCTCCCTTAATGTACCTCCATATTTGCTCCATGATTTGTTTTGCAGTCAGCAAGTCGGTATTACTTACTTTTCCGCTGGCGTTGGCAATGTGGGCAAGCTGGTTTAGATTGTTGCCAAGGGCTGCAATTTGGCGTGACATTTTTATGTAGTCGGCTGTCGGACGCTCCAGAAGTGGAGCGTCCATCAACACTTTGCGCAGCACTTGCTCTTGATTTAGCCCTGTGCTTTTACTTAAATACCGCAGTCGTTCCTGCTCGTCTTGATTGAGCCGTAAGAGTTTTTTATAGGTTCTTGCTTTCATCATTCACCATCCGATGCAGGGGTTTTAGGGGTATTCCCCTAACAAGTGGGCGATGTGATATCACATTGCCGTGCTTGCTCGTACTGTTCCTGCGGAACAGTACGCCGCCTGCTGAAAATCACCACGGCAGCTGCAACCCCTTTCGGGTAGCATAGCGTTCGACACGATGAGCCAGCCGAAACATATTAACCCGGTCACGCAGGCTGTACTCGGTAGCCGTGACCTGTACACCGCGCTGCATGAGCCGCTTGAAAAAGGAGTACAAGTGGCGCTCCTTGCCGCTGATCTGCCGCATACGGCAGATATAAACGCGGTCAACTTTTCCACCCTTAATCTGCTGCATCATATCGCGGTAGCCGGGACGCAGCAGCCAGCCGCCGCGCTCGTCAATGCTTCCACCGACAATATCACAGCCGTCATGCAGCGCCTGCATTGAGCAAACTTTATAGCTGTTCATTGTGCCGTCATAGTCACCGGGAATACGCGCGTACACCCACGCGCGGAGTCTTTTCTGTTCGTCCATTGTTCACCGTTCCTCATAAAAACTTAGTTGTTCGCCCTCCTGCCGAAAGCGTTCGTCTATCTCACGAAAAGTTCGCCGCCAACTAAAACGTTCGGTGGGTTTATTCGGCACGTCCTGTAATTCAAGCAAAAGCTGCCAGAGTTCGGGGTGGTATCTGTAGAGATGCCGCAGTTCGCTGATTGATGCGTTCGGGCAAAACCAACAACCCCCGCGTTTAGTGAAGTCATACAGCGGGGACAGCAGCTCCTCAGCTGCGCACATAGACCTCGCTTCGGGTTCGGCCACATGGTACTTGTCCAGCAAAGAAATCTGACCGGGCTTTAATCGTGCCAGTCGCTTGGGTTCATCTGCGGCGATGCCGATGTACTGCACCGTGTCCGGGGGCAATGCCTTCTGATATGCCTTGATCGGCGGCAGCTTGCAATCCCGCTGAATTGTACAGCGCCCACTCAGAGGGAATCCCGAAAGCAATCCCTTGGTTTTTCCTCGTGTGACAACATGGTAAAAGCAGGATAGATAGGTCTTTTCGGAGCGCAAAACCCGTGTCGGGATGCCGCGCTGTTCAAAATACGGGATTGCCGTTTCGTGGATAAATCGGTTGTGTTCGGGCAGCTCGCCGGATATTTCCTCGCTGAACATGACCTCGCAATACACAAGTTCGTCCAGCGGTTCACCATGCTGCAAGGCCAGCAGCGCGGTGGCGATACTGTCTTTTCCGAAACTGCAACTTAAAATATGTTTCATGTTTTTTCTCCAATAAAAAGCGGGCGGTCCGCGTGGACCGTCCGTCTGATAAGTGTACTTCATTTTTGCTTATTCCTCGGTGTCATTATCCTCATCGGTGCGGGGAGCCAATTCCTTGCTGCGGGCACTCTTATAGATCAAAATTGCCAACCCTACAAGAGAGATTCCCGCAATCGCCAGCAGCAACCCCAAGGGGGAGTTGTCTCCGGTTTTGGGAATAATCGGCTGTGGTGCAGGTGTTGCAGTGGGTGCAGCGGGCACGGGTGTCGGCGCTGGGGTCGTGTTCGGCGTTGGCTGCGGGGTATGGTTCGGGGTCGGCGTGTTGTCGGGGGTAGGTGTCGGTGTGTCCTCGCGGGCATCTTTCATTACCACGGTCTGAATCTCGCCGGTGGGCAGAACGGTAAAGTCGATGCTTTCTGCAACCTTGTAGCCGTTGGGTGCGGTGATTTCCGTCAGTGTATAATCTCCTGCTGGCATCTTTTCCACATAATGTGGTCCGTTTGTGGAAATCCAACGGTCAATCTCGGTGCCGTCCTTGTCCTTGATAACCAGTTCTGCGCCGGGAAGTTCTTCGTTGGTGGTGATGTCTACCTTGGAAATTTTTACCTTGATGGTATCATCAAACATTTCAAAGGTCTGCACCTCACCGTTGGGCAGCACCTCAAACTCCATGCGCTCCGCAATGGCATAACCGTCCGGGGCAGTCACCTCGGTCAAAGTATACTTGCCAGCAGGCAGCCTTTCCATGTAGTGCGGTGCATCGGTAGAAACCCAGCGGTCAATTTCGTTGCCTTTTTCATCGGTAAGCGTAAGTTCTGCGCCGGGAAGTTCTTCCTTGGTGGTAAGGTCTTTCTTGGAAATCTGCACCTTGGTAATATCATCCCGCATAATAACGGTGGCATCGTCCAGCAGTCTCCAGTCATCCCACTTCCAGAACAAAATGTTCTTGGTGGTCAGATAGTAAACTTCGCACTCCTCCAGAGGATTGCCGTCCCTATCGGATTTCTGAATCAGGCGGAACGTAATATTATCGGCCAGTGCGTACCCATCGGCGGCGCGGATCTCCGTCAGTGTGTAAGATTCACCGAAATGCAGCCCGGTCACGCGATGCGGTTCATCGGTGGACACCCATGTGGTTACGATGTTGCCATCCATGTCCTTGATAGCAAGTGTAGCGCCGGGCAGTTCTTCATCGTTGGTAAGGTCGCGCTTGCTTACCCACATTTCCGTAGGCTTATTGGAACAAGTGTTATCCAGCACCATAATAGCTTGTCCGTCATAGGTGAAAGTAACCTCCATCGGCTCCTCGTTGACATAATAGCCGAGAGGGGCGCGGAGTTCCTTGACGATGTAATTACCGCTGTTGGTGGTGGCGTCCTTGCGGATGCTGCTGCCGTAATACTCGCCGCGAATGGGAATATCGCAGTCAAAATAGGTGTAGCCGTCTGCGCCGGTTTCGGGGCTGGTGGCGACCAGTTCGCCCGCTGCAAACAGCAGTTTGCCGTCAACGCTGTAAATATCATCAGCCGTGTACAGGTTGAATACTGCACCGGCAAGGTATTTGCCGGTTTCGCGGTCAACCTTGTAAACGCCGACTTTGGCTTTTTCGCGGTCATTGTAGAATTTCAAGGTCTGCTGCTCGATGAAATCTGCGTTGGCATCCTTGCTGCGCACGACCTCAAAACTCTGGGAAGATGCAGCGCCGTCAACCTTGGCAATGCTCGTGGCCATAACCACATCGTTCAGTTCGTTATCCCATGCAAAGGTGACATCATAGCTTTCAGTGGTGCCGATATAGCCGTAAGGCGGCTTGGTTTCCTCAATGTGGTAGCTGCCCAGCGGCAGGGTCACACTGACTTCGCCAATCGTGCCGTCATGGATTACGGACAGGAAATCGTAGGTGGCCTTGGTGCGGGCAGGGGCAAAGGCGGCAATGTCTGCGCTGCCGTCGCCGGTGGTGACTACGGCGACTACATCGCCCTTGGCATACCAGAGCGTGCGGTTGCCATAATTGTCGGTCTGCCGATCCTGCGTATAAATATCCTCGGCGGCGGTGATGGTGTATTCCGCACCGGCCAGCGGGCGGGTTTCATACACAAAATTGCCGTCCTCGGCCTCGCCGGTCATCCACGGGTCAAGTGCGCCAACTTCTGTTTTCCAGCCAGCTAAGACCTCGCCTGTTTTGCGGATCGTCAATTTGCCCAGCGTCTCATGGTTAGAGTAGTTTTCACCAATCACAAGGGTATCCATGCCGTTCTCGTTTTTATCGCCGGTGGCTGCATAAATGCGGTCTGTGGTGATTTCAAAATCCACATAGTAGATGCCATCTGCATCGTCGGTCAAAATGCCGTTTTCATATCCGGCAGAATCCAGCCATTCGTTGTAGAATCCGTTCGGGCCGGTGACTTCCACAATGCGATATTTACCCAGCGGCAATTTTTCAGGCAGCGTCAAGATGCCCTCGCTGTTGGTGTAGAAAGTGTCTACATCTTTTGTCAGATGGCCGTTGACGGTATCGGTCATCGTGACGAGTTTCGGGTTGCCGTTGCTGTCATAACGGTAATGCCCCTGCTCGTCCAGCCAATAGATTTGGAAAGCGGTGTCGGGCAGCAGTACCGGTTTGCCGGTTTCCTCGTCAACTTTGGTGATGCGGAGATAAACTTCGATTTCCTCGTCCAGTACGGTGAATTTCTGATAACTGTCAGAGCCTGTCATTACGCTGTCCTTGGGGGTGGCCATAGCGCCCCACGGGTTGTTATCCTGTTCGGGGTCAACGGTGACAATAAAAGGCTCAGCTTGGAACAGGTCGTGCGGTACGGTGGTTTCCACGACCAGATAAGTGCCATAGGGCAAGCCCTGCACACGAATATTCCCGGTGTCATTGCTGAAAATCTCGGCAAGCTGGTATTCGTTGGCGCTGCCGGTGGGCTGCCAGCCATCGCCCTTACCGTTCTTGTTTTCTCCTGCGGCAGTCAACGTTTTGTTGTACGCGGCAATTTCGTCAGCGTTGACCTCATAGGTCTTTGCGATGGCCTGCGTTTCCGCAGAAAAATCCCACTTCGGATGCTCGTTATCGTAGGTCTTATCAATGTAGGCATCCAAAATGCTTTGCAGGGTGTAGCTGCCGCTGCGGGTCTGCTCAAACTGCTTCAGTTTGGACAGGTCGGACACAAGGAAGAATGTAAAGCCCGCGCCCTCCAGTTCCAGTCCGTTGCTTTGGCCGCTGGAGGATACGATTTTGCTGATTTCCACATTGCCTTTTGCCGCTTGGTCTTGGCTCTCGGCCAGCGCATTGTCAGCATGGATGTGGTAATTGGCGCTGTAACTGGTCTTGTCGATCTGTTCACCGGCTGCCTGTCGGTTGTCGGCAAAGGTGGTCTTTTCTACATACCAACCCTCATCAGAATAGGCAGGCGTGATGTAGTAGTTATGCTCATCGACAAGATAGCCGTCTGCAAAGGACAGGTAATAGGCATCGTAAGTCCAAGAGCCATCCAACGCTTTACCTTTAGAGACTGTAGAAAACTGGTTCTTGTACACCCAATCCGTGTACTGCCCGCTGCCGTTCTTGGCAAGCGCGGCGGTCTGCCCGGTGGCTGCCTTGGTGCGACTGTCCACGGTGGGATAGGTGCTGGAAACAACAAGAGCGCCGTCACGCAGCGGGATAACCACGCCGGTGGAGCGCTCTACGACATAATACTTGCCGAGGTACAAATTGCTGAAGCACAGCCAGCCATTCTCGATTTTAGCGCTGGCTACAAGGTGGTCTTTTTTCAGAACGGGTAAATAATCAGACACCCACTGCCCGCTGTTGTCGCGGATTGTGGTGTGCCAGATGGGATTGCCGTCTGCATCCACGATTTTGGAGTAGTCCACTACGCCGGTCACGCCATCGGGGTGCGTAATATCTTCGGCGGCGTAAAGGTCGTACACCGCGCCGTCCAGCGCGGCATCGCCGTGAGCTTGCCCGCTGGCAAGGGCTGTGCCGTGGGCGGTGCTGCCGCCCACATACCGCACGGCATCAAGGTCAACCTTGGAGATGCTGATTTCGCCCAAGGTGCGGTCATTTTTCATAACGCCGTCTGAGGGCGTGATTGTGTAGCTGTCCTCATTGGCCGCCTTGCCGCTATTGTCGGTGTTATAAGTACGACGGGGATCCTTGGCAGTGTCGTAGATGGTAACGGTGGTTTCTACGCCTGTACTGGTGACAAGTTTGGTGCCGCCTTTGTCGGTAGCGGCAATATCGGCATTATAGTCAGCGTTGTCCAGCCAGATTACAGAATTGTCGCTGTCCTCGGTGATTTCGATATAGTAACCGCGCTTGCCCAGCGGAGTGTTGGCCATGCCGGGATGATTGATGTCTGTCCAATCGCCAAAATAGCCTGTGGGCGCTTTGCTTTCCACGATGATAAACTTGCCCGTATTACGCTGGGTGTAGTAAAGGGTATGCCGCATGGAATCCGTGGTCACATAGGCTGCACTGTTGATGACCGCATAAGTGCCATCGCCTTGGCGCTGCACACTGTAAGTGTTGTAACCGCCGGTGGGCTGGTATTTGCCTGTTACAGTATCCCACTGGAAAATCTCATATTGCGCGTCGGCAGCAATCTGATTGCCGGTTTCACTGTCGGTTTTCTTGATGTTGACCTGCAAGGACCATTCATCGTTTTTCATCAGATAGGCATTGTTGGAATTGGCCGGTACAGAAATAGTATGGTTGCTGCCGTTGCTGCCCCAATACATTGCAAAACCGTAAGGAACACCCACTTCCTCATAGCGGAATTTGACGTTCGCCAGTTCTGCCTTTGCAGATGCAACCGCATTGTCCACCATGCGCTGAGCCTCGCCCTGCAACTCGGCAATCGCAGCATCGCGGGCGCTGTCGGCGGCTGCATCGGCTTCATCCTGCGTGGTGTAGGGGCCTACTCGCCCGCTGCGGCTGTCGGTGGTTTTGCTTACGGAGTAGTGCAGCGTCCAACTTGCGGATGCAGCACCGCCATTGTTTTGGAAATTGTCATCGTTGGTGTGGCCAGAAGTGGTAACGGTCTGTTTATCTGCGGGAGAAATATTCCATGTGCCGCCGTCAATAGTACCGCTTTTGGTGATGGGTTCAATCTCGATGGTCGCGCCGTCCACCTTTTCATTGGTTTTAAGCTGCACCTTGTCGGTGATGATGCCGTAGTCAAAATCAAAGCTGCCGCTTGCGGTCTGCGCAGGGGCTTCCCAGTTGGCGTAAATTTCCTGCACGATGGGTTTGGGATTCGGTTCGTCATCGGAGATTTCGGGGCCAATCACAGCCACAGTCTGCCAGCCCGCGCGGCCTGGCTGATAGATATAGGTGTAGTAGCCACGGGCGGATGCGTAGGCGTCTGTGCCCTCCAACAGCGCCTGTGCGGATCCCATAAGAATTTTAGCGGCGGTGCTGTCGGGGTAATTCTCGATAATCTGCATCTGCGCATCTGTATAGATCGTGCGGCAGGAATCCAGCAAACTCGGCGCTTCTGCGGAGAGTGCAACCGGAGGGAGCTCCTGCATACCGAGCGAAAGCTGGCTCAAACCGCCCCAGATTCTGTACTGGTTGCCATAGTGGTCGCCGGGTACATACTGGTCTGCGCCAACCATAGAAGTATTGACATAAGTGTACGTTGGACAGTTCTTGGGCTGGCCGTCTGCGCCGGGGGTGCAGCAGTAGGCGGGTTCGCCGTTGAACCAGATCAGCCAAGTGCCGTTGACCTTGGCAACCTTGGTGATCTTGCCACTTGTTACGTCGGGGATAGGGCGTTCGCCGTAGGCAGCAATACCGGCATCAGCAAACGGAGATGCCACCGTGTGTTCACGGTCAATGGTGACATACAGCGTTTTAGTCTGCGTGCTGCCGTCCGAGCCGGTGTAGACAAGCTGTGCGTTAAAATCGGCAGCGGCCTGTACATATACGCCCATGACGGCGGCAGAGGTTTCATGGTAGCTATTGTGCAGCAAGGCATCGGCATCAGTGGCGGGTTCGCCGTAAAAGTCCAGCAAGGTCACGCCATCCGGCAGGATCATGTCGGTGCTGCTGCCGTCTGCGGGATATTCGACCTGCGCCATAATGGGAACAATGGCATAGTCTGCGCCGTCCAGCAGGGGCGCGGCCATGGTAAGACCGTCATTGTCCAGTGCAGCGGCAGTCAGATAGCTGCCGCCTTCTTCCAGCTGGCTTTCGGGCCACTCAGAAATACCGATTTTAGTTTCACCGGTGGCAACCGGCAGACCCTCGCTGCCGATATAGGAGCCGATGGGTGCATCGGGCAAGTCAGTGTACAGTTCCGCGCCGACAACAGCAGCAGAGATTTCTTCTTCAGCGGGCTGCTCTTCTGCCGTTTCCGGGGTGGCTTCGGTTACATCCTCGCCGGGGTCGGGGCTGCTCTCGTCGGTCTGGCCGTTGCCTGTTTCAGACGGTTCGGTCTGCTGCTCCATCTGCGCGGTTTCCTCGGTGGGCTGCGGTGTGGGTTCCTCCGCAAACGCTGCACCGGGCAGCATGGAGCAGAGCATTACCGCCGCCGCAAACAGCGCGGTAACGCGATGCTTCAATTTATAATGTGTTTCTTTCATTGTGAAATCCTTTCAAAACAGAGATTTTTTCACGAAAAAAAGCGCCTGCAAAATGCAGACGCTGCGGTTATCTTTCGGGGGTATCCTGATCGGGCAGGGCTTTGGCTTTTTCAAATTTTCGCACTTGGTTTACAAAACCGTCCAATAGGCAGGTATGCGCTTGTAGGTCAGCGTAGTAACAGGAACGGTCAAATCCACGGCGATCCATATCTTTGATCGTGCGAATGGAATCTGCCCATTCTCTATTCGTGCGAGAAATTCGACCATCTCCATCACGGGTTTGAATGGCCGTTGCCAACACATATTTTGTGCGCTCCAGCCCATATTCCGCCACTACCTGCTCAACAGCGCCAGCGCCCAGCCGCATACCATCAAAGCGCTGTGCAAGCGCTGCGTCAATTTCATCCCGACACCTTTCATTCAAGTGGTAAGACGCATGGTACTGCTGCAATTCGCCGTGTTCGCGGGCATAAGTGACGGACTGTCGATATACTTTGGGCGGGTTCTGCTGCTGTTCCTTTTTCAGCAAGTCATCTGCGCGGTCTTCCACGCACTGAGCCACAATGCTCATATAATCGGTTTCCAGCTTGGAAAAATCCTTATACACATCCGCCAGCGGCGCGGGAGATTTCAGCAGCGCCCGCACCTGTGCAGGGGTGAGGTTCATTTCTTCCGTTGCAAGAATAATGTCCTCACGGACGCTGTACTCGTAGGCGTGGTTCAGAATTTCTTCTGGCGGTTGTGCGGTCAGCCACAGGCAATAGGCGCTCTGCTCCACCCGCATTTTTTCGCAGAGCTGCTCCTGCGGGGTCATTCTTTTACCTCGCACACCAAAGAATTGGTTTCCAGCACATGATGCCAAAAATCGACCTGCCTGTCATAAGACATATTTTCATAGCAGACATCAATCAGCGTTGCATACAGCTTTTCCTCATCTTCAGGGGAAATGGCAAGAGGAATATTGTTTTGCGAACAATAGCACAGGTAATCAACAAGGTCGCCCATAGTATCTGCACCGCTGTTCTCCAACAATTCTTCCCACTCGTGCGGAAAATCGAGATCTTCCAGCACAATATCCACCGTGTCGTCACACATAGGAATGCTTACGGTTACTTCCTCTCCCGGATGCGGGCTGAAGCAGTCCAAAATAGGTAAACAGCCGGAACTCCCGGCTGCATCTGCCAGCGTGTTTGCCAGCAGACTCATCATTTCATCGTGCGTCATAAAATCCTCCGAAGCAGATAAGATCCCACAAAAATTACGACTGCATACTGAATAAATCACTTCGCGTATGCAAATCATTCAACATCTCTCCATTCCAAGGAGTTGTTTTCAAGCATATCTTCCCAAAATACCATCTTGCCGTCCATGTCCATATTTTCATAGCAGATTTTGAGAAACGCAGTAAAAAGAACATCATCGGCACTTGAATTTTCGGATTTGTTTTTGTTCAGATAATCGGCAACGTCTCCGATCGTTTCAGCACCAATTTTTTTCAGTAACGGTTCGCACTCCTCCGGCCAGATTTCGCTGCCCACCGGCATGATGCGCATAACAGCGTCAACAGGATACTCTATGCGAGTTTTATCTTCCTCGCACTGTGAGAAACCGTCTATAACGCTAATACAGCCCTCATACCTTGCCTTTGTAAGCAGGGTCAACGCTAATTCTTCAATAAGTTCGTCATAAATCATGTTTTCCTCCAATAGAAAAAGCGCCCACAAAAGTGAGCGCCCAGATAAAATATTTGGTTATGAGAACATCGGCAAACTGCCGTTTGCTGCATCTGTTTTCAGAATGGTGATCCAGTTGCTTTTGCCGTAGAGAAACCGCACGATATGCACGGTTTGCGTGGCATCGTCCACCGTATAGAACGCAAGGTAGTTCATAACGATGGTGAAGCGGATTCCCCATAGGGAAAGCAGTTTGTCGGAAACGACTTCAAATTTGTGCGGGAATTCTGCCAGTGCTCCGATTTTTTCGTCGGCCACATCCAACAGCTTGTCGGCGGCAGTTGGATTTTTCAGTACAAGGTCGATATAGTCGTAGGCGTTCGCCATATCGCGCTCGGCAGCGTGGGTAATGTGAATGTTGTATTTCATCTGCGCTCCCTGCGGTGGCGCAAATCAGCCATAACATCGGCAAAGGGGCGCGTGTTCCCGGCTTCCACGTCAGCAAGACCTTCTTGCAGCTTGCTGTACAGTTCAATGCGGCCCGCCATTTCCTCGTAGGTTTCCATGCTCATAACGGCAAGGTCGCCCTTACCGTTTTTGGTAATAAAGACCGGCTCGTTGTAGGCATGGCAGTAAGAGGAAATGTCATTGTAGTTGTTCCTCAAATCTGCGCTGGAACGAATGTTCGGCATAGATAGCACCTCTCTTTCATACAGAAATTATATCATAATTTATGTATGAAAACAAGTAGGAGTTTTAGTTGAAGGTAACAGTCCAGTAGGTATACTGCCCCTCGGCGGTGGAGCAAAACCAACAGGCCACACCCATGCTCGTAAAGCTGGCGTTGGTGATGTTGGCATAGTGGGCAGGACTGTTCTGCCAATAGCTGCATACGCTGCTGGCCGAGCCGATAGGACCGGCTGCACAGATTTCGCTGCGGGTGGTCATGCCGCTGTGGTCGAACGCACCGCCCGCGACAAAGCTCTCGCAGCGGGCATCTGCCGCCGCGCTCAGCCCGCCGTCCATTGCCAGCGGGGAAAGTCCCGCCGCCGCACGGATGGCGTTGATGTTCTCCTGCACGGCCCAGTATGCGCTGTCGCTGCTGTCGATGCTCCACCATTGCTCCGTACCGGCTGCAAGGTCGAACGGCACCGCACCATAACTCATACTAACCTGTGCCGGAGTGGCGGCTACGGTTTCCTCCACCGGGGCTTGCGTGGGTTCTGCGGTGGGGACTGCCGTAGGCTCTGCTGTCGGCGCGGGCGTGGGGGCCTGTGTCGGTTCGGGTGTCGGCGCAGGGGTTGCAGTCTGCGCAGGTTCGGCGGTTGCAGCAGCTTCCACCGGCTGCGCAGTTTCTTCGGTGGCCGGTGAGATTTCCACCAGTGCAGCCGGTTCAGCCGCAAGCGTTTCATCCGCTGCCACTGCACACCCGGACAGCGCCAATACTATGCCCAATGCAACAATAGATTTTTTCATAAAAACTACTCCTTTCATCCTTGGGGTGGTCGCGTATACGATTGGTCTTTCTGCCTTTAATCATAGAATTTATCGTTCCTCCTGTCCACGCTGTCGATTGTCGGTCTGACACTGTTGTTCCGGCTCGGTGTCGGTCACAATGTCTTTGTCGTTCATGTTCAGCAGTCCCTCCAGCACCGCAAGACGCTTACTCTTTTCAGTCAGTTCCGTTGCCTGTGGAAATGGCCGCTTGACTTCTTCCTCGGCGCTGGCAAGCTGCTGTTCCAACTGGATTTGCATATTGCGGGCCTTTTCAATGATCGGTTCAATACCATTTGCCAAATTGGAAAGGCGTGTCAGATTGCCTAGCACATCAGCTCCCAGCTGAGTGCTATATGTACCAGAGCCAACCAATCTTGCATGGTATTCGTTGCCAAAAGGCAGATGTTGGATTTGCAGTTCCATACCCTTGAAATACCCGATAGGTACGGGCTTTTCGTTATTCAGTGCCAAGCCCAGCAGACCTAACAGGGCTTTCCCCGCAGGTTCTTTTTCGTAGTAAACTTTCTTTTCCAACTGGATACAGAAAACATCTTTGCCGTCCGCATCCACTACGGAGTGTTCCTTTACGGTGGCGGCGTCTACCGTGGCATTTTCAATCTGCTCTTTGCATTTTCGGATTTCGGCAGGGAAAACGATGGCAATTTTATTTTCCAGTTCATAACGCTGGCTGTCATGGGCAGCTTTCAGTGTTTTAAGACGGGTCAACTGCACGTCCAAGTCCATCTTTTCCTTGATAAGCGGATTTCCAGCCGCCAATGCCTTTACCTCGGCGTAGGACAGCGCGGCCTCGTCCATATCATTGCAGCTGCGAGCCGGAGATTTTGAGGTCATGATCTGCCCGATGAATTTCTGCTTATTCTCGATAAGCTGCCACGAGTAGGCATCAAATGTGCCCTCCGTTACATAACGGAAAACATAGACCTCCTTATTTTCATTGCCCTGTCGTAATATTCTGCCCTCACGCTGCTCAATATCAGATGGCCGCCACGGTACATCCAGATGGTGCAGCGCCACAAGACGCTGTTGCACATTGGTGCCCGCTCCCATTTTGGCGGTGCTGCCCATCAGCACGCGAACTGCGCCGCTGCGGACTTTTCCGAAAAGTTCCGTCTTGCGGGCATCGGTGTTCGCTTCATGGATGAAGGCAATTTCTGTTTCGGGGATTCCGCGCTCGATCAGCTTTGCTTTCATGTCATCGTAGACATTGAAAACGCCCGCCTTGGGCGTAGACAGATCGCAGAAAACAAGCTGCGCACTGCGTTGGGACATGGTCTGTTCCCATATCTCAAAAATTTTGCCCACACAGATATTGACCTTGCTGTCAGGGTCATCGGGCAAGTCGGGGTCGATCAAGCGCTGATCCAGCGCCAATTTACGTCCGTCGTTGGTGTCGGGTAGGATACCGGCGAGGTAGCTATGCCCCTTTTCCGTTATCCCCCCACGGAACCGGACTTGATACTTTCGCATCATCCGGCTCCCCAGTAATTTAATTTCAAGAAAGTGGTTTATTTATTGTGCCATTATGGATTGCTACATGGCATTCCCGACATACCACGAGCGTTTTTCTGTTTCTTGCTGCCATAACTTGCGCCCATGTGGGAGCGTTAAGCAGACCTTTGTTCTTCACATCAGCAAGTTTGCGAATATGATGTACTTCGATATTATCTTTGCTTCCACACAATTCACAGGTATCTGCCAGCAGCCTTTTTACAAGTTCCGTTCGTCCGCCATACACTTTATAAGGCTTGTCCTCAATAATGGCTTTGCGCTTGTGGACAAGGGATATACCACCCCAAGTTGCCACAAGTGACTTCTTACCGGGTCGTGGCACGACTACTTGTAAGCAGGGGACTTCTTTTCCACTTGTGCTTGTAGTTGTGGTTCTGTACTTTTTCTTTTGCTTCTTCATAGAAGATCTGTGTTTACAGGCTAATGTTTTCAGCAAAGACGTTTCCATTACCCAATACAGCGTAGAAAACCACGACAGATTTTGTGCCAGGATATAATACTGAATCAACCCACGGTACTCCGCTTGAAACTGTTGCACGATAGAAAAATCATCATTTTGGAGCAACGCATTTCTATGAGTAACCTTTCCGTTTCGCTTGAAGGATTGGCATTTATTCTCAATAACCTTTGCAGGAACAAATAGTGCGATGGCACCGTTTGCACCTCTGCGCCCTTTGGGGTCGATGTAGTCATTGACCCTTTGTGCCTTGATATCGTAACCTAGGAACTTAGCCGCCTGACTACTTGCATTGGTAATTAAGGTCTTTTCCTGCGATAATTCCAGATGAAGCTCATTTTCAAGAAAATTGTACATTGCCGCCTTAATTTCCTCGGCGTCAGCTTTGGAGCCTGTAAAACCGATGAGAAAATCATCAGCATAGCGGACATATCTGCATCTGCGATAGTTTTCATCATACGGGTCAACAGACGGAATATTTCGCCGTTCTACCTCAAGTTTGTGGGCAGTCTGCATATCTCCATTCTTTCTGGCTTTGCTGATTTCAGCGTTCATCTTGTTGTATACAGGGTTAGATTTCTGCCGCTTACCCTTTGTATATTGGGGAATTAGCGTATTTTCTATCCACTGGTCAAATTCATTCAAGTAGATGTTTGCCAGTAGAGGGCTGATAACCCCTCCCTGTGGAGTTCCGCTGATTGTTTGATTGAATTTCCAATCATCCAAATAGCCTGCTTTCAGCATATTGGAGATAAGGCGAAGAAACCTTCCATCATGGATATTCTTCTCAAGAATTTTCAAGAGAACATCGTGGTCAATCGTATCGAAATATTTGGATATATCTCCCTCGATGAACCAGCGGGTTCCTTTCCATATCTGAATTTCCTGCAATGCTGTGTGACATCCTCTGTTGGGTCTGAAGCCATGGGAATGATTGCTGAATTGCGGTTCGTAATACGCTTCTAATATTTCTCGCATTACCTCCTGCAATAACTTGTCTCCCCATGTAGGAATACCAAGAGGACGTTTCTTTCCGTTTTTCTTCGGAATATATTCACGTCTTGCAGGTTTCCATTGGTATTTTTCTTCTCGTAGAAGTTCAATCATTCTGTCGATTTTCTGGATTGACATACCATCAACCGTTTCATCTGTAACACCCTTGGTCATTGCGCCGTTATTCGGGTATAACTTTGCATAGGCATTAAGATAGAAGTCCCGGTTGAACAAGAGTTTGTAAACTCTTTCAATGGGTTTGTGTTGTTTTCCACGTTCTTGAATGACCGTTAAAACAGTTTGGGCTGTACGCATCTCACGCACCTACTCCTTTCTAACTAAGTCTAAATTACCTGTCACCCTTCGCCGTGTACAAGGCTTTCCCTTGCGCTGACTACTATGGTGACTCCGTTGCCATGGGGGTCGCCCCCTTTAGGCAATCCTGCCATTCGTCAAAAGTGTACGTATCGAGCATCCCTTAGGTTCCTTTTTCGTTCCTTTATTCGCACTCATTGTGCGCTCTTTCATTGCAAAAAGTTGCTCGTCCAAAATCAACAACAGCGAGCATACAATGACACCGGTATCAATCGCTTTCCGGTGGGCGATGCTGTGCACCAAGTCGGAACTAAGGTTCAGGCAGTATAGCTTTAACCATAGGACACGGAACTTGCGGAGCGTCGAAGTATTGCGATTAACTCCTTATCCGCTTTACCAACATGCGATTGTCCCCTTTGAGTTTCCTCGCCAGGTAGGTTGGTTGTTCCCATTATTCACTTTTAATAATGTCCCCCTGCGGGGGGGATACACTTTTGCGCTTAGCAGCGCACGATTTTCAGCATATTGTCCTCATAGGGCTTTACCATTTTATTGCGGATTTTGTCGGCCCGTTCGCCCAATTCCGCTACCATCTGTTTTTGTATTTCAGAGGGCTTTAGCTGGATGTTGGTCGGCTTGCCGCCCACAAGGGCAGGGACAGGTAATTTCAGCATATCTGCTGTTTGAATGTCAGCGCATTCTTTGAACATTGCCATAAGTTCCGGCAGATTGAAAAAACGAGCAAAGCGTGTTTTTGTGCGGTAGCCGGTTCCCTCCGGCGCAAGTTCAATGGCTGTGACGGTTTCGCCAAAGGTGGCCGCCCAACTGTCAAAGTTTGCAAGGCCGTTGCGTTCCAAGGTGTACTGCTGCAAATAGCGCTGCATGGTATACAGCTCGGTCATACTGTTGGAAATGGGGGTGCCTGTGGCAAACGTTATGCCGCGTGCCCCGGTGATTTCATCAAGGTACTGGCACTTCATAAACAGGTCACTGGCCTTTTGGCTCTCGGTGGTGCTGATACCCGCGATGTTGTGCATCTTTGTAACGGTCATGAGGTTCTTGAAATTGTGTGCTTCATCGACCATGAGGGAGTCTGCACCCAGTTCCTCAAAAGTCACCACATCATCCCGCTTCGGGGCGTCCAGCAAATTTGACAGCTTGGTTTTCAACTGCTTTTTCTTACTTTCCAACTGCTTGACGGTCAGACGGCTGTCGCTGTTGTCCATGCTCTCCAACTGCATCTCCAGTTCGTCAATTTGCTTGCGGATAAACTTGGCTTTTCTGGCATCGGAAAGTGGAATCTTTTCAAACTGGCTGTGACCGATTACCACAATGTCATAGTTGCCGGTGGCAATTTTGGCGCAAAACCGCTTGCGGTTCGTTTTTTCAAAATCACGCTGCGTTGTGACTAAAATGTTTGCGTTGGGATACAGTTTCAGTGCTTCACTGGCAAACTGGCCTGTCAGATGGTTTGGCACGGCAACAAGCGTTTTACTGCACAGGCCCAGCCGCTTTTTTTCCATTGCGGCGGCAACCATTTCGTAAGTTTTACCCGCGCCAACCACATGGGCCAGCAAGGTGTTGTGGCCGTACAGGATGTGGGCAATGGCATTGCGCTGGTGCGGCCGCAGCGAGATTTCCGGGTTCATGCCGAAAAACTGAATGTGGCTGCCGTCGTACTCACGGGGGCGGATGCAGTTGAACTTTTCATTGTACAGCGCTACCAAACTTTCCCGGCGTTCACGGTCCTTGAAAATCCAGTCTTTAAAAGCATCTTCTATCATCCGCTGCTTGGCCTGTGCTTCTTCGGTGGCAGGACCATTGAGTTTATGCTGCTCCTTGCCGTTTTCGTCATAGATTGTATCGTAAATTTTGGTGGCCCGCAGATTGAGTGCGTTCTCCAACAAATGATAGCCGTTGATACGTTTTGTGCCGTAGGTGTTCGTGACGCGGATATTATCGTTGCCCTGGCTCTTGTTGGAAATATACCAGTTATTCAGATATTCATTGTAACGGACAGCTATTTTCTGTTCGCGGTAGGTTGACTGAAAAAGTTCATCGGCAAACTGCTTGATGATTTCCGACCCGATCCATGTTACACCCAACCGAACCGTTATCTCGCCCGCAGTCAAGTCCTTGGGCTGCACCTGTTCCAACGCTTCTACATTGATGCGGAACGCCGGGTCTTGGTCGGCTGCAACATGAGCAATGCGCAGCTTTTCGCGCACATTGCCGGATAAATACTCGTCCGCCATAAGGTAAACAGGGCTGCCGTCCTCCTGTTTGCGGAAAGGCTCTACAAAAATAACGCCCGCCAGTTCCTTGGCAAGCGTCGCTTCATCTTTCCCGGTAAGGTGCATCATGTAGGGCATATCGACCTTGGCACGTTCCCCGATGCTCAGTGCCAGAGCGTCCGATGCCGTGTCGGCGTGGTCGGGTATCTGTGCAGAGCGAATAGTTCTCTTGGTGAACATATCCGACTTGCTGATAAAGTTTCCTTTTTCATCGACATTTTCCAGTGAACACAGCAAATAGTAGCTGCTGTCATCCCGGAAAGACAACTCCGCGCTGCGGCTGTTGATAAGGCCGTGCTTGGCGCGGAAGGCATCATACTGGCGGTTAAGCTGGGCTTGCAGACGGTGGATTTCCTCGTCCGACAAGTCCTGCAACTGCGCATCGATCAGAGCGCGGGTGGTATCGCGCAGTTCCACCAGTTTGCGGATACGCTCGGCAGAGGCTGCGTTGGGATTACATTCCCGCATGACTGCGCCTTCGCGGTAATAGATTTTATCGTCCTTTACCGTGTAGCTGAAATTACGCACAAAGGGATCGGCATCAATGTACTTGGTGTCCTCGCCGCTTTCTTCCTGCACAGAGATTTCGGCTTTTGTCAGCGTGGCGGTCAAGTGCTGCATAGCAGTGTCGATTTGCGTTTCCAGCAACGGCTTTCCGAAACGGTCCACCGCATCGGGGTCTATTGGCTGGCAGGTGGAAGTCGGGCCATACGGACCGGCGACTATCTCCATCTTGCCGCAAATCATTTCAGGGTGCTCCACAAAGTAGTGGTTCATAGTGATGCCGTTGGCATCTTCTGCAAGGTGCAGCCAAGGCTCGTCCTGCTGGCGCAGTGTGTCACGCTTTTGCAGGAAAATTACATCCGTCATAATTTTAGTGCCGCTGCCCTTGAACGCATTGTTGGGCAAGCGCACCGCACCGATGAGGTCGCAGCGCTCGGCAATGTACTTGCGGGCGCGGTCATCCTTTTTGTCCAATGTGCCGCTGGAGGTGATGAACGCCATGATGCCGCCGGTGCGCAGCTTGTCGATGCTCTTGGCAAAGAAATAGTCGTGAATGGGAAAATGCAGCCGGTTATACTGCGGGTCATTGACTTGAAAATTACCGAAAGGGACATTGCCAATAACGCAGTCAAAATAGTTGTCTGGGAGAAGCGCATTTTCATAGCCGGTTACTTGGATATTGGCCTTTTGATAAAGTTGCTTTGAGATGCGGCCTGTGATGCTGTCCAATTCTACGCCGTAGAATTGGACAGCATCACTGCTGCCAAAATGTCCGTGTGCGAGAAATGCGCCTGTGCCCATGCTGGGTTCTAGGATTTTGCCGCCTTTTACGCCGAAGCGTTCCAGTGCGCGGTAGATGGGGTGGATAACGGTGGCGGGGGTATAAAACGCCGTAAGTGTACTGCTGCGGGCAGCTTCATACTCGGATTCAGACAATGCTGCTTTCAGCTGGCTGTACTCGTTCGACCATGCACTTTTGTTCGGATCGAACGCATCCGAAAGCCCGCCCCAGCCCGTGTACTGCGCTAAAATTTTCTGCTCATCCTCAAAAGCAGGGCTGCCGCCGTTCGCTACGCGCTGCTCAATTTCTTTCAGCTTTTGGATAGCGGAAATGTTGGCTGCAAACTTTTCGCGCGGTGCTGTCGGCAGGTTGTCCAGATAGGGTGCTTCATAGGTAATGGGTTCGCGGTGGTAAGGTTCATCTTCTACCGAAAGCCGTTCTACATCCGCCATAACCTGCTCCACAAAGGGGCTGGGTTCTTCGATGACTTCGCCCACGATGGGTTCAGCAATTTCTTCCTGCTGCGCTTGGCGGCTTGGAACTTCCGGGGCGGATAGTGCTGCATTTTTGGGGTTGGCCGCAAGCAGCCGCGCAAATTCTTCATGGCTGACGGCACGGCCTACCAGCGGGAAACTTTCATCCCGCAGATGAATGTTTTCTCTGCCGATTTCCTCCACGGTAAAGGGTCTGGCATCTTCCAGATAAACCGTGCTGCCGATAGTTACAGGTGATTTTTCGACTTTTCTTGTAGTCGGAGGATGCTTTTCAAACTCTGCTTCGGCAGTATTGATAAAATCCGAGAAAGCGCTGTTTTCAATGCCCTGCGCAGCAAGCTCGTGGTTATCTTGGAAGTAGTCGATATGGACAATGTTACCGTCAACTTCATAGCGGATTTCGTTCCGCAGAAGATTGGCATACACTTGGATCTCGTGCTCATCGTCCTCGGTGGTAGAGTAAGCAAACTCCACGCGGGTCAAGTCGGAGAAATTCGGCTCGTTTAGCCCCTCATTCTCGCAGAAATCCGCGATAGCGTGTTTTGCATGAGCGAGTGCGGCATCGTTCGCTGCACGAGCGGCTTGCTGTTCTGCTGCCCATGCCTGATAGGTAGCTTTTTCGGCATCGGTCAGATACTGGTCGTTGTAAACCAAAAGCCGCAGGCGTTGGGCAACCTCTTTCCACTTCAAAACGCGGCGATACTCGCCGTCCTCTGTACGTCGGGTGATTTCAAGATTTTTGCCCATGTGGTCAAGATAGCCATGCCCACCATCACGGAAGATCCATGTGCCGCCGCCGATGCCGTATTCTTTTTTCAGCCAGCGGGCTTGATCTTCCTCGATAGGAAGTACCTGTGCAGAGAGATATTGCTGAATGCGAAATTTGCTATCTTCAAACGCGCTGCCTCTGCACAGTGCATCGGTAATGTCCTGCTCGGAAATATACTTGCCGGATGCGTCAATGATGGGCTTGTTCCACTTTTTGGCTTCTGCCGCAAGGTCGATAGTTTTTACCTGTTGCTCATGGCTCGGCAGCCCTGCCTTTTCAGAATCTTCTGGGGTAAGGGTAAGCTGCTCCATCTGCTGCTGCACGGGTGCTGCTTTGATGGGAACCATCAGACGCCCCTGCTCGATAAGGTCAGCAATCTTTGCGGCAACAGCATCCCATGTCAGATTGACCTGTGCTGTTTTGGTAAGATAGTTGCCCTCCCAAAGTTCAAGGTACATATCATGCCGGATAAAACCCACGGTATTGTCATCCACGAACAAATATGTATAAATTTGCTTGTAACAGTGCTTGCAAAAGGCGCTGCGCTCGGCAAGGTCGGGATGCTCATTGAAATATTCCAGAATAGCCGTATTGTCGGCACGGCCGGAGGAGTCCTTCGCCAGCAAGCCTAGAATCAGTTCATCGTTCAGCGGCGGCAAATCAGAAATGGGTACAGAAAAAGCGGAGGGCGTGGTATCGCTCTCCGCTTGGGGTTCTTGTATTACAGGCTGTAAATCTGCTGCATCGCCAGTTCCTCGGCTTGGCTCTGCAAGGCGTTCATCCACTGCGTCCAACCCATAGGGTCGGTCTGCCGGTTCGGGGCGGTGCTCTGCTGCATCAGCGTCTGCATCGTCTGCTCGATTTGCCGGTGTACTGCTTTGTCCATCTCCGCCAGATGCGGGTACAGCGTTCCCTCCAGCAGCATCTCGTCGAACACCATCGGGGCGTTCTCCAGAAGGAATTTCCGCCGCAGGCTGCCGTACTTCCCGATTTCCGGCATCGGCGGCTCGTTCAGCGTCAGCGCCGGGATTTGGTAGCCGTTCACCATCATGTACTCCATTGTTGACCTCCTTGGTGTTATTGGTTTCTTCCTGTTTGTCACCATAATAGCGGACTTTTTCGGCGCGTGCAACACTGTCGATTTCTCTCGTGATGCTGCCGATCTGCTGCATGAGAGGCCGTGCCGCCTGTTGGCAAGCGCTGCCCAAACACAGAGCAATGCGGTTTGTATCAAACTGGTTCACGGACTCAAGGGCAGACAGGTCCAGCCGCGCAGTATCCACGCCGCACCGCAGCGCGGCCATATACAGACAGCTTTGGGTGATAAGTTGTATAAATAGCTGCCGCTGTTCGTCTGGCTTGGCCCACTGTAAGCTGCTGCCGTCTATGGCCTTTTCCAGCGCGGTTGTGAACATGGCGCTGCGCTGGGCAACGCAGGATGTGGAGAGCATGAGGAGGGCGCTCTGGATGCTGTCGGCGTGATTATCCGCTACGATTTTATCCCAAACAGGCCGCCAGTTCTGGTCTGTAATGACCCACGGCAGCGCTTCGGGAATCTCTGCGCGGGGGATGGTATCGGAAATGTCAAACAGATACCGCAGCCGGGAAGAATTGGCGCGAGTGTCAAATACCGCGATACCGTGTGCGCCGCGCTTGACCCAGCGACCCGCATTATTATTCCAGTAAGCTATGTCGGCCACGGCTGTGGCGGTGGGGCTTTGCTCGTGAATCAAAAGCTGGTTCGGGAAACTATAATTATAAGCAATGGCCGCTGTCCGCAAAAATGCTTTCCAACGGTCGCTGCTCTCCGTGACGGCCTGCAGTTGCTTTTTGGCAAGCGCACGGACATTTTCGTATTTTGCCATAGGCTGCTCCTTATCGCTCGTGCTGTTCTGCTTTTGACGGTGTGGCATTTTCAAGTTCCGGCAACAAGTTATCTACCTGCTTATACCCAATCGGCTGAACATAAAAAGCGTGTGTCTCGTTATCTTTGTGTGTCACAATAATATCGCTGACAGAGACGGAACGCATAGTTTTGGCGTTTGGACGGTCATCCCGATTATGCCGTGAATAAATGCTGTCCAGCGTTTCCCAACGCTCCATCTGCCCCTTGTACACGAGTTCGTAGTCCTTTGCTCCGGCAGCGAGCCTCGCAGGAGAATACTCCATAAAAACAAGGTCTCGCCTGTTAGTTTGATAGATTTCATAAGGGATTTGCACTCGCTTTTCGCTGCGAAATCCCCACGGAAAATAGGTGTCTGAATCAAATTGGAGTGGCTCATCCAGTTCATCTGAGAATACAACCGGTGTCACTGGCCGCCCACAATCCAAGGAATCCAGAATTTCATCCTTGAATTTTTCCACGCTTGTGTAAGGAACGATTTCACCGATCATCCCGCCTGCACCGAGATATTCGATGTAGCCGACTACTTTATCTGTCTTTTCTTCCATTATCTTTCCAACCTTTCCCAAAAAGATAGTTTGTTCCCGTAGCGTTCATCCTGCGGACGTACCTTTGCGGCGGGCAGTTCGTCGCTTGCCATATCTTCGACTTGCGGTAGAAAAAGTAGACGGCTGTATCGGTCTGCCTGGTCTTTGGATAGGCCCACGACTTTATCACCATTTAGCCCGCAGATGAGAAATCGCCCGCGCACGGTAATTCCCTCGTCATTGACCTGCCTGTTATATTTCAGCCGGCTTTGGGCTTTGCTGCATATCAGCCCGATGCGAGGTGTGCCAAACGGTTTTAGAATTTGGATTTCACCCTCGATTACCTCGGAAACCGCAGTCGCCGCACTGGAAAAACCCGCTTGATAAGGGCAGTAGCTGGGTTCAACAACTAATAATCTCGTCATCGGTGTCCCCCCTCATCTGCTGCCGTGCTGGTGGGCGCGGGCGTAGTTTTCCAGCAGTTTTACGATAACCTGCTGCATCTGGTCGCTTGTAAAGCCTTTCGGAAAGTATCGTTCAACTTTTGCAACGGGAATCATAAGCTGCGGGTCACGCGGCTTTACACTTGGCGGCTTAGCGGCCATAATATGCTGGATTTTTTCTGGTGTCAGTACGCTTTCCTTGCTGGCTTCTTTGAGCTTTTGCGCCTGTGACAGTGAGGGAGTACAGCCCTCGGATTCCATATAAGAGAGGAAGTCCTCTTGTTCTTCGGGGGTAAGGTAGCTAAGTTCTACGGCGGGGGTGGTTTTTAGTTTGCCATCATCCACCATTTTCATGAGTTCAGGGGTGAGTTTGTTCAGACGGATAAAGCGCTGCACTTGCTTAACACTTTCACCCGCTTCGTCTGCGACTTTCTCTACGGAAAAAGGCTGTGTAAAATTCTGGCCAACTTGGCCAGAATTTATTTTTGACGGTCTACCGGCCTTTCTCTTTACAGCTTCCAGCTTCATCTGATATGCTTTCGCCTTTTCACTCGGTAGAATATGCTCTCGCTGGCAGTTGGAATCTACCATCAGAATAATAGCAGTATCATCGTCCATATCCCGCACGATGCAGGGCATAGTCTCCACGCCAGCCCGCTGGCTGGCATGGCAGCGGCGGTGGCCCGCTACAATTTCATACCCACCATCTTTCCGGGGGCGGACAATGGCCGGGGTCATGACACCGTATTCCTTGACACTGTCCACCATTTTGTTCATTTCGTCATCGTCACGGACTTGAAAAGGGTGATTCCGAAAGGAATGCAGTTCCGTCAGCGGCAAAATTTGGATTTTCTCTAATTTTGCGTCCTGCCGCTCCTGCTCACTCGAAAAGAGATTATCGAGTGAGGGCAGATTGATGTTGCTGCCGTACTCTCTCATTTTCCGTCACCTCCTTGGCAAGCGCTTTATATGCCATACTGGCTGGCCCGTTGGCATCGTAAGTCAGCACGCTATGTGTACTGGCAGCGCTTTCTGCTGTGCGCGTACTGACCGGGATTTCTGCACGGTAGATTTTCAGCGCGTGACCGTAGGCGCTGCGCAGGGCAGCACACACATCTTTGGAAAGGTTTGTCCGCTTGTCCACCATCGTCAGCACAATGCCGTCAATATCCAGCCGGGGATTGATACGACGCTTCACTTGGTTGACAGATTTGAACAGGGACACCAGACCTTTGAGGGCGAAATGCTGCGCCTGCACAGGAATCAACACCCTGTCAGCCGCAACAAGCGATGCTACGGTGATGATGCCCAGCGAGGGCATACAGTCGATCAGGCAGTAGTCATATTTATCCTTAAACGGCTCCAATGCCTGTTCCATGATTTTTTCGTGCGCCATAACATTTACAAGGCTCACTTCCATATCAGACAGACCAATGTCGGAGGGAATGAAATCTACCTTTTCTTCATGGTGAATTACCACTTCTGGCGGCTTTTCGTCCTTGATAACAGATTCCATTAGGTCACTGATTGTTGCGCCGTTTTCGGTGCCCTCATAGCCGAGATAGCTGCTCAAATCGCCCTGCGGGTCGGCGTCCACCAACAGCACCTTGTAGCCCATAGCCGCCAGTGCTGTGCCGAGGTTTACTGTGGTGGTCGTTTTGCCCACACCGCCTTTTTGGTTTGCAACTGCAATAGTTTTCATGTTCCGCTCCTTTACCGTTCCATGCTGATAAGTCTACGAGCCGCCAGCAGATAGTCGTTATAATCCTTGCCTATGGCCGGGGGCGTGTCCTGTACGATATATCCGCGTTCTGCAAGCCGTTTCGCAACAATTTTTGTGAAGTTCCGTCCGGGGTCGTCACGGTCAAAGCAAAGCGACACGCGCTTTACTTCGGGATGCTGCTGCAAAAAGTAGTCAATCGGCTGATGGTTCAACCCGCCCAGCGCCAAGTAGTGGACGCTGCGCCACGGTGCATCATGCTTGTACTGCCGCAACGTTGCGCCGGACATAGCATCAATGGGGGCTTCGTAGATTTCTACGGTATCGCAGGTTTCCGATTCGGCGGGAATCAGAAAGCCATACTGCTTTTGGCTGCCTGCGACATCTCCGCGAAAGCTGCCTTGACAACCACGCTGGAAAGCAGCGTGCGGTACGCCGTTTTCATCTTTGCCCACAAAAACGCAGTTGCGGTAGTTGCCGCGCGTGGTCTGGTACAGGATTCCGCTGCCCACGCAGTAGCGCAGGACTTTCGGGCTGACGCCACGGTGCATCAGATAGGCCGTTGCAGCTTCGGTGTTCCTGTCCGCAGGCGGCAGCACAAAGGGGCGGGATGTCTGCTGCTGCACAGGTGCTGCCTTAACCGTCTGAACAGAGACCGGCATCGGTGTCATTTCGTTCAGCAACCGTACCGCTGAGACAAAATCCATGCCCTCGACCTTTACCAGATAGTCGAGTGCATTGTTGCCACCCTTGCTCTGCGAAAACCAGTGAAACAGCCCATTTGCGGGCGTGATAACAAGGCTGCTGTGCGTCTTGGTGCAATACTCCTTGTCCGTTTTGCGAACCAGTTCGCCGGGGTGATAGGTTTGAAGATACTGCATCACGCTGATACGCCGCGCAGCTTCGATATTTTTCTGATATTTGCCCATGATGACCTCCGATTTTTGAAATAAAAAAAGCACCTTGCCTGTGGACAGGTAAGATGCTTATAAGAACCGATATTCTCTTTTTCAGTTGGCTGTTTCTTCAGCCAGCTGGAGAGGGGGTGTGGGGGAGAGGAACGCGCCGCGCCCTATTCCTATAAAAAGATACAGTTTCCCCTTGGATAGTTTTGACAAGTGTAACAAAGTGGCAGAATGACAGTTTTTGAATAATAGCGGGTCGCCAAACCGTTAGATAGTAGAAAAATGTCCGCTATTGGGTACTGCCGTTTTTTATGTGCTTTTATTTTCCGAATGCGGTGGTTTTTAGTCTGCCATTTTTGAAAGATTGTCCACAAAGCGAGAGTGATTTCTCAACTACGTTGGTCTGCCAGATTTCCAATCGTAAGTACGTCCGAAAATCAAAAATTGTATCGTGGATAGGTGCTTTTTCACTAAAAAGGGCAGGAAATAAGTTCCTTGAAATTCCTAAAAAATCCACCAAGTTCTTCTCACTTGGGCCGACTCAAAATCCGTTGGTGGTGACACCGTATGGGTTCGACCCCCATCACCGGCATTCCTTATACCTAAGCCTTTTAGCGGCTTAGGTATTTTTTGTGTGGCAGACAAGATTTCGGCTTGTCTGCCATTTTGTCTGCCACTTTTACCCCAAATGGCAGACAAAACGGATTTATTTTCCGTTGGTTTTGGCGGACAAGTTCGCCCAACGGAGTTTTTCTCCTAAGCGATTTTTCGTTTGGGAGATTTCTTCTTTTCGGGAAGTTCGCCAAGGTTGATTTTGCTGGCAATCATATTCGCGGCTTCCATCTTGCTGTCCACGTCAATGTGGGCGTAAATATTGGCCGTGGTGGAAAAGCTGGAATGCCCCAGCCACATCTGTACCTCTTTCATCGTGACTTTGTTCTTGATGAGCAGACTGGCGCAGGAGTGGCGGAGGTCATGGTAGCGAATCGGGCGAAAACCATTCTTCAAGAGCATTTCGCGGAAAACCCGTGTCACATAGTCCGGGGTCACAAGATGCCCCATATCATCAACGCAGATATAGTCCTTATATTCCTTGCAATAGCTGTTGCCGCAAAGTTTCATTTGCTGGCGCTGGCGTTTTTGGGCTTTCAGTAAAGCTTGTTCAACTGCGGGAATCAGCGGCAAACTGCGGAAGCTGGACTTGTTTTTCGTCCGGCACTTGGAAACGTCCACCATTTTGCCATCCACATTGATGCGTTCAAAGGTGCGTGAAATCGTGACGATTTTCCGTTCAAAGTCGATGGCCGACCATTGCAGACCGATTACCTCGCTGCGGCGCAATCCATAGAACGCAGCAAGCATGACAGGAAGTTCCATTTTGGTATTTGCAAAAATAGGCAGCACTTCCATCAATTCATCCGCTGAATAATAGCTGGCAACAAAGTTGTCTTTTTTGGGGCGCTCCACTTCGGCAGCAGGGTTATAGGGAATCAGTTTGAGTTTTACTGCGTCCGACAAAGCCTTGCGGATGTTGGCATGGTAATGGAGAACCGTGTTCCCACTTACTCCACGCTTGTTGATTTCATGGGTGTAGAACATCTCAATATCCAGCACCGTGATTTCATTCAAGCGTACTTTCCGTGCGGAAAAATACGGCGCAATCCACGATCTGACATTTTGGCAATAGCCGGAGTAAGTGACCTCTTCCCAACTTTTGCGTTTCCATTGCAACCAAAATTCAAGATAATTGGAGAACAGCATATTGGGATGTGGTGTATTCCAACTTTCCTCGGTATCTTCTGTGGCGGCTGCGGCGACGCGCTCTTTTACACCATGCACTTCTTCTCCGGCGCTGGCCGCGCGGATCATCGTCTGGAGCAGCGCCTTGGCCTTGGTTGCATTGCGGTCGGTGGACAACCCTGTACTCAGCGTTTTGCGGTTTCGCTTTCCTTTTTCATCTGTGGGCAGATTCAGAACGACATAATAGAATCCGTGTTTTTGCGTAAGATAGCCTGTTACTTTCGTTTTCATTGCGTTGCTCCTTTCCGACTATCTAACGGTATAGATGGCATCTATATGATAGCGGATATATGCCTTTTACTCCACACTGTCGGTTGTCGCATTGACAATGTTGCAATCTTCGGGTGTTTCGTTCTGCAAAAAGCGAATTACGTTTACCTTGGGGATGCGGTAACTGCGTCCGATGCGAAATGCCTTGATTTTCCCTGCATTCAGCATACGATATGCCGTTTTCTTACTCACGGGCCGCGAACCGCCCAGCATCTCGCAAAGCTGTGGTACATCCACTACATCGGGGTATTTTCGGAAAATTTCTCGCTTTCCAAATGGTTCTCCCATAATCGTCAACTCCTCTCAAAAATAATTGCGGATTTAATTCCACAAGCATGGCGGTCACCTGTGGAAAACAAGTGACCGCCATAATCTGAAAT
>OIZF01000474.1_pt1 | contig 27981 bp, 25 predicted proteins | sample 1588471 | NCBI WGS metagenome assembly OIZF01 (sample SAMN03283279) | human gut metagenome | biome: human-associated habitat; material: feces | host: Homo sapiens | place: Peru | collected 2012
TAGTCATAGTAAGTTATGGTTAGTTATAAGGCTCTAAATACATGACAAGTAGCGGAATTGGCGGTCTAACACCTATCCTAACAAATTCATACCAACCATAAAATTGGTATGGGTTAGTAGGTGGAGTATTCGTTAGCGCCATATTAGCATATAAAGCAAATAACATATTAAATCATGTACGCACAATACAATGCATTCATTACAATTTGTCTGATATTTGCTATTGGACTGATTTTACAACCCTATATCGAGAAATGGGTTAAGAATTGGAGAACTAGCCGTAAAGCATAATTACATACTTTACCCCGGTTCCCCCAGATAATCTACAATGCACTTCACCATTCTCGGTGTGAAGAATTGGCTGCCCTTACGATACCCCATCCTCTGGATGTTCTGCCACAAGGGTACACATTGCTGAATCCACGCCATCAGGTGACGACGCGCCACCGACTTGTCGATGGCATCAGGGAAATAAAGTTGGGCTAATTCCAACTTGCTATACATTCTCTGAGGGATGTCATTGGAGTTCTGTCCCTGGGTGAAGCCAGGGACAGATGATGAAGAAATGCTTGCTGGTATATTCATGATTGCTAATGATTTAGAGGAGGCTCCGAGAACCCCGATTGTTGATTTCGCCAGCAATGATAATGCAAGCGAATGCAATGAAAGCTTGCTTTCAAATTGCTGAGCGCAGCTTATTTTATGCAAAGGTATAAAAAAAGTGCGACCCACGGCCGCACTTTTTCTTTTATTCGAGATTTTCTCGCTGTATATAACCTAGCGAGCTTCATCCCCTCCGTCATTCTTTCTCCAGCAGTCCCTGCAAGAGGTAAGCATTGAAGCAAGGACAACTCTTCTGCACACCCGGCAAGTCTCGATGTCCCACGATCTTCTTGATGCTTGGGTACTCCTGGTGAAGACGAAGTATCAACTCCTTCATCGCCTGCTTCTGCTCAGGAGTGCGAGTATCGGCGATGCAACCGTTCTCGTTCAGTCCTCCCTCATAGCAGATGCCGATGGAATGGGCGTTGTAGCCTCTGGCATGAGCACCCATCCGCTCTATCGGGCGACAAGGGTGAACCACACCGTCAAGGGTGATGTAGAAGTGATACCCGATGTCACGCCAACCGTTTACTGCCACATGGTCGTGGCGAAGTTGCTCCAGGGGGTAACGGCGATTGCTGCGAGTAGCACTGCAATGCACCACTATCATGTCAATCATTCTCATGTCACACGCCCTCCTATCTACTACACGAAGAGATACCTAATGCGCCGAGCACGGCGGTCATCACGGTCACTACGAACTTCAAAATCTCACTCCAAGTCTGTTTGGTCTTTTCTGTCATTGTCATTCCTTTCTTTTATAAGATTAATATTCCTTGACGTTTTCGTCGCCGGTGCTGCTAGAGCTTCCACCAGTCTGAGAGCCAGAGCCAGTCTGTGAGCCAGAGCCAGTCTGTGAGCCGCTAGCCTGTGAGCCGCTACCGGTGTTGTCCTTGCCGCCTTCTCCTGCCGCAGCATTGTTCTTCTTGCTAGCCGCAGCCTTCGCCTCAGCGATGTCCACCGTAGTAGCACCCGTCTTCTCTGCCTTGAGGGCTGCCTTCTGAACGAGGCGGGATGCCACAGGAGTGAACTCCATCTGGTTGAACATATCCGACAAGTCATCGCCTGGCACAAACTGGATGCGCACGCCCTTGATATTGTCGGAAGTAAAGTCACTGGCAGTATCCGTTCCATCGCTCATCAACTGCAAGCGGAACTTGCCCAACTCTCCGAACTCCACCTGGTTGCCTCGCTGCAACTCCATCACCAAGTTCTCCACGCTACTGATGAGCACTGCGCTCACATCCGCTCTCGACACGGTGGTCTGCGAAGCGATCAACTGCGAGAACTTCTTCAAGGAAGTGGTCTCGTTCACCTGTGCATGGGCATAGACTTTCTCATAAGACTTGCCATTCAACTTAGTGTTCATTTTTGCCAAACTGTACTTTACTGCCATAATTGATAAATGTTTAAATGAATAAGAGAGAAAGCAGACTACCCATCTGGCGCCATCGACGAGTATATCAGCCATCTCGCATCCGTGTTTCGGATTGCATTTGCAAAGATAACACATTGGGGAAGTCCCATTCGTCCACTTTCGTCCAGTTCTACCCACTTCGGTTCATTTTCGTCCACTTCCGTACACTTACGCCCACTTCTGTTCACTTTCGTCCGAGTTACCACAATTCAATCCACCTCAACCTATATCCTCAAGAACAAATAAAAAGATAAAGAAAAACACACCTAGGAGCACAAGCTGATACGACTAGGAGCACAAGCTGATGCGACTAGGAGTGTAAGCTGATGCGACTAGGAGTGTAGGCTGATGCGACTAGGAGTGTAGGCTGATGCGACTAGGAGTATTCTCCCTAGCGTTATAAGCAGCGAGAATGCCCACTCCCAGCGTTATATACAGCGAGAGAAAGGGTTATATACAGCGAGAATCGGCCGCCAAAAAGTCCTCCAGCGTTATATACAGCGAGAGAGATAAAATTACAAATACCTATCATTCAACACGTTACGAAGGAAAATTCTAAAAACCATAATACCATATAGTATATATATACATACTATATATTTTATATAATACGTAATACGTGCGTGTGCGCGCGAGGATTTTTTCTTTTTTTTCTTCGAAAATGTTTGGGAGTTTGTGCAAAAAAGTGTAACTTTGCAGCTGTATGATGATAATATCATGCCAACATCAGTTTAACAATTAAAATCATAGGAGAAACAGATATGGCGAAAACCAAGGAAGTTTTACACCAAGAAGGAAATGCCACAGATGGCATTTCAAGTGCAATAACAATAGCAAAGGAGAAAGGACAGATGAAGTATCTAGACCCGAAGGTTGACTTGATTTTCAAGAAGATATTCAGCAAGCACCCAGACTTGTTGATGAGCTTGCTCAATGCCCTCTTGCCACTGAGCGACGATGAGCAGATACAACACATCAAGTACCTGCCCACGGAACTTGTGCCTGAGCTATACGAGCACAAGAACTCCATCGTGGACGTGCTCTGCGAGGACATCAATGGCAGAAAGTTCTGCGTGGAGATGCAGATGGAATGGAGCAACGCCTTCCAGCAGCGAGTACTCTTCAATGCCTCCAAGCTCTATGTGTCGCAAGCCGCCACGGGAGAGGATTACGATACTCTCAAACCAGTATATTCCCTCAACCTCGTCAATGCCATCTTCGAGCGTGACATGCCCGATACCTTCATCCACAACTACAAGATCGTACACGACAAGGACAGCAAGAAGGTAATCAATGGTTTGCACTTCACCTTCATCGAGTTGCCGAAGTTCAAGCCCCAGTCCATGCTGGAGAAACGCATGGCAGTGCTCTGGCTTCGCTTCCTCACGGAAATCAATGCGAGCACCGATCAAGTGCCAGAGGAACTCACTGAGAATCCAGAAATCAACAAGGCTTTGGCTGAACTGAAAGTCACGGCATTCACCGATGCCGAGCTTCGGGCATACGACAAGGCACTCGACAACATCAGAGTGGAGAGAACCTTGCTGAACGACAGATACAAAAAAGGTATGGAGAAAGGTATGGAGAAAGGTATCCAAAAAGGTATCGGGCAAGGTATCCTGCAAGGTATCGAAAAAGTGGCAAAAGCCATGCTTCTCAACAGAGTACCCGACAATCAAATCATTGCCTACACCGGCTTGACACAAGAGCAGCTCAATAGCTTGAAGGACTAAACCTATACGTTTCAAAATATACTGAGCGAAACATTCTGAAAAAGCATAGCACGTGTGCTACATGTCAAAGTGGGTGAACTATTTGACGACAGTTTGGACTAAGCATATTGAACCAACAAATGCCTCACCCTCTTCCTATTTCATCCCAACAAATAGAAATAATGCCTCTTTTTCTTGCGCGTTCCGAACTTTTTCATTATCTTTGCAACCGTATGATGATTATATCATACAAACATCAATCATTCTTAAATTTAGGAGGAACAATATGAACAGCAAACGAACCATACTCAACGAAGCGCAAATAGAACTTCTTGACCTCGTATCAATTATCAACAGCAAGGAAGAGTTGGAAGGATTGCGCAAAGTTATCATGGACTATCTTGCATCTCAACTCAAAGGAGAAATTGACAGATTATGGGACAATGGAACACTCAACGAACAGAAAGTAGAGAGTTTCCGAACACTTCACGAAAGAACACCATACAATAAAGCAGCCATACCATGCTAAGTGAAAGAATCGTACTAGACACTAATTGTCTCATCATGTCACTTTCTGCGCATAACCAATATGCAGAGATATGGCAAAAGTTTGTTAACGGTGAATATACATTGTGCGTGTCAAACGAAATATTGGAAGAATACGAAGAGGTAATCGCTCGCAACATCAGTCCCAAAGCTGCTAGAATCGTACTATCTTACATGCAAATTCTAACAAACGTAACATTCATAGACCCTCATTATAGTTTTGGACTTATCCATGCTGATGAAGACGACAACAAATTTGTGGATTGCGCCATCGCAAGCAATGCCATTTTTATTGTCACAGAAGACAAACATTACAACGAACTAGCCAACATTCCTTTTCCAAAAGTGGAAGTTATTGGCATTGATGATTTTATGAAATATCTACAGCATTGAACACAACCAATACGTTTAGGCAAAACATAGTAAATCCAGCAAGGGAACAAGCATCCGCCCCCTTGCTGGATTTTCTTTTTGTTTCCTCTCGCTTATCCGTCAATCCAAATTCTGATACTATCGGCCAACCTATATTTTTTGAGCAGTTGGCGCAAACAGCGGCGAATGAAGGCGAAGAAAGAAGCATAATACTCCATCAGAATTTTGCCATCTATACTGAGCGAAACATTCTGAAAGCTGACTGTGAAGAAACGGCGATCGAAACTACTGTTGCTTAAGAAGCAAAGGCTACTGTCTTCAATAATCTGGAATGCATTATCATAATCGGTGTATGACGATGCCAACAACTCTTTGAGCTCATTTACATCCTTACAAGCCGCCACCTTTTCCAAGGCAAGCTCATAGCGTTCTTTCTCATGATAACGCAACGGATAAAAGTCCTTCAAGAAAGGCAACAACTCCTTTTCCACCACGTCATCTTTCAACTGATACAAATATTCCGTCTCTGTCTCCTTACGGTCATATACGTCAGTTATGCCGTATTTTTTCTCAAAGAAATCAAGAAGAGCCTCATGCGAATACTCTTCCTTGAACTCATCCAACCCTTTCTTTGGCACCATCACCTTGTTTTGAATGCCAACGCAAACATATTGTCCCATAACTTAAATATTAAATGAATATTGTCGTGTATCTGTCCGCAAATGTATAGATATTACTTAACATACGCAAGAAATCTGTTTAGTTTTATCTGCACATTAACATTGTTTTGTATAATTACATCTGTACAATGGCATATTTTTAGGTATTTTTGCAAGAAAAGAGAAAAGTATGCCATTAAGAATACATGAAGTTTTAAAGGAAAAGGGAGTGTCAGTTATTCAACTGGCACAGATGCTGAATGTAACACGTAGTGCCTGCTACCAGTATATCAATGGAAACCCAACTGCAGAGCGGTTGGAAAGCATAGCACGTGTGCTACATGTCAAAGTGGGTGAACTATTTGACGACAGCTTGGACTAAGCTTGCATCAGACTCAACCATACATTTCTTCGCCCCATGCACCTCCCACCCACCAGGAAGTGCATGGGGCGAAATCGTATCAGTAGCTAAGCTGTCAAATAATCTTCAAGCAAGAAAGGAATCACCCCTACATACATAACTCCATCAGCATCTATCCACATTTTCTGACTACCATCGACTACCACAATCTTGCGAAAGAAGTCTTCCGTATGATGCAGCGAAAAGGTTTCTTGCTCTTTCTTTTCCACTGTATCAACATTCAAGGCAGACTGGATATATACTTTCTCGCTGCCAATATTGATGACAAAGTCTATTTCATACTGACACTGCTTGCGCTTGCCATCGACCATTCGCTCGACCTCCACTACACCGACATCTACATTATAGCCCCTATGGACAAGTTCGTTATACAGCATATTTTCCATCAAATGAGAACGTTCTTGCTGCCGGAAATTCAGTTTGGCATTTCTCAGTCCAAGATCGACGGCATAGTACTTTTGGATAGTATTGAAATACTTCCTACCTTTCACATTATACCTTTTAGCACTATTGAAGAGAAAGGCATCCTCCAGATAATCAAGATAGTTTTTGATCGTATGGTCAGACGTTGACTTGTCCAATAATGAAGCCGCCGTACTAGCCAGCTTATGAGGATTAGTAAGCGAACCTATCGATGAAGCCAGAGTATCCACCAATGCACTCAGCACCATATCGTCTTTCAGCTTATATCTCTCCACGATGTCTTTCATATAGACATTTGTAAAAAGTCCCTGCAGATACTTGATTTTCTCCGATTCATCTGGTTCCAAAACCGCCAATGGCATACCACCATACATAATGTATTGTTCAAAAGCATCGGCTTTTTCCAAGCTAGAATACTCAAAGTATTCCTTGAAGGTCAAAGGTGATACCCGTATTTCAGTCCCTCGGTCTCGAAAGTTGGTCACTATATCCTTGGACAGCATCTTGGAATTCGAACCAGTCACATAGATGTCAAGATTGGGGCGTGCCATCAAGTCATTCAAGACATCATAGAAAGTAACATACAGCATGTCCTTGTCTTCCTCAGGCACCAAAGCTTCGTCGATGTCTGTATTCTTCACCTTATATGATAACTGGATTTCATCAATCATCACATAATATTTCTTTCCCACATCCCCAGTTCGCTCTACCACATAGTCATATAGATTATTGGGATTTCGGAACTGAATATTAGATTTTCTATCCAAAGCCAGTTCCACGAAGCAATCGTCACTCACACCGCCCTCCATAAGCTTTTGCTTAAAAAGGGTGTTCAATAGATAAGACTTTCCGCAACGCCTAATGCCAGTGATAATCTTAACCTTTCCGTTCCATCTTTTCTGCATAAGCAGAGAAACATATTCTCTTCTTTCTATTGACATAATATTTAATTTCAAATGTATTCCACTGCAACTTTTGTCGCAATTGCGACTGTTTTTGCAGTGGGACTGTCAAGTGAATATTGAACTTCGCCCCATGCACCTCCCATCCACAAGGAGGTACATGGGGCGAAATCGTAGGGTGAGCACGACCGACAGAAACGACATTTTCGTATAAAATATTAGGCATTTAGTTAAGAATCGCTAAATTGCCCCCCCCGAATAACAGTTATTAACACTAAAAGAGAAACAACCTATTATAAATAGTGTTACCTTTGCCACCGAATTAAAATCATCTTTTACATTGCAGTAGTTGTGTTCGAGACATTTGTAACCAACTTCTTTATATTTTTACACAAGGTACATTGATTTTTATTACCCTTGTTTTTTACATTCCTACCACATTGGAATTGATAATTTGATTCATAAGAGAGAAGGAGGAAACCTGAGGACTTGAGAGAGCCGCTGGTTTCGAGTGAACAACATTTTAATAATTATCAAATAAGTATGGTAGAATACACAAAAATGGTAGCACGAATTGTGTTCGCTACCCTGCTGCTATTGTTTTCAGGAAATATCCAGGCAGCAGATGAAACAACAACTTCCAGCGAGCCCAACACCTATTGGGATAAGGGAACGGACAACCACACCAAGCACACCCTTACCAGAAGAATGGCTCTCGTGGGACACAACTGTATGGTGAGCCGACTGGCTGACGGCATCAAAGTAGGCTCAGGCTCCGCACACCTCAGCAACCTATGTGACGAGGATCTCTCCAACCACTATACTCTTCCAAGCACAGCCTCTGTTGATCTGTTGGCAGGCTCTCCTATCGTAGCCGTCAAGGACATGAAGCACTATTTCAGCAAGGATACCAAGGCAGGTTTCAAGATTTCCGGACAGAGCGATGTACTGAAACTATCTGTGTTGCAAGCTACTTATCGCATCAATTTCTATAAGGACGGAGAATTTCTAAGCACTTCTGAAGTAGAACAGTTGGGCTTCAGCGTGCTCGACCTCAACGTAGGCGACGTCAATATTGGAAGCGATGCCGTCGATGTGATTGCCAAAGACCAGCCTAAAGATGACTACGACGAAATCGCCCTTGTGAGCAAAGACGGAATCAATCTGTCTGTCATCAACGGCTTAGAAATCTACTATGCGTTCGTAGGCGATGCGGAATACTCGCTCACCAACACTCGCATCAAGGACTTGGACAGCGACATCACCGTCAGCGGCAAACTAACAGGTGTAAGCAACAAAGCCCTCGTGGATGACAACCTCTCCAATGAAGCCCTCATATCCGTAGCCCTCCAGTTGGGTTCATCAGGTTCCGCATCCGTCATAGCCACTCGTTCCACAGATGCCGCAGACAAGCAAACCTTTCCCGCTGGTACAGAAGCAGGTTTCGTGTTTAACTGCTTCGGTGCCGTCAAAGTAGCCCCTACCCCAACGATATACCTCCTTGACAAAGACGGCAAGGAACTTTACCACAAGGCTGTCAAATCCACGGTACTGGCAGTCAACCTGAGTGGTGGTGACGAGAAAGTTTCCATCAAAGCCCCTTGCGCCTTCTCTGGTATCAAGTTGATGGTGTATGGCGTGGAATTGGCTAGCGGCATAGGTGCCAAGTACGCCTTCGTTGTGCCTGAGCCAACCACCGCCGGTCACCAGTGCGAGATGAGCCCTGCTGCCAACGTGGAACTTTGCAGCTGCGATGCCCGATACAAGATGGCATGGGACAAGAAGAATTTCCCTGATGCCACATGGAGCATGGTAAACAGTACAGATGAAAACGTACGACTCAACATCATCACCAATGCTGATGGCACCAAGGACTACGTCCTCGACTTCAGCAACACAGAGGCTTACAAGCAGGAGACCGATCAAAAGGAGAAGGTGACTGTCTTGATGCGCATCACCAATACTGACGGCTGCAAACAGGATGTCACCATCAACTATGGTGGCACCAGCGAGCCTTCCGCCTCCGACCCAGCCAACCGCAAGGCGACCATCCTCGCCAACTCGGCAGACGGAACAGCTACCTACGAGTTGGGAGAAAGCACATCCGTGGGCATCAACATCCTCAATTACTTCAGGAACGCATCCAATATCATCTCCTCCAAGCTCAACTCCTTCGCCAGCTACATCGGCGGCATTAACATCGGCAAGACCACCCTCTGCAGCATCCACAAGAAGGAAGGATTGATTTCGGATGGAAGCAAGGCGATACAAGCCGGCTTCGTGGTGACCGCCAAGAGAAGCGCCTTGAGTGCCGATGTGCTCAAGTTCTGGAAGGTACAACTTTACAAGGATGGGCAAGAGGTAAGCGGTGGAATCGTGTCCTCCGCCATCGGCGCCAAGCTGATTGGCTCAGAAGACACACACAAGGTACGCTACTCCATCAACGTGCCAGCTGGTGTCAGTTTCGACGAGATACGCCTCTGTTCCACTGGTTTGCTAGCTGCAGACCTCAGCCAGATGAACATCTATTACGCCTACACTGCCGACAAAGAAGCCGTGCTCGATGACCCTACCCTGGGTGCCACCATCGTCTCTTACGACAATACGGGAGCCAGCATCGATGCCGACCGCACACAGTCGATCGGTGTCGCCAACGTCGGCAATGGTCTGCTCAACATCACCAACAGCATCGACGACGACCTCAAAACTTGCGCCACCTTCCCTACCGGACTGAAAGCCGTATCGGGCAGCGTGCTCGGCATCAAGCTCGGACGTACCGTCACTCGCAACAAGCAACTGGTAGTGGTGGTCAACAAGGAGATAGTAGGTCTTGATCTTGACGTGGCAAGTGCCATCGTGGTTAAGACCTGGAAAGATGGTCAAGACGACCCCGTGGCTACTTACGATGACTGGAGCGTACTGGGTGCCAACGTGATCACTTCAGGCGACAAGGGATATATCTTCATCAACCCTACCCAGGAATATGATGCTGTCACCATCACCGAAGGCAAGGGCATCTCCCTTCTCGACGGTCTCTCAGTATATGGCTTGCTTCTCCGCAACGACAAGGACGGCAACGGCGTGGCAGATGGCGACGAACTGGATGACGAGTGCCAACAAGACCTCGTGTTCCAAGAGACAGTCAACCCTGTGACGAGCAAGGCCAGCAAGACCTATCGTGGCAAGCAGACGATGTACTTCCAGCGCACCTTCGTGGGCGGTGATGTCAAAGGCAAGGGCAAGTGGAACTCACTCATCCTGCCTGTCGATTTAACCAAGGCGCAGTTTACCGAGCTATTCGGAAGCGACGCAAGCCTAGCACAGGCCAACAAGCTATACAAGAAAGTGGAAAAGGACAAGGACGGCAACACCTTGGAGCGGCGCATCATCGGCTTCGAGATAGTACCAGACCCAACCCATGAGAGCGATGCCTTCTTGGTTGCCAACACCCCATACATCATCTACATGACCAAGGAAACCATCGATGGACATCAAAATCTATCACACCAAAACACATGGGATGCAGGCGACATCAGCGGTGAGATTTATAAACTCGACAAGGACTCCGAGGCTGGCGGCGTGACATACGGCACAGCCGAGACAAGAGAGAATGGTGGCGAAGTGGATTTCAAAGACCCATTCGTGACAGAGTGGAAGTTGGCCAAACTTGCCTTCAAGGGCAGTTACGAACCCAATCAGAGCCTAGCTGCTGGCGATTACATCTTCAACAATGGCGACATGTACCATCTCACCCAGTCGGGACATACGATGAAAGCCTTCCGCTGCTGGCTCACCCCAATCTATGAGACTTCTGCAGATGCTAACGCAGCCAAGGTCTTTAGCTTTGGGTTCGACGGCAACGAGACGACAGGCATCAAGAATGCTCCTACTGATGGCATAGAAGTCAATAGCCAGAAGGTTTACAACCTGAATGGACAGCAGATAGACTCTCTGCTCGGTGTTCAGCCAGGCATTTATATCGTGGGAGGCAAGAAGGTAGTCATCAAGTAAAGTTGCGCTCTACAAGAACCGACTACCTGACAAGACAAATGAAGGACTTATAAAAATTAAGACTATGAACAAGAAGAAATATATCACCCCCCAAGTGGGGGTACAACATATCGACTGCTCCACCAGCATTCTGGCTGGTTCGCCAGAAACGACAGTCGAGAAAGACTTGACAACAGACTCAAATGGCACAACTCCTCCTACACAAATCAAAGAGGAGAAACCTGGCGACCTACCAACCGAGATTACAGGAGCCAAGCAGTGGGATGCCTGGGACTGGGGAGAATAGAAGCAGCTCCATAAAGGTATCGACTAGATACGCATAAGATTCATCATCTTTTACTTATATATTATATTAGGAAAATAACAGATTGTGAGAGAACCTAATGGAGGGTGAGGCATGGGACGTGCCTCACCCTCTTCCTATTTTTCATGTTTCCCACCAGGAGGTACACGGGGCGAAATGGTTGAGTTTTATACTACTTTTATGCAAGAATCACACAAAACGAAAGAAATATCGAGGAAAAGTGAAAATAATGTCGAATATATTTGGATAAACCAATAATTATTGTTACCTTTGTGACACATATCAGAAAAGATGAATCCGTAGTACAACTGCGGTGAAATCTCTTCAAGACTTTGGGTCTGTTACTCTCTAAATGTACTCTTAGAAGTTGGTCGCTCCTAAATGGGTATTTGCAAAAAACGAGCAGATTCAAACATGGCTCCGCTATGTATTTCCCGAAATGTCGGGATTTATATAGGCATGGTGGGGCAGTTTGAGTCGTTTAATTGCAAATGCCCCTCCAAGACCATCATAAATAAGGTGGGGCATATTAGAGAGATTTCATTCTGTTCCCTCCCATGCTTTTATTTCTTATTAATATTTAAACAGAAAAGAAATGGCAGACAATCAAGAACCAGAACCGATCTTGCTCCATGAGGACACTCACAAGAAAGACCTCATCTCCATCCTTGGCACACAAGGACTGATGTACAACGACTTCAACGCAGCCGAGTACAAACTCCTAATGCTCATCATCAAGCACAACCAGACGGTGATCAAGAAATTCATCGTGCCAGCCAACCTGATGCACGGGCACCTCCCCTTCACCAAAGAACAATTCCAGGCAGGACACGTCGATGTCGTCATGCCCCTCAAGGAGTTCGGATACAACCGATCCAACAATCTCTGGCTCAAAGACAAGCTCTGCCAGATGGCAAAGAAGTCCATCGACATTCCCTACAAGATGAACGACACCACCTACTACAAGCACTTCGACAGTCTCTTCACCCCCGACTTCTACAAGTCGAGCAACGGCTTATGGATGGTAAACCTACGTTTCGACTACGCCCTGATGCAGTACTTCTTCGCCTTCGACAAGGGCGTAACCACCATCGACCTCAATGCCATGGACAAAATGCACAGCGTGGCAACTCGAAAGATGTACGTACTCCTGCACTGTTGGGCAGCCCGCGGCTACACCTCCATCTCGCCCAACAGCCTGATGTTGCTATTGAAGGGCAAGGAAGCCTACCAGTACTTCGGCGACCTAGAAGCCAAGCAGCTCCTCACCGCCCAACAAGAGTTGAAGTCGCTCTTCGACAAAGGCATCATCGATGAGTACTTCACCTACAAGCCCTTTTACCAAGCCCATATCAAGAAGGCGATGCCCGACCACATCTCCATCACCCTGCACAATCGAAAATACGTGGAACCTACTCAGGAGATGAAGGAACAGCAAGCCTACTGGCAGCTGAAACTGAAAATGAAACTCATCTACACCTATGGCGTGGAGGAGAAGACCGCCATCGACCTGAGCCTGCACATGCGCACCGACTACGTGGGCGAGTTGCACGACTGGTTCTTGCACAAAGACTACTTCATCGCCCAGCAGATACTGCACCATAAGCCGATGAACAAGGCTGCCTATATCGTGGGGGGACTGAGGGGATTCTTCCATGACAAGGAGACCTCCAGGGGCAACCGCTTCTAACGTTCCCTCACTCACAAAACAAACCTACAGACAGAGAAGAACACTAGCTGCGACAAGAAAGCAAGCAAAAAGTAAGCAAAAGTTTTGGTTTTTCCGACAAAATGATGTACCTTTGCAGCCAAAACGAGACAATTCGCATGAAAAAGGTATTATTTATCATATTATCTGCCATGGTTTTCACCTTTTCCTCCTGTTCTCAGAAGAAGACAGAGGAAAAGGCGAAAGTCATCGACACGATTCCGATGATGGTGATGCAGATACAGAAATGCAGCCGCCTCTACACTGCCGAAGTTCATGTTCACAAGATTGTGACGCACGACGACCAACTGAAGTTGAAAGGTTCGTTCTTGAAGAAAGCTTTCAACATCGAGGTGCCAGGCTCCAATCGCAAGGTGGCCATCCCCATGGACGCCACGCTCAAGGCATACGTTGACTTCAAGGACTTCTCCCAGAAGAACGTAAGTCGCAAGGGCGACAAGATAGAAATCATACTCCCCGACCCCAAGGTGATGCTCACGAGCAGCAAGATAGACCACGACGGCGTGAAGCAATACGTGGCGTTCACCCGCCGCAACTTCTCCGATGCCGAACTATCGCAATATGAGCAGCAAGGCAGGGAGGGCATCATCCGTGACATCCCCAACATGGACATCCTGGAGACGGCTCGACAGAGTGCCGCCAACACCCTCATCCCAATGCTCAAGGACTTGGGATTCAAGGAGGAGAACATCAAGATTACCTTCCGCAAGAAATTCACGGTGGAGGATCTGAAGACCATCATGCAAGTGAAGAACTAAGAGTGAAGAATTCATTTGATTTGGAAAATGAGAAAGTTTGAGATTATCATCATATTGACCTTGGTTGTCATCATCGGTGGAGGACTCTACTGGTGGAACAAGGACAACTCGCTCGAAGCTGGTAGCGTGGGCGAGACCACCCTATCGCCTACCCAGGTGAAATCCATCGAGGCTATCGGACAGTGGGAGTTCCTCTCCATCAACGATGAGGAACTCGTCGATACCACCCGTCATGGCTTCTTCGGCGACGACCACCTGGTACGCATCTACTACGGCACACTGCGCCTCGGCATCGACATGAGAGACGTGAAGGAGGGATGGCTGAAAGCAGACAAGGATAGCATCACCTGCACCCTGCCCGACATCAAGCTACTCGACAACAACTTCATCGACGAGGCGAAGACCCAGTCGTTCTACGAGGACGGCAAGTGGACTGGCAAGGACCGGCAAGCGATGTACTACCGTGCCTACGACAACATGAAGCGCCGATGCCTCACCCCAGCCAACATCGCTACGGCAGAGGAGAACGCCAAGCAGCAGTTTCGGGAGATGCTGGGAGCCATGGGATTCAACAAAGTGGGATTTAACTAGAATAATATAAAGAGAGATTATTATGGATGCAGTCAACGATTTTTTCACAGCGTTTAGTTCATTCCTCTGGGGATGGCCAATGATTATACTCTTGTTGGGAACTCATATCTTCCTGACCATCCGCTTGCGCTTTCCGCAACGGAAGATATTCAAGGCCATCAAACTCTCGGTGAAAAGGGACAAGGATGCCACGGGCGACGTATCGCAGTTTGGTGCCCTTGCCACAGCCCTCGCCGCCACCATCGGCACGGGCAACATCATCGGTGTCGCCACAGCCATCGCCCTCGGTGGTCCGGGAGCCGTGCTCTGGTGCTGGCTCACAGGTGTGTTTGGTATCTCCACCAAGTATGCAGAGGGACTGCTTGCCGTGAAATATCGTGTGAAGACTCGCAGGGGCAGAATGCTCGGCGGTCCGATGTATGCCCTGGAGAAGGGTCTGGGCTGGAAGTGGCTCGCCATCCTCTTCGCCATCTTCGCCGCCCTCGCCTCTTTCGGCATCGGAAGTACGGTGCAGGCGAACGCCATCTCCTCGCTCGTGGAAAACCAATATGGCATCTCGCCTTACATCACGGGCACGTTGGTCACCATCCTCGGTGCAGCCGTCATCCTCGGTGGTGTGAAGACCATCTCCAAGGTATGCAGCATGTTGGTGCCTTTCATGGCACTCTTCTATGTGCTCGGTTGCATCTACATCCTCATCGTCAACCATGCTTATCTCTGGCAAGCCATCCAAGTCATCGTTGACTCCGCCTTCACCACGAAGGCAGCGGGCGGCGGTTTCGCCGGCAGCACCCTGATGATGGCAGCACGCTATGGTATCGCACGAGGATTGTTCTCCAATGAGAGCGGTCTCGGTTCCGCCCCTATCGTAGCCGCCGCCGCACAGACCCGCAACCCTGTGCGCCAGGCATTGGTATCATCCACCGGAACCTTCTGGGACACCGTGGTGATCTGTGCCCTGACCGGACTGGTGATTACCTCCAGCATCATCGCCTACCCTGACATCGACTATCACAATGGAGCAGCCCTCACCAAGGCTGCCTTCAGCAAGATACCTTACATCGGTGCGCCTCTGCTCACCTTCGGACTCGCCACCTTCGCCTTCAGCACCACCCTGGGATGGAGCTACTATGGAGAAAGATGCGTGGAGTACCTGAGCGGCAAGAAGTTGATGCTCGGCTACCGTGTGCTCTACATCGCCAGTATCTTCATAGGAAGCGTAATCAGTCTCGGACTGGTATGGAACATTGCCGACTGCATGAACGCCCTCATGGCGATACCTAACCTCATCTCCCTCCTCTGCCTCAGCGGCATCATCGTGCATGAGACACGCAAGTATCTCTGGCGAGGCCGTCTCGACAGGGACATGGAAGAGAATGAGATTGACGAACTGGAAGAAGTGGAGAAGATTCAGCCGCAGCTATGCGATGAACCTTCAAAATAAAGAAAAGAAAACCGCCCTTGAAAACGATTGCTTTCAAGGGCGATTTTTATAAGTAGATATAATTACATATTCACTTTGTATTGCAGATGCTTCATTGGGTGACCACCCCAGGTAGCATCATTGACGTACTCGAAACCGAGGCGAGTGTAGAGAGCCTCAGCTTTGGGATTACCCTTATCGACCAACAGACCGACGGCTGGCAATCGCAACTCCTTGGCACGCTCGATGGCAGCCTTCAAGAGTTCGGTGGCGAAACCCTTGCCACGGAAATTCTTCGACACGGCAAGGCTGTCGATATAAAACTCGCCCTCCTCGGTCTCATCCGGCATGCCCGAATAGTCCAAGCCAAACTCCACGAGCGCTTCCTCGCAGAATCGGCGACGAAGACGGTGCAAGTCGGCACCATCATATCCTACACAGGCACCCACCAAGATGCCATTCGAGGTGAAGGCAGCCAAGGTGTTGCGATAACTATACTGACTATCCTCCATCTCCACCAGTCGGGTCATCATACGATGGAAATCTATCAACGTATGCTTGGGTCCTGCAAAGTTTTGACAACATTCGGCGTTCATCGCTTCCATGATGAACGATGCGATGTGGGATGCCAAATCAGGCGTTGCTTTTTCTATCTTTATCTTCATAATGTGTGCAAAGATAAACAAAATAACCAAGACAAAAGAATTTTGCCTTGGTTATTTTTGTTATGGGAGGGAGAATTCTCATTGCTTAACTTCCTCTATCTCCGCGCTTCCTGGCTTGAAGAGATAGCCGATACACTGTTGTGCATCCACCTTGAAAGGTTTCCAAGTGAGGCGGCTCCAGTCGATCTTGTCGGTGCTCTGAGCCACTGGCACTTGTGGTATCAAACTGCCATCCTTGACCAAGATGATGCAAGGCAATGGCATGCTGACATTGGCAGAACCCGACTGCGATGCGTAGGCTGCGACCTCGGCGGCTGTAGGAACAGCGATAGTCTGGTAGCCACCCTCATACACCTTGCCACTCTGATAGTCGATCCACTTCCCCTTAGGGAGATAGACGGTGCGCTCGGTGCCTGTCTCCAACAAAGGAGCGACGAGCAACTGCGAACCATACATATATTCATCCTCCACAAGCCATGCACCTGGGTCGTGTGGGAACTCCACGAAGAGCGCACGCACCATTGGCAATCCCTTCTCAGAACAATCCTTCGCCTGCGCATAGACGTATGGCATCAACTGATATTTCATCTCGGCATTGGCACGGAAGGCATCCGTGAAGTCCTTGCTGATGAGCCATGGCTCGGTAGGAGGTGCTCCATGCGCACGGGTATGAGAACTGAGGAAGCCAAATGGCAACCAGCGGCGATACAAGTCGTCTGGACTCTGGGTGACGAAGCCACCCATGTCATGGCTCCAGAAAGAGAAGCCACTCAAACCAAAGCTCAAACCACCACGAAGGTCGCCCAACATACCCACGCTTCCGATCTCATTGGTAGCGGCATCGCCACCCCAATGCAAAGGATAACGCTGACTGCCCGACCAGGCACTGCGAGCCCAGATGACGCCCTCTCCCTCAGGAGTATTCACCTTCACAGCCTCCCACAACGCCTTGTTGTAGCGCAATGGATAGAGATTATGCTCATAGAAACCCGTCTTGCCACTGGCATAAAGACCATCGTATGGGGCAGCCTCGCCGAAGTCGCACTTGATGACGCTCACGCCCTGCTTGATGAGATGCGCTATCTTGTCTTGATACCAACCCACGGTCTTAGGGTTGCTGAGGTCGAGCACGGCATCCTCATAGTTCAAGGTGCCATTGGCATTCTTCACAGCCATGCCACCCTTCACGAGTTCGTTGAAGTAGCGGTTCTTAGGGGTGAAGTAAGGCAACTGCCACAGACAGGTATGGAAGCCATCCTTCTTCAGGCTCTTCAACATGCCCACTGGGTCCTTGAAGCGGTCCTTGGCAAACTCGTAGTCGCACTGCCAATCGACACCAAACCATCCGGTATCAAAGTGGATGACATCAGCTGGTATCTTGTTGGCTCTCAACTGGTGTGCTATCTCCAATCCCTCCTTCTGAGAGAAGTAAGAGATGCGACTCATCCAAGTGCCGAAGGTCCAGAGAGGAAGCATCGGCGACTTGCCTGTCACGTTGGTATATTCATTGAGAATGTCCTTTGGTTCGCCGAAGAAGACGAAGAAGTCCATCGTCTCATCACCCATGAAGAGGCGCTGCGCTCCGATGTAGCTGGCACCGAAGTCGGCGGTGGTTGGAGCCGACGTGTGCATGAAGAAGCCATAGCCACGGTTGGAGAAATAGAAAGGCACTGGCTTGTACATGCCATCGGTCTCTGGTCCCTGTGGATCGACCACGGAGATATTGACCTTCTGTCCCACCTTGTTGAGCGAGGTGAAACTCTCACCACAACCATAGATGCGCTCACCCGGCGAGAGCATGAACACAGGGTTGATACTGCGGGAGTTGTCGCTACCACGCTTGATGAAGTTGAAAGGAAGCAACTTCACCTGTGTGCTATCGTTGTCGATGATATGACGAGTCTGGGTGAGTATCTTTCCATGGGCATCACGGAGCACCAAGCGGAAAGGATACTTCTGGATTTCCAGCGAGCCGTTCTTGTTCTTGTAGATGATGCTGCGGTCGGAGGCTGTGGTGTTCCATCGTCCTCGACCGATGCGAGCGTTGGCATTGCCTGTATTCTCCGCAATAAACTCAGGGGAGAACATCGGGTCGTTGGCATCGTCCATCTTAGGACGGACAGGCGACGTGAAAAGGGTGACACGCAAGGTGCGGTCGTCTATCTTCTGAATCTTGATACCGAGGTTCGGGTCGTTGTCATACTGGGTATCGGGGAAGTCAAGCATCTGCATTCTCACGGGCCAGTAGCCATTGAGATTGAACGCCTGGCGAGGTGCCAAGCGATAACGCTTCCAGTTGAGCAGTCCCTCGCCCTTGTTGAGGTCGAAACCTGCTATGCTATCGGCGAGGAAGTAGGTGTTTGCCAAGTCGGAGAAGTCGCCCGACATGTCTCTAGCCTGGCATTGCAAGTATTCGATGCCATTGTTGGTGTGGAGTTGTGCGTTTGCCGACAGAGCCGCCGCCATCGCACAGAAAGTAATAATTGCTTTTCTCATTGCTATTTAGGTTTTTAAATGCGATAGCAAAAATAAGCAAAATCCCCGAAAGCGACAAGACTTTCGGGGACCAATTATCATCGAGTTAACAAATGATGTATCGTTTTTCTACATTTCATACGGCACAGCCGCTTGTGCCTTGCGCCAAAGCACAGGGGTGATGCCTTCCTCGCGAGAGAACACCTTGGAGAAATAAGACGAGGATGAGAATCCGGAGTGGAGCGCCACCTCCTCCTGCTTCACATTCGGATGAGCGAGCATATATTCCTTCGCCTCCGACAGGCGCAGACGGGTAATCAGCGTGCTGAAGTTGACCTCATACTTGCGGTTGATGTAGCGAGACATATAGAGTTTGTTGGTTCCCATCTCGGTGGCGAGGTCGTCGATGGTCAACTGGGCGGAGAGGTACTTTTTCTCCTCCATCCAACGAGCCAGTTTCTCACCGAATCGCTGTTCGTAAGCATCGATAGCCGAAGCACTTTTGTTCTCCTCCTTGGCGGTATCGTCCACCTCAGCCTGAGTCACGGTGGCGTGGGTCATCTCTCCATATTTGATGGAGTAATTGATGAAACTGCAAGCGATATAGAAGTTGACCGATATGATATAAACTTGACAAACATAGTTGAAGATGATGCCGAAGACAAGCGTCAGGCATCCCAAGAGATACATGCAAACCAAGAGGAAGAGACTCTTCTTGATCCAAAACATGAACTGCAGCATATCCTCCACGAAGTAATCCTCCAATACCTTCTTCCGATCCTCATAGAGATAGTAGAAGCGGTAGAGGTACACAACCAAATGGACGAAGAATGTGACAAAAGCTAGGGCTGTAAAATAAGCGCTAAAGTCATAGGCATCGAAATAGACCGACAGGAGCATCAAGAACAGGGCACCTGCGAAAACGGCAACATTCCGTTTCTTGCGTGCTGGCGTGAAATACCGTGGATCGACCAGATAACAGAAGGCACCAGCAAAGCAAAACATACCCATATAGAAAAAGAGAAAGTCAGACAACTTGACATAGACGTTGAGACCTTCATTCCACGAACCTGTCCCTCCCTTGGTGAGTATCAGCCACGCCAAGAGATTGCAGCCCAAGATAAAATAGGATGCAGTCATGCACTTCTTTGCCTTCCTATAAGGTAGGTATTCCTCTGTCTTAGGTACATCCAAGAACAGTAATATGATGCAAATGGCAAAATAGAATGCACTTGCAAACTCTATGACGAATGGGAAGAATCCCTCAAAGCTCCAAATCATACCAGAATAGTTGTTTTGTGCGACAAAGATACGATTTTTATGCGAAAACGCTTCAACTACATGTTGAAAAAACGTAAAAACGATTGTATTTGTCGCAAAATTGACATAATAGTACGGATATTTTCACCTATGAATCGAACAAAAGACAGTTTGCTGCCACATAAAAGACAATTTCGAAGTCCATTATACGACATAAATGATGAAATAATGGAAAATTTCCAAGTTGACAAGATGTAATATCGTCAATTTTCTGTTTTTGCAACGCTGATTATGTACAAAACACTATCTTTGCACCACAAAACAGATAATAATAAGTAAAAGATGATATAAGCTAAAGGGCCACAAACTAATGGAGGGGGATGCGAACAGCATTCCCCCTTGCTTCTTAAAATTCAGCAGTGATGACGTATCAACATACTGTTACGTTTCCATTATATATAAACAATTAAAGCTCTAACTAATTATCAAGATGATGAAAAAGATCTATGATTTAACAGAACTTAAGCGCACATTCGTCTCTTCCAAGACGAAGTTGTTTGCGGTACTTACCATCATTATTTTCATGATAGTAGGCAGCCTACATGCGCAAGTTCAAAATGTCAGCCTTGCAGCGTCTATCGACAACATCGATAAACTACCAGGACAGAAAGAAACAAATGTCAAAGCTGCAGCCATCTCTGACAACAGGTTCCCAGAGGACGACAAAAGCAAAATTTTCTTTATTTATAATGTCAAGACCGGGTTGCTACTCAATACTGGTGGTTACTGGGGTACCCATGTGTCGCTGAAGGAATTCGGTATGCCGCTGTGGGTACACTTGGACACTAATAACTATATTCACTTCGCCCAAAAGTTTGACAAGGTTGGAGCAGGCGCTGGCGAGGGCAACTACTTGGAATACGAGAACAAAAGCGATGAATCAGACCCAGACCAAGGAGTGTATGTAGATAGAAGCTATCTATCAGGCAGCACGATTGTCAAGAGAGGATGGGGGATGGAAGCCGTCAGTGGCAAGCCTGGTATCTATCGTCTCTATACCTATCTATATAGCAGCAGCAAATTCAACACGAACAAAAAATACTACCTCATCGCCTTCGACCAGCAAGGTGACGTGGACAAGAACTGCGGTGCCGTGGCAGAGGGAAGCTCCGACATCAAAAAAGCATCTTCCAGCAGCGAGACAGGTAATGACGAATGGAAGATTATCACTTACCAGCAGATCTTCGACCTCCAAAAGAACAATGCTAAAAACATCACCAAGTCACTCGACTTGACCTTCCGCCTGCAATGTCCTGGTTTCACACGTGAGAATGCGGCATTGGCAAATTGGAAGACCTCCAAGTATGGTGGCGAAGGTCAGATTCGCTTTGGTTTGGAGCATTATTACAAGACGACCGATGGAAAAGGCTACGTCGACGACTTTAACAAAAGTTCCAAGAACTATATCTCCAGTTACAAATTTCCTGATGGCTCAGACCAAAAAACCTTCACCATCGCAGACGACTACGAGCGTCACTGTGGCAAGTACTATGCCGCCGACATCAAGAACGCCCATGGTGCTATCTATCAAGACATCACCGTGGAGAACAGTGGTGCATACGTTGTGGAGTGCAAAGGATTTTCCAATACCACCAAGGCAAAACTCTTTGCCGTGGTCATCAAGAAGACGACACTATCAGATGGAACTACCCAGGTGGAGAACGTGAAGAACACTCTCCGCACAACCGTACTCGGACAGATCAACTATATGTCGGACGCAGAGAAGACTGCCCTTCACACCAATGAACAGAACATGGACTATGCCGCCAAGGAGTTCTATGGCAACCACAAGTATATCAGCAGTGTACTCGTGCAAGTGCCAGATGGTGGAGGTACCATCCGCTTCGGTATCGAGGTGGGTTCACGTGATGACAAGACACCAGAGAAAGGAAATGATGGAAACGACGAGTGGACAGTCTTTGATGACTTCCGTCTCCTCTATGCCAGCAAGACAACTGATGGTGACTTGGTTCTTGATGCCGACCGAGATGAATTAGGCTATCTCAAGGACTGTTCCAACACCTACGAGAACGTGACCCTCCACCTCAACAAGAGTTTCACAAAAGATAAATGGAATGGCTTCGTTTTGCCAGTCAACCTCACTCGTGACCAACTCACCCAGGCTTTCGGTCCTAATGTGCGTTTGGCAAAATTATCCAAGGTCACAGACACAGAGATACAATTCATAAGTATCGATGTAACGGCACAAGCCAATGATGCCGTGGTGATGCAAGCATACATTCCATACATCATCTTCCCTACCAAGCACTTGGAGTTGGAGAAGACACCTGCTTATACCGCTCATTTGAGTAAAACAGGTGGAGGTGAGGCAAAGCATGTCAGTATCGCCATCAAGAAGAACCATATCGACATCCCGAATGTGTCATTTGCCATTGGTAGCGACAATCGCAATGACTTGAGCAACATGAACACGACGAATTGGACCACCAACAGCAATACGATTGTGGATGCCACTACGGGTAGCCCTATCGTGGGCAGCAACAACAAGATGACCGCCTACGGAACCTTTGTCAGAACTTTCGCTCCTACGACATTGGGGACAACAGACAAGGACAACTATCAAGATGTATCAAACGCTGAAGCGGATAACTATGGCGAATGGCATCTTAACGATAGAAGAATCATTGATGGGCGTGACGACCTCTCAGACAGCTACTTCTACGATAATGGTAAGATGTGGCATGCCAAGAATAATCAGAAAAGAGGCTTGAGAGGATTCAGCGTATGGTTCAGACCAACCTCCACCACGAATGAAGCCAAGCTGATGCTCGATGGCATATCAATGGATGACGAGACTACCGACATCAGCCAGCTCGTCTATGGTGACGAAGGCTTCGGCGAGAACCATTCAAAGGTGGAGAAGTTTGCCAACGGCATCTATACCCTCCAAGGTCAACTCGTCAGAAGCGACAACCACTCACTCCACAACCTGCCTAGCGGCATCTACATCGTCAACGGCAAGAAGGTGGTAGTGAAATAAACGAGAGAAAAAGAATCAGAATTTATGAACAACACATGTAAAAGATGAAAAAGATATATATGATACCAGACATCTCACTGGTTAAAGTAGAGTCGTACAACATTTGCGCTGGCTCACCCCAAAAAATCGTATGGAAAGTTGATGATGGAGGTGGCGAGGATGAAGGACCAACCGATTCCGAAGACCCTAATTACGATCCTTGGAACCCAGACAACTGGTAATATCCCGGTCGGTATCAATCACTACCGACCCACCTCACTCCATTACGAACACTATAGAGATACAAACATCATTTGAATAAGAACACCATCAGTTATGTAAACAGAAAAATCGCCTAAGGCTTCATTGCCCTAGGCGATTTCTTTTATATCCGTCAGATAGAGCATCAGAACTCTATCTTCGCTTCTTCCAGATCGACTGCCTTGGCGGTCAAGGTTCCCTTGCCTTTCAATACCACGAGGCATTTGCCAAAGAAAGCCTTGCGGTTGTCAGCCTTGAAACGTTCGAGGGAAGTCTGACAACCATTATCGACTCCGAGAATCTCAGGCATCGTCTCTCCCACCTTGCACTTCAAAGCCTTCTCGCCGATTCCCCTCTCATTCGGTGTCTGACCACCGACACCGTGCTCATTCTCCAAGGAGAAGAAGATTTGGTTCTCGGCATTCGGACAGAGATTGCCATCCTTATCCACTACATCCACCTCGACAAAGGTAGTAGGAGTTCCAACGCCGTAAGCAAGATTGCCTTGATAGGTCTTCTTCAAGACGATATGGTCGGGAGCACCAGCGGTCTTGATGGTCTGCTCTCCCACTTGCTTGCCATCCTTGCGAGCGACGACCTTCACCTCACCCGGCTCGAATGTCACACGCCAACAAACGTGATACTCGGTTGACATATCGTAGGCTTCACCATCATTCACCGTCTTGCCATATTCCTTCTTCTTGCGGATGCCCTGGCTCTTGCCATTGACGAAGAGTTCCACCTCATCGGCGTGATTGAAGTAGCACCACATATCTATCGTTTGACCCGGAATCCAGTTCCAGTGAGGGAAGAGATGCAGCACCTTCTTCTGCGTCCACTCACTCTGATACATATAGTAGCTGTCCTTAGGGAAACCAGCGAGGTCGATGATACCGAAGTAACTGCTGCGGGCTGGATAAGCGTAAGGAGTTGGCTCACCGATATAGTCGAAGCCTGTCCAGATGAACTGACCACCCACGAAGTCATTATGCTTTACCACATCCCAAGTCTCCTCATGCGTACTACTCCAAGAAGCATGGAAGTTATCGTATGCCGAGCACTTGAACGAAGGGTCTGAGTATGGCAACCACCACGCCACCGGAGCCGTATAGATGCTGTCACTTGGCATCATATAGAAGCCACGAGTCTGCAATGCCGACACACTCTCCGAAAAGATGAAAGGTTTGCCAGGGAAGTTCTTAGGCACGTCCTTCACCCACTGATGATGATAGTTGAAGCCGATGACATCGAGTGCACCACTCTTGAAGAGATGGTTGTTCGGATCTGGCTCATTGCATCCGGCGGTGATAGGGCGAGTGCCCCAAGGGTCATACTCCTTCACAATCTCGGCGAGATGCTGGGTCAAGAGCGAGTTGACGCTGAGTTCTCCATCCTTTGCCAAGGTAGAGGCATCGTGACCCGCATTCAAGATCAAGTTGGCTTGTTCCAGCGACAAAGTATCGGCAGCTGCATCCGACCACTGTTCGAGCACTTCATTGCCAATGCTCCACATGATGACGCTCGGATGGTTGCGGTCACGCTTCACCAAGTCGGAGAGGTCACGCTGATGCCACTCGTCGAAGAAGCGGGCATAGTCGTTCTGCGACTTCTTGCGTCGCCACATATCGAAGCTCTCGTCCATCACCAGGAGCCCCATCGTATCACACATGTTGAGGAGTTCCGGCGCAGGTGGATTGTGACTGCATCTCACAGCATTCACACCCATATCGCGCAAGATGACGAGCTTGCGATGGAGCGCATCCTCATTGAGGGCAGCACCCAAACATCCGAAGTCGTGATGCTCGCACACACCATTGAGCTTCTTATTCTTGCCATTGAGGAAGAATCCCTTCTGGGCATCAAACTTCACATCACGGAATCCAGTGGTCGTCACCTCGGTATCCACCACCTTGCCCTTCACCAAGAGTTCGCTCTTCACCTTATATATATATGGAGAAATCACATCCCAAAGTTTCGGATTCTTCACTTGCAGGGTCTGCTCATTAGAAGCACTGGTCTGGGTAGCCACCACCTTGCCCGCTGCATCATAGATAGTATTGCGGAAGGTAGGCTTCAAGGTGATGCCAGCAGCATCCGTCCAGTCGATTCGCGCTTTCACTGTTCCATCAGGAGTGGTCGATACATACTGTCCCCACTGGGAGATATGGGCAGCCTTCGACTTGACGAGCCACACGTGGCGATAGATACCACAACCCGAATACCAACGGCTGTTGGGTTGGTCTCCATTATTCACTCGCACGGCAACTACGTTGTCGCCCTTCTTGTTGAGGTAAGGTGTGAGGTCGTACTCGAAAGAACTATAACCATAGGGACGAGTGCCCAGGTTATGTCCATTGACATACACCGTGGCATTCATATACACACCATCAAAGGCGATGGCATACTTGTCATATTTCTCCTTTGGACTGACGGTGAAGTGCTTGCGATACCAACCGATACCGCCCGGTAAAGCACCACCACTCGCCCCCGATGGATTCGTAGGCGAGAAGTCGCCCTCAATCGCCCAGTCGTGCGGCAAGTCGAGATGTCGCCACACCAAGTCGGCATAGTCGTTCTTCTCCATTCCAGCACTATCAGCGAGGGTAAAGAGCCAACCCTTGTCGAAATTCAGCCGCTCACGAGCCTGCATTGGCAAAGCTGCAAGGGCGAGCAAACTAAAAGATACCAGAGATTGATTCAATTTCATATTCCCAAGGTATTACTTCAACTTCACTACTACCTGCTTGCCACTGTAAGACACCATCTTACCCTTAGGAGCCTTGTCGAGGCTTACGCCCTGCCCCTTGGCAGCATTGACAAGCACGACATTGAAGCGACGCTTCTGAAGCATTCCATCAAAGCTACCCTTGCGAGCACCGATGGTAACGGTCTTTTGTGCGTCATTGTACTGGATGTCGATAGTAGCATACTTGCCCTTCTCGTAGTTGTAGTTGGTACCCTCATCCTCATACAAGGTATAAGAACCATCCTTGCCAGCATATACATAGAGGTCGATGAGCTCAGCCTTCTTCTGGTCGCTCCACTCCATCTCAGGACCTACAGGAAGGATAGCTCCCTCTGGTACATAGACAGGAATCTTATCATATGGAGCATCTGCCAAGATGGTCTGACCACCTGCATAGTACTTGCCGGTATAGAAGTCGTACCAACCCTTCTGCTTAGGCAGATAGACATTGCGGCTATACTGTTCGTACTTGCCCACAGGACAAGCCATCAAAGCAGAACCAAACATCCACTGGTCCTTGATGTCGAGCACCTTGTCATCGCCATTGAAGTCCATCACGAGCGCACGCATCATGGTGTAATCCTTCAAGTGAACCATACCTGCCATGCTATAGAGGTAAGGCATCAAGCGATAGCGAAGCTTATCGTAAGCCACGATGGTCTTGTAAGCAGGATGATCGGCAGGAGCGATGTTCCAAACCTCACGAGTAGGCCACTGACCATGGGTGCGATAGAGAGGAACGAAGCAACCGAACTGGTTCCAACGAGCCTGCAACTCACGCCACTCCTTCAAGTCGGCATTCTCCTTGCCTGTCTTGTCAAACTCCTGTTGAGCAGCCACATAGCGGTTCTCCACACAGAAACCACCCTGGTCCATACCCCAGAAAGGAAGACCAGCGAGGGAGTAGTTCAAGCCAGCGGTCATCTGCGCACGCATATCCTCCCAACGAGTTGCGATGTCGCCCGACCAAGTAGCGGTGCTATATCTCTGTTCGCCTGCGAAACCAGAACGAGTCAAGAGGAAGACACGCTGATTAGGGTTCACGCTACGCTGACCATTGTAGATAGCGTCGGCATTGACGATGCTATAAGCATTGAAGTATTCGGTAGAAGTACCGAGGGCGGTAGGACCACAGAGTGCCTTGCGATACCACATAGGGGTACAGTCGCGCACGTTAGGCTCAGAGGCATCCATCCACCAGGCATCGACACCAAACTTATACTTAGAATAGAGATTCTCATCCATCTGACGCCAGAACATCTTGCGAGCACCGGCATCATACGCATCATAGAAGGACCCACGGAAGCCGAGCCAGTCGTGGATGTCATCCTTGATAGCCTGATGGTACATCCATCCCTTGGCATCTATCTCCTTGTAGTTCTTCACTGTATCGTAGAACTTAGGCCATACTGAAATCATGAAACGACCGTTCATGGCGTGTACGCTGTCGAGCATCGCCTGAGGGTTTGGATAGCGAGAAACCTCAAACTCATGGCTTCCCCAAGAGTCTAGTTTCCAGTAGTTCCAGTCCTGTACGATGTTATCCACAGGGATATGGAGGTCACGGAACTTCTTCAAGTTCTCCTCGATGTCCTGGCTGCTCTGATAACGCTCACGACTCTGCCAGAAACCGAGCACCCACTTAGGATAGACCGGAGCCTTA